>ERZ780223.14-NODE-14-length-165138-cov-19.725502_pt1 | contig 165138 bp, 134 predicted proteins | sample MGYA00511016_ERZ780223 | MGnify/ENA primary metagenome ERZ780223 (study PRJEB29588, sample SAMEA2159032) | human gut metagenome | biome: human gut; feature: human-associated habitat; material: faeces | place: Denmark | collected 2008/2010 ... | reverse complement strand
CTGTACGGTTGTGGTAGTCAGTCATGATCATACTTTTGTGGAGCAGGAGGTAGATGGATTGTTTCATATGGAAAATGGTGTGCTTACGGCTAAGGCTGTGCCAATGTGATGAAATGGAGCCGGGATCTTGAGGGGATATATCATTATTATAAATAAAGGAGCTGGTACGTTTTTCGTGTACCAGCTTTATTTTTATGGAATAGGAAATTGCTCGTGATGTTACGTTGGGAAATCACGTTTTTTGGGTGGTCGTGGTCCCATATATTGATAAAAGTAAGTTTTCATCATTCCGTTATAGATTTTGCGGTTTTTGGTTGCTTTCTTGCCAATATAACGTTCCGCCTGCTCGAAAGCAGTGATCAGATACATCGACCAACTGTCGAGGCGGTTATAGGCTTCTCCGATCTCACGGTACAAAGCGGGCATTTCCGATTCGGAATCCAAACGCTGTCCGTAAGGTGGATTGGTGATGATGAAGCCGTATTTTTTGCGGTGGCTTAATTCCTGCACCGGACGCTGTTGGAAATGGATCAGGTGATCTACTTCCGCTAAACGGGCATTTTCCATCGCAGCGGCAATAGCATCGTGGCTGATATCGTAGCCTTGGATATCCATGGATACGTCGCGCAAGATCTGGCTTTCGGCCTCGTCAATGGCATCATACCAATGATTTTTTGGAATGAGATGTGTCCAGTGCTCTGCGGTAAAGCTGCGGTTCATGCCTGGTGCGATGCGTGCGCCGATCATGGCAGCTTCGATTGGAAAAGTTCCACTGCCGCAAAATGGGTCAACCAGAATACGGTCTTTTTTCCAAGGAGTCAATAGGATCAGTGCTGCAGCCAAAGTCTCTGTGATCGGTGCCTTGACAGTGGCGCGTCGATAGCCACGCTTATGCAGAGAATCTCCCGATGTGTCCAGACATACGGTTACTTCATCTTTCATCAAAGTGACGCGGACCGGATAATCATTGCCCTCTTCTGAAAACCAAGAAGTATGATATTTTGATTTCATGCGCTCTACCATTGCTTTTTTCATAATAGACTGAATGTCCGATGAACTAAACAGTTTACTCTTGATCGAAGTCGCTTTGGTCACCCAGAAACGACCATCTTCCGGAATATAATGTTCCCACGGAAGTGCCTTTGTCTGTTCAAACAGCTCATCAAATGTTGTGGCATGAAAGCTTCCAACTTTAAGCAAAATTCGCTCTGTTGTACGTAAAAATATATTAGCGCGGCAGATGGCTTGTGCATCACCAAGAAAAGTGACTTTTCCATCTTCGACTTTCTGAATTTCGTATCCGAGATCCAAAATTTCCCGTTTTAACACAGCCTCCAGTCCAAAATGACATGGGGCGATCAATTCAAATTGTTCCATATGATATGTTAATCCTTTCTTCAATTTAGCCTTGACTTTTTACTTGCAGGCTGCATTGGCAATAGTTGTATCCAGTATACTGAATAATGGGGAGAATAGCAAATAAAATCCGCATGTTGATACTTGACTAATAGAGGGCAAAACGCATATACTTTTAAGATATGGGTAAATGCAGGCATGGAGGATTTGTAATGCAACAAGAACAAAAAAGAATGAATATATTGAGTTATCTGAAAGGGTACAAAAAAGAATGTTTTTTGAGCCCATTATTTAAGCTGTTAGAGGCTTGTTTTGACCTGACAGTGCCGCTTGTGATGGCAGCGATCATTAATAAAGGAATTGCCAGACATGACAGCGAATATATATTGCGCTATGGCGGGGTGTTGATCTTGCTTGCGCTGGTCGGTCTGACCTGCTCGATCACGGCACAATATTTTGCTGCAAAGGCGGCGGTTGGATTTGCGGCAAAGCTACGGCATGGATTGTTTGCAAAGATTGAGAGTATTTCTTTCCGCGAAATGGATGAGATTGGTACTTCGACCATGATTACCCGTATGACCAGTGATATTAACCAGATCCAGTCTGGAACGAATATGGTACTGCGTCTGCTTTTGCGCTCGCCATTTATCGTGTTCGGTGCGATGGTTATGTCGTTTACGGTAGATGTAAAGGCGGCAGTGGTATTTGCAATCGTTATTCCGTTACTTGCGATCGTCGTTTTTGGTATCATGTTGATCACGATGCCGTTATACCGTAAAGTTCAGGAAAAACTGGATCATGTATTGGGAAGGGTTCGTCAGAATCTTACCGGTGTGCGCGTGATCCGAGCTTTTCATAAAGAGCAGGATGAGATCACTCGTTTTTCCGATGAAAATAATGCATTGACGAGAATGCAGTTAATGGTAGGACGTATTTCGGCGCTAACGAATCCGGTAACATATGTGATGATCAACGTAGCACTTGTTCTACTGTTGTGGAAAGGTGCAGTTCGTATTGACAGTGGACACATTTTACAGGGCGATATGGTTGCTTTGGTTAATTATATGTCACAGATTTTGGTAGAGCTGATCAAGATGGCCAATTGTATCGTTTTGGCGACCAAAGCAGTTGCCTGTGGAAAGCGTTTGCAGTCGGTATTTGATATGGATTCTTCGTTGAAGATAGAGGGAGAAGCAGAACCGTTACAGCAGGATGGTGCGGCTGCCGTGACGTTTGACCATGTGACGATGAGTTATCAGGGTGGAGGAGATGCAGCTTTAGAAAATTTGAACTTTGAGGCGAAACCCGGACAGACGATCGGCATCATTGGTGGAACCGGTTCCGGTAAATCTACTCTGGTAAACTTGATCCCTCGTTTTTATGATGTATCAGAGGGCGCAGTCCTTATTGATGGACAAGATGTTCGTTCGCTGCCTCTTGATGATCTGCGTCAGTCGGTCGGTATTGTTATGCAGAAAGCGGTGTTATTTCAGGGAACGATCTACGATAATATTTTGTGGGGGAACGAGGATGCGACCGAAGAAGAGGTAATACAGGCGTTAAAGGATGCACAGGCATGGGAGTTTGTCAGTGCGAAAGAGCAGGGAATCTATACGAAAGTCGAGCAGGGCGGCCGAAATCTTTCCGGTGGTCAGAAACAGCGCCTCAGCATTGCCAGAGCGCTGGTACGCAGACCACGTATTTTGATCTTGGATGACAGCACATCGGCATTGGATTATGCAACGGATGCAAAACTGCGCAAAGCGATTCGTGAACTAACTTATCATCCGACAACGTTTATTGTTTCTCAGCGTACTTCTTCCATTTGTTATGCGGATGAAATTATTGTGTTGGATGATGGAGAAGTGGTTGGCATTGGAAACCATGAACAATTGATGGAACAGTGTCCGGTATATCAAGAGATACATCAGTCCCAGTTTCAGGACAGAAAGGAGGCGTAACGGATGGATAAAGATACGATTCGAACAATACTTTGTTATATTCGTAAACACACCTTTTTGGTGATATTATCGTTGGTACTCGCTGCAGTGACAGTCGTTAGTACGCTGTATCTGCCAATCCTTACAGGACATGCGATCGATTGCATGATCGCAAAAGGAAAAGTGGATTTTGCTGCGCTTCGTCCCATTCTGGAGAAGATGATCGTTACGCTTGCTATTACGGGATTTTCGCAGTGGCTTATGAATGTGTGCAACAATCGCATTACGTATCTGGTTATGCGTGAGATCCGTGAGGATGCCTTTCATCATATTCATGATCTGCCATTGAAATATTTAGATGGACATCCATCCGGTGATATTGTCAGCCGTGTGATTGCGGATGTCGATCAGTTTGCGGATGGTCTGCTGCTTGGCTTTACGCAGGCATTTACCGGAGTGCTTACGATACTTGGCACATTGTTATTTATGCTGCGCGAAAATATATGGATCACGTTAGTCGTTGTACTGGTAACGCCACTTTCCTTTTTCGTGGCAGGATTTATTGCCAAAAAGACACACCGTATGTTCTTAAAACAGTCTGAAACAAGGGGTGAACAGACGGCGTTTATTGATGAAATGATTGGCAATCAGCGCGTGGTTCAGGCGTATAGTTATGAGCAAAAAGCGATGGAGCGGTTTGATGATATTAATGATCGGTTGGAGAAGTGGTCACTGCAGGCGACCTTTTTCTCCTCGACCGTGAATCCTTCTACTCGTTTTGTCAACAATCTGGTGTATGCCGGTGTTGGCGTTGTCGGCGCATTTGCAGTGCTTCGCGGTGCGATCAGTGTCGGTCAGTTATCTTGTTTCTTAAGTTATGCAAATCAGTATACAAAGCCTTTTAATGAGATATCGGGTGTGATCACCGAGCTTCAAAATGCTATTGCATGTGCTGCGAGAGTGTTTGCGCTGATCGAGGAACAGGAGCAGGAACCGGATACGGAAACACCGAAGAAATTAGAGCATGTGTCCGGCCAGATCGATATCGAGCATGTTGCGTTTTCTTATGTACCATCGCAACCGTTGATCCGTGACTTAAATCTTTCGGTGAAGCCGGGACAGCGTGTCGCGATCGTGGGACCGACCGGTTGTGGTAAGACAACATTGATCAATCTGTTGATGCGATTTTATGAGGTGAATGAAGGACGTATCCTTGTGGATGGCGTGGATACGCGCCAAATGACCAGAGGGGATCTGCGAACCGGTTTCGGTATGGTGCTGCAGGATACTTGGATCAAGGATGGAACGATTTTTGATAATATTTGTATGGGTAAGTCGAACGCAACGAGAGAAGAAGTGATCGAGGCGGCGAAGTCGACACATGCGCATAGCTTTATTCGTCGTTTGCCGAACGGTTATGATACCGTGGTCAAAGAGGATGGTGATAACTTAAGTCAGGGTCAGAAACAGCTTTTATGTATTACGCGTGTTATGCTGTCAAAGCCATCTATGCTTATATTGGATGAGGCTACTTCTTCTATTGATACACGTACAGAAATACGTATTCAGAGGGCGTTTGCCAAATTGATGGAAGGACGCACCAGCTTTATTGTGGCTCATCGTTTGTCTACGATCCAAAATGCCGATATTATTTTGGTCATGAAAGATGGTAATATTATTGAGCAGGGTAACCATGAAAGCCTGATGGCAGCCGGAGGTTTTTATAAAGAATTGTATAACAGCCAGTATGCATAACACATAAGAAATACAAGCTTCCTTGTATTTCTTATGTGTATTGCAAATTTGAGCGGAGCTCAAATTTGATAGCTAGCTTTTTGCATTGATAGGAATGAGGTTTTTTATGTCACGTAAGATTTTAGCATTAGATTTAGATGGAACATTAACGGATTCGAACAAAGAGATCACGCCACGCACAAAGGAAATGATCGCTAAAATGCAGGAGCAGGGTCATATCGTTGTGCTGGCAAGTGGAAGACCGACTCCGGGAGTTCAAAGGGTAGCGGATAAGTTGCATCTTTCGGAGATGGGAGGATATATGCTTTCCTATAATGGGGCAAGAGTGCAGGATTGCAAAACGGGAGAAATTCTGTTTCAGCAGACGATGCCACTGGATATGATCCCGATCTTATTCGATGAGGCGAAAGAGCATCAGATTGGAATGATGACGTATCAGGATGGAAAGATCATTTCCGGGGAGATCGTTGACAAATACATGGGACTGGAGTCCCGGATCAATGGATTGGAAATATGTCCTTTCGCGGATCCGGCAGCGCAGGTCACGATGCCGGTCAATAAGTGTCTGGGGACGGCAGATCCGGAACATGCAGCACGGTTAGAAGTCCTTTTCCGAGAAAAGTATGGAGACCGTATTGACGTAGGACGATCCGAGCCGTTTTTCTTAGAGCTTTTACCGAAACATGTGGATAAGGCGGCGTCTCTTGGCAAATTGTGTGAAGCACTGGGTCAGACCAAAGAGGACCTGATCGCTTGTGGGGATGGGTTTAATGACCGTTCTATGATCGCATTTGCAGGGCTTGGGGTAGCAATGGCAAATGCGCAGGATGTTGTTAAAGAAGTGGCTGATTATGTAACATTGTCCAATGATGAAGATGGTGTTGCACATGTCATAGAAAAGTTTATTCTTGCAAAGGCAAATTGCGGATGAAACAATTAACTTTATCCAAGCCAAATGTATTTGCAGGGTGTTTAGAATTGCAATGATTTTTGAAATGACAATTGAGTAAAAAAGGAGTGTGGAATTAGTATGAAAACATCAGATTTTGCGTATGATCTTCCGGAAGAATTGATCGCACAGGATCCACTTTCTGACAGAGCGTCTTCCCGTTTGATGATTTTGGATAAACAGACCGGGGAGATTACGCATCGCATATTTCGCGATATCACAGAATACTTAAAACCGGGGGATTGTCTCGTGTTAAATGACACGAAGGTGATTCCGGCGAGATTGATCGGAGAACGTGAAGAAACAGGCGGCAAGGTTGAGGTACTGCTGCTTAAACGTGGTGAGGATAATGTTTGGGAGACCTTAGTGAAACCGGGCAAAAAGGCCAAACCTGGTACCAGGCTTGTCTTTGGTGGAGGCCTGTTACGGGCAGAAGTTGTTGATATTGTGGAAGAGGGAAATCGTTTGATCCGCTTCGAGTACGAGGGGATTTTTGAAGAGATCCTTGATCAGTTGGGACAGATGCCACTGCCACCTTATATTACACATAAGCTGAAGGATAAAAATCGTTATCAGACTGTTTATGCGAAATATGAGGGATCTGCGGCAGCGCCGACGGCAGGTTTGCATTTTACCACAGAATTATTGCAGCAGATCGAACAGATGGGTGTATCGATCGCGCGCGTGACACTGCATGTCGGACTGGGAACATTCCGCCCGGTCAAGGTTGATGATGTGGAACAGCATCATATGCATACGGAATTTTATCGTGTTACGAAGGAAGCAGCGGATCAGATCAATCAGACAAAACAGGCGGGCGGCCGCATTATTTGCGTTGGGACGACCAGTTGCCGTACGATAGAATCTGCAACCGATGACAACGGCGTCATACATCCGGGAGAGGGTGATACGAGCATCTTTATTTATCCGGGTTATCGATTTAAGATGTTAGACTGTCTGATCACTAACTTTCATTTACCGGAGTCAACGCTGCTTATGTTGGTTTCTGCGTTGGCGGGTAAGGAACATATTATGGCAGCTTATGAAGAGGCGGTAAAAGAACGTTATCGATTTTTTTCCTTTGGAGACGCGATGTTTATTTCATAGAAATGGAGGATTAGTTATGAAGAAGATGTTATTTGTGTATAATCCGATGGCGGGTAAAGAACAGATCAGTACGCATCTATCAAATATTGTGCAGGTGTTTTGCAAGGCATCTTTTGAAGTGACGATCTTTGCGACAGCAGGCCCGAAAGATGCGACTCGTATTGTAGAAGAGCGTGGCACGGAATATGATTATATTGTGTGTTCCGGTGGCGATGGTACGATGAACGAAGTCGCAACCGGGCTGATGTCTTTAGAGCAAAAACCGGTCTGTGGGTACATTCCGGCAGGAACTGTAAATGATTTTGCATCGAGCTTAAGCATTCCGAAGGTGATGGAAGAGGCAGCGTCTTTGGTGGTTAACGGAGAAGTGTTCCATTGTGATCTCGGACAGTTTAATGAGAAATATTTCACGTACGTTGCAGCTTTTGGTGCATTTACAGAAGTTTCTTATCAGACACCGCAGGAGCTTAAAAATGCGTTGGGAAAAACTGCATATTTTGTGGAGGCATTGAAACATATTGCAGAGATCAAGGTGCATCATATGAAGATCATCTATGATCAAGGCGTGATCGAAGATGATTTTTTGCTTGGACTGATCAGCAATTCTGAATCCGTGGCAGGATTTAAGGCATATCAAAACCGCGACATTAAAATGGATGATGGCTTATTAGAGGCACTGTTTATCCGTAAGATCAAAAATCCGGTGGAATTGCAGCTTGTCATCAACTCCTTGCTGACCAAAAATCTGGATTCCGAACAGTTGCTCACGATCAGCTCCAGTCATTTTCATATTGTGAGCGATGATAATATTCAGTGGACGTTAGATGGTGAGGACGGTGGATATTTTGATGAAGTAGATCTGCAATGTCATAAACGCGTACTGCCCATCATATGCGAACCCGCTGCAGTAGCAGACATATCAACACAATTTTAATGTCATACGAAATTTCGCACTCCTGCGTACCTCTTTTCAATCACATATTCATTATTATGTGCTGTATTGTAGAATTTGTTTTGCAACCAATATGCTAAGTTGTTCTGCAAAGGAAGAAATAAGACAATTGCTGTAGTTGCAAGTTTTTGCTATGATTTCTTGTTTTGTAAAGTCTCTGATAAATACATGCCTGAAGGAGTGTTTGAGAAGTCCCGTTTTAGCAAGGTATTATCAATTTTTGGACGGGACGCTTTCGCTACGATGCACTACGTCACGTTACTTAATGTCTCTGAAATACGAGACATAAGTAACGACGAGTGCAAAGTCCCTTTCAAAAATGATAATTACCTTGCTTACGGGACATCGAGTTCTCCGTAAGGCATGTAAATCGCATATCAGAGACTACAAAACTTAGAAATCATTGTGAAAACAAATTGCACGAGAGCAATTGCTATATTTCTTCCGTTGCAGAATTCAGTATATAACGGTTGCAAAACCAATAACTGTTTATTCACATAATAATGAATATGTGATTTTAAGGTTGTTTGAGGGAGTGCGAATGGGATGATATAGAGTTTAGTGGAGGAGATTTATGCAATACTATTTTGCTCCGTTGGAGGGGATTACCGGTTATTTGTATCGAAATATTCATCATAAACATTTTCCGGGGATAGACAGATATTATTCACCGTTTGTTGTGACGAGAGATGGCGGGATTATGAAACGCAAAGAGCTGCGCGATATTTTACCGGAAAATAACAGAGAGGTTACGTTGATCCCGCAGATCCTTACCAATCATGCAGAGAATTTTTTGTGCGCTGCAGAGACAATGTATGAACTTGGTTATCAGGAAGTAAATTTGAATCTCGGATGTCCTTCCGGCACTGTGACAGGCAAGGGAAGGGGATCCGGTTTTTTGAAATGGGAAAATCGCAGTAAGCTGCAGCATTTCTTGGAAGAGATTTATCAATACGCCAAGCCAAAGATTTCGATAAAAACAAGAATTGGCTGGGAAGATCCGGAAGAGTTTACGGACTTATTGCAGTTATATAACACATTCCCAATTTGTGAATTGACGATTCATCCGCGAACCAGAACGGAGATGTACCGGGAGGGCGTACACCGGGAAATATTTAGGCAGGCATATAAGACAAGTGTGAATCCGGTGTGTTATAATGGAGATATAAAAACAGAAGATGATGTCCATGAATTGGGACAGGAATTTCCGCAACTTTCGTCTGTTATGATCGGACGGGGATTGCTTTCTAACCCTGGTCTTGTCAGTAGAATTGTGGGGAAAGATACCGGCAAGCAGGAGTTAGAAGCATTTTATTATGAGTTGTTTGATGCGTACCAACAGGAACTGTCTGGGGACGTGCATTTGTTACATAAGATGAAAGAGCTGTGGATTTTTATGGCACCGCAGTTTACGGAGCATGAAAAGTATCTCAAGCAGATCAAAAAGAGCCGTAAATTATCGGAGTATGAAACCGTTGTTCGAAAGTTATTTTATGAACAGGAGTTGGCTTAACGAAGGGAGGGCTTTCTTTATGGGGAAATTTCAGAGAGTATTTGTCATTGTATTGGATTCTTTAGGGTTTGGCGCAATGCCGGATGCAGAGCAGTACGGCGATAGCAATGTGGATACCATTGGACATATTGCTGAAAAGATGCAGCTTCATATACCGAATCTGCAGAAACTTGGCGCAGCAAATATCCGACCGATCAATGGAGTAGCGTCCGTTACGGAACCTTTGGCTAAGGTGACAAAATTGTGTGAAAAAAGCCACGGCAAGGATACGATGACCGGGCATTGGGAGATGATGGGACTATATATTACCAAGCCATTTAAAACATTTACGGACACCGGATTTCCATCGGAGCTGATCGCAGAACTTGAGAAACAGACCGGACGAAAGATCATTGGGAATAAGAGCTGCAGTGGTACGGTGATCTTAGATGAACTGGGCGAAGAAGAGATTAATGAGGGACATTTGATCGTTTATACATCGGCCGATTCGGTGCTGCAGATCTGCGGTAACGAGGAGACGATGGGACTTGACGCGCTATACCATTATTGCGAGATCGCAAGAGAACTTACGATGCGTGATGAATGGAAGGTGGGGCGTGTCATCGCAAGACCATACGTTGGCAAAAAGCGTGGGGAGTTTGTGCGTACTTCTAATCGACACGACTATGCGTTGAAGCCGTTTGGCAGAACGGCATTAAATGCGCTAAAAGATGCCGGTCTGGATGTTATCTCTGTTGGAAAGATTTTTGATATCTTTGATGGAGAAGGTCTGACAGAATCCAACAAATCCAAAAGTTCTGTGCATGGTATGGAACAGACCATTGATATTGCAAAGCGCAATTTCAAGGGATTATGTTTTACTAATCTGGTGGATTTTGATGCGCTGTGGGGCCATCGCCGTAATCCGATCGGTTATGGAGAAGAGATAGAACGGTTTGACAAGAAACTTGGTGAATTGCTGGATGTTTTGCGGGAAGATGATCTTGTGATCCTGACAGCGGATCATGGCAACGATCCGACTTACATCGGAACTGATCATACGAGAGAAAAGGTACCGTTTATTGCATACTCACCGTCGATGAGGCAGGGAGGCAATTTGCCGGAGCAGCAGACGTTTGCCGTGATCGGAGCAACGATTGCAGATAATTTTGGAGTAGAGATGCCGGAAGGAACAATAGGACATTCAATATTACAAATTTTGTAACCTAAAATGATATTTTTGACACGATAGCGATGCTATGATAATAGCCAACGCTATAGTTTCTTGATGGCAGGATTCACTATATAGCGGCTGCAAAATATAATTAGACCATCGATATAATAAGCAATATGTGGTTGTGTGAGATAATGAGGGATGGAAAGTTTGAATTATAAATATGTTGCAGCAGAAATGAGGTATGACGGAATGGATAAGAATTTATTTGCGGTAATGCCACCGATGGGGTGGAACAGTTACGATTATTATGATACCAGTGTTACGGAGGAACAGGTTAAGGCGAATGCGGATTACATGGCAAAGCACTTAAAACAGTATGGTTGGGAATATATTGTCGTTGACATTGAGTGGTACAGTTATGATGCAGGCAGTCAACGAGATCGTTACCAGTATATACCATTTTGGGATGTTGCCATGGATGAGTATTCCAGATTGTTGCCGTGCGAACAACGTTTTCCATCGGCGGCGGGTGGCAAGGGATTCGCACCTCTTGCACAATATGTCCATGATCTGGGACTTAAATTTGGTATACACATTATGCGTGGAATACCGAGAAATGCAGTGCATGCGCACGCTAAGATCTTACATTCCACCCACACGGCAAATGAGATCGCACAGCCGAATAATATTTGTGAGTGGAATCCGGATATGTATGGAATTGATCCGGCGGCAGAAGGAGCGCAGGAATATTATGATTCTCTGCTTGCGTTGTATGCTCAGTGGGGTGTTGATTTCATCAAATGTGATGACATATGCCGTATGGATATGCCGACAGCCAAAGAAGAAATACGAATGTTGTCGGAGGCGATTGAAAAATGCGGTCGGCCGATTGTTCTTAGCTTGTCCCCGGGACCGGCTAAGATTGAGGAAGCGTGGTATTATGAAACGCATGCGAATATGTGGCGTATCACAGATGATTTCTGGGATGACTGGCAGTTACTTGTGCCAATGTTTGAACGTTGCGAACTTTGGCAGAGCCATGTGACCAAAGGCTGCTATCCGGACTGTGACATGCTTCCGGTCGGTAAGCTTGGAAAAGGCTTTGCGGATGAGCGGGATACTCGTTTTACGAAAGAGGAACAGATTACGATGATGACACTGTGGTCTGTGTTCCGTTCGCCGATGATGATCGGTGCGGACTTGCCACAGCTTGATGACTGGACGAAGTCATTACTGACGAATGCCGACGTATTACATCTGTTGTCTCATTCGTCCGGAGCCAGACAAATGATGCGTGATAACAGACAGGTTGTGTGGTGTACCAAAGATACAGATGGCAAACATACCTACATTGCGGTATTTAATCTGCAGGATCAGGCAGGTGATGTGAGTCTGCCTTGGGATGCAATCGAGCGGTATGGCATTACAGCAAATATAGCGAAGGAATTGTGGAGTGGTGACCAACAGGATCTACGCAATTGTGAGGCAGTGTCAGTAGCTGCTCATGGCGCCAAATTATTCCGTTTATAAGAACAACACGAAACCCCGCATTCTGCATATAATACTATGAACTTCTTCGTATTGGAGATTAGTATATGTGTGGAATTGCGGGATTTTTTGATGGAAATGCAGACTTTACTGCAAATCGTGAAAAGTATGAAAACATATTACAAAAGATGCAGCAAAGTATTTTGCATCGTGGACCGGATGAGCAGGGGATCTACTTAGGAAAACGGGCGGGATTAGCGCATACCAGACTTTCGATCATTGACCTCAAAGATGGCTCCCAGCCTATGAGCAGACGCAGAGGAAAGAATTCTTATCAGATTGTTTATAATGGCGAGATATATAATGCAGGGGAACTTCGCAAAACGTTGCAGCAGAAGGGATGGCGTTTTCAGACTACATCAGATACAGAAGTGATCTTGTTGGCTTTTTTGGAATATGGGCCGGAGTTTGTCATACGGCTTAATGGCATTTTTGCCTTTGCTATTTTGGATGAACGGCATGATACCTTGTATTTGTATCGGGATTCTTTTGGAATCAAGCCATTGTTTTATACGCAGCAAAATGGAATGGTACTGTTTGGATCGGAACCCAAAGCGATCCTGTCGTATCCGGGTGTGAAAGCGCAGCTTGATGAGAAAGGATTATGTGAGCTGCTTGGTATGGGACCGGCTCGTATACCGGGGTCAGGATTGTATCATGGATTTTCGGAAGTCAAACCGGGCTGTTATCTGACCGTGAATCGTTATGGCTTGCAAAACAGACAGTATTGGAGATTGTCCAGTCATCCACATGAAGATGATTACGATACGACCATTGCCAAAACAAGACAGATGTTAGTTGATGTCATTGAGCGTCAAATGGTATCAGATGTGCCGATCTGTACTTTTTTGTCCGGCGGGGTGGATTCCAGTGTGGTTTCTGCTGTGTGTGCAGCCAAACTGCGCAGGCAGGGGAAACAGCTTGTCACGTATTCGTTTGATTTTACCGGCAATCAAAAATATTTCAAAGCCAATTCTTTCCAGCCATCTCAGGATCGGCCGTACGTTGACAAAATGGTCGAATACCTGGGATCGGAACATCATTATTTAGAGTGTGATTATCAAACACAGGCAGATCTGCTGTATGATTCTGTGGAAGCGCACGATATGCCATGTATGGCGGATGTAGATTCTTCATTGGTGTATTTTTGCCAGTTGGTCGGTAGACAGCATAAGGTGGTTTTGACCGGAGAATGTGCAGATGAAGTATTTGGTGGATATCCGTGGTTTCACCGGGAAGAATTTTTGCAGAGTGGGACGTTTCCATGGACGCCGGATCTTGCACCTCGTAAAATGCTATTGTTAGACGAGGTACGTGAGAGCTTGCCGATGGACGCGTTTGTACAGGAAATGTATGACCGGTCGGTACGAGAGGTGACGATCCTTCCCGGAGAAGATGAGATCGAAACAAATCGCAGGCAGATCGGTTATTTGAACATTCGTTATTTTATGCAGACACTGCTCAATCGCATGGACAGAACAAGTATGCATTCCGGACTGGAAGCAAGAGTACCATTTGCCGATCGTGCATTGGTTGACTATATATTTAATGTTCCTTGGGAAATGAAAGCCAAAGACGGACTGGTAAAAAATGTGCTTAGGCAGGCTTCGCGGGGACTGTTGCCGGATGAAATATTGTTTCGACGCAAAAGCCCATATCCTAAGAGTTATGATCCGTATTATGAAACATTATTGGGAACAAGACTGCAGCAGGAAATTGAAGACTCGAAAGCGCCGATCCTGCAGATCGTGGATCGAAAGAAAGTACAAAAGTTTATCGACAGCACCAAAGATTATGGAAAACCTTGGTATGGACAGTTGATGGCAGGTCCACAGATGTTAGCATATTTGTTGCAGATTAATTATTGGTTAAAAACGTATTCCGTAGAACTGATCTAGCACAGCACCGAAATTTGCATCTTATCTTGGACTGGTACCGGGAGAGGATTCCAGTGTTATAGCAGTCAGATAAGCCGATGCAAACCGGCGTAATGCCGGGAACTGATATACCGAAGCTCTTTTTTGGTGCTTTCAGAAAATAAAAATTTGTGGTGATTTTTGCAAATTTACCCTTGACAAAAGTCATCACATATCAGTTTGAATTCTTAAGAATTATTAAGATTACGCTGCTATTGTTGACAAGGTAACAGACCTATGGTGTACTAAAGATGTAACTAACGGAAGTTCTGTATAAAGTAGATTGTTTTTTGTATCTAAAGTATCTATTTTTACATGTGAAAAGTGACATGGGTAAGGAGGAGCAAATGAAAAAGAAACGAATAAGGAAAGGTCGGGTGATTACTATGAAAAGAATGATCAAAGGGATGGTGCTTGTGGCATTGGCATTGACCGTAGTATTGGGACTGGAAAGCAGAGTTGATGCTGCGGGCAGGACGGTACGCATTTCAAAAAAGAATTTTCCAAGTAAAGCTGTTCGTGTAGAGTTGAAACAGCGATGGGATGAGGATAGTGATGGGAAACTCAGTCCATCTGAAATCAAGAAGGTAAAATATTTAAGTGTTTTTGCGTCAGAGGATGAGAAAAAGACATCACTAAAAGGAATGCAATACTTTTACAATTTGAAGAGTGTTGATTTGTATGCTAAGACGATGAATCATATTGATCTGCGAAAAAATAAAAAGCTGGAGAGCTTGGAAATCTCCGGGAAAAAATTATCCGGTCTAAAATTTTATGGCAGGAACTTGAAAACAGTGGATATCAGTGTAGAGCAATATAAAGGGGATCTTAATTTGAGAAATCTGCCAAAATTAGAAAAAGTCTCTATATCATCGGATGGCAAATATAATAAAATAGACTTATCTGGTTCTAAGGTGCAATCAATTGATATTGGAGATCATTGGACAAGTGTGAAGTATCTTGATTTCTCTAATTGCAAGAGGCTGCAATATGCAACGGTGCAATTGCGTAATCTTGGCAAGATGAAAATGAAAGGTTCTAATGGATTGAGATCATTGGATTTGGAGACGTATTATCCTGAGGACAGTACAATTCGAAAGGTTGATGTGAGTCGTATGAGAGATTTAGTATTTCTTAATCTGTCCGGAAGTAAAATATCACAATTGTCTGTAAAAAATAATAAGAAATTAGAGGTGTTGAATGTTCACGGTACTAATCTTAAAAAGTTGAATCTATCTGTGAACAAAAAGCTGCAGACATTAGATGTTGGCAGTACGAAGATTAAAAAATTGGATTTGTCTGCCAACAAAAAAATACGAGAACTTGATGTAAGCCACACGAAAATTAGAACGTTAAATCTCTCGGCTAACAAAAAAATACGAGAATTTCGTTGCGGAAATAATAGGATAACAAAGATGTTTTCCCTGCCAAATCCGGAACGAGTGGAGCTGTTAGATATCAGCAATACGAAGATGAAAAGCCCTAATTTAAAACGGTATACTGCATTGAAAGAATTATATGCCAACGGTATTTCGGCGACTTCCTTGGATCTAAAAAAATGTCGAAAATTAGAGTACATTTATTTGAATGATACGAAATATTTGAAAAGGTTGGATCTTTCGAAGCAGAAGCTTTTGATCAATGTAGAATTTAGGAGAAGTAATGTAGAAGAGCTTGATATCCGTGCTACTACGAGAGTTTGTGATCAGGATGAGGGAGGACGTGGCATTGGATTTGATGATTGTAAAAAACTTCGTAAGGTTATTCACAACAAAAATTGGCGATATCTGTATTGGTTTCAAAATAGCGCAGAGGCCGAAGGATTGAATGTTATGTGGATTTCCGTATAAATGGTCATTCCTTACAGTGCACAGATCAAAATAATGTTAATAAATGTGAAGAATGTTCTTGAACTGGGCGGTTTGGTGTCGTATAATGATAAAGATGTACCATTATGAGAAAATGTCTGGAGCGCCTGTTGCGACAATAGGTGGCAGGCAAGATCTGCAAAGAAACAGTATAGAACTGGAATTTACAAAATATTTCATTTTAAGGAGGAACAAACTATGAATTTCGGCTATTTTGATGACGACAACAGAGAGTATGTCATCACCAAACCAAACACACCGGCACCTTGGTGTAACTATCTTGGCTCACCGGAGTATGGCGCAATCATTTCGAATAACGCAGGTGGATACAGCTTCGTAAAGAGTGGAGCGAACGGACGTATTTTGCGTTATCACTTCAACAGTGATGATACACCGGGCCGTTATATCTATCTTCGTGATGATGAGAATGGTGACTATTGGTCAGCATCCTGGCAGCCGGTTGGCAAGGACTTAAACGAATATAAGAGCGAAGTTCATCACGGTACTGCTTATACAAAGATGTTTGCAGAGTATGCCGGAATTAAATCAGAGGCAATGTATTATGTGCCATTGAATAAAGTATATGAAGTATGGTGCTGTAAAGTAACCAATACATCAGACAAGCCTAGAAAGATTTCTGTATTCGGTTATGCAGAACTTTCTAACGATGACAATTACAATCAGGATCAGGTAAACCTGCAGTATTCTCTCTGCACGACCAACACCAGCTTCCGCAAGAACAAGATCTATCAGCAGATCAACTTAAACTGGTACAAAGGTCCGGACGGAAGTAATGGTAAAGAGCGTTTCTTCGGTCTGGCAGGACAGCCTGTGACATCTTACAACGGTGATAAGGAAGCTTTCATTGGTTTGTACCATGATTACGGCAATCCGGTAGCAGTAGAGCGTGGTAAATGCGATGGCGTATGCAATTACAACGAGAACAGTTGTGGTGCACTGCATACAGCATTAGAGCTTGCTCCGGGCGAGACAAAGACGATGGCATTCTTACTTGGTAAGTACAAAGAGTCTGATGCAGATAAGATCATTGCTGCATATGAAGATGTTTCCGTATGTGACAAAGAGATCGAGGAGTTAAAGAAATACTGGCATGCTAAGCTTGAGAACTTCAAGATCAATACACCAAGCCCGGCATTTAACAGTATGGTAAATACATGGAATGCATATCAGTGCTTCTTAACCTTTACTTGGTCCAGAGCAGCATCTTTCATTTATTGTGGTGAGAGAAACGGATATGGTTATCGTGATACTGTTCAGGATATTCAGGGTGTTATTCATACTGATCCAGAGGCAGCTTTGGATAAGATCCGTTTTATGTTATCTGCGCAGGTAGATAATGGTGGCGGACTTCCATTAGTTCGTTTTGATCATGAGGAGCGTGCAGGACACGAGGGCACACCGGATGATCCGGATTATGTACGCGAGACAGGCCATCCGGCTTATCGTGCAGACGATGCATTATGGTTGTTCCCGACAGTTTATAAGTACATCTCTGAGACAGGTAATCTGGACTTTATGGATGAGGAGATCACTTGGTCTAATATTGAGAAGAAAGCAACGGTTTATGAGCATTTGCAGAAAGCAATTGATTTCTCAATGAACCATTTGGGACCACACGGTCTTCCGGCAGGATTGCATGCAGACTGGAACGATTGTCTCCGTCTTGGTGCACAGGGTGAGTCTTCTTTCGTAGCATTGCAGCTTTACTATGCATTTACGATCATGCGTTACTTTGCAGAGAAGAAGAACGATACAGAGTATATTGCATATTTGGATAAGACACAGAAAGAGATCGGCGATAAGATCAACGATCTGTGGTGGGAGGATGACCGCTACAATCGTGGATTTAAGGATACCGGCGAATTGATCGGTTCCAAGAACGATCCGGAAGCAAGTATGTGGCTCAATCCACAGACTTGGGCAGTTATCTCCGGTCATGCTTCCAAAGAGCAGGCTGAGATCGCAATGGAATCTGTAGAGCGTGAGTTGAATACAGCGTATGGTGCTAAGATAATGGCACCATCTTATGTAGATCATTATTTTGATGGCGCATTGGCTGGTTTGTTCCCACCATCAACCAAAGAGAATGGTGGTATTTTCTCTCAGACACAGGGCTGGTTGATCTTAGCAGAAGCTTTGATGGGACATGGTGACAAAGCATTCCGGTATTTTGAGGAAAGTTCACCATCTTCTCAGAACGACAAGGCTGAGATCCGTAAATTGGAGCCATATGTACACGGACAGTACACAGAGGGTGACGAAAGCCCATTCCATGGACGTTCTCATGTACACTGGCTGACTGGAACAGCTTCCACTTGTATGGTAGGCTGCGTTGAGGGTATCTGCGGTATCCGTCCTGATTTAGATGGACTTCGTGTTGCTCCAACGATCCCAAGTGATTGGAAAGAAATGACAATGGAAAAGAATTTCCGTGGCAAGAAAATCGTTATCAAAGTAGAAAATCCGAACGGCGCACAGGCTGGATTTAAGGAGTTCTATATTAATGGTGAGAAGCAGGATGATAATTACATCCCTGCAGACAAGCTTACTGATGTTACAGAAGTAAGAATGGTAATGTAATCACCAAATCCTTAGTTCTTAAGGCGCAGGTATTTGCCTGACATTAAGACATGATGTGAGTTGGATAGCTGTATACGAGGAAGTGTACAGTGCTTAATAATGCAAAAAAGACGCCTCATGCCTTTGGTATGAGGTGTCTTTTCGTAATGGAGGATGAAGAAATGAGCAGTTATAGTTACGACCCAAAATCATTAAAAGCAGAAGAGTTTATCAATCACGAAGAAATTTTAGAGTCTCTCGATTATGCCGAGAAGAACAAAAATAACAAGGAGCTTCTTCGTCAGATCCTCGATAAGGCAAAACTGGCAAAGGGTATCAGCCATAAGGAAGCGGCTGTGTTAATGCAGTGTGACATTCCGGAAGTTAATGAAGAGATTACAAAATTAGCAATGGAGATCAAAGAAAAGTTTTACGGACAGCGTATTGTCATGTTTGCTCCGCTGTATTTGTCAAATTATTGTGTCAATGGATGTACCTATTGTCCGTATCATTACAAAAATAAGCATATTCCTCGTATCAAACTGACTCAGGAGCAGATTCGTGATGAGGTTATCGCATTGCAGGATATGGGACATAAGCGTCTCGCAATCGAAGCGGGCGAGGATCCGGTCAACAATCCACTGGAATATATTTTGGAAAGTATTGAAACCATCTACAGCATTAAGCATAAGAATGGCGCTATTCGTCGTGTGAATGTCAATATTGCTGCTACAACTGTAGAAAATTATACCAAATTAAAAAATGCCGGCATTGGAACGTATATCCTGTTTCAGGAGACATACAACAAAGAATCTTATGAACAGCTTCATCCAACCGGACCAAAGCATGATTACGCTTACCATACAGAGGCGATGGACCGAGCTATGGAAGGTGGCATTGATGATGTCGGACTGGGTGTATTGTTTGGCCTGGAGGGCTATATGTATGAATTGGTCGGCATTTTGATGCATGCGGAACATTTGGAAGCAGCACAGGGAGTTGGCCCGCATACGATCAGCGTACCGCGTATCTGTCCGGCAGATGACATTGACACTGCAGACTTTAGCAATGCAGTACCGGATGAGATCTTTGAAAAGATCGTTGCGGTGATCCGTATTGCGGTACCATACACCGGAATGATCGTATCAACACGCGAGTCACAGCGCACACGTGAAAAAGTGTTGAAACTTGGTATTTCTCAGATCAGTGGAGGGTCCCGTACGAGTGTCGGCGGATATACAGAGCCGGTGCGTGATGACAGTTCAGCGCAGTTTGATGTGAGTGATACTAGAAGTCTGGATGAGGTAGTTAATTGGCTGATGAAGCTTGGCTATGTACCAAGTTTTTGTACTGCCTGCTATCGTGCGGGGCGTACCGGTGACCGTTTCATGTCTCTTTTGAAGTCAGGACAGATTGTAAACTGCTGTCACCCTAATGCGTTAATGACTCTGAAAGAATATTTGGAAGATTATGCATCGCCGGAGACAAAGAAAATTGGTGAAGAATTGATCGCAAAAGAAATCTTAAAAGTACCGAATGAGAAGGTACGTGCCAAAGCAATGGAATATTTGTCTGAATTAAATGATGGGAAAAGAGATTTCCGCTTTTAAGGTGTGCGCAAGTATGCTATAATGAGCCTAAAAACAACCAAAAGATAGGTGGACAATGGAAAAAATAAAGACAGATGTAGTTGTTGTCGGGACGGGTGCTGCAGGATTGTACCATGCGCTGCATCTTCCGAAAGAACTACAAATATGTATGATAACCAAAGATGAAGTTGATCGGAGTGATTCTTTTTTAGCGCAGGGGGGAATGTGTATGCTGCGTGATGAAGAGGACTATGACGGCTATTTTGAAGATACGATGCGGGCAGGCCATTATGAGAACGATCCGAAATCTGTAGAGATCATGATACGTTCTTCGAGGCAGATCGCTAAGGAGTTGCTCGGTTATGGCGTAGATTTTGAACGAGATGACAATGGATTGGTGTTTACCCGCGAGGGTGGACATGGCAGACCGCGCATCCTGTTTCATGAAGACATTACCGGCAAGGAGATCACCAGCACTTTGTTGGAAAGGGTCAGAGAACGCAGTAATATTACGATCTTAGAGCATACGACGATGATCGATATTATAGAGAATGAGTCAGGATGTGCCGGGATTGTAGCGAAAATGTCAGATGGAACTTTGCGGGAGATGTATGCAAAGTTTACGGTTCTTGCCAGCGGTGGTCTTGGCGGTTTGTACCAGCACTCGACAAATTTCCGGCATATTACCGGTGATGCGCTTGCAATCGCATTATGTCATGGGATAGAGATGGAACATATTGACTATATTCAGATCCATCCGACAACGTTATATTCCGAGAAGCCGGGACGGAGATTTCTTATTTCTGAATCGGTTCGAGGAGAAGGTGCAATACTGCTTGACAAAAATAAGCAGAGATTTTGTGATGAATTGCAGCCACGAGATGTAGTGACAGCGGAGATTCATAAACAAATGAAAAAGGATGGAACGCCTTTTGTATGGCTTTCCATGGAAAAGATACCGGAGGAAGAGATCCGCAGTCATTTTCCAAATATTATGCAGCAGTGTTTGGAAGAGGGATATGATCCGACGAAAGAATGTATTCCGGTTGTTCCCGCGCAGCATTATTTCATGGGCGGAATACATGTAGACCATGAGAGTAAGACAAGCATGAACCGTTTGTATGCTGTCGGTGAGACATCCTGCAATGGCGTACATGGAAAGAATCGTCTTGCCAGCAATTCCTTGTTAGAATCTATGGTATTTGCAGAGCGTGCAGCAGTCCAGATTAAGGAACTTTTGCCGGATACCGACTGGGAGCAGATCATGGATGGTTCTCCGGTTGATGAAGCAAAATATAAGGACTTGAAAGGCTTGCAGCAACATTATAAAGATGTGGTTTTGCAGGAAATCGAGGCAGAGAAGAAACGACATTAGAAACCAAGCAATGATGTTGCAGGTCGGGTAGCAATGATGTGATGACATTTATAGCAGGGTTGCCGGAAGTTGATAGAGACGAAGCAACAGATGATAGACAGGAGGATGAGATGAAAGATCCGATTACATATCGTGTCAATGCTGATCGATTGATCCGCATGGCATTGGAGGAAGATATTACAAGCGAAGATTTATCTACGAATTGTGTGATGCCGGAGTACCAGAAGGGCGAGGTGCAGTTGATCTGTAAACAGGATGGCGTCATTGCCGGACTTGGTGTGTTTAAACGTGTATTTGAATTGCTAGATGATACGGTAAGCTTTGATATGCGTGTGGAAGATGGCGATGAAGTTACAGTGGGTCAGTTAATGGCCGTTATTACCGGAGATATTCGTGCATTGCTGTCCGGAGAGAGAACAGCATTAAATTACTTGCAGCGCATGAGCGGTATTGCTACGTATACACGATCCATTGCCAAGATGTTAGAGGGCAGTGGCACGACATTGTTAGATACCCGCAAAACCACACCAAATATGCGCATTTTTGAAAAATATGCTGTGAAAGTAGGTGGCGGCAGCAATCATCGTTTTAACCTTTCAGATGGTGTTATGTTGAAGGACAATCACATTGGCGCAGCAGGAAGCATTACGAAAGCGGTCAAGATGGCGAAAGAATACGCATCTTTCGTGCATAAGATCGAGGTGGAAGTTGAGAACTTGGACATGGTAAAGGAAGCGGTAGAAGCGGGCGCTGATATTATTATGTTGGATAACATGTCTCCGGAACAGATGAAAGAAGCCATCCAGATCATTGATGGCAGAGCGTTGACCGAATGTTCCGGCAATGTTACCAAAGAAAATATTCAGAATATGATCGATGTTGGTGTGGATTATGTTTCAAGTGGAGCATTGACACATTCTGCACCGATTATGGACATATCCTTAAAAAATCTTCATGCAATTTAAGGAATTATAAACGGCTAAAAAACGGCGAAAGATGATATTGCATCTTTCGCCGTTTCAATTTTCCTTAAAAATAAGGTGCCAAATTATATTTTGACACCTTATGAAATCGTGTGTTTATACAATAGTAATTGTGGTTTTATTACCGGGCAATTACAGTTTTGCTAACTCTTGGAACTGATCCTTTAAGCAGGTATATAGATTCTTGTAGATCTGATGATACTTATCATACTCTGCTGTTGCCTTTGGATCAGCATGGCATTCCTTCGCAGGATCAGTGTGGATCATCTGACGGCAAGCGGATTCTACGCTTTCGTACAGTCCGGCACCAACACCGGCAAGAATAGCAACACCGAGAGCAGGACCTTCTGTTGCGGTTACGGTCTTAACGTCGCAGCCAAACATATCAGCCATCATCTGACGCTGAACGGCATTCTTGGCACCGCCGCCACAAGCCATCATTTCAGAAACTTCGATTCCCATTTCCTTGATGATATCGTTGCAGTCTGTCAAAGAGTACTGAATACCTTCCATTACGGCTCTAGCCATATCAGCGGTTGTATGCATACTGGATAAACCGAAGAATACGCCACGGCAGTTTGGATCGACATGAGGCGTTCTCTCACCATTTAAGTATGGGAGGTAGATCAAACGGTTTGCTCCGATCGGAGTTTTCTGTACATCTGCATTGATCAGATCAAAAGCACCGCATCCCTGCTCTTTTGCCTTGCGAGCATACTCTGTTCCGATATTTTCCTGGAACCAAGCGAGGGAATATCCGGCAGCCTGTGTTACACCCATAACATGCCATGCACCTGGAACAGCGCAGCAGAAAGTATGTACACGACCCTTAGGATCAATAGAGATGTTGTTGCTGTGTGCGAAAACGACACCACTTGTACCGATCGTGGTAAATGCTTTACCGTCCTCTACGACGCCGGTACCTACAGCAGCGGCAGCATTATCGCCGGCACCACCTACGACAACAGTAGAAGTAGAAAGACCTGTCTTAGCAGCAATTTCTGGTAAGATCGTTCCGGTTACTTCCGGAGATTCATATACTTTTGCAAGAAGACTCTTGTCGATATCTAAGATCTCAAGAAGTTCATCAGACCACTGGCGTTTTGGTACATCCAACAGCTGCATACCGGAAGCATCAGAAACCTCTGTTGCAAATTCACCGGTCAAGATGTAACGAACATAATCCTTTGGCAGGAGAATGTGTTTACATTTTGCGTAGTTTTCAGGCTCGTTATTACGAACCCACAGAATCTTAGAAGCAGTAAATCCTGTCATGGCAGGGTTGGCTGTGATCTCGATCAACTTTTCTGCGCCAACTTTATCTGTCATTTCTTCACATTCTTTTTCGGTACGCTGGTCACACCAAATGATGGAAGGACGGATCACCTCGCCCTGCTCGTCGAGCATGACAAGACCGTGCATCTGACCGGAGATACCAAGACCCTTGATATCATCTGCAGCGACACCGGAATCTTTTACGACTTTTGTGATCGTCTCTAACGCAGCATCGCGCCAGTCTTCCGGTTTCTGCTCTGCCCAGCCGTTGTGTGGTGTGTACAAAGGATAGTCTTTGCTTGCGGAAGCAATTACTTCTCCCTTTTCATCGAAAAGTACGGTTTTGGTTGAGGATGTTCCCAAATCAATACCAATTAAATAGTTCATATGAAACCTCCTTCGGTTAAAATGTTTTGTATTTTTACACGGAAAGACACGCTGCCGAAACAGTGTGTCTTTCCTATAAAATGTTACTATATTATTGTAAGGATCAGATTACATAAATGGATTCTCTGTCTTGTAAAGCATTCCCTTAGGCTGGTTGAAGCCGATCTCATCTACATCAACACCGATGTATTTGAATACTTCGTAAAGAGCCTTTCCATAATGACCGAATGCTACAGCACCATGATGAGGGTAGTTGCCTTCGATCAATACATGACGGTAGAAACGACCCATCTCTGGGATTGCGAAGATACCGATCGCACCAAAGGAACGAGTTGCAACCGGAAGAACTTCACCGTGTGCGATGTAAGCACGAAGTTTTGCATCAGCAGTACTCTGCAGACGGAAGAAAGTGATGTCTCCAGGTACAATGTCTCCCTCGAGAGTTCCGTTTGTAACCTCCTCTGGAAGAGAACGAGCCATGATCATCTGGTTCTTCATCTCGCAGAAGGAAAGCTTTGTGGAAGCTGTGTTACCACAGTGGAATCCCATGAAAGTATCTTTCAATGTGTAATCGAATTTGCCTTTGATATCTTCTTCGTAAATATCCGGTGTAACAGTATTGTTAATGTCGAGAAGAGTAACCGCATCGTTGCTGACAACAGTTCCGATAAACTCACTCAATGCACCATAGATATCAACTTCGCAGGAAACAGGGATACCCATCTTTGTCAGACGGCTGTTTACATAGCAAGGAACGAAACCAAACTGTGTCTGGAATGCAGGCCAGCATTTACCGGCGATCGCAACGAACTCACGGTATCCTTTGTGATCCTCGATCCAGTCAAGGAGAGTGATCTCATACTGAGCAAGTTTCTCAAGGATCTCAGGTTTCTTGTTGCCTGCGCCAAGCTCTGCTTCCATATCCTTAACAACATCAGGGATACGAGCATCTCCGGCATGGTTATTGAATGCTTCAAACAAGTCAAGCTCAGAGTTCTCTTCAATTTCAACATTCAAGTTGTAAAGCTGCTGGATAGGAGCATTACAAGCTAAGAAGTTCAATGGACGAGGACCAAAGCTGATGATCTTTAAGTGATCCAAAGCGTAGATTGCTTTTGCAATCGGAACGAACTCATGGATCATATCAGCGCATTCCTCAGCGTTTCCTACCGGATACTCTGGGATATAAGCTTTTACATTGCGAAGCTTTAAGTTATAGCTTGCATTTAACATACCGCAGTAAGCATCACCACGACCCTGTACCAGGCCGCCATCCTTGGATGTCTCTTCTGCAGCAGCTACGAACATCTTAGGTCCATCAAAGTGTTTTGCAAGTAATGTCTCAGAGATCTCCGGACCAAAGTTACCAAGGTATACGCAAAGTGCGTTACATCCGGCTTTCTTAATATCCTCCAAAGCCTGTACCATGTGGATCTCGCTCTCAACGATACAAACAGGACATTCATAAATGTCAGCCTCATCATATTTTGCCTTGTAAGCTTCTACAAGGTTCTTTCTTCTTGTGACAGAGAGTGACTCTGGGAAGCAGTCTCTGCTCACAGCTACAATACCAATTTTCATTTTAGGCATGTTGTTCATAATATTATTTCGTCCTTTCTTGATTTAAGTATTACCGGAAGAATATGTGGATCTTAAGTGTGGGATCCGCAAAAAATATACTGCGGCCCGGCAACCGCTCGCTATGAAATATTTTATCTCATTTCTGCATATTTTGCAATGGAAAAAAGAGTGGATATTCGGACAAAAAACTGGAGAAAATTCCCCATAAAATATTGACCTTCGCAGGATACTAGAGTAATATTCCATTAGATTATGCATGTGGAGGATGACTATGGGAGATTACATTATTGAATTAAAAAATATTTCCAAATGTTATGAGGGGGACACTGCCGCCGTTGATAATGTTTCTTTATCGATCGCAAAAGGTGAATTTGTAACGTTATTAGGTCCGTCCGGGTGTGGCAAGACGACGATCCTGCGAATGATCGGTGGATTTGAGCTGCCGACGTCCGGTCAGATATTGCTGGGCGGTAAGGATATCAGTAAACTGCCACCCAATGAGCGTCCGATCAACACCGTATTTCAGAAATATGCGTTATTTCCTTATTTGAATATATATGACAACATTGCGTTTGGCCTCAAGCTAAAGAAATTACCCAAAGATGTCATTGACGAGAAGGTGCGCCATGTATTAGATGTGGTGGATCTGGAGGGCTTTGAAAGGCGCCGGGTGCATACGTTATCCGGTGGTCAGCAGCAGCGTGTGGCGATTGCACGTGCGATCGTCAACGAGCCGGAGATCTTGCTTTTGGATGAACCGCTTGGCGCATTGGATTACAAAATGCGCAAAGAGATGCAGCTGGAGCTGAAATTAATGCATGAACAACTTGGCATCACATTTATTTTTGTGACGCACGATCAAGAGGAAGCACTTACCATGTCGGATAAGATCGTTGTCATGTCCAATGGTGAGATTCAGCAGGTTGGTACGCCGGAGGAGATCTACGATGAGCCAAAGAATGCTTTTGTAGCGGATTTTATCGGAGAAAGCAATATTTTTAACGGTGTTATGACAGGGCACAAGAAGGTCTCTTTCTGCCAAACAGAGTTTGATTGTGTGGATGACATTAAAGAGGGACTGCGTGTACAGGCGGTGATCCGTCCGGAAGACGTTGTTTTGACGGAGGTCGGCAAGGGAAAACTTCAGGGCGAGGTGCTGTCTTCTATATTTAAAGGAACCTTTCACGAGATCACGGTCCTGCACAATGAGAAAGATGAGATTGTCGCTCAGGCTTCCGGAGATATTGCCAAGGGAACGAAAGTTGGCGTTGATATCTTGCCGGATAGCATTCATTTGATGCATTTTAATGAAAAGGCAAATCATTTCACCGGCATGATCGATGATGCGATGCGTATTCGTCTGGTGGATGGAAGTATCAAAGTGGATATGACAAAGCTTTTTCCGGGTTCGACATTGCAGGATGGATTTCTTTATGATAAGAGCGGTCATCCGATCGAGACAGAGGGACGCAAGGTGGTTGTCTATATAAATCCAAGACAGGCGCAGCTTAGCGATGACCCACAAGTTGGTTTGGTACAGGGGCATATTGATTCGTTGATCTATATGGGAGATCATTATAGTTATGAAGTACGTTCAAGCAATGATGAGTTGTATTTTGTATATGATGAATATTTGTGGAACATTGGAGATTACGTTAGTGTTGTCGTGCCGGATACAGGCATCAGCGTTACATTAGCAGAGTGATCATTTATTAGTGCTACCTTGGTAGCGTGATCATTTCATGGAGGAGACAGATGCATTTTACAAGAAAACAGTTAGGGATTCCGTATATCCTGTTTTTGATATTGTTTGTCGTACTGCCATTGTTTGTTGTGCTTTATTACGCATTTACTGATGGACAGGGACAATTTACCGTAGAGAACTTTCAACATTTTTTTACAAATGGAAAAACATTAGGAACGTTATTTTATAGTTTCGTGATCGCATTGCTGACGACAACCGTTTGTTTGTTCATTGCGTATCCGACAGCGTATATTCTGGCAAGAGGGGGATTTCGCAAAAGTGGTGTATGGATGCTTCTTTTGGTGACGCCGATGTGGATCAATTTTACGCTTCGTATCACGGCACTCAAAGAAGTGTTAAACCTGATCGAGGGTAACTTGGCATTTCACCCGCTGTTTAATGCGGTGCTGTGCATGGTCTATGACTTTTTGCCGTTTATGATCCTGCCGATCTATACGGTGCTGTTGAAGTTAGATGGCGCACTGCCGGAGGCGGCAGCAGATCTTGGAGCAAAACGTCATCAGGTGTTTTTTAAGGTGATCCTGCCGCTCAGTATGCCGGGGATCATCAGCGGTGTGACAATGGTGTTTTTGCCGGCAATGACGAATTATGTTGTATTAGACATGGTGTATAACAGTACGTATATCATGGGAAGTCTGATCGGAAGTTACTTCAATACCTATGATTGGAATAACGGCTCTATGATCTCAATGGTACTGCTGTTCATTATTTTTGGCATCACTTGGATCACCGGCAAAATAACCGGTGATGATGCGGATATTCAGCGGGGAGGTGCAGCTTTGTGAAAAAGAAAGGATTACAGACAGTGTGGCTTATGCTTGTCGTTGCATTTTTGTATCTGCCGATCTTGATCTTAGCGGTGTATAGTTTTACAAAGTCGACGATGATCGGATCGATCCGTGGATTTTCTGTGCATAATTATGTCACGTTATTTACGACCAAAGAGCTGACAGATATGATCATAGGCACAGTTTTTCTGGCACTTTTGGTAGCTGTATTATCCAGTATATTAGGGACGTTAGGTGCAATAGGAATTTTTTACTCTTCCAAAAAGACACGCATGAGTATCGAACTCATGAATCAGATACCGGTAGTTAATTCGGATGTTGTGACTGGATTTTCGATATGTGTACTGTTGATCGTTTTTGCCGGGATCGATAAAGATACTTATATTCCGTTGATCGTCGGACAGACGGTATTATGTACGCCATTTGTGTATTTGTCAGTGCTTCCTAAACTAAAGCAGATGGATCCGGATATGTATATGGCGGCATTAGATCTTGGCTGTACTCCGGCAAAGGCACTTCGTACCGTAATCTTTCGGGAGCTGGTACCGGGTATTGCGGCAGGCTTTATGACTGCAGTGACCTTGTCGTTAGATGATTATTTCATAACTACGTATACCAAACCTGCTACGTTTAATACGATCAGTACGTATGTGGTTAATGCGACACGTGGAGCGCGGACAGAGATCAAGACGGCTCTTTGGGCGCTGTCAACGGTAATATTTTTGCTGGTGGTGCTATTTGTGGTTGTGATAAACAGCAAAGATCTAAAAAAGTCGACAAATGTAGAATGACAGAATAAATGTATAACGATTGTAGAAAGGAATGTAGAAAAACCGTGAAAAAAGGAATTGCATTGTGTGTTTTGTTCTTGCTGTCAGCATTGTGTGTCGGTTGTGGAAAGCAGTCGGAAGATGATGTGACAGTACTTCGCGTGGCGAATTGGGAGGAATACATTGATGAGGGCGGCTGGTCTGAGGATGAGACGATCGAGCTTGCGGACGGCACGAAAATTCTCGGAAAGGAAGAGATGACGGAGCTGTTTGAACAATGGTATGAAAAGAAATACGGTGAAAAAGTCAAAGTGGAATATTCCACGTTTGGCACAAATGAAGATTTGTACAATCAGCTAACTTTGGGAGATACTTTTGATCTGATCTGTCCATCAGAATATATGATCATGAAGTTGATGAAAGAGCATCGATTGGAACCGTTTTCGAGCAGTTTTTATGACACCTCGGATCCGGATAACTACTATGCGAAAGGAGTTTCCCCTTATATAAGGAAACGTTTTGATGAGTTAAAGATTGACGGAGAAGAGTTATCCAAGTATGGTGCAGGTTATATGTGGGGAACAATGGGGATTGTCTATAATCCAAAGGAAGTGGATGAAAAAGATACCGATCATTGGTCCATGTTGTTGGATACCAAATATCGTAAACGTATCACGATGAAAGACAGTATCCGAGATTCCTATATTGTGGCGCAGGCAATCCGCAAAGAAAAGGAGCTGTCTTCAAAGCAGTTTACACAGGCTCCTGATTATTCGAATCGTCTTTTTGAGGAAATGAATGATACGAGTGTGAAAGCAGTGGATGAGATTCAGGAGATCCTTGGAGATATGCGCGAAAATGCGTATTCGCTGGAGACAGACAGTGGTAAAGCGGATATGGTTACCGGCAAAGTCGTTGCCAATATGCAGTGGTCCGGTGATGGTGTGTATACCATGGATCAGGCGGAAGAAGATGGGCTTGAGCTGAGCTTTGCCGTACCGAAGGAAGCCTCGAATCTGTGGTTTGACGGCTGGTGCATGCTTAAAAAAGGCGTTCGGTCGGATGCAAAGAAGCAGCAGGCTGCAGAAGCCTTTGTAAATTTCTTGTCCCGCCCCGACAATGTGATCAAGAATATGTATTATATCGGTTATACTTCCGTGATTTCCGGTGGTGACAGTCCTTTGATCTATGAATACGCAGACTGGTGTTATGGTGCAGAAGATGAAGATACGGATACTGTGCCATATTCGTTAAGGTATTTCTTTACTGAAGAAGATGAGAATGCTTCACAGGACTATGTGCTGCAAGTGCCTGTAGGTGAGGAACGCAGACAGGTGTTTGCCGGTTATCCGCCGCGTGATGTGATCACGCGCAGTGCGATCATGCAATGTTTTGACGATGAACAAAATAAACGTATTTCCAGAATGTGGACAAATATTCGTTGTTTTGAATGGGAAGATCTATTTTGACATTATAATCCTATCTTCAAAAAGCTGCCGCTTTGTAAGGCAGCTTTTTTACTTTATAGGAAACTTTTCGTTTCCTATAAAGTAAAAAACGCTCCGCGAGGATGCGCATCTCGCGGAGAAGAAGTTAGCTGTAAACAGCACCGCTCGAGCGCGAAAGAGTCGCAAGCGACTCTATGTTCTATTTGTTCTATTTCTTTTTGAAAAAATTTATATTTTTGTTGACAAAAGAAAAAGATTGTATTAAATTATTATAGGGTTAGATAGAGCTAACCTAAATATGTGTCAACTTTCGCGCAATAGATAGACCTAACAAAAGAAAGTCGCAACAGATTGCTGTTAGTAATGAACTATATTGTGCGAGGAAGGACAGGAGCGGAAAGGAAAACATATGACTCTGAATGATGCAGTAGAAGGAAAAGAATATGTAGTAAAAGAGATTGCAACAAACGATGATGAAATGAGTGCATTCTTATTCTCACTTGGGTGCTACAGTGGTGAGCCGATTACTGTCGTTGCACGTAAAAGGAGAAATCTGGTGGTTTCGATCAAGGACGCCAGATACAACATTGATATTGAACTGGCGAAAGCTATTTTAATATAAAGAATTTGATAATTTGTCATTTTACAAGGAGGTTTCGTTATGAGAATTGCGTTAACCGGTAATCCCAATAGTGGAAAGACCACTATGTACAACGCATTAACGGGAAGAAATGAAAAGATCGGTAACTGGGCTGGTGTTACCGTTGATAAGAAAGAAAGCCAGATCAAGAAGGCGTATTACGACGGCTCCAAAGAGTTGATCGCAGTCGATCTTCCGGGTGCATACTCCATGTCACCATTTACATCAGAGGAGAGCATTACAAGCGGTTATGTAAAGAACGAGCATCCGGATGTTATTATTAACATCGTAGATGCTACCAATTTGAGCCGTAGCTTGTTCTTTACAACACAGCTTTTGGAACTTGGTGTTCCGGTTGTCGTAGCTTTGAATAAGAGCGATATTAATGAGAAGAAAGAGACAAAGATCAATACAGAGCTGTTGTCTCAGAAACTTGGCTGTCCGGTACTCAAAACAGTATCCACATCGGATGAGGGACTGAAAGAAGTTGTTGCTCAGGCTGCTGAGTTAGAGGGCGCAGGTCAGAAAGCACCGTATGTACAGGGTGATGTGAATCTTCATGACAAAGATGAGGTAGAGGCTGCTGATAGAAAGCGTTTTGCATTTGTAAATGCAATTGTGAAAGAAGTAGAGAATCGTAAAGTGCTTACAAAGGATAAGACAATTGGAGATAAGATTGATTCCGTTATCACGCATCCTGTAATCGGTATTGCAATCTTTGCAGTAGTAATGTACTTAGTATTCTACATTTCACAGTCTACTTTAGGTACATATTTGGCAGATATCCTGACCGGCTGGATCGAACAGTTCCAGGGTTGGGCGACCGATAGTTTGGAAAAAGCAAACGCAAGTGCATTCTTAGTATCTCTGCTTTGTGATGGTATCATTGGTGGTGTAGGTGCCGTAGTTGGTTTCCTTCCACTCGTAATGGTAATGTACTTCCTTATCGCATTGCTTGAGGATTGTGGTTATATGTCACGTGCAACAGTCGTACTGGATCCGATCTTTAAGAGAGTAGGTCTTTCCGGTAAATCTGTTATCCCTATGATCATCGGTACCGGTTGTGGTATCCCCGCTGTCATGGCATGTCGTACCATTAAGAATGAGCGTGAGCGCAGAACAACCGCGATGCTTACAACATTTATGCCATGTGGCGCTAAGATGCCGGTAATCGCATTGTTTGCAGGAGCATTCTTCCCGAAATCAAAATGGGTAGGTCCATTGATGTATTTCGTTGGTATTATTTTGATACTTTTAGGTGCATTGCTTATCAAAGCAGTTACCGGTATGAAATATAGAAAGTCATTCTTCATCATTGAGCTTCCGGAATATAAGATCCCAAGCTTGAAGATCGGTGTTTTATCTATGTTAAATCGTGGTAAAGCGTATATCGTTAAGGCTGGTACCGTAATCCTTGTATGTAATACAGTAGTACAGTTGATGCAGTCCTTTAACTGGCATCTTCAGGCAATCGAAGAGGGACAGGAGAGCACTTCTATCCTGGCAAGTGTTGCCGGCCCGTTTGCTTATCTGTTAGTACCTGTCGTTGGAATTGTATCATGGCAGCTTGCAGCAGCAGCGATCACGGGATTTATAGCTAAGGAGAATGTAGTTGGTACAATCGCTACCTGCTTTGCAATTACAAACTTCATCGATACTGATGAGCTTGCATTAGTAGGTTCCGGTAATGCGGTAGCTGATGTTATGAGATTGACAAAAGTGGCGGCTCTTGCATACTTAATGTTCAACCTTTATACACCACCATGTTTTGCAGCACTTGGTGCTATGAACTCTGAGATGCAGAGTGGTAAGTGGCTGCTTGGTGGTATCTGCTTACAGCTTGCAACAGGCTTCACAGTTGGATATTTGGTATACCAGATCGGTACAATGATCGTCTCAGGACCTGCAGCAGTTCTTTCTACTCCTGGTTTCTACGCAGGATTGATCGCAATTGCTATCTTTGCGGCAGTGATCGTTAGTCTGATCATCAAAGGTAACAGAGCTATTGATGCAGAATATCAATTAGATTAATATATATATGAAAACTTCATGACGTCAGAAGATATGGCAACATATCTTCCGGCGTGGAAGATTTCATAGAATCAATAGAAAGGGATGGTTATTGTGGGAAGCATTATTGCAAACCTGATCGCAATATTGGTTATTGCGCTTATTTTAGGAGTGTCGATCTTTTATATTGTCAAATCTAAGAAAAAGGGTGTAAGATGCATTGGCTGTCCTTCGGCAGGTTCCTGCACAAAGTATTGCGGAGCTAAGCCAAAGAAAACAAAACAGAAAAAATAGTGATGGGACCGTTTGTTTTGCAAAAAACAGGCGGTCTTTTCTCTATATGATCAGATGGATGGTTATGCCTCTTTACAAACAGCGGTGCTTTGGGGGGCGGAAAAAGATAGCAGAGTTAGAAAGGCCAGGTGGTAAATATGGTAAATTATTTGACAGCACAGGCATCGGGCAATTGGATTGCAATCGTGATCATTGTGATCATTTTGATCCCGGCAATCCGTACGACAGTCAAACATATGAAAGGGGAAGGAGACTGTTGTGGAGGACCAAAGGAAAAGGTACCAAAGAAAAAGATGGATGGTCCGAAGCTTCGAGAGCTTACTGTTCATATTGAAGGAATGCATTGCCAGAATTGCAAAAATCGTATTGAGAAGCATGTCAATGAGCTGGACGGTGTGATCTGTAAAGTGAAACTAAATAAAAAAATAGCCGTCGTATCTCTATACAAAGATGTCGATGAATCGCTCATCAAGGATACGATAGAAAAGCTTGATTTTACTGTTGTAGGTATGGAGTAGGACGATGGAAAAACTTGATTTTACTGTTGTAGGTATGGAGTAGGACGATGGAAAAACTTGAATTTCCTGTTGCGGGTATAAAGTAGAGCGGGGGATAGGCAGTGCATAACTGCACCGCCTATTTTTCTCCCTTACGGCACATGATCCTGCAAAAAATAATAGCGACGATCGTACTGATAGTGGTGGCGATCAGACCGGGGAACACAACGGCTGCAGGATTGACGGAACCGTATTGGGAACGATAAGCAATCGTGCTGACCGGAATCAACTGCAGCGATGAAATATTAATGATCAAAAAAGTGCACATTTCATCGGAAGCCTTGCGGATCGGTCTGCCGGTATCAGAAAGACGCTCCCGCTCTATTTTTGCCAGTTCTTTCATAGCTTTCAGTCCCATAGGAGTCGCTGCCCAGCCCAGCCCTAATAAATTAGCAACAATATTAGCGCTGATGTACTCTTTTGCAATATGATCTTTTGGAATGCGTGGAAATAGAAAATGCAGGACAGGGTCCAGTTTTCTGGTGATCTGGTCTAACAGGCCGGAACGTTTGGCAATCTCGATCAATCCTGTCCACATAGACATAATGCCGAGCATAGTGATCGCCATTGTTACAGCTTCGCCCGTACTGTCAATAGCCGCATTGCTAAGAGCCTCCACTTCGCCGGTCAGTATGCCAAATCCAATACCGATCAGTATCATATACCCCCAAAGATAATTAAGCATAACTATCCTCACAATATCATGGATTTATTTAACACATATGAAAAAGGCAGATGGATTATTCCATCTGCCTGTACCTTAGCCAATTCAAAGGATTTAGTTGTCCAGATCAATAGAGACTCCCGGAATAATATCAGAAATATCGTCCAGATAACCGATATTTCCGTCATCTTCCTCATCGTCATCATCATCATCTTCTTCTTGGGCCATTTCTGCGATCAATTCTTCGAATGCGGCACTGGCGATCTCAAATTCTTCCGGATCGTCCAGACTTTCAAATACCGGATTGCCATCAGCATCCTCAGAATAGATCAATAATAATACTTCGCCATCTTCGAATTCATCATTTGGCTCCGTAGGAACTACAGCAATGTATTCTTTGCCAAGTTCATGAATTTCCAAAGCGGCAACAGCTTCCATGTCCATGTCATTGCCATCTTCATCTGTCAGAGTGATCACTGCATTAAAGTCGTTATCTTCATTAAAAAATAATGCGTTATTTTTGTCGTTCATTGATATCCTCCATTTTACTATTGCTACATAAGTGTAACAAAATATAATACGTTTTTATTCAAACTTCTCTGTATATCAGGGAGAGAGTTTGAATTGGTTATTTGCTGTTCAAATAGTAACATTAGGGGCATCTGATGTCAAATAAAAAGAATATAAAATAAATGCTCAACTGAAACCCTCCATACCGGAAGTTACAGACAATCCACATATTGCTTATTATGTCGATTGTCTGATTATATTTTGCAGCCGCTATATAGTGAGTCCTGCCTTCAAGAAACTATAGCAATTGCTTTGCCGCAATTAGTTTTCACAGTGATTTCTAGATTTTGTTGTCTCTGATGATCGATTGACATAATAAGCAATATGTAGATGTGTGAGATATTGAGGTATGGGAAGATGGAATAATTTATTAACGGATATTAACGGAACAGGGGGATATGTGGTATAATTGATGGAGAATGTAGACAGGTTATAAGGTATGGCAGAGTGTCTGCGGAATGGAGATTAAAATGGGCAGTAAAGTATGGACAGCAGGTAATTTATATGTGAATCAATCCGGTAAGATCGTACAATTGATGGCGGTTGCAAGGCAGGAGGGCAGTGCGCAGGAGCTTGCCATATATCAGGAGATGCATGCACCATTTACCGTATGGGCAAAATCTCTGTCAGCTTTTGAGGCGACTTATCATAAGATGGCAGAAGTGTTAGAGGAGAAGCGTGCGCCTCAGGAGAGAACGGTAGAAGCATCCGGGGAGAAGCGTGCACCTCAGGAGAGAGTGATAGAAGTATCCGGGGCAAAAAGTGCTTTGCAGGAGAGTGTGCCTGAAGTGTCGGCGCAGGATTTGTCTCAGGAGAACGAATCAGAGGCATTCGAGAATCAGCGCGCACAGGGGGAGAACGTGTCTGCCGGTGGGGCGGATGTGAGCGAAGAAGAGCTGCGTATGGCACTGGAAAAGGGGCAGCCGGAAAAATATTTGTCCGGTCGTATTACAGAAACGGAAATCGCCAGGCGAGGCATGCTTCAAATATTAGATGCAGAGTCTTTTCGAGAAAAGAGACAGCTATTAGTGGGACTGCGTCCGTATATTGACAAATTGTTACTACACAATATTGCAGCAGCGTTAGATGTTGTTTTGGAAGAAGGAACGCTTGATGATCAGTTTGAGTCACTGCTTCATTGTGTTGATGCACATGCCAGATATGAAGGAGGGAGATTGCGGTCATGATCAGGAAAATTATACGCAGTATGACACAGGGGTCTGTCAAGACAAAATTTTTTTTATGGGCAATGATTTTGCTGGGGATAGCGTCTGTTGCGTTGTTTATCGCGGCGTGGATACTGCAGCTTCCGGTATTTGCACTGGCAGCGCTTGTATTGTTGGCCGTTGCCTTTGCGACTGTAAATTCTGTTACGATCAATACACAGAAGGCTCAAAAATCAAATAAAGATACATACGATGAAGGAAAAGAAGCGCATTCGCCACAGGAACGGCAGCGAGCCAAGGCAAGATATCTGGCCTCGCTTCAATCGAAAGATGTCAAAAAGATATTAAAACAGCATAAAGTAACACAGTCTCATCAGAAACTTATGATTGATTCTTACCAGGAGAGAAAATTAGAGCAGGTTCCGGCATTTGCCTGGAGAACTGACAAAACATTACATTTTCTTGTGCTAGAGGGTCATGCAAATGAATTTGAGATTCCCATGGATCAGATCAGGGGTATTTATTATGAAAAAAATGTAACCGCAGATATCGAAAAGGATTATATCCCGTTTCAATATAGTACGTACATTGCTAAAATGTTTCAAGATCTTTTGCCGGAATATGCAGAACGTAACGTAGACGGAGAACTTGTTTACCAAAAAAATTTATTTTATTTGAGCAATGGATTATACATAACGAATACGTCAATGGCAAATTTGATGAAGCTGTTGCCAAAGGTCCCGTTTTTATTGGATGACAGTGTGAGTCGCAGCAATCGCCTGGACGCATATTTTAAGGAAATATACAAAAATCGTGTTCTTTGTGAGGCCCATGCGATCACGATGGATCAGTACCGTCAGTCAATAGAGGACACATTAGAGGATTTGATACAGGCGCCCATCAGCGGACAGGAATTTGTGAAAAGTCTTCGCGATATGACAAAATACCATCTGATCGACCAGCAGCAAGTTAGCAGATGTAGCCAAAGATATCGTCAGATTAAAAATATATGACATGATGCAATAAAAATAATACGTAATTATATATTGACATATGTTAAAAATAAAGATATAGTATTAGTATACTTGAATTGCAAAAAGATGTTGACAGGATAATGAAAAAGCATTATCATACAAAAAGAACACTTGTTCGAAACAAGAAAGGATGGAATTTAGTTATGGCAAACGAAGTAAAGATCGATGAAAATAAAAGAAAAGCGTTGGAGTCTGCACTGTCTCAGATTGAGAAGGCATATGGTAAGGGTTCCGTTATGAAATTAGGCGACAATATGCATTTGAATGTGGAGACCGTACCATCTGGTTCTTTGGGGTTGGATCTCGCTCTAGGTGTTGGCGGTGTGCCAAAGGGACGTGTGGTAGAAGTGTATGGACCAGAGTCTGGCGGTAAGACGACCGTTGCACTGCATATGGTAGCAGAGGTGCAGAAACGCGGAGGTATTGCCGGCTTTATTGATGCGGAGCATGCGCTGGATCCGGTGTATGCCAAGAAGATTGGTGTAGATATTGACAACCTATATATTTCACAGCCGGATACCGGAGAGCAGGCATTGGAGATTACAGAGACAATGGTGCGTTCCGGTGCAGTTGACATTGTGATCGTGGATTCTGTAGCAGCACTGGTTCCGAAAGCAGAGATTGAGGGTGAGATGGGAGATTCTCACGTTGGTCTTCAGGCAAGATTAATGTCTCAAGCATTGCGTAAATTGACAGCGATCATCGGTAAGACCAATTGTACGGTGATCTTTATCAACCAGTTGCGTGAGAAAGTTGGCGTCATGTTCGGTAATCCGGAGACAACGACCGGTGGCCGTGCATTGAAATATTATTCCTCCATTCGTTTGGAAGTCAGACGTGGGGAGCAGATCAAAAAGGACGGCGAGGCGATCGGTAATCGAACCAAGATCAAAGTTGTGAAAAATAAAGTGGCACCACCATTCCGTACTGCTGAGGTTGATATTATTTACGGAGAGGGCATTTCTAGAGAAGGAGATATTTTGGATCTGGCTGTTGCAGAAAATATTGTCAATAAGAGTGGCGCTTGGTATGCCTATAACGGAGATAAGATCGGCCAGGGACGTGAAAATGCAAAACTGTTCTTGAAAGAACATCCGGATCTGATGGAAGAGGTTGAACAAAAAGTACGTGAAAAATATGCTCAAAAAGAGGGTGTTGATCAGGTAGAGAATGAGGAAAAGGCATCTGATAAAACAGTTAAGGAGCCGGTTAAGGCAGCCAAAAAGGCTGACGATGCGGAATAATCGATGGAAGATGAGAAATTAAAGGCAACGAAAAAAGCGATGGGATTGTTGCAGCACATGGATCGCACGGAATGGGAACTTCGCAGTAAGTTAGAACAGGCGGGATTCTCGGAAGAAGCAGTGGAAGCAGCAATACAATATGTTGCCGGGTATCATTATATTGACGATAAGAGGTATGCAAAGCGGTTTGTAGAAATATATCGCGAATCCCGAAGTATGCGAAGAATACGTCAGGATTTACAAAAAAGACACGTTCCGGAGCAGTGGATCACGCTGGCAATAGAGGCTGTTGACGAGGATGATACCCCGGCACTGCAAAAGGCACTGGAAAAACTGCTCCGAGGAAGGACAGAACTATCTTATGAAGAGCAGCAAAAAGTAACGGCAAAACTGTATCGTCGGGGGTTTCGACTGGATGCTGTTCGTCGCCAAATTGACCTATGGCGTGAGCAAAATGATTGCCAATATTAGGGGAAGTTTACTTGACATTTTTCTGTGAAAAGTATAAAATTGAACTGTTGTACTATGTGCAATGAATATTTATAAGGAGGTGCTTCAGTTCGATGTCACCAATGGTTATTAAAATAGTAGCCGTTGTGATCTTACTGGTTGCCATCGTTGTTACGGCACTTTTGACGAAGACGATTTCTATTAAGCGTTATCAGGAATCTGAGAATCAGAAGTTGAACAATGCAGAGGACAAGGCTCGTCAGATCATTGATGAAGCTGTAAAGACTGCAGAGACGAAAAAGCGCGAAGCCCTATTAGAGGCGAAGGAAGAAGCGATCAAGAATAAGAATGAAATTGAGCGTGAATCCAAAGAGCGTAGAGCCGAAATTCAGCGATATGAAAAGCGAGTATTATCGAAAGAGGAAGCTCTGGACAAAAAATCGGAAGCCTTAGAGAAGAAGGAATCCAAATTAAATGCGAAAGATGCGGATTTGGATCGTCTTAAGAAAGAGTTGGAGACGATTAAGAACAGCCATCTTCGCGAGTTGGAAAAGATTTCCGGTTTGACCTCCGAACAAGCAAAGGAATATTTGTTAAAATCTGTAGAAGAAGATGTGAAACATGAAGCTGCTGTTCTCGTTAAGGAATTGGAGAACAAGGCAAAGGAAGAGGCAGACAAAAAGGCAAAGGATTATGTTGTAACTGCGATTCAGCGATGTGCTGCGGATCATGTAGCAGAGACAACAATCTCCGTTGTTCAGTTGCCAAATGAGGAGATGAAAGGACGAATTATTGGTCGAGAGGGACGTAATATTCGTACATTAGAGACTCTGACAGGTGTAAATCTTATTATTGATGACACACCAGAGGCAGTTGTTTTATCTGCATTTGATGGAGTAAGACGAGAGGTTGCTCGAATTGCTCTTGAGAAACTAATTGTTGATGGACGAATTCATCCTGCAAGAATTGAAGAGATGGTGGAGAAGGCACAGCGTGATGTTGAGTCGATGATTCGTGAAGAAGGTGAAGCAGCAACATTAGAGGTTGGTGTTCATGGAATTCATCCGGAATTAATTCGTTTGTTAGGTAGAATGAAGTTTAGAACCAGTTATGGTCAGAATGCATTGAAACATTCTATTGAGGTTGCACATTTGTCTGGCTTACTTGCCGGAGAAATTGGTGCTGATGTGCGTCTAGCAAAACGCGCAGGTTTGCTTCACGACATTGGTAAATCGGTCGATCAGGAGATGGAAGGTACACATGTTCAGATCGGTGCGGACTTATGTCGGAAGTATAAAGAGTCAGGTATTGTAATTAACGCTGTGGAAGCACACCATGGCGATGTGGAGCCAGAAAGCTTGATCGCATGCATCGTTCAGGCAGCAGATACCATTTCTGCAGCTAGACCGGGTGCTCGTCGAGAAACACTGGAAACATATACAAACAGATTGAAACAGTTAGAAGATATTTCAAATAGCTTTAAGGGAGTTGAAAAATCATTTGCCATTCAGGCAGGACGTGAAGTTCGTGTCATGGTTATACCAGAGAAGGTATCAGATGATGACATGATACTATTAGCAAGAGACATCGCTAAGCAGGTTGAGGATGAACTGAAATATCCTGGCCAGATTAAGGTAAATGTTATTCGTGAATCCAGAGTAACCGATTACGCTAAGTAAGGCGCAATGGAGTAAAAATGAGCGAAAGAGGTCGTGCGGAACGACCTCTTTTCTTTTCCACAAATAAAAACAAGAGTGCGGGGAGAACCTTGGAAAGTATAGGTATTACTTTTTCTCTCGGTAGAAAATAATAGAAAGAAGGTGACAGGAGATGGTGATCTTAAAGAATTCTACACGCGAAAGCGCTAAAATAGGACAAGCGATAGATACGCAGTTTCAAACGGGAGGAGATCCATGGCTGGCAGTAGACATTGGAACGACAACGGTGGTGGTTGATCTATATACTTCTTATGGTGAGCTGGTAGCAACGTTAGCAGAAGACAATGCACAGGGAACCTATGGCAGTGATGTTATGATGCGGCTTATGCATGTCAAAGAGGGAAGAGGCGACCTTTTGGTACAGCGTATACGCGAGCAGATCTTCCAAATGGGCAGCAAACTGATCTGTAAATGGAAGTCACTTTTTGCGCAGACTGTACCGGTTCAAATGGCGGTGGTAGGAAACACGGTCATGTGTCATCTCTTTTTGCAAAAAGACGTTACCGGTCTGATGGGAGCTCCATTTTCGGCAGCTTATGAAGGCAGCTATACGTTATTGGGGAAAGATGTTGGCTGGAAGGACTGGAATACGTTAGCCATTACAGTATTGCCTGGTATAGCGGCACATGTTGGCGCAGATGCTGCGGCAATGCTTGGGAATTTGCGGATGTGGGATGCGGATAAAATCCAATTAGCGGTTGATCTGGGAACGAACGCAGAGATTCTGTTAAATAACAGAGGAACACTGTATGCGTGTTCTACTGCCGCAGGTCCGGCATTTGAGGGAAGAGGGATCTCGCATGGCAGGAGAGCGAGAGCAGGGGTTATTAATGCGGTGAAACTGTTTCGTGGTGCGGGCAATATCGAGCTTACCTTGGTGTCTGCTCGAGAACAAAATGATCAGAAGCCGATAGGGATCTGTGGTTCCGGATTGGTAGATCTTCTTGCGGCTTTGCGTCGCCATCAAGTGATGACATCGGATGGTTGCCTGCTTTCTGGTGAAGAAGCGATGCAGATAAACAGTGCCAGACCATTTGCGGACTGTCTGACTACGGATGTTAAGGGAGAAAGACAATTTGTTCTGTATGACGATATTGTATTGACGCAGCAGGATATTCGTTCTGTGCAGTTAGCGAAAGCAGCGATACAGAGCGGCATGATGTTGTTATTAGAACAGGCAGTGGTGTCAGTGGAGGACATACAGGAGCTGTACGTTGCTGGTGTCTTTGGAGGATTTGTCAATCCGGGCAGTGCAAAACAGATGGGACTCTTACCTTCTATTGATGATAAGAAAATCATTTTTGTTGGGAACGCAGCGGGAAAAGGAGCAGGCGAAGCGTTATGTGACCCGAAATTTATAGATATGCTGCAGGAGCATATCGCAGACATACATCATATTGAACTGGCAGAGCAGGCAAAATTTACACAGGTATATATGGATTCTATGGAAATTGCGCCATGGCATTGATACTGCGATTGCGCCATGGCGTTGATATTGCAGCTGCACTGTGGCATAAATATAGCGATTGCGCCATGGCATTGATACTGCGGCTGCACCGTGGCATTGATATTGCGGCTACACTGTGGCATAAATATAGCGATTGCGCCAAGGCATTGATACTGCGGCTGCACTGTGGCATAAATATAGCGATTGCGCCAAGGCATTGATACTGCGGCTGCACTGTGGCATAAATATAGCGATTGCACCAAGGCATTGATACTGCGGCTGCACTGTGGGATGCTTGCCTGTCATAGGGGATTTGTGCTACTATGTAGTGAGCCTTATAGAGGTTTTAGATGCACGAAAATGGCTTGGACAGAAAGAAGGAATGAGACATGAAATTAGCATTTATCGGAGCTGGAAATATGGCACAGGCGATGATCGGTGGTGTGCTGCGCAAAGGTTTATTGCCTAAGAATGAAATCATTGCAACGGCAGCGACACAAAAGACGATTGACACGGTAGCAGCACAGTATGGAGTGAATGTCACTTTAGATAACAAAGAGGCTGCAAAAGCAGATATTATCGTGCTTGCAGTGAAACCGGTTTATTATGCGGAGGTAATTGCAGAGATCAAAGATGTTGTGTCTTCGGAACAGATTATTGTTACGATTGCAGCAGGCAAATCCGTTGCCTGGGTAGAAGAGGCATTTGGTGGATCTCATAAGATTGTTAGGACGATGCCAAATACACCGGCGTTAGTTGGTGAAGGAATTACGGCGGTATGTCCAAATGCAAATGTTGGAGAAGAGGATTTAAAACAGGTATGCGATATTTTGGAGAGCTTTGGAAAGGCAGAAGTGATCAGCGAAAAGATTATGGATGCTGTTATTGCGGTTAGTGGAAGTTCTCCTGCATATGTTTTCTTATTCATTGAAGCCATGGCAGATGCTGCTGTAGCGGAGGGAATGCCTCGTGCGCAGGCTTATCAGTTCGCTGCACAGTCTGTACTTGGCAGTGCTAAAATGGTATTAGAAACCGGAAAGCATCCGGGTGAGCTTAAGGATATGGTATGTTCACCGGCGGGAACAACCATTGATGCGGTACGTGTGTTAGAGGAAGGCGGGCTTCGTGGAATCGTCATGGACGCAATGCATGCTTGCGCTGAGAAGAACCGCAATATGTAAGGAATCATTTGAATAATCGTGTAGCCGGAAAGCATATGCGGACATAGAAAGCATATAATTTCCTATGAACAAAAATAAGATCCGTATACGAAAGATATGGCTTGTTTTTGCAGTGTATGTTTTATTGATCGGCTATATGGGGCTGTATATTGCGACTTGGCAAAGCAGGCAGAACAACTTGCTGAAGTATCAGACGTTAATGCAGCATAACCATATATCTTCGCATAGCAGAGCGTTGCTTCGTGATATGGAATGCTTTCCGGTGCGAAAGGATCGCCGAGGTAAAGTATCTTGGGATTTTGAGGATGGCTATGGAGCACCGAGAACGTTTGGTGGCAAAAGAAGTCACGAGGGTGTAGATATCATGGCTTCCAAAGATCAGCCGGGGTGCTTACAGATTCAATCTGTGTGTGATGGTGTGATCGAACAAATTGGCTGGCTGAAATTGGGAGGATACCGTATAGGTATTCGTTCCAAACAGGGATATTATGTGTATTATGCGCATTTACAGCAATATGCACCTGATCTGCGCAAAGGCAGCAAAGTAAAAGCGGGCGATTATTTGGGGTTAATGGGTAATACCGGGTATGGACCGGAAGGGACCAGTGGTCAATTCGCGGTACATCTGCACTTTGGAATCTATATTGCAAAGGATGGCAGAGAGCAAAGTATGGATCCATATCCTATACTATGGTATTTGGCACAGTGAATATTTACAATGCTGTTATAAGAGATTGCAGTGTTGCTGGAAAGGAAAATCCAGCTTGTAATGCCTGATAGTCAGGTGTTGTTATGAGGGGATTGCAGTATCGGTAGAAAGGAAGGATACGGTTACAATGACGTTACCAAAGAAATATCAACAAGCCATGCAGGACTTGCTTGGAGAGGAATATTCCGCATATATAGAAAGTATGCAGCAGAGATCACAGACTGCCATACGAATCAATACGGCTAAGATTTCTTTGGAACAATGGGCAGAAATCTGTCCATTTAAGACAAAGCCGGTACCGTGGACGGAGAAAGGCTTTTTGACAACCGATGAGCAATGTAATCCTGCCAAACATCCTTATTATTATGCGGGCTTGTATTATATTCAAGAACCCAGTGCGATGATACCGGCATCAATCCTGCCTGTGCATGAAGGAGATCGAATCTTAGATGTTTGTGCAGCACCGGGGGGCAAGGCGACAGAGCTGGCTGCAAAGCTGCGGGGAACCGGTCAATTGGTTGCAAATGATATTAGTGTTTCCAGGGCGATGGCACTTGCGAAGAATTTGCAGATTGCCGGTGCGGTCAATGCAGTCGTTACAGCGGAAAAGCCGGAACGATTGCAAGAGTCCTTTTTACAGTATTTTGATGGTATTTTGATCGATGCACCATGCTCCGGAGAGGGGATGTTTCGCAGAGATCCCCATATGGTACAGGATTGGGAAGAAAAAGGACCGCAATATTATGCTCCGATTCAACGGGATATTTTGAAGGCGGCTTATCAAATGCTTCGGGAAGGTGGATATTTGGTCTACTCCACATGTACTTTTTCGCCGGAAGAAGATGAAAAAAATATATTGTGGTTTTTGCGGCAATTTCCGGATATGCACGTTTGTGAAGTCCCACGTAAAGAGGGCTTTTGCAGCGGAATCACGGATGCTGCATTGACAGAAACGGAACGGCAGCAGTTATCCCGCTGTGTTCGAATTTTTCCGCATAAAGCAGTAGGAGAGGGACATTTCGCTGTTCTTTTGCAGAAAGGGGATCCGTCGGCTGCAGAGCAGACAGATTCTTTTGTAGAGCAGGAAAACACCCTTGCCGAGCGAGCACATGACCATAGCTTTCGTATGGCAGAGAAAAAGCATCAAAGTTTCGGAGCAGAACGAAGATCAAAATATGCCGGTACGAGACAACAACGTCTCTCTGGAAAAAAAGACCGCGGAATGAAGGATGGAGATAACAATCTTATGGCTAAGGTGGCTTGGTGGACAGGATGTCTTTCGGCTCCCGGGGCAGAGAGGTATCGTTTGGTTTCCGGCAAGAAACAGTTTACGTTAGAAATGGAAGGATCCGTATTGTGGAAAGGGCTTCGCTGTATTCAGACAGGATTGATCGTAGGTAGCGCCGAGAAACGATTTGAGCCGTCCATACAGCTTGCACTTTCTATTTGCGATAAGGACAAGCTTCCGTATGTGAATTTATCTTCCGAAGAACAGGATGTGATCCGTTACCTGAAAGGAGAGACACTGCAGGATGTGACTGTTTTGAATGAGGGGATGTTAAAGCAGACGGAAAATTATGTGTTAGTATGTGTAGATGGTTTTGCATTAGGCTGGGGAAAATATATGCAGAATGGAATGCTAAAAAACAAATATTACGCAGGATGGCGCATGCAGTAATTACAAGATATGATTGGAGGAACGGATGAAAGCGAAACGTGGAGATTTCGGTTATATAAACAATAGAAAGAAAAGAACCCTTACGATAGCAATTATTTATAGTGCTATTTCTATTGGAATTTATGTATTGGGATTGGTGCTGAATCATATGTCTAGACAGAATTTATTTACGGTGATCGCAGTGTTAGGGGTACTGCCGATCGTGAAACAGATTGTTGGTTTTGTTGTGGTATTTCCGTATCATTCTGTAACCGAGGAACAATACCAAAAGGTGCAAAAAGCTTTGCCGGAGAGGATGGAACTGATGACAGATCTGGTGATCACTTCTTCCGAAAAGATTATGCATTTAGATTTTTTGGCAGTAGGTAATGGACGAGTGATTGGCGTATTGGGCAATGGGAAACAGGAATTATCCTATGTTAGAGAGTATTTGTCCAAGGGTGTTGCTAACTGGGGAACGCAGTATAAAGTGCAGATCGTAGAGAAGCAGGCGATGTTTTTACAGGAGTTAGCAAGAATTGATTCCATTCCGGAATGTACGGAGGATCAGGAAGAAGAGTTGGAACATGTGAAATCTTACCTGCGATCTTTGATCGTATAACCGAGAGAAAGGGCAGAGAGCTATTATGCGAGAAGTAATAATTTCTGAACGCGAGGAAGGACAGCGTTTGGATCGCTATTTGGAAAAATATATGCCGGATGCTCCGAAAAGCTTTTTTTATAAGATGATGCGCAAGAAAAACATTGTGTTAAACGGGAAAAAAGTGTCTGGGTCGGAGCGGATTCAGACTGGCGATCAGATAAAATTGTTTCTTGCGGATGAAACAATTGAGGGTTTTCGGTCAGGGAAGAAAGCTCGAGAAGTTGATTTGGGCGCACAACACCTGTCACAGGCAAAGAGGCCGACTAATGGCGCACAACACCTGTCACAGGCAAAGAGGCCGACTAATGGTGCACGACAGATGCCACAGGCAAAGAGGCTGGAAAAGGGTGCACGTCAAGGAAAAATAGAGTTGCAGCAGGGGCACTATGATAGAAACTTGCCGCCGTTGCAAATTGTCTATGAGGATGCTCAGTTTTTGGTGGTTAATAAGCCGGTTGGAGTGCTGTCCCAAAAAGCGGACAGAAATGACAGGTCGATCGTTGAACAGATTACAGATTATTTGGCAGATAATGCTGCTGATGACACGTTTCGTCCGGGAATCTGCAATCGTTTGGACCGAAATACTTCCGGCCTGATCGTAGCAGGAAAGACGGTACGTGCGCTACAGGACATGAATAAGCGGTTCAAGGAACGTACAATCTGCAAATATTATTTATGTGTTGTTCATGGAAGTGTGTCAAAAAAGCAGTATTTGAAAGGCTACCTAGAGAAAGATAGTCGAACCAATAAAGTGACAGTAAGGCAACAGCCCGGCCCTAACAGTGTACCGATTGCAACGGAGTACCTGCCGCTTCAACAGGGGATGTATCAAAGGGAATCTTTTACCCTGCTGCAGGTGCATCTGATCACAGGTAAATCTCATCAAATTCGTGCTCATTTGGCAAGCATTGGTCATCCATTGGTGGGGGATGTTAAATACAGTACGAAACGAGCGTCTGCCTTCGACCGAGAGCAGTTACATCAGCGAGTGCAATTGCTGCATGCTTGGCAGCTTATATTTACGGCACATGGAAAAGAATATGTTTGGAAAGCGGAACTCCCAGACAATTTTGCGCAGGTATTGCGCAGACTAGGGATAGAAACTAAACAGAACAGTATTTAGCTGAGATAGTGCGCAGACTAGGGATGGAGATTAAATGATCATATTGCACTATTCATAAGGAGTTGAGAGAATTATGCCATCTTGGAATTCAAGAGGACTTCGAGGCTCTATGTTAGAGGAAGCCCTTAATATGACAAATGAACAATATCGCAAAGAGCATTTGGCATTAGTACAAAAAATACCGACGCCCATTACGCCGATCAATATCGACAAAGAGCATCGGCATATCACCTTAGCATATTTTGAACAAAAAAGTACCGTAGATTATATCGGGAATGTGCAGGGTGTGCCAATTTGTTTTGATGCCAAAGAATGCGCCGGAGAGCGTTTTGCCCTGCAAAATATCCATGAGCATCAGATGGAGTATATGCAGGACTTTGAGCGGCAAGATGGCATTGCGTTTTTGATCGTCTATTTTAAGGAAGCCGGTGCCTATTACTATGTACCGTTTCGCGATGTAAAACGCTTTTGGGATCGTGCAGCAGAAGGGGGACGCAAAAGCTTTTTGCGTCACGAACTGGATCAGGATTACCAGATACGCACATCAAACCAAATATTCATTCATTATTTGGATGCTTTAAGCCGCGATCTGGAGTCCCGCCCGGAATCTTAAATATTATAAATGCAGCACGCGTTCTTTAATCTCCTGGGTACGTCCCTGATTCCAAAATTGCGTCCCAATATACCCACAGGTACGTCTTGCAACGTTCATTTTGTTCTGGTCGGTGTTGCCGCAATTTGGGCATTCCCAGATCAGCTTACCATGTTCGTCAGTGACGATCTGAATCTGACCGGTATAACCGCAGCATTGACAATAATCACTCTTGGTATTTAATTCCGCATACATAATATTATCATAAATATATTTCATAACATTTAATACGGCTTCGATATTATTTTCCATATTCGGTACTTCCACATAACTGATCGCACCACCAGGAGATAATTCTTGAAATTGCGCTTCAAATTTCAATTTATCAAAGGCATTGATCTTCTCTGTTACATGTACGTGATAACTGTTGGTGATATAGCCACGGTCGGTCACACCTTCGATAATGCCAAAGCGTTTTTGCAGACATTTGGCAAATTTGTAGGTGGTGGACTCTAGCGGAGTACCATATAAGCTAAAGTCGATGTTGGTTTCTTCGCGCCATTTTGCACAGGCATCGTTCATATGCTGCATGACTTGCAATGCAAATGGAGTGGATTCCGGATCAGTATGACTGTGTCCGGTCATATATCTGGTGCATTCGCATAATCCGGCGTATCCCAAAGAAATCGTAGAATATCCGTTATATAGCAGTTTATTGATCGTCTCACCTTTCTTCAGACGAGCGAGAGCACCGTACTGCCAAAGGATTGGAGCAACGTCGGAAGGCGTATCTAATAAACGCTTGTGGCGGCACATCAGTGCACGATAACACAAGTCCAGACGTTCATCAAAAATCTGCCAGAATTTATCCATATCCTTGCCGGAAGAGCAGGCAACATCCACTAAGTTGATCGTGACAACGCCCTGATTAAAGCGGCCGTAAAACTTTGGCTTATCGTTTTCGTCATGATAAACAGTCAGGAAGGAACGGCAGCCCATGCAAGGATAGCAGTTGCCATCTTTTAATTTACGCATGATCTTTTCAGAAATATAGTCAGGAACCATTCGTTTTGCCGTACATTTTGCTGCCAGTTTAGTTAGTTCCCAATATTTACTGCCTTCGGTAATATTATCTTCTTCCAATACATAGATCAGCTTTGGAAAAGCAGGAGTAATATATACACCTTTTTCATTCTTAACGCCCTGAATACGCTGGCGAAGGATCTCTTCCGTTACGAGTGCAAGATCATCACGCAGACGTCCTTCCGGAACTTCATCCAAATACATAAATACAGTAACAAATGGTGCTTGTCCATTAGTTGTCATCAAGGTGATCACCTGATACTGGATCATCTGTACGCCACGCTTGATCTCGTCACGCACACGCTGTTCCGCCACATCATTGATCTGTTCTTCGGAAGCAGCGATATTCGCTTTTTCGAACTCATCACGCACCTGCAGTCGGAATTTTTGTCTGCTGACATCCACAAATGGGGCGAGGTGTGCCAAAGAAATGCTCTGTCCGCCGTACTGGGAACTGGCAATCTGTGCAATGCTCTGCGTTGCTATATTGCAGGCAGTTGAAAAACTCTTTGGCCGTTCAATCATGGTTTCACTGATCACAGTACCGTTTTGCAGCATATCCTCCAAATTGACAAGACAGCAGTTGTGCATATGCTGTGCAAAATAATCGGAATCGTGAAAATGTATAATTCCTTGTTCGTGTGCAGCTACGATATCCTCTGGGAGCAAAAAACGCTTAGTAATGTCTTTGCTGACTTCACCGGCCATATAATCGCGTTGTACACTATTTACGGTAGGATTCTTATTGGAATTTTCCTGCTTTGCCTCTTCATTATTACATTCCAACAGGCTTAAGATCTGCTTATCGGTTGAGTTGGATTTACGGATTAAGGCGCGAGTATAACGGTAAGTAATGTATTTGCGTGCCAATACAAATGCACGTTTGTTCATGATCTGATCCTCGACAAGATCCTGAATTTCTTCGACGCCGAGAGTTCGACCGATGTCAGAACAAATCTTCTCTACATTAGTAGAAATCTCCTCAATCTGTTCTTCTGATAATTGATCAACAGCGGCAACCTCGCAGTTTGCTTTTTTGATCGCTGCTGATATTTTTGTGACATCAAAATCGGCTTCAATGCCACTTCTTTTCATGATTTTCATGAATGCAACCTCCTCCATTCAGACTTGCTTCCTAATCGAGGAAAGCATACAGACTGCGTGGATATGCATACTTTCTCGGATTTTTAGAAGTACTATATAATGTTCAAAAAATGTCATAGTGACACTATATATTGTGTTTTGCTCGACGGGATTTATACTAGCACATTTCTATTTACAACACAATCCCCATAATCCACATTATGCCAATACCAAAAATACGCTATGTTATCAAAAATGCAGTCTGGGAGTTTCTTTGAAAACTGCCCTTAAAAAATTCCATACTTGGAAGATATAATGATAAAAATTGGGGGTTTTCAAATTAGAATGTATGTGGTATGATGTTTGATGAAATGCGAAGAAGAGAAGTAGTAACCATAGAATGGAATGCAGAAAGCTGTTGGTTGATGCGAAGCAGTGGAAGTGATATGGCGAACTCGTCTCGGAGCAGCCGGTTGAACTTTAGTAGATCAGGACGGATTCCCACCGTTAGAGGGGAAAGGTATTGACAAGTTGTTGATGTACCTGTGAGCGCATGATTTTCATGAATAAGAGTGGTAACGCGGATAATCCGTCTCTATATTATATAGAGACGTTTTTTACATTACGAAAGAATTTCACGTTGATCCTTATACAAACTCTGACAGAATGCACACAGATGCGCAACGCATTACAAGGACTCAAAGGGGAGTCTGGAAAGTGAGGTTATTTATGAAAGGATTTGAAAAGTATCAGAAGAGTTATTTTATGCCACCGGAGGATTGCTATGAATGGGTAAAGAAAGATGCAATTGATAAGCCACCGGTTTGGTGCAGTGTTGATTTACGTGATGGCAATCAGGCTTTGATTGAGCCAATGAGCCTGGACGAGAAAATAGAGTTTTTTAAGATGCTGGTTAAGATTGGATTTAAGGAGATTGAGGTCGGTTTTCCGGCAGCATCCGAGACAGAGTTTACTTTTTTGAGAGCACTGATCGATCAGCATCTCATTCCGGATGATGTAACGGTTCAGGTACTTACACAGGCAAGAGAACATATTATCCGCAAGACATTTGAAGCAGTGGATGGTGCACCAAATGCAATCGTTCATGTATATAATTCTACATCTGTAGCACAAAGAGAGCAGGTGTTCCGTAAATCCAAGGAAGAGATCAAGGAGATTGCAGTAAACGGAGCAAAACTGTTAAAAGAGCTTGCTGCAGAGGCACATGGTAACTTCCGCTTTGAATACAGCCCGGAGAGTTTCCATGGAACAGAAGTAGATTATGCAGTAGAAGTATGTAATGCCGTTTTGGATGTATGGCAGCCACAGGCAGATGCACCGGCGATCATTAATATCCCTGCCACTGTCGAGAATGCAATGCCGCATGTTTTTGCAAGCCAGATTGAATATGTCAGCAAACATCTGAAATACCGTGATAATGTTGTTCTTTCTCTGCATCCACACAATGACCGTGGTACCGGCGTGGCAACTGCGGAGCTTGGTGTATTGGCAGGAGCAGACCGTTTGGAAGGCACTTTATTTGGTAACGGTGAACGTACCGGTAATTTAGACTTAGTAACTGTTGCTATGAATCTGCATTCTCATGGTGTGGATTCCAAGTTAGATTTCCACAATATGCAGGAGATCGCAGATACGTATGAGCGTTTGACAGCAATGCAGGTATCCAAGCGTCAGCCATATGCAGGTGAGCTTGTATTTACCGCATTTTCCGGTTCTCATCAGGATGCTATCTCCAAAGGTATGGCATTTCGCGAGGAGCGTAACGAAAATCTTTGGACGGTTCCATATCTGCCGATCGATCCGAAAGACGTTGGAAGAACATATGATTCGGATGTTATCCGTATCAACAGCCAGTCCGGTAAGGGCGGTGTAGCGTATGTATTAAAACAGAATTACGGATTAGAGATTCCAGACCGTATGCGTGAGGAAGTCGGTTACCTGATGAAGGGTGTTTCCGATCATGCACATGCAGAGCTCAGTCCGGAAGATATGCTGCGCGTATTCGAAGAGACATACAGCCAGCCAAAGCGCAGTTTTGCTATTACAGAAGTACACTTCCAGCAGAAAGATGGTATTACAACGCAGGTTACTTTTGAGCAGGATGGCAAAAAAGAAGTTGTCGAGGCAAAGGGAAATGGACGTTTGAATGCAGTCAACAATGCGATCAAGGATTTCTTAGGTATCAGCTATGTATTGGATGTATATGAGGAGCACGCATTGTCGAAGACATCTTCTTCTAAGGCGATGGCTTATGTTGGAATTACGCAGGATGAGAAGCAGTTATATTGGGGCGTAAGCAGTGATGAAGATATTATTCGTGCTTCCATTGATGCGTTAGAGCATGCAGTAAATCACATGATCGAGATTAAGGGCGAAAAAGTACACTAAGCCTATCAAAGATTTCATATTATTTATTGGGATGGGTCTTAGCGGGCCCCTCAACTACATATAGAAAGGTACGGTAATAGCATGGCAGATAACAGTGTGTTGATTGATGAGTTGGTTCGTTATGGGGAGAAAAATGGTTTGGTCGCAGCGGAAGATCGTGTGTATGTGATCAATCGTTTGTTGGAGATTTTGCAGTTGGATGAATATCAGACACCAGAGCAGGAGACGCCGGTACGACCGGTTCATGAGATTTTAGCGGACCTTATGGAAAATGCGTATTCCCGTGGTGTTATGACAGAGAACAGCGTTGTTTATCAGGATTTATTTGATACGAAACTGATGGGAGCACTCGTTCCGGCGCCAAGTACCGTGATCCGCAAGTTTCGCGAGTTGTATGAAGAATCACCCAAAGCGGCAACAAACTATTATTATAAATTAAGTTGTGATACCAATTATATCCGCCGTGATCGAATCAAGCGTGATGTAAAGTGGACCGCAGATACAGAGTATGGGACATTAGACATTACGATCAATTTATCTAAGCCGGAGAAAGATCCTAAGGCGATCGCCGCTGCCAAAAATGCACCACAGAGTGCTTATCCGAAATGTTTGCTGTGTAAAGAAAACGAGGGGTATGCAGGTAGAGTGAATCATCCGGCAAGACAGAATCACCGTGTTATTCCGGTAACCATTGATGGCGGTCAGTGGGGATTGCAGTATTCTCCTTACGTATATTACAATGAGCACTGTATCCTATTTAATAGTGATCATACACCGATGAAGATTGATGAATCTGCCTTTCGTAAACTGTTGGATTTTGTGCGTCAGTTCCCACATTATTTTGTAGGTTCAAATGCCGATCTGCCAATTGTAGGCGGCTCAATATTGGCACATGAGCATTTCCAGGGTGGTCATTATGAATTTGCGATGGAAAGAGCGGACATCAAGCAAACGTTGACGATTCCGGGCTTTGAGGATGTACAGGCTGGGATCGTAAATTGGCCAATGTCGGTTGTACGTATTCGTCATAAAGAGGCTGAGCGCCTGGTAAAGCTTGCTGCACATATTTTGACGGCATGGAGAGCATATACGGATGAAGATGCTTTTATCTATGCGCAGACGGATGGAGAACCACACAATACGATCACACCGATCGCGCGAATGCGGGACGGGGAGTTTGAACTGGATCTGGTACTTCGCAATAACATTACAACGCCGGAGTATCCGTTAGGTGTGTACCATCCACATCAGGAACTGCACCATATTAAGAAAGAAAATATCGGCTTGATCGAAGTTATGGGTCTGGCAGTCCTTCCGGCAAGATTAAAGGGAGAAATGCAGCGTTTGGGCGAATACATTATATCAGGAAAAGATATTCGAGCCGATGAGGAACTTGCAAAACATGCAGACTGGGTAGACGAGTTTTTACCGAAATACGATGCAATCACAGAAGATAATGTAGATGAAATTCTTCAGACGGAGATTGGTATTGTTTTTAAGAAAGTATTAGAACATGCCGGTGTTTATAAAAACACAGACGAAGGTATGAATGCATTCATGCGGTTTATCCTATCACTTTAGAATTAGAGTTTGCAATAATGAGGTACGTTCTTTCACATTAGGTTGAAAGCACATATAAGAGTATCAAAATTGAAAGCCACCAAGATTTGATATGTCCTGTCAGTGACAGGGTACTCATCAAGTCTTGGTGGCTTTTTTCTTTATAGGAAACTGCTGTTGTGTAGCGTGACAAAAGCAAGCGCTGGCTTTGCTTTTGTTTATATCTTTTATTGTTTTATTCGGATGTGACGGTTAGTCCTCCTTGCAAAATACACGCTTAAGAAGTTCCATATCCAATGTCTGCTCAGGTGCGAAAGCATCCGAGGTCACATAATCCAGTATTGATCTTGCAAAGCATTTGATCTCAGGATATTCGGCAACCTCACTTAAACGGCTGGTACATACCATCAAGGTACCCTCGCCAACTTTACCTTCAAACAAAATACCCAGTTTGTGGTTACGTTCAAAGTTGTCAACCATCTGCACGATCGGGCGGTATCTCTTATCGGTCACGTCATCTAAGATAGCACAGTCACAGTGCGATACGATCTTATACCACTGTGGTGTGGAATATTTGTGAGTCGGGAAAGAAGCTAAAGCCGGATGATCCTTTTGGATCAACAGCCCCATTGTACCGACAGCAACCGGCTTCTTCATCCATTCGCAAATATCGCGGAACATTGGATAACACCAAAAATCCGTACAATAAAAGCCTTCGATCTTGTCGGCAAGTTCGGTTGGCAGATACAATACTTTTTGACCATTTTGAAGCAATGCGCAGGCTTCTGCGTAATCAGCCGTCACATGGACTTCATTGGCACCTTCACCGATCGTCATGCCGGAGGCCGGAATTTCCGTTGACAGTGTTTGGAAGCAGTATAGCTCATAGGTGTTTGCCATATTGGTTTCCGGTACACTAAGATCCAAATGATAAGTAGCAGCTTCCGTGATCTCCGGAAAATCAAAGGTTATCTCATCTAATTCTACCAGGTCAAAAGCACCATCCGGAATCACAACGGATCCCTCTCGAATGATCTTTTTCTGCTGTTTTAATTCCCAGTGAAGAATTTTATTCTCCAACTTCTCCGGATTGTAGTAGCGGATCGCCATCTTAGCACGGAAGGTTTCTCCTGCCTGATAGACATATTTTGGAAACTGTGCTAACAGAATGTGATCGGAACAGTATCCTGCCCATTCCTCCGGTGTAACATGTCCTTTGCTGTCCATAAAGGCATCCAAAATACCAACGAGAGCGGTACCCTGACCGGAAAAGTCTTGAATATCCAATATTTGATATCCGGCGAGCAGTTTCGTACGAGCAGCAGCCTCCAGTTCTTCCTTGTAGCATTGAACAGACAGCTTACCACTGGTGTAGAAAAAGTCATCGGCTTGATCTAACATGCCCTTTTCTTTCAAACGGTCTCTGAATACTTCGAAGTTTCTTGCTTTGAGAACGCCGGTATATTTATCAATCTCACGGAAGTTTGGATAAACCGCAAACTGTCCGATCTCATGGGAGACAACCGGAATATGTGGGATCAAAACACCCCCATTATCGGCAGCTTTTACTTTCTTAACGCCGGTTCCGTATTGGATTTCAATCTCTTCCGCATCGTTACCGGCATCGGCGGCTGCATTTGTAGGATGGATCACTTCATCATAGTTATGATCAGCAGAAGGTTCATCCCACTGAATATGTCCCAAAGGAGCATCACACATACCATAGGAACCACGGAATAAACGGTTTTTACTAAAACGGACTCCGACAAAGAAATCGTCTTCCGGTAATAGTACCGGGGTGTGTTGGAAGTTGTTGGAACCCTGTGTATACAGATGACGATCATCCACCTTGCGATAATTTGTAATGATCTCTGCCATGCGCTCTTTGCTGCCCCAAAGCTCATTTCCAAGAGACATCATACAATAAGAAGCATGGTTACCAAATTCATCCATCATGCGATAACCTTCTTCGATCAGATAATCCTGCTCTTCGGCATTGTGCCCTTCATCACCCGGTGCGGTCAAGGTTCCCCAGAAAGGAAGCTGAGGTTCCATGTAAATACCCAACAGGTCAGCCGCTACAAATGCAGCGTCCGGAGGGCAGCAGGTGTGATAACGGTAATGATTGATACCGTAAGATTTGGAAATGCTCATAACGCGGATCCATTCTTCTACGGAAGTAGGAACCGCTCCGGTCATTGGAAAGATCAAACCATCGTGTTTGCCACGCAGGAATGTCGGTGTCCCATTGATCAAAAATTCAGTCTCTGATGTGGAAAAGTCGCGCAGACCGAATGTTGTCACGCTCTCTTCGTCGGTGCCCGGAATTGTCAAGTGCAGTTCGTAGATGACCGGACTGTATTCGCTCCAAAGTACAGCATCTTCTCCCAGTTCATAAGTAAATTCGGCCGTTCCTTTGCCGACCGGGAAGAAAATGTCCTGAAAATATGCAGCAGGTACTTGAACGCCTGTCTTGCCGGAAATGTCCATTAATTCAGCTTTGGCACAGACAGACAGATTGCGTTGCGTCTGCGTTGTATTGTTGGTGGTAATCTCTACACGGACAGATTTGTGCTCTGTATCCGGGTAGGTTTTGATATGTTCGATCATGATCTCATCACATATGTGAAGCGATATCTCGCCGATAATGCCATTCCAATTCGTCTGGGTATCCGGAGAGGTCAGATGACCACCTTTGGTCGGGTAATCCACATTAGAAACTAAAATAGTCAGACGAAACGTGTTGTCCTTAATATAAGGAGTCAGATCGTAATGATGTGGAGTAGTAAGGCTGTCTCTGCATCCGACCTCTACATCATTAACCCAAACACGAGTCAGGCGTGTACGTTCCAAATGTAAATAAATATTTTTGTTTTTGAAATCTTTGTCCAAGGTAATTTCTTTTGCATACCATGCGTAACCTTCAAACAAGTATGGATCAGTCAGAAAACCGATTTCTTTCTTGTCAGAAGGAGTTCCCTTTTTGGCGATCGAAGTCGTACCGGGAAGTGTAATCGTATCTGTAGGCAGACTACGGAAAATTCCCTGCTCGATCCCTGTTTTGTCCGCATCCAAGGCAAATGCCCAATCGCCGGATAAATCCATTCTCTTGATCATACTTAAACTCCATTCTATCAATTTTGTACTACAAAATCTGACATTTACTCATCCCTCGTCAGATCCACATTTATAACTCGCTCAAACTTCCCATACCTCAAATCCTCCACAACCACATATTACTTATTATGTCAGCAATAAATAAACTATTTTGCAGCCAACAAACTAAATTGTTCTGCCATCCGAGAACTAAGATAATTGCCGCAGAACGCAGAGTTTTTGCGTGATTTCTTATTTTGTTACATCTCTGATGAATACATGCCTTAAGGATTGTCTGAGATGTCCCGGTTTAGCAAGGTATCATCCATTTTTGGACGGGACGCTTTCGCTACGATGCGCTACGTCACGTTACTTAATGTCTCTGAAATACGAGACATAAGTAACGACGAGCGCAAAGTCCCTTTCAAAAATGATGATTACCTTGCTTCCGGGACTTCGAGTTTCCGAAAGGCATGTAAATCAATCATCAGAGATAACAAAATCTAGAAATCACAAAAAACGTAAATGCGGCAAGGCAATTACTATAGTTCTCTGATGGCAGAAATCGCTCTTTGGTGGCTGCAAAATGCTATATAGTCATTGACATAATAAGTAATATGTGGTTGTGTAATAACTTCCGGTATGGGAAGTTTGAGCAACTCATTTTATTATAACGAAATGTAGGATAAATTACAATCATTGCTTACACGTCAATGCACATTGCAATAGAGAACGATTTCTTATATAATGGGGCACAGAGAATAGCATATTTGAGGATATGTTTAGAACAGACACAAGATAATATTTGTGGCAGGATACAGACGGAGAACAACGTTAGATTTGAGGTGGACATGGAGATAAAGCAATGGAGAATGCTGACAGGACAAAGCATATGTGTGCTATTGCTGCTGCTTGTCTTTTGTGTGATCTTTTCGAAGGAAATGCCGATAGATTCCATTTCCAAAGTGCAGGCGCAGGAGGCAAAAGAGTCTGTGCTATCAGAAAGTACACGGACGAGAGCACAGAAGTTGTCCGATCCGAAACAGGACGATGCATCAAAGAAATCACAGTATGTGATCGTCTTGGATGCGGGACATGGAGGCAAAGATGAGGGCGCTGTCAGCGATGATGGAAAACTGGAGGAAAAAGAGTATAATCTGGCGGTGGTAAAGGAAATTGCCAGGCTGCTTGAACAAAGTGGTGTTAAGGTATATTGTACGCGAACAACGGATCGTACAGTTTCCAAAAAGGCGAGGGTACGGCTTGCCAATAAACGGCAGGCAGACATGTTAGTGAGCGTACATTGCAACGCATCGGATGCAAGAAAGCATTTTGTGCGTGGCATAGAAGTGCTGTATTCCAAGCGGGATAATGGAGCCGGATATACCAATAAACAACTTGCGGCGAAGCTGCTCAAAAAGACTGTCGCAGCGACCGGGTTGCCTGCACGTGGTGTGATCCGCAGAGAAGATCTGTATTTGATGCATCATGCAAAAGTCCCGGCAGTTATTGTAGAAACAGGGTATCTGACCAACCCTTCCGACTGTTTATATATGCGGCAGGAAAAAGGAATAAGGCAGACCGCCTGGGGAATCTATCAGGCAGTGATGGAGACATTAGAGAAATATTAGAAAGATTAAGCAGAAATGGGACGTTTGTGTCCTTAATCTTAGAAAGGAATCAATAGATCATGAAAAAAATAATAGTAGCAACAGGAAATGAAGGCAAGATGGATGAGATCCGCCAGATCTTACAAGGAGAGAATATCCAATTTGTTTCCTTAAAAGACGAAAATTTGCAGGATGTAGAGATTATTGAGAATGGAAGCACCTTTGAGGAAAATGCGATCATCAAGGCGAGAACTATCTCAGACTTGACGGGACAGATGGTACTGGCAGATGATTCCGGACTGGAAGTAGATTATCTGCATGGAGAGCCGGGAATATATTCTGCACGTTATTTAGGAGAGGATACTTCCTATGATATTAAAAATAATCATATTATTGATCTGTTAGCCGGCGTACCGGATGATCAGCGTACAGCTCGATTTGTCTGCGCCATTGCCTGTGCTTTCCCGGATGGGCGGACGATCACTGTTCGTGGTGTGATCGAGGGACGTATTGGCTATGAGCAAAAGGGTGAAAATGGCTTTGGTTATGATCCAATCTTTTATGTGCCGGAATTTGGATGCACAACTGCTGAGTTGTCTTCAGAAGACAAAAATAAAGTGAGCCATAGAGGAAAAGCATTGACGGCAATGTATGAAGAATTAAAACGTGAAAACTGTTTGTAGAAGAAAGGAATAGTAGAATATTATGAAACGTTTTCTGATCTTTAGTGACAACCATGGAATTAATATATATCTAAAAGAAGTGCTTGATCAGATCGGCACCGATTTTGACGGTGTTGTTCAATTGGGTGACTGTCAGAATGCCGAGACAGAACAAGAGATCCGTAACATCTTTACCTGCCCGGTTTATATGGTGCGTGGTAATTGTGATGGTATGAGTAAGCTTCCGGCAGCAGCTCTGATCGCACTGGGCGGCCATAAAGTATTTATAACGCATGGACACATTTACGGAGCAAGACCTTCCGTGCCGCTTATGACAGACATCGCCAAGGAAAATGGAGCAGACATTGTAATGTATGGCCACACCCATGTGCCATATCTGAAAAAGGTTTTTGGAGTTACAGTATTAAATCCGGGCAGCATTTCACTTCCGAGACAGGAGGATGGCAAAAAATCGTATGCGATCATGACGGTGGCGGATGATGAAAGTGTGGATTTCGAGATATGCTACCACAAAGAATAGCAGGGGATTTTTGACTTTTTGGTGTGGTTACGGTATATTAATGACTTGGCATTGTTAATGAAGGTTTGAAGGAGAGGAAACAGAATATGAGTATGGAAAAAGAAACTGTTAATGACGGATTAGAGCAAAAGACAGATGATGTGACCGTTGAAACAGCGACAGAGCAGAAAGATGCGGCTGCAGCAGCGTCAGCAGAGCAGGGGGCAGTAGAAACACCGGTCAAAAAGAGCAAGAAAAAGTATATTATTGCTGCAGTGATCGCAGTATTATTGGTTGCAGTAGGAGCAGCTGCTGCAAACTACGATACATTGTCCAATTTTATTCGAAGCAAAGGCAGTCCGGAAAGTTACTATCGCTATATTGCCAAGAAAGATCGTGATAAAGCAGTAGATAAGGTAGTAAAGTCTTACAATGCAATGACAAAGTCGATCAAGTTAAATGATCAGCAGAAGAAATCAACGATCAAAGTAGAGGCTGGTGATGCGTTAAAGCCAATGCTTTCTTCGGTTGGGCTGGAGTCTATGGAAATAGAGACGAATGCAAAAGTAAAGGATAAAGTTGCAACGTCGAAGTCTGTTCTCAAGGTAAACGGAAAAGATGCGTTGAGCTACAATCTTTATGCAGACTACAAAGATGGCAAGGTGTATATGCAGATACCGGAGCTATCGGATGCTTATTTGGATTACAGCAACTTGGGAGATGTAGACGGACAGGTTAATTATGTCAAAGCAGCCGGCGCTGTCATGGACAAAGTACCGGATGGAGATACATTAGAAAATGTATTAACAACATATTCCGATATTGTTTATGATAATCTTACCGGTGTGACTAAGAAGAATCAGACCGTCAAGGTAGAAGGGATCAGTAAAGAGTGTACTGTACTGACTGCCAAAGCCGACAGCAAAAAGGTATGTGATATTGCTGCGAAGATGGCAAAACAGTTAAAGAAAGATAAAGATATCAAGGCAATCATTGAAAAAGCGGACAAATCTGCCTATACACAGTTTAAGGACGGTGTAAGCGAGTTTGAAAAAGAGCTGGCTGCGGAAGATGCTTCCAAGGAAAACATTAATTTAGAAGCTGCTTTGTATGTGGATAAGAGTGGTGAAGTTGTCGGAAGAACGTATTCTGCCAAGACAGAAGAAGGAAATACGATTGAGATCAGAAGCTTTTTGCCGAAGAAAGGCAACAAGTTCGGTTATGAGTTGAGTTTCGTTGTTGATAAGACAGAATATGCTAAATTATCCGGCAAGGGTGAGATGAAGTCCGGCAAAGTCAATGCAAAATTATATGCGAGCGTGGATGCCTCTTTGCTTGAGGATGTCAGCAAGGAATATATTACAGACGGTGAGAAATTCCTTTCTATCGAAGTAAAGAATATGGATGTTCAGGCGTTGGAAAAAGGCAGTTGCAAAGGTGAGATCATCATCAAAGCCGATGAAAACAAGATGCCGGCATTTGCGCTGTATTCCTTAGACTGGACGTTTGAAGGCGATACGAAGAAAGCGAGATCAGAGATTAAAGTACTTAGCGGCAGCAGTGCAATGGTTACGTTAAACATTGCTTCGGAGGATGGTGAAGATCCGAAGGTCAGCGCACCGGCAGCCGATGCTAAAATATATGATTTTGCAGATGAGAATGCGATCAATGAGTATGCCGAGAATATTGATCTGATTACATTCCTTACAACCTTAAAGCAGAATTGCGGGTTGGATCTTACCAGTTTACTGCTGGGCGCGATGCAGTGATCAAGGGATGGTCTTGTCAGAAAAAGAGATGATGCAAGATTTTGATGATAGTATCTGCAAAAGGATTGCAGAAAACATTCATTAGAAATAAGACCTTCAAATTTTGTCGATCAAGATTTGAGGGTCTTTTCCAATAAAAAACGGGAATAGTTTTCGAAGAGAATCTGTGAAAGATGCATTGACAGAAAGGAGCAGTTCATGGAAATGCGATTACCACGGTCTGTTGTCGAGATCATCGACCGATTGGAAAGTCTGGGATATGAAGCGTATGCAGTGGGCGGATGTGTTCGTGACACATTGTTGGGAAGAGAGCCGGAGGATTGGGATATCACGACTTCGGCAAAACCGGAAGCCGTCAAAAAGGCGTTTGACAGGACGATTGATACGGGCATCGAGCACGGTACCGTTACTGTTATGAAAAATCATGTTGGCTACGAGGTGACGACATACCGTATTGATGGAGAATATGAAGATAATAGACATCCAAAGCAGGTTTCTTTTACCGGTAATCTCGTGGATGATCTGGAGCGGCGGGATTTTACGATCAATGCGATGGCATACAATCCGAAGACTGGACTGGTCGATGCGTTTGATGGTACCAGCGACCTAAAACGACGAATCATTCGCTGTGTGGGAGATCCCGATAAGCGTTTTGATGAGGATGCACTGCGTATGCTGCGTGCTGTACGATTTTCGGGACAGCTTCAGTTTACGATTGAGGAAAAAACAAGACAGGCGATCGTAGAGCGGGCAGAGCATTTGCAAAATATCAGCGCGGAGCGTATACGTGTGGAAATGACGAAGTTATTGATCTCAAAAGACTCCGGACAGCTTCGGGAAGCAGTTGATACAGGAATGACAGCATATTTTTTGCCGGAATTAGACCGCATGATGACCTTTGAACAGAAAAATCCGCACCATATTTATACCGTGGGTGAGCATAGTATAGTTAGTGTAGAGATCATGAATTGTTTTTTACGTCAGAAAAACGCCGAAGCGGTGGAAAGTCTGACTGAAACGACAGACAGAGTAGGGCATGATTCATTGCAGGAACGCTTAGGGATCATAGATGATCAGATTGACGACGGCACTTGGAATGACATGGAACAGGTGATTCGTGAGATCGTTCCGGCGTGTGACAAAAAGACACATCAGGTGCTTTGTCTCACAATGCTTCTGCATGATGTAGCCAAGCCGGACTGCGCCACGGAAGATGAGCAGGGAATACGACATTTCCATGGACATCCGGACAGTGGAGCAAAGTTGGCAGGACAGATCTTGCGTAGACTGACGTTTGATAATGATACGGTGAATCGGGTCAAGACGCTGATCAAGCATCATGATGAGCGTGTGCAGCCGCAAAAACGGCAGATACGACGTGCGGCTGCGCGGATTGGCAGGGAATTCATGCCACTTGTAACGTTAGTACAGTATGCGGATATTTTGGCGCAAAATCCAGACAAAGCGGGAGAAAAACTGCAGCGGGTGACAGCGGTATATCGACTATTTATGGAGATGGAACAGTCCCATCCGGCGCTTACCATCAAAGAGCTTGCCGTCACGGGGCGTGATATCATGACGGAATTGGGGGTTAAACCGGGCCCGCAGATCGGAGAGCTGTTACAGTACTTGCTGGAACAGGTGCTTGATCAGCCGGAACAAAATGACCGCGAGACACTTTTATCATTGGCAAAAGCGGCATATTCTGATAAAATAGAATGAAGTGTGTAAATTGATATAATAGAAAAGGGGAGCATTTATGGATATCAATATTCCATTTTATAAAATGTCTAAGGCGCAGAAAACGCAGCTATACATGGATAACCTGACGGTGATCTTTAACCCACAGGCATTATTCAGCGATGGAACTGCGTTTTACCGTAATCCGTCTGAGCCGGATTGCTTCGAAGAGGTACATCTCCGTTTTCGGACAGGGCGGGAAAACGTTGACGAGGTCATTTTAGTATTTGACGAGCAGCGCTACACAATGCAGAAAGTAGCCAACGACAAAATGTTTGACTATTACGAATATACGGTAAAACTTGGAGACAGCAGAGTAGAATACTACTTCGAAGTACATAGTGGACATATGGTATGTTATTTCAACAGCGTTGGTGTGTGCAGCAGCGTAGAAAATTATTATAACTTTTCCATTACACCATCGTTTCAGACCCCTGATTGGGCGAAAGGCGCCATTATTTATCAGATATTTGTCGATCGTTTTTACAATGGAGATCGCAGTAACGACGTGGAGACGGACGAATATTTTTACATCGGAGAGGGAACGCACAAAAATTCGGATTGGATGAAATATCCTCGCGAGATGGATGTGCGTGAATTTTACGGTGGTGATATCGCCGGCGTTATGCAGAAATTAGATTATTTGCAGGATCTTGGTGTTGAGGCGATCTACCTCAATCCGATCTTTGTCTCTCCATCAAACCACAAATATGATATTCAGGACTATGATTATATCGACCCGCATTTTGGACGTATTGTCAAAAATGACGGCGAAAATCTACAGCGTGACGAAAATGGCAATCTGATCATTCACGATCCGGAGCATCCGAATAAAGATGCTACACGCTATATTTGCCGAGTGACGGATAAAGAAAATCTGGAAGCAAGTAATCAGCTTTTTATTGAATTTGTAGAGGAAGTACATCGCCGCGGAATGAAGGTCATACTCGATGGCGTATTTAACCATTGTGGATCCTTTAATAAATGGCTCGACCGTGAATGTATTTACGAAGATGCGCCTGGTTACGAAAAAGGTGCTTTCGTATCAAAAGACAGCCCATATCGCACATTCTTTAAGTTCCGCGAGGATACGTGGCCGTACAATGTTAATTATGACGGCTGGTGGGGACACGATACACTGCCAAAGCTCAATTATGAGGAATCCCCAAAGTTGTACGAATATATTATGCGGATCGCACGCAAATGGGTTTCACCACCTTATAATGTTGATGGATGGCGTTTGGACGTGGCAGCAGATTTGGGGCAGACCGCAGAGTACAACCATCATTTCTGGCACGAATTCCGCCGTAATGTAAAAGAAGCCAATCCGAATGCGATCGTGCTGGCAGAGCACTATGGTGATCCGACAGAATGGTTAAAGGGTGATCAGTGGGATACCGTGATGAACTACGATGCATTTATGGAACCGCTCACCTGGTTTTTGACCGGTGTGGAGAAACACAGCGATGAATACCGAGGAGATCTTATCGGGAATGCAGATGCTTTCTTTGGCTCCATGCGGCATTATATGACGAGATTTAATACGCAGTCTTTGCAGGTGGCGATGAATGAATTGTCCAATCATGACCACTCCCGTTTCCTGACACGAACCAACCATCAAGTTGGCCGTATCTCTTCGCGTGGAGCAGATGCTGCGAATGAAGGCGTTAATAAGAACCTGTTTCGAATGGCCGTATTAATGCAGATGACGTGGCCGGGTGCGCCGACCATTTATTATGGCGATGAGGCAGGACTTTGCGGATGGACAGATCCAGACAGCCGACGTGCGTATCCTTGGGGACACGAAGACGAAGAGCTGATCCAGTATCACAAAGAATTGATCCGTATCCACAAAGAACACCAGGTATTGCGAACCGGCTCTATTCTATTTTTGTTTGGGGAATATCAGTGCATTAGTTATGGTCGTTTTGACGACAATGAGCATATTGTGGTAGCAATTAATATCAGCCAGGATACAAGACATATGGAGATTCCGGTATGGCGCTTGGGTGTGACACAGCCAACCAGAATGGCACGTGTGATCCTTACCGATGCCGGCGGATTTTCCATAGAGACAAAGGTGTACCAGGTACAGTCCGGCAAATTGATCTTAGACTGCCCACCAGAGACGGCAGTGTTAGTCAAAGATATTGGAAACCTGTCGTGATCAGGTGAAACAACGGAAAGGAACATGAGATATCGTGAAACATAAATTGAGTGAGACGTGGCATCAGTTTCGTGACTGGATGCATGGCAGAGGACGTAACATCATCATACTGGCAGTAATTGTCGGGGCAGTATGCATGATCGGAAATTACTGCTTCATATGGCATGGCGGCGATCCGTTCTATCAACAGTCCGATGCGGCGCCAACAATGACACCGACTCCGGAGCCGCTGGATCAGACGATCGTGGGCGGGGATTCCCTGCAGGCGGCGCCGAGCGCGACACCGACCGCAAGTGCTGAGAGCGGGAAGTAAGGAAAAGTAAATAATAGTTGATCAGATTAGGATGTCAGAGGAATTCAGACCTTTTGACATCCTTTTTTTGTTATAAAGATTAGGGTGTCAAAAGGTCTGAATTTCCCTGACGGGCTATTTTCTCAAATCTTTGACTACAATATCTTCAAAAAAATATCTCCGTCATGAAAATGGACTTTTGACACCCTAATCTTATAAAAGCAATGCGCAGGTTTTGTTTTGCTGTGAAAATTTTTAAGAAACGAAGTGAACATACGGTGCTAAAATATTTATAGCTAAAAAAACGGAAAGACTAATGACATGTATTTTTAGAGGAATACATATACAAAGGAAATCTTAGAATGGAGGCGGGAAATGACATGGTTAACAGCTCGGAAAGGCTCTACCGGAATGAAAAAATGTGCTTTTTGTAAACACTATTTTGATCCAACCTTCGAGGTGATCGCCCCAAAAAGAGGGATGAAGGACGTGTGGGAGTATGAAAGAGGTGTTAAAAAACCGTGCTTGCTGAGAAATAATCGGGAAATGCAGTCGCAAATGACTTGCCCGAAGTTCGAGGTAAGAATTTAGAGCACAGATTTACAGTGGCAAATAATTACATACTAGGGGGAATGAATTATGGCATTGATAATTGATCCGATTATTATGAAACTGATGACAGATGTTGTACAAGCAGGTAGCTTGTCAGCAGGAGTAAAAATAATATTATGTGCTTTACTTGCATGTATTGGTACATTTTTGGGATTTTGTTTTTTGGGGTTTATTGCCAATAAGGAATAATGGAAGCGTAACAAGTAGTATTATTATGCGGCAAGAAATAATTGATCTTGTCAACTTAATTAATGAAAATTAAGAATGAATACTAGACAAACATGTATTCTTGTGTAAGACATGGCAAAAGAAAAGGAGTAAAAAATGAAATTTTATATGATTGTTGAAAATGAAAAGAATATTAGTTTACAACAAAAGGTGAAACAATTATCAAAGGCATTAATGACGGCGGGATTTGTTGCTAATCCATTGATGATGATGAATTTTAAAATATGGGGAGAAATATATAAGAGATTTTTGCCTAGTTATATCACATTTAGTGAAACAACTAAATATACCAATGCAACAGGTGCAGACTGGTCAATGGGAGTGTTGTATGCAGAACATCCACGTAGGAACAAAGAATTGATTTCGCTGAAAGAATACAAGGAATTTGTTCTTCGAGAGATGATTTCAGATATTGCTAATTATATTATGGATCATATAAGCGTCTCTAAAATGGTAATAGGAACAGTTTCTTCACTTAAAATTGGAGCAAATGCAAAATCATCCAAACAATATGATGCGGAAGCAACCATTGATTGCAAACTTAATAGTGAATATACATTCACATGTGAAGGAACAGAACCCTCAGGAAAACAGTATGAATATATATGGATTGATCGCTTCCCGGATGTTAAAGCTGCTGTTGAGCACAAAAGTAATAAACTGGAAATTATAAAATCAACGGATTTAGAAGGTGATTTGGGTGTTAATTTGACAGATTTATTTAAGGCAAACGTCCTAGGGGGCAAAAAAGTGAAATTTTATATAAATTATCGAATGTAAATGTAATTTATATAAAGAAATATGAACAAAAAATCTTTATATTTGAATTAGGTTACAAGATAATCAAAATTCAAATGTATAATTAGAGGAGGAAAATTATTTTGTATTTAAATTTATTGAATGAAGAAGCAAAAGAGGTATTTCTTGATTTATGTATTAACTTGGCGGAAAGTGATGATGACTTTTGTCAAAAAGAAAAGAATTTGATTGATCAATTTTGCCAAGAAATGAACATAAAACATAGATATATGGCTAAATTGAGTTTGGATAAATCATTGAACAGGCTTAATGAATTGTGTGACGAAAGGGGAAAGAGAGCAGTTACTGCTGAAATTATAGGTCTTGTTATTGCTGATGAAGTTATTTCGGATAGTGAATCAAAAATTCTACAACAAATAACAGAAAAATTTTCGATTTCACACATTGAAATGGAGAAATTGATAGGGCTGGTAAATGAGTTATATGAGTTATATAAAAGGTTTAATTTATTTTTGAATGGTATTAATTAAATACACCAATTTAAGTTGTGTTTATAAAACACACATCAATGTATATATTATTGGGAGGTGAAGAGAAAACACAAGAAAATAGTAAGGTAATTAATAAGAAAATGTGCATGTTTGAGAAAGGAGTTTATTATGGTTAAATATATTTTAACTGTTGCAGGAGGTATCGTTATCGGTATTATTATTGAAAAAATGATTATTCAATCAAAAGAAAATAAAAAACTAGAATGTTCAAGGTTGCTGGAACAGTGCTTTGGTAAGGCGATGTTTACTAGTAATTTATCAATGAAAGAAGTGCAAGAGTGGATTAAAGGGAGAGAAGACAGAATAAAGAGTGGATCTAAAGCAATTATTTTAAAAGCCAATAAAAGCACTTTAAGTAAAATTGGAAAAGACATAGAAGTTTGGGAAGATAATAATAATATTGTTATTGCGATTGTAGATGATGTCACACATAATATTGAGGACTCTGTGTTGATCAAATATGAAAAATTAGATCAAGCACTTGAAAACTCATTAGCAAAAGGAGATGGTGTATTTGTCGTAGAGGAGTGATTAATTATGTTGGGTTGGATTATGTTAGGACTTATAACAGCCGGAGCTATTGTGGTGGTTATAACTGGGATCATAACTATAAAAAAAATAAAGGAGGCGATGATAAAGCATAAAATGAAAAGTGCACTTATTGCAGAAATAGATTCATGTGATAATGTGATTAAATTGGAAGAACTGGAAACTGGAAAAAAATTAGAAATGCGAGGAGACAATGTGTCTTGTGATATACAAGAAAATAATATAGTTTATGCGTAAAGGAGAAAAGTATATGGGTAAAAAAGTTGAAATACTTGTGGATGTTTTTAAGAATGCAGAGACGATGTTAAAAGTTGTTGACAAAGTTGCCAATACACTTTCGGATATTGTTGAAATGTTAGAACTGGATGAAAATAAGGTCGACAAAGAAACGATATTTCAATTTGACAGTTGTATTGAATTTTATAAAAGGTATAAAAAAGAAATGCCAATAGCAACTGGTTTTATATTGTCAGTGAAGGAGAATTTACAATCCAAAAATGAAAATGATAAGTACGTAATTATTCAGGGATTAGTAGATGACCAAGATAAACCAATTAAGCAAGATGATGAAAATGCTATAGGCAGAAAGATATATGCAGCCAACATTGACGAAAAAACGGTTAAATATCTTGATGGAGATGATACAAAAATATTTATAATAGACGAGAGAGGAAGGTGTTAATGATGGTGAATATAATAGCAGGAATAATAATAGCAATAATAGCAGGTGATATACTGGTAAAGCTGATTAAGGTTACCAAACCCTGGGTTATGGATCAGTTTAAAAAGAGAATGAGTAATTCAAATATATCGAAGGTTGCATTGCTTGACATTCAGTGTTTGATTGATAATTGTGACAATAAAATATCGTTAGATGAATTAGAAGGATATTCTCATGTTATGGTGAGTGTTGATAGTGAGAATAATACTATAACAGATGCGGAACTTATTCAAGATCAGAATGTGGTTCCAGATTCTGAATTGAAGGAGCTTTTAGGAGAGAGAAAGATGATAATTGTGGAGAGATAATATGAAAGCTTATATATGTTTACCGGCAGATAAATATTATGCATGTGCGAATCAGTTTGATCACATTGCAAACGTCTTTTGTGTTGAATTAAAACGTTATTATGGAGCTATACAGGTAGAAATTATAGGTCAAGTGGAAAATGATAGTATAGATGTTTGCGTAATGGATTCAGCAAAATATGAGGGGTATGATGCAGAAATTAAACAGATAATTAAGGATTTAATTAAAAATGAGATAGGGGAAAAGAATGTCAACATTAAATTGAATTATGCAATCTTTAACCCCAACTATAATCCTAAAAATGAATGTCTGATGAAACAAAATGTTCAGACTGGTAGTGCATCAAAAAACCAGGAGAATAGTGAATATGATTATGAAAAATTGTCAATGAATTATTGCGCTGATGAACCGAAATATTCCTTTGAGCAGGTTGTATTACCAGAGTATACAAGGAAACAAATTGACGAGGCAATAGGAATAATTCAAGTTGAACATAAGGTGTTCGATGAATGGGGGCTACGTTCGATTATTCCTCAAGCATCGACAGCTTTAAGTTTTTATGGACCGCCAGGTACGGGAAAATCTATGTCTGCTGAGGCTGTAGCAAAAAAACTAAATAAGAAAATATTAAAAGCCACATATGCTGACATTGAAAGTAAATATCATGGTGAGGGACCTAAGATGGTCAAAGCTATTTTTAGAGCTGCAGAGAGGGAAAATGCAATATTATTTTTGGACGAGTCGGATTCCTTACTTTCAAAACGCTTGACTAATGTTTCTGATGGTTCGGCACAGGCTATAAATTCGATGAGAAGTCAATTATTGATATGTTTAGAGAATTTTACTGGAATAGTAATATTTGCAACGAATTTGGTAGTGAATTATGATAAAGCATTCTTGTCTCGCTTAATAAATGTCGAATTCACATATCCAACAGAAGAAGAGCGTGTTGCTATATGGAATATTCACTTAAAAGGGAAAAATATACATGTTCCATTATCTCAAAATGTAGATTTAGAAAAACTTGCGAAAGAATATGAGCTATGTGGTAGAGAAATCAAAAATATAGTCAAGAGCGCATGTGTTTCGGTTGCTTTGGAACAAAGAGAAGAAGTAGATTATAACGACTTAGATCAGGCCTGCATTAATGCTATAACTGAACGTAATAAGGTATATAATGCACAGGATCATACGATGTTGCAACGTCAATCGGGAAAGTCCATTGAGCAAAATAAAACTTTGATGGATGAGATTAAAAAAAATATTGATATATCTAAAAAAAAGACACAAAATCAATATGAATTATAATGTAAGTTATTAAATGAACGGGAGTGTCCCAAAGTTTGTGTAAACCTTCAAACTGATGTAAGACAACATTACTCAGTTTGGAGGTTTTTTATTATGGCAAGAAGAAAAAGTGATTCACCACAAAAAGCAGCAATGCGTGAAATGATGCAGGGATATCTCAAGGAGAATGATATCAGTATCAAAAGCGGAAACGATGTTAATTTCATTATGCGGGACATGATGTGAATATTCTTGCTTCGGGAAACCTTAATTCCGGAAATGTGGAAACCGGTGTTCCGGAACACGGAAACCGTCTTGATTGGCTTAATGGATATTTATCGGGTACAACTCATTTGTCAAGCCCAGAGCCGCTTTGCGGTGCGAAGCAGGCTTTACGATTGAGTTGAAACTGATAAACTAGTATTGCTTCAATCACACACTTTTCTTGGTTCCCTTATGCCGGACAGCATGGACATGGTAGCCGGAATATTCATAATGTCTGTTTTATTGGAAGGGGCTCTTGACGAAGAGCTTAATGAGGAACTTGGGTATTCCAAATATGATTACCGCAACCAAGAGACCGATAACAGCCGGAATGGGCATTCCAAGAAAACATTGCAGCGGGTGCCAAAGGAATCCGCCTCGATGTGTATGTCGAGGCGGATGAAAAACACACAGTATTTAACCTGGAAATGCAGACAACCACTGCGAGAAATGGTCGATTGACATTACATATATTCCAATGAAGCATGGATTTCTTTATCTGACAGCCATTATCGACTGGTACAGTCGTTGTATCGTTGGCTGGGATGTTGATGACACTCTGGATACCACTATGGTTATCAATGCATGTAAAAAGGCATTTAAAGTAGCAAAGCCGTTAATTATCAACTCGGATCAGGGCAGCCAGTTTACCAGTGATAAATATATTGCTTTCATTCGTGATAACGGTATTCGCCAGAGCATGGATGGTAAAAGCCGCTGGGCAGATAATATCATAATTGAGCGCTGGTTCCGAAGCTTCAAGTATGAGGAAGCATATCTCACGGAGTATGCTAATCTTAAGGAAGCAAGAGAAACCATGACAGATGGTAGCAAACGTTATAATTGTACTATTATTGACCTACACGACCGAAGCGTTATTTCAAGCATAACGGATAAAAATATAACCGCTGATTTAGCGAAAAGAACGCTTGAAAAAGCAATTCATTCGCAGCCGGGAATAGATTTAAGTAAACTTCTGTTACATTCAGATCAGGGAAGTCAGTACACATCCAAAGAGTTCACAGAATTCTGTGAAAAGCTCGGCATCACTCAAAGCATGAGTAAGGCTGGATATCCATATGATAAGGCATCTACATAAATCATCCAATTCAAAGAGTGCATTGATTGATGAAGCAAATAATTTTTTGGAAAATGCAGAGAACTACAGATATTCAGCAGAATTATATTGTATTTCATTGATTATGGAACTGATATTTTCTCAGAATTATAACAAAAATTTAATTTTAAATGTCAAAAAAGAAATATCGGATACCATAAAGAGCGTAGATAAAAATTTATACGAGTCTGTTGGTGCAATGAAAAAGGCATTAGATTCCAAAAAATTTAATAAAGACTTTCAGGCAGAAACTAGGTCTAAGATATATGGATATAAGGATATGAGTGAAAGGGAGGGAGAATATAACGCTATGTTAGATAAACTTTCCGAGCAGATTAATACAAGTACGGAGTTGATCATAAAGAACAATTCGCTGTATATAAAATAAGGAGTTGAATATATGGCTTTTTGTGATAGATTTTGGAATGATCACAAATCAGGGGGAATAGATGGAATTCTTTGTGTATTATTTCGCTTGCAGAAAGAGATAATATAAGATCATTTAGACATAAAATAACGAAAGAAAGTGAGGAATGCACAATGAAGAAAAATATATTGATTGTAGGTGTTTCTGGTGCAGGAAAGAGTACATTGGTAAATGCAATTGCAGGGCAGACGGTTGCGGAGGTGACAAAAGGGGATGCGGCAACACAGCAAATTACCACATATAAGAATGATTCTTTGGATTTTAACATAGTTGACACTCGTGGATTCGAGTTCAATGTTTGGAATCAAAACAAGATTATGAAGAGTTTATCGAAGTTGATCAAAAAAGGGTTAGGAACGGAAGATGACGAAAAAGAGGAGAGTGAAGTTATCAGCTGCATCTGGTATTGTGTGGAAGCAACAAATGGTAGACTGCACAAGGAAAATATACAGAGCCTGTTAAAATTAACAAAACCGTGGAAAGATGTGCCGGTGATTGTAGTGCTTACGAAGTCCTATGCGAAACCACAAAATGCTGAAAATATTAAAATGGTGCAAGAACAATTTGATAAACATGGACCATCTGCAAATTTGAAAGAGATCATTCCTATAGTTGCAATACCATATGAGGTAGATGATGATTACATGGTGTCTCAATATGGTGTAGAGCAACTTATAGAAAAGACCAATGAAATATTGAAAGTGGTCAATGAAAAGGAAGCGCAAGAAAGTTTCCGCAATAAACAGCGAAGAAAAAAAGCGGAGATGCTGGTGACAGCATATGCGGGAGGCGCGGGAACGGTTGGAGCAGTTCCGATTCCTTTAGCAGATGCCCCAATATTGGCAGCGCTCGAGACGCACATGATACATCAACTTGGCAAAACATATAAAATCAGTGAGGAAACAGACGATGAGAACACGGTAGAGAGGGTATTTAAATCGCTAATTACGGCAGGGACAGTTGGTGCAATTGCTAAAACAGGTTTGAGTGCTATAAAATCATTGCCCGGAATCAATCTTGCAGCTTCCGCGCTAAATGCGGTGATGGCGGCTACTGTAGTAGAAATGCTTGGTCAAATGACGATTCTGTTGTTTGAAAACATCAAATCCGGGAAAATATCATTGGACAAGTATAATGAAGTGGAAAACTTTATTAAGGATTATGTAAAAGATAATGTACCGGCAATCGTTGAAACAATTGAAAAAATGGTTTCCAAAAACGGAGACAAAATCAATCCAAAGGATGTCGTGAAAAAATTGTCAAAACACTAGGTAAAATGGGAATAGTAGCATGTTAGCTGCTATTCCCATTGTTTGTTTTTCACTAAAATTCAATAGCCAAATGTACAAAGTGCACCAGGCCAGCAAGATTTTTAACTTGAAAAATTGTCTGGGTTGGTGAATTTACCCTCCAAAATTTGGCGCTTTTGCCTATAGCTATTCTAAAAGTTGTATCATATAATACAACATACGAAAGGAAAAAATGTATAGGGATAAGGGAGGAAAAACGATGGCGAAAGCGTACGAAGAATTGGAACTCAAAGACGATTTTATGTTCAGCATGATCATGCGCGATCCGAAATATGTAAAACCGTTTCTAGAAACGATCCTAAGGATCAAGATCGCAAAGATCGAATATCCGGAGGTGCAGAAAAACATTGACATTGCAGCGGGTGCCAAAGGAATCCGCCTCGATGTGTATGTCGAGGATGAAAAACACACAGTATTTAACCTGGAAATGCAGACAACCACTGCGAGAAATCTGCCCAAACGGATGCGATATTATCAGGGAATGATCGATCTGAATATTTTGGAAAAAGGTGATGATTATAATCACTTGAAGAAAAGCTATGTCATCTTCATCTGCACCTTTGATCCGTTTGGTCTGGGACGACATATTTATACCTTTGAAAACCGCTGCAGTGAAGATATAGCATTGACATTAAACGATGGCACCGTTAAGATAATCTTAAACACAAAAGGGACTTTGGATGATGTAAGTCCTGAAATGAAACGATTGTTGGATTATGTTGACGGAAAAGGCGTATCGGATACCTTCACAAGAGATTTGGAGGAGGCGGTACAGTCCGCCCGTCAAAACGAGAAATGGAGGTTGGATTATATGACATTACAGCAGGAATATAGAGAACGCTTCCAGGAGGGTAAGGTCGAAGGCATTAAAGAAGGTAAGATTGAAGGTTTAAGGGAGGGAAAGATTGTAGGAAAAATTGAGACCTTATATGAGGAACTTCATATGACCGTGGTTGAGATCGCAGAGAAATTAGCGATTTCGGAAGAAGAGGTGCAAAGGATCGTAGATGCCTTGTAAGTCCTACCTATATATAATGTACCCTATAAGGTGGACACAGTAAGAAAAAGGGATTGTCCAGAATGTTAATCATCGCTAGAGAAAATAATAAATAATTGCTAGGTCTGAAATTACTGAAAGGAGCCTTAATTGTGAACACTTTAACAAAGGGAGATATTCATAAAAATAGACATTATTGTTAAAAATTATAAGGCCAGAGTGTGGACACGATGAAAAGGGGGATGCCCCTATTAAGTGGACATGTGAAAAAGGAATCAAATCCTATAAAGTAGACGCTGGTTAAAGGCAATAAATTAATAAAAATGGACACATGAGTATTTCTAAGAACAAGAGCATCTGATACAATAAGATCAAGATTGGAGAGGATGCAATGAAAGAATATACTGCATAAGAAATGAAACTGTTAAAAGCAAATCCATATACGTTCAAGGTAACTAAGAATAAATTGTATTTTACAATCAAATTTAAGGAAGCTTTTGGACTGCATATTATGATAAGAAAACGAAACAGCATGAATGTATGATAGAACCATATCATGCTAGAGTGTTCCGAAACGAGCAAAAGCATAAAACGGCACAAATGAATGATTATAAAACAAATCATATTGACAATTGACGTATGAGATGATATATTTATATATATACAAATAATCTAACAAGTTCTTTTGCTCTTATGTTCTAAAACGAGAAGTGTGTATATGTTGGACAGATTTACTAGCATGGATTTGTATCCTTTATAGGTGCAGATTCCTGCCATAGGCGCAGTTTTGGTATAGTAAATCAAGGGTTGTATCCTTAAGAGAGGAAGAACTTGTTGCCAACAGGGAAAGGTAGGGAACATGGGAGAGAAAGACATTGCGGAGAAGGTACTGGAGGATTACAATGACGTTTTTGCGGATATAGTGAATGTGTTATTGTTTCAGGGAGAACAGATCGTAAAGCCGGAGCAATTGGAGGATAAAACATTACGGTCTTCTTATAAGGCAGATGGTAAATTACGCGAAATAGTGAGAGATGTCGGAAAGAATTGGAATCAGGACACCATACGCATCGCCTGTTTGGGGATTGAAAATCAGACAGATTCTGATGCGGATATGCCATTGAGAGTTATTTCGTATGATGGAGCAGAATATCGTGCTCAGTTAATTAGAGATATATCTTCACAGGATGGTGGAGATGATGATATAATATCTACCAAGAAGAGGCGTGATATAAAGCGTTATCCGGTTGTGACATTGGTGCTGTATTTTGGCTATGAGAAACCTTGGAGTTCCTCGAAGAGTCTTTTGGATCGACTAACTGTTTCAGATGCATTGAAACCATATGTGCAGGACTATCGGATCAATGTATTTGAAATCGCATATCTTACGCCGGAACAGGTAAAACTATTTCAGAGTGATTTTCGCATTGTAGCGGATTATTTTGTGCAGAAACGGTTAAATCATGAATATAAACCATCGCCACAGAAAATGAAGCATGTGCATGCAGTTTTGCAAATGATGAGCATAATGACAGGAGATCATCGATTTGAGGATGCATATAATGATGCGATACAGAAGGAGGAGTTGAATATGTGTGAGGTATTGGATAGAGTAGAGAAAAAAGGATATGATGCTGGAAGAATTGCCGGCAAAATTGCCGGCAAAATAGATGTGTTCTATCATGAACTAGGTATGTCCGTATCTGAGATTGCAGAGAAACTGAGCATAACAGAGAGCGAAGTGCAGAAAATTCTTGATGAATCGGAATAATTCAGAAGACTTTGAAAGAACATTATATTAATGCTTTGTAAGATAAACAGTCCTTTTATGATGTTTCATACTGGGGCTGTTTTTTGTTGTTCAAATTAAGCTGATAATCGCACGTGACAACAAAATAAATTTTTTCAACCGCCTGAAAGTTATAATATCCCTTAAAAGGGTAATATTGCTGTTTGTATGCAAATTCCTGGAAAATTAAGATGTAGAACAAAGAAACAAGGTAGTGACGTGCACTATCTAGATAAGGAAATTTGATCCAATAGACAAATTAGTTTCTAAAATTACGACATCTAAAAAACAACAATCCGTTTCGGTGCAAAAGGAAACGGAACGAGAACGCACATATTGAGCACTTCCGAGAAAAGTAATGTAGCCATGAGGGTTGAGAAATGTTGAATACTTCTGTATAATGGGTTTAAATATGTACGTTATGTCGATCTCGTAAATTAGGAAACATGAATATCGAGCAATGCCTAGTGATTATTTCATTAACAAAGGAGAGGTGGGTAATATGAAGAAGAATACTAAGCAAACAAAAGATGACAAAATGAAAAAGCCAAAGCAGCATCCAAAGCAAAAGGGATTTCGAATGGGACTGCGAGCAAAGATATTGGGGATATCGTTGCCAATTACCATCATTATGGTTATTGCAATGATCGCCATTGCTTACAGTGTTTCGGAGAAAGACATCATGAAATCTTCTCAGAGCTTGCTGCGAACATCAGCAAAAGATCAAGGAAATCAGATCGAGGCGTGGTTGAATCGTAAACTGGACGAAGTTAAAACAGTAAAGTACGACTTAGAACATTCCGGTGCAGTGAAGGATCAAAAGTTGTTACAGAAGAAATTAAACGATTATTATGCGTTGGATGATTCTTTTGTTGGTGGCTTTTATGTGACGGACACAGCAGGAACTGTCATGAAAGCTGATGACAATACGACACAGATTAATAATGCAAAAGATCAGATATGGTATCAAAAAGGGCTAACCAGAATGAATCCGGGTTATACGCCTGTTTTTGAAGATGATGAGAATCATATGATGATCAGTGCATGTGGCATGTTGGACGATGCAACGAACATTCGTATATTGTCAACAAACTTGTCTCTTGATTCGGTGAATATTATTGTCAATTCCAGTGTATCCATGCAAGGGGCTGAGTCGTTGCTTGTAGACAAAAGTACAGGCGATATTCTTGCATCGCGTGAATCAGAATTGATCGCAACATCCTTAAAAGATACATCCAATGGCTTTCTTAAAAATGTTGCAGATAAAATTAACAAAGATGACGAGTCGGTGACAACAATACGTAATAAAGTAGTTGTTACGCGCGAAATTGCAGGAACGGATTGGGTCCTTGTTTCCTATGTGCCAACCAGTTTGATCACTTCTGAAGTAGATAATTTGAGAACGATATTGATCGGAGTTGCAATTATTGGTCTGCTGGTATTTACGCTGCTTAATACAATAGGTGTGTCGCTTACGGTGAAGCCGTTGCGAATACTCAGCCACAAGATCAAGGCGATGTCAAATGGTGATTTTACAATACAGATCGAAGCGAAAGGCACGGACGAGATCGCTCAGATCCAACAGAGTGTAAAGATATTTACAGAATATATGCGTGAAATGATCTGTAAAATTAATGATGTATCAGATAGTATTAGAAACCAAGCTGATAGCAGCAGTGTTGTGTCAGTGAGTATGCAGGATGCTTCGAATGCGCAAGCAGCTTCTATGGCGGCTTTGAGTGAGACGGTTGAGCAGATTTCGGAGTCGATCAATGAAATCGCCGAGAGCGCAACAGATCTTAGCGGTGTTGTTTCTGATGTGTCTCGGGACAGCGAACAGGTGAAATCGCAGATCGATAGTACTGTCGGCATTGCACGTAAAGGTCGGAGTGATATGGAGTTGGTAGGTACTGCTATGGACGAGATACGTGATTCTATGTCGTTATTGGTAGATGCTATTCGTAAAGTGGGGGAAGCCTCCAAAGAGATTACAGGAATTACAAGCTTGATCGCAAATATTTCAGAAGAAACCTCACTGTTGTCGTTAAATGCTTCTATTGAGGCTGCGAGAGCCGGAGAGGCTGGAAAGGGATTCTCTGTGGTAGCCACAGAGATCAGCAAACTTGCACAAAACACAGCATCCTCCGTGGAAGAGATCTCACAGTTGATAGACCAGGTGGACGGTCTGGTTGATGATGCTGTAAATCAAGCGAATGTCAGCGTACAAAATATTGGTGAGAGTGGTGGCCGCATACGTGTGGCACAAGAGACATTTGAGCAGATTTATACATGCATTGAGGATATGAAAAATGGTATCAATAATATGATCACGCAGATCGCTGCTGTAAATAATGTTGCTATGGATGTATCAGCAATCTCAGAGGAGCAGGCTGCTTCGACTACCGTGATCAGTGAGACTTCGGATGCTATGGTTGGTCAGGCTAACAATTTAGCAGACCAGAGTGAGCGGGTGGCAGACAGCTCGAAAGTTTTGACGAACACTTCAGAGCAGCTTGCAGAGCAGATGGGTAGATTTCAGATATAAGGAACGTTGTTTGGATACGATACTATGTGATAAGTATAAAGAAAAGTGCAAATAAGTTTTTAGGGTAAGCATGACGGCACTGGTGTGGTGCTGTATGCGGAAATGGAGAGGATTATGACAAAAAAAATAGTGTTATATTGTTTGGCTGTCATGTGCTGTGTATTGACAGTCGGCTGTTCGGGAAAAAAAGAAGATGGTCAGGGCTCCGGCAAAGACCTTAAGATCATGTTCACTGTATCTGATGGTTCTGACACATTTCGTGCCACACTCGCAGAGGCAGCCAAAAATGCAGCGGAAGAAGCCGGCTATACAATAGATATTCAGGATGCAGCGGGTTCTTCGGAGACACAGATGAACCAGATTAAGAATGCAAAGGACGCGGATGTGATCATATGTGCGTTGTGTGATGCCGGAACGGCACAGAAAATGGAAGCATTGGCGGGAGACAAACCGATTGTATTTATTAACAGTTGTCCGGAAGAAGAATACCTGCAAAAAAATAAATATATCTATGTTGGATCTGATGAAGCGGTGGCCGGTAATCTTCAGGCAGAATACGTCCTTAATAAATATGCGTCCAAGGACTCCTTAAATATCGTACTCATCAAGGGAGAGAGTACGCATTCAGCAACAAAGGGGCGTACCAAAGCAAATAAAGCAACATTAGAGGCATCTGGTAAAACCATTCATTATGTATATGAGGATTATGCGGATTGGAGCACAGAAACCGCAGCCAAAATGTTTCATCAGTTTTTACAGACCGGACAGCCGGTTGATGCCGTTATATGTAACAATGATTCGATGGCAGTTGGCGTTGCACAGGAAGTTCAGAAAGCTAAAATAGATACAAACACATTACCTATTCTTGGTGTCGATGCAACAACTGATGGATTAGACTTGATTTCGCAGGGTGCTATGGCATGTACAATTTTTCAGCCGGCGAAAGGGCAGGGAGAAGCAGCGGTCAAAGCAGCAGAAAAACTTGCTTCCGGACAATCCGTCGCTTCGCTTGATGGAGCGGAACATAATGGCCTGTTTGTATGGGTGCCATTTGAACCGGTTACAGCAGAGAATTTATCGCAATATCAGTAACTCAAACGTTATGTCACGTTACTTATTCAAACGTTGCACGTTAAGATTATTGTGTCGTTACATACATTTTACATAAATTATACAGCTGTGTGCTCGTAGATTTTACGCACCTTGGTTACAATATTTGCAAACATATAAAGAAATGCAAATGATTGATAACAAGGGGATGAGCTTATGAGTATGAGTACGGTATTATTGATATTTGGTGTTGCTATGGCAGCCATTGTGTATATGCAGTGTGATTCGAATAATCCATATACATTGCATAGACGCAGTACGAAAGATCTTGTGGAGGAGGTATTGGCAGATCCGATCCTGATCGTATTACATGCGTACCACACCTCAGATGAGCAGTTGAAGTTAGGATATGGACAGCTCTGCGAACAGCTTGGCAGTTTACGCGAATTAAATCGCCGCAAAGATGTTTGTCATTGTATTCATCTTGTGATGAGGGAACTGCGGGAGCGGTGTAAGGATGCGCAGACAAAGCAGGAAGTATTAGAAATGCAGTATCGCCAGACGATTGGCGAGTTGCTATTGGAAGTCCTAGCTGATTGATCATGAGCAATATAAACACATTCAGAAATATAACAAAAAGCTCAGAAGAATTTCTTCTGAGCTTTTACAGTTAACAGGGGTGCCAGGAATCGAACCCGGCTCTGGAGTTTTGGAGACTCTTATTCTACCGATGAACTACACCCCTAAATGCGATGTGTCACTCGCAAGCGACTATAATAGTATACAAAATTCATCGGAGTTTGTCAATAGTTTTTTGAGAAAATCTACGCATATCTCAGCAAAAACTCAGCAAAGGCAATATGCAAAATTTATGCGGAGTTTTTGCTGAATAATTATTCAGCCTCTTCCTCTGGTTGTTCTATGATCTGACGGAAATAAGCCAGTTTTTTGTCTGCCTCACGCTGCGTCATCCAAGCTTTTACATCTTTTGCAGGGAATAGTTTGCGCAGAAACTGATATGGATACCAAATAATTTTCATTCGTGTGACGGCATCGTAATGCATTTTGATATTTTCGCTGCGATCCTTTAATACAGTGATACGCATTGCCTGGCGATGCATGCGGTTGCGTAGATTGCCAATCTTGCGGTGCAGGAAAAAGGTTTCGTTTGCCTTATTCTGTCGTTCGCGGTTCATCTGGTAAACCGTATAGTCCTTGGTGATACGCAGCAATGTATCAAAGTAAAAACTGTCAACTAACGTGTACTCAGTGCCGTTTTTGATCTCTTTGGAAAGCGGTTTGGTGTGACAATCGGAGTAAGCACTGCCGATCCCGTAATCGTGTGCGAGTACACAGGTAGCGTAAACGCGGACGGTTTCGTTGTAGGCAGTGAGATATTTCTGCTTAAAGTTACATTCTAAGTCGTAAGAATAGGTGAGCTGATTTTTCTGCATCAGAATCTCACGCATTGCGATTGTCATGGCATCGTCTTGATCGATATGAGCCATAAAGACATCGAAGATCTCCTGCATAACAGGATGACCGGCAACAGCTGCGTATATGCGCTCTGTGATAGAAGTATCGTTTTGAAAACCAAACAGAGCCTGTGTGCGCAGTAATAACGGTGTGATATATTTGATGCCGCGTACCTGCTTGGAAAGAGCGATGCCGCCTTCTTCCATTAATTTTTTACATTTGAAATATTGCCCAACGACATGATATCGTCCTTCGTCATACGCTTTTCGAATGGCAGGATGTTCATCGATATCACAGTTTTCTTCATTTAGGCAGGTGATTTTTGCATCAAATTCGACCAAAGTGCCGACCAGAGTATCAAGGTTATTCTGCTCTTGTTCGGTCAATGTGGTTTTTCCAAAGTGATCGTAGTATATGTGTTTTGGAATTGCCTGAAAGGCATTGTAATAATAATCCAAGCGTACTTTTAGTCGTGGGTGCTCTTCAAAGTTTGTGTTGGAAAGGATAAAATCTTTGTTTTCCATCAGAAGATCTACATATCGGTCCGCAAAAGCCGGACGGCGTGTGCACATATACAAAGTAAGGCTTGCCGTGAATGGGGCAACCTCAGAGGCTGCTTCCGGATTGGCATTTTGTACGATAAAACGGATAGCATCCAGACTACCGAGAATCTGCTTGTTGGATGTGCTGGAGACGATAGAAGTATCATGACGCAAATAGTGGTAATAAGGCGTAGATACATAACTGATCTTCTTCGCATAAGACATAACGACCGGAAGCCACGCCACATCTTCAAACCAGTGTGCCGGGAAGGCAAATTGTTTGACAAATGCAGTACGGTATAATTTAGAACAAGTTGTTACGGTGTAATCAGATTGTTTTAGAAAATCTGTTCCGGTGTATACTTTATCCATATCGAAATCATAAGTTCCTTCAATCGTCACTTCCTGATACAGTCCATGACGAAAATATGGACAAAAGATAATGTCGCTTTCCAGTACAAAGGCAGACTCATATAGATCCGTCAACATTTCCGGATCTACAATATCATCCGAATCGACGAACATCAAATAGTCGCCCTTTGCTTTGGATATACCGAAGTTTCTGGCGAGTCCGGGACCGCCGTTTTCTTTGCGGTAATAACGGATCTGTTCAGAATGCGCATCGGCGTATTTTTGTGCAATGGCAGGACTGCCATCGGTCGAACCGTCATCAACTAAGATGACTTCAAAGCTCTCAAATGTCTGCGCTAATATCGAATCCAGACAGTCAGCTAAATATGCTTCGACATTATACACCGGTATAATAATTGAAATGTTTGGTTTCATCTTCACTTCCCCCTCGTGATTACTGTCAAGTTGCTCCTCATGCCTCTAAACTTTTTGCAAATGCGTCCGTCAAAAACTTTGCGGATTTTTCGCGTTCCGCCTGTAGGTGTTTGTAAACATCATCGTAGTCGATTTCGGTTACGGCAGGCATTTCTTGATCGTTTTGCAAAAATCGGTCATCTAGGTGCAGCAAATGCAAAATACTGGTCACGCGGGAATCTTTCGTTCCACGTGCATAGGTATAAAAGCTTTTCTTATTGATAAGAGAAAAGCAGACCCCATGAAAAGCATTTGTTAATATAAAATCTGCATGCATGAAATATCCTAAAAATTCTTCAATACCAATGGATAATTTCACTTTGTTACGGAAAATATTTGTATAAAAAACGCTGATCTCAATGACTTCCAAACCGCGTTCTTTGGCAATTTTATGTGCATCCTCTAACATCTTTCGATTGTTTTTGAGGCAGTTATACACTAACAGATAATGTTTTTCTTTTGGTTTTACAGCGATCTTTGCATAGTCCTCAGCATCTAATAACAGGGTAGGATCTAACACATTTACGACCGGTTTATCCGTATATTCCTGCGTAAACTCGGTTCCCTGAATCTCACGTACCGAAATGGAATCAAAGTTCTTTAGCAGTTCGCGGAAACGCGCCTGTCTCTTTTCGGAAAAGTTTGTATAACCGATGCAGGCAGCATAAGATATCTTATTTTTGCCTCGCATAGATGGGAGATTGCAGAAAAATCCATTATCAAAGCCCTGTGTGCTGTGTGGACTCCAGATAACATCGCTTTCGCATACGATCGTATCAAAGTCGAACAATGCCTTGCTAAGCAGTGCTTCGTCATATTGACAATTGGTCATGCGGTACTGCGTATCAAAAAAGTTCATAAATTTTTTGTATCTGGTCAGATTCGGAAAGAAATATCCAAGCCAAAAAAAGAATCGTTTTATTTTCTCTTTAGGCTGTTCAGAAAGAAACGGATATTTCATATTGTAAGTTTTCATGAAACGGGGAAGGTAGTCGATGATGACGTTATCGATCCCCTGTTTATCCAAATACTGCTGAAATGCATAGGAATGCAATGCAGCACCGAAATTCAGGTGTTTTGAATATTTATTAATACTGATAATTCCAACTTTCATAGTTATCCTCATTTCTGGCATTCCTGCAGAATGCGTTTGGAAATTGTTTCGGTTGCGTTTCCGTTGTCAAAGCTGCCAAGATCGGTGTGATGTTTGTGAACATCTTTGAGATACTGTTCCTCGTCAAAGTGAGCAATATTGTCGACCAATGCGGCATTGTTTTTAGCAAGTGGGAATGGCCAGTCGCGCACATCCACGTAAAAGCCTTGTGTCTCTAAATATTCGTCCAAATCTGTGGTATACAGGAAACATGGACGTTTTAACAGGGAATAATCCCATACACTCGAAGAGTAGTCTGTGATCAAAATATCTGCGGCAAGAAGGAGATCCTGCATATCGCCATAATCTGTGACATCGATAATATGCTGCCCCTTTGTGTCTGCCGGAAGACGTTTCTTAATAAAGTAATGCATGCGGTACAAGATAGTCCATTCTCCGCCAAAACGTTCTTTGGCAGCTTCTACGATACCGCGTACATCCAAATTGTAATCCGTTGCCTCGTTGCGTTTGCCCTTGCGGTAAGTAGGAGCATAGAGGATGATCTTATTATCAGCAGGAATATTGTAATATTTACGAATATATGCTGCCGTTTTGTTGTCGTGATTATTGACCAGTTCATCATTACGCGGCATTCCACATTCCAAACATTCACCCTTGTGAGCAAATGCACCACGGACAACATATTTGGTATAGTATTTACAACTGGAAACTAAAATATCCGTATGGGAAGCACTGAGCTCTTGGATCTTCTGATCCGACGTGCGGATGCTTGGATTGTCCAATAACAATTTTTTATATGCACCGCCACCGTGTCCGGTTCCGATCGTTGTCTGCTTCTTGCGGAACGGGATCATGGCAGGTATACGCATATTGTATACGAATACGCGGGAAGACAGTGCGTAACGGTAGAATGAAAAGGTACCGTATTCCACAGTCTTCGATACGCCCCAGTCGGCAAGCCAGCGGAAGTTGTTCGCTCCTTTAAATGCCCAGATGATCTCTACATCGTCCGGATAATTTTTTGCCAGATATTCGGAGATGCGGCGAGGATTGCAGGCGTATTTGCCGGCTTCAAAACTCATAAACATAACCCGGTTTTTCTTGATCGGGAAAATATAAAAGACGCGCAGAACGATCAGGTAAATGCAGTCCTTAATATATTCTTTGATACGTGCGATGGAGCGGAAGTCAGCGCCATAGCGTGAATATTTACGGTATTTTAATAATTTCTGATACTGTCTGTAATGACGGTACCGCTTTAATAATTGAATCAAGCGATGCATAATGTTCCTCATTTCTATTTCATATGATCAATGCCGCTTTGGAATGGAAATGCCGATCGTTCGGCATAAGAACACGCCAAAACAACGATAAAACCTTTGATATTCTATCATAATAGGGTGATTCTGTAAAGAATATGTAATAATTATGTCATATTTTGGGAGCTTTTCATGTTTTTGGAAAGATCATGGCAGATTCCCCTGCCTGGTCCCAGCGGTCTTTCTTCTCGTCATATTGGGTGCAGAGCCAATCATAGACGTCATCCAGTCCTTCTTCGGTATACGGAAAATACGCATAGGTTTTATTTTCTTCCGGTGTCTTTTCAAAGCAAAACGGCTCAGGCCATATGGCAGCGCGAAAACATTCTTCCTCATTGTCTTTTTGCCATTTTTCTACCTGATAACGCATCCCCTGAAAACTTGCTTTCAGAATAGCTCCTTTGCGATAAAACTCTTGTTTGTCATATAGTGATTTTCTGCTATTCATGGTCAACCTCATTTCTATTGGTAAGATCGGACGATTCCGGTCAGTTTGTCTATGACAGTGTCCCGCATAAAGAAGTCCTGTTTTTTGACGCGTTCGATCAAAGGCTGGATCTGCTCAATACGGTCAGTTTGAGCGTATATTTTGCCAAGGGTAATGTAGGTGCTTGATATATCGCTCCCGATATCCAGTGCATACGAAAAAATGCTCTCTGCGTCTGCCAGCTTCTCCGACTGATAGAGTGCCTCTCCCCATTGATTTAGTGCCCGGATCAGTCGGGCATAATTTTGATCGCAGGCAGAAAGGATCTCAAAATTGGCAATGCCGTAGTTGAGTTTAATATCAGCATTGCTCATTCCCTGCAGGTTCAAAATAGGACGTTTCAGTATCTCGCGCACATCATCCTGGGCGTCTTGTATAGCACCGTCTGCCTGATCGTCCCACGGCAGCAGATTTTGATCGACTTCGAGATAATCCAATTCGGAAATATCTTTTTTGCGGGCGAAGTTAGAAGCCTTTTCTTTGCTCCAAAAAGATTGATTCCACTGTGGTGTTTTTGTCCCTTGTTTCATCTTGACTTGCACATAAATTATGAATACAATGAAGAGGACAAAAAATATAGGTATAGTATTCATGATGATCACATATTCCTTTCTCAGCCTGCAAGCCGACAGCCGAACCGACAAGCTTGCATCGCGGGTGGGGCTGTACCGGGGACAGACAGGAGGTAACAATGAACTTTTTTAATCGTAAAAACCAGAAAAGAATTGCATCAGTAATCTGTATTTTAGTTATTATTGCAATGGTTTTGCCTATGGTCTTAGAGTATTTAGTAAAATAGTTCATCGGCGGGGTTATAAAGGGCGCTTATTCTATAAGGATAGAATGGACGCCCTTTTGCTTTTTGCCTTTGTTGATTCGGAAATTGCTGCCGCGTAGTGCGATATATCGCAAAACACTGACCTTGCATTTTCCCGGTTAAAATCGACTATACAAAATAACTGAAAAAATGTCAAATTATGAAGAAATCTTTGACTTGCGAAGGACTCTTATTTATGACAAAATATAATGTGAATTGGGAGGCTTATTGATTATGACAAACAAGAATAAACGTTTATCCGGTATTTTTATAGTTGGCTGTCTTTTGGCTGTCGGCGTGGCAGTGGCTGCAGAGCTTGCTTCTTCCGGGATCTTTGGATCAAAGCATACGATCTGTGAAGGGGTTAAGATCGGCAAAGTCGAAGTTGGCGGAATGACGAAAGCTGAGGCTGAGAATGCCGTAGATGATCATATTGCAGGGCTGCTTAGCCGAAAGGTTGTTATCCAGATCGGTGAGAATGAGTTGGAAACAGATTTTGAATCACTCGGAATGCACTTTTCGGAAGAAAAGTTGATCGATCAGGCATACGCAGTTGGTAAAAAGGGTAACTTGATAAAGCGTATGCGCGAAGTGGAGAATGCGCATCAATCCGGCAAAACATTTGCCTTAAAGTATTCGTTTGATGAGCAGAAACTCAAAGAATATGTTGAAAAAGAGTGCACACAGTTTGATGTGAAAGCCAAAAATTCCAAATTATCCTTAAAAAATGGACGATTTGTTGCATCTAAGGAACGTACCGGCAGAGAATTGCAGGTTGACCAAACGATCGATCGTATCCGCAAGACGCTGCAGGAAGCAGACCAGTCGGATTCCTATACGGTACAGGCGATTGTGGAGACAACAGAGCCAAAGTACACGCAGGAAATGGTATCGAAATGCCAAGATCTGCTGGGACGTTATTCAACGTCTTATGCAACATCAACGGCGGCACGTGCGACGAATGTACAGACGGCGGCCGGAAGGATCAATGGAACAATTTTATATCCGGGCAAAACATTTTCCACGATCAAGGTGATCAAGGAGCGCACAGAGGCAAATGGTTACAAAAGTGCATCGGAATATTCCAGCGGTAAAGTGGTTGATGGCGTTGGTGGTGGCGTATGCCAGGTTTCCACGACATTATATAATGCGGTGATCAATGCAGAGCTAGAGGTAGTAGAGCGCTCGCCACATTCCATGGTGGTAAGTTATGTTGATGTATCGCGTGACGCAGCGATTGCCGGTGATTATAAGGATTTTAAATTTAAGAATAATACCAATGCTCCAGTTTACATTGCGGCATCAGCCGAGGGCGGTGTACTTTCTTTTCGTATTTACGGCGAGGAGACAAGAGAAAGCGGTCGGGAGATTTCTTTTGAATCGGAGATCTTAGAGACGATCCAACCGGGAGATGATGAAGAGACGGTGGATGAGACAAAGCCTGCATCGTATCGTGAGGTAACACAGTCTGCACATGTCGGATATAAGGCAAAGCTGTGGAAGATCATTAAAGTAAATGGCAAACAAACGGACAAGGTGCAGCTCAATAGCAGTTCTTATGCGGCAGAACCGCGTCATGTGACGGTGGGAGCAGGTGCCGCAGGCTCACCAAAGCCGAGTGCGTCAGCGGATCCAAAGGCAACGAAGGATCCAAAAGCAACAGGTAAGCCAAAGAGTTCGAAGGAGCCGAAGAAGACGGCAAAACCAAAGTCTACAAAGAAACCGGCCAAGAACGCTACGGCAAAGCCAAAAGCAACAGCCGCAGCCAAAAAGACTACAAAGCCGGTAACGGAAGAGTAAAACATATACTATTATGCCGTTAAAATGGAATACGTTAGCGGATAAGATTGAGCGGGATAACAAAGGAGCAAACGAATATGAAGATAGGAAAAGTACCGGAAAATGTACTGAAAAGAGCGGTATTTAAGCAGATTCACCATAGACGACAAGAGGTTTTGCTGCATCCGGGTGTTGGAGAAGACTGTGCAGCAGTCGCATCGGAGCAGGGAGAGGTTTTTGTGCTTTCTACGGATCCGATCACTGGGGCAGACAAGCAGATGGGGGTCTTTGCCGTACATATTACGGCGAACGATCTGGCAACGGCAGGAGCGGAGCCGATAGGTATTTTGAGTAGCATTATTTTGCCGCCGGAGACGGAGGAACAGGACCTCAGACGAATTATGAGCGAATTGGAGCAGGCATGCGATGAGTTGCAGATCGAGATTTTAGGCGGACATACGGAGGTGTCTGACGCCGTGAATCGACCGGTCATCACAGTGACAGGGGTTGGAAAGGTTGCGCGTGGTGATCTCCTTTCGACGGGAGGAGTGCAGCCCGGCGATGAGCTGGTCATGACGAAATGGGCAGGGTTAGAAGGTTCTGCGATCATAGCGGCTGAGAAACGAGATGTTTTGGAACAAACGCTGCCGGCTCATCTTATTGATACAGCAGAAAGTTTTCTGAAGCATATTTCAGTTGTGCCGGAAGCGAAGATTGCAATGCAGCATGGTGTGCATGCTATGCATGACGTGACGGAAGGTGGTATTTTTGGCGCACTGTGGGAGATGGGCGCAGCATCGGGAGTCGGTATCGTTGCAGATCTTGATAAAATACCGATCCGTCAGGAGACAATAGAATTGTGTGAGGTTTTTGATATCAATCCGTATCTGCTCATATCGAGTGGCTGTATGTTAATCGGCTGCGAGAATGGTAATTTGTTAGTAGAGCGATTGCAGGAGGCAGGAATACCGGCAGCGGTGATCGGACGCGCTACGGAAGGTAATGACCGTGTGATACGCAGTGGAGAGGAAACGAGATTTTTAGAGCCGGCAGGCAGTGATGAGTTATACAAGATATATGAGTAGGAAGCAATGGCTATAGATATTGGATCTATGCCAGAAAGGAATCAGTGATTGTTGTGTTAAATATTGTACTTTTGGAGCCGGAAATGCCGGCAAATACCGGTAATATCGGAAGGACGTGTTGTGCCACCGGCACGAGGCTGCATTTGATCGAGCCGATGGGTTTTCGGATCAATGATAAAATGCTGAAACGGGCAGGATTAGATTACTGGGAACATTTGGATGTCACTATTTATGACAGCTATGAGGATTTTTTGGAAAAAAATCCAAAAGCACGAGACAAGATGTATATGGCGACGACAAAGGCACGTCATCGATATACAGATGTCTCCTATGAGGAAGATGCGTATATTATGTTCGGTAAGGAGAGTGCAGGGATTCCGGAAGAAATTTTGGTGCAGACGCCGGACACTGCGGTCCGTATTCCTATGAATCCACAGATACGTTCCTTGAACTTATCGAATTCTGTGGCGATCGTACTGTATGAGGCGTTACGCCAAAATGACTTTTTCTCGATGCAGACCGAAGGAAACCTACATAGACTTAGCTGGGAAAATCCGGATATTGTATAAAATTATGAGGTGATAATCTATTTTTATGGAAAAGACCTTACTTTTTTCCAAATAGATATTGAAAAAAGGGCGGGAACATAATAGAATAATACTGTTGTGCAAAATATAATCAGGCACAGACAGTCAAACAAATGACAGAAATGGAGGATATTATGGGTGAATGTAAAGGCAAGATTGCCGTATTGACTAGTGGTGGAGATGCGCCTGGAATGAACGCAGCAGTGCGTGCCGTAGTACGTACGGGTATTGCAAAGGGGTATGAGGTATATGGAATCCGTAGAGGATATAATGGATTATTAAATAAAGAAATCTCTAAGATGACATTCCACGATGTATCAGAGAAGTTACAGCATGGTGGTACATTTTTGTTTACAGCAAGAAGTGCAGAGTTTGGTGAGGACGCCGGTAAGCAGAAAGCAGCAGGAATCTGTAAAGAACTCGGTATTGAAACTCTGATCGTTATTGGTGGTGACGGCTCTTTCAAGGGGGCACGTGATCTGTCAAAATATGGTGTAAATATTGTTGGTATTCCGGGCACGATCGATCTGGATATCGCTTACACTGAGTATACGATTGGTTTTGACACTGCAGTAAATACTGCAATGGAAGCAATTGACCGCATCCGCGAGACTTCCAACTCTCATGAGCGTGTCAGCGTTGTCGAGGTTATGGGCCGCTCAGCAGGATATATTGCATTGTGGTGTAGTATTGCTAATGGTGCAGAGCAGATCTTGATCCCGGAGAAATTTGATAACGATTATGATCGTTTGATGGGAATCATCAAGAGCAACCGAGAAGCAGGCATGACACATCAGGTGATCGTGAATGCAGAAGGAATCGGTCATTCTTATGGGCTTGCTAAGCGCATTGAGGAGGAGACAGGCATTGAGACACGTGCAACGATCCTTGGTCATATGCAGCGTGGTGGCAGTCCGACAGCAAGAGATCGTGTGTATGCATCTGTAATGGGTGCTTATGCAATTGATGTCATTGAGCAGGGTAAGAAGAATCGTTTGATCGGTTATAAGAATGGTAGAGTTTATGACGTTGATGTAGATGAGGCGTTTGCAATGACCAAAGATATCAACGATTATGAATACGAAGTAGCTGGTATTCTTGGTACCAGATGCGAGTAAGCCGTGTAGATTTTGGCATGACTATATAGCAAATATGTATATTACGAAGAAAGGTTCGTCAATTTGAAATGACGAACCTTTCTTTGTTGCGCTCCTTTGTAATTACGTCCCAAAATATGGAGCATCATTACAAAGGAACGCGTTGGTTTTGTATTATTCTTCATCTAGCGGAAGGGAAAAGATAAATTCTGTGCCAACACCTTCGGTACTGATCACATTAATATGTTCCCCGTGTGCTTCAATAATTTCTTTCGTGATCGATAACCCTAAGCCGGTTCCGGTCTTATCTTTGCCACGGGACCTGTCGCTCTTGTAAAATCGATCCCATATTTTAGAAGCTTCTTCTTTGGTAATGCCAATGCCATGATCTTTGACGGAAACAAAAACTTTGTGATGCTTTTTGACCGTATGAATTTCAATAACGGAATTAGTATTGCTGAACTTAATGGCATTGTCGACTAAGTTCTGGATCACGCGCTGTATCTTGGATTGATCCGCCTTGACATATAATTCTTTGCCATCTAATAATAAATCAATGGACAGATGCTTCTTTTCGCATTGTGGTTCAAATGTTTCAATCGTCTCTTTGAGTGTGTTGTGCAGGTCAAATCGTTCGAGTTCTACGATCAAGCCACTATGCTCAAACTGGTTAAGATCTAGCAGATTTGACGTTAGTTTTGTCAGCCTGCCTGTCTCAAACAGGATAATGTGCAGATATTTTTCCTGCATTTCCGGTGGGATCGTGCCATCTGCCAAAGCCTCAGTATAACCGCGGATCGAAGTCAGTGGTGAGCGGAAATCGTGAGATACATTTGCTAAAAACTGACGTTGGTATTCGATCATGCTTTTGTTTTTTTGCGCAAGATATTTTACGGCAGAAGCGAGTTCGAGCTGTTCAGCTCCGCCTAATTTTGCAGGATTTTGGTCAAAGTGGCCATCTGCGTACTCTTTGGCGTTGTGTGCAAGCTGCTTGAGAGGATATACACTGCGCCAGTACAGCAGCAAAAATACGATGGCAGATACCAAAAGTAATAATAAATAACAGATCAGGATCGTGTCTAAGATCAGAGTTGCTTCTTCCTTGATGGCTTTTTGCGGTGTCAACAGGACCAAATATCCCTTGGTTTCTTTAGAACCGGTAAGAGGGCAGATGACAGCGAGAACATTGGATTTCATGATGCCCTTTGGTCGTGCTCCCTTAACGGATTGCCGATTTAGAAAATCACTGTCGGAATCAGTGATGTTTTTGCCAACATAGTCGTAATCGGAAGAATCTGAAAGGATCGTTCCGGTGGGGCTGACAAGCCAGACACGAGTATCAAAGAGAGAACTGAGCATGGTACTTTGTTTTTGCAGTGTAAATGCACCATCCTCAGGAGTGCCTTGTGTACTGGCGTAATGTGAAGTCAGATAATAGGCTTCACTGGAAATCTGCTGCTCTTTTTTTGTCTCTAAATAATTGTAAGTTAGGGAGTAGCCGTACGTATTGATCAGCACAAAGATGCAGATTACCAACAATAAGTATGCAGTAATAAACTGCAGACGGAGTGTTACTTTCATGCGTTCCCTTTCTCGTGAAATTCGAATTTATAGCCGATTCCCCATACCGTAGCCAATTTCCACTGATCATGGTCTTTGAATTTCTCGCGCAAACGTTTGATGTGCACGTCGACGGTACGAGTATCACCAATATAGTCATAACTCCAAATATGATCTAAGAGTTGTTCTCTGGTAAACACCTGGTTTGGATGGGACGCCAGGAAATAGAACAATTCTAATTCCTTTGGCGGCATCTCGATCATTTGGTCTTTATAGTGGACCGAATAATCGGACAGGTTGATCTGAAGATCCGGAAAAGTAACGATCTCCAATTCCTGCTGTGGCACTTGCGGTGTCGGTGTTGGAGTACTTTCGCCGACTGTCGCTTTGGTGCTTCGCCGAAGCACGGCTTTGACGCGTGCAACCATTTCTTTAGAGTCAAACGGTTTCATAATGTAATCATCTGCCCCAAGTTCCAGTCCCAAAACGCGGTCAAATGTTTCTCCTTTGGCAGACAGCATAATGACAGGAAGGGAACCGCCGCGGCGAATCTCTCGAAGTACTTCGTAGCCGTCAATTCCCGGAAGCATAATGTCTAACAGGACAAGGTTAGGCGCAAAGTCTTTAACGGCTTTTAGTGCCTGCTCGCCGTCATAGACCAGTTTTGTTTCGAAACATTCTTTGTTGAGATATAATCCGATGAGTTCTGCAATATTTTCATCATCATCGACAACGAGTATTCTTTGTTTTTCTTTCATGATGTTGTGTTTCCTCCTTTATGAGATAGACAATGTCATAAGTTGATCATCAGGATTTGAAGGTGACGATCGTAACGCCCATGTCGCCCTCTCCAAATTCGCCTAAGCGATACGACTTGACATATTTTAATTTTTTAAGACGGTTGTGTACCGCTGTGCGGAGTGCTCCGGTACCGCGGCCATGGATCACGGTTACCTGTGTCATATGTGCAAGGTAGGCATCATCCAGATATTTTTCCATGACAGGCATTGCCTGATCGACCGTCATACCGATCAAATTGACTTCCTGATGCATGGTAGCGGCTTTGCTCATACCGATACGGCCGCTTCCGGTGTTCTTCGTCTTATTTTTTTCCGGCTTTGGTTGTTTGATCAACTCCAGATCCCGAATATTTACTTTTGTGCGCAGCAATCCGGCTTGTACAAAAAGATCGCCTTTATCGTTAGGCAATGTGCTGACCGTTCCTGCAGAATTTAAAGATAAAATGCGGACGTCAGCACCAATGAACAGATCTTTTGCTTTGAGACCGGATGCTTTCTTTGGTTTTGCAGGCTTTAAGGAATGGGATTGCTTGCTATTGATCTGTTCCCGCAATTTGGTGCGCTCTGCCTCCATTTCGCGGATATGTGCATCGCTTTCTGCCCATTTTGTGTATTTGCGGATCGTTTCATCCGCATAGTCTTTGGCTTTTGCCAAGATCCGGCCTGCTTCTTCGTTTGCATTTTGCAGGATGCGTTCTTTGGAGTTGTCTATTTTGTCGTTTTTTTCGCGTAATTCTTTGCGCAGTCTGGAAATCTCTTTGCGGCTTTCTGAAGCATCGGCAAGCTCTTTTTCAAGACGGATACGTGTCTGCTCCAGATCTGCAAGTACATCTTCAAACTGTGTAGCATCGCTTGCTACGTGGTGTTTGGCATCTTCGATAATATCGTCGGACAGTCCCAGCTTGTGAGAAATGGCAAACGCATTACTTTTACCGGGAACACCGATCAACAGACGGTAAGTCGGGCGTAGAGTGGAAACGTCAAATTCACAACATGCGTTTTCAACGTCCGGCGTCTGTAATGCATAGAGCTTGAGCTCGCTATAGTGTGTTGTTGCCATGGTAAGTGTATGGCGCTTATGCAGATTCGCAAGAATTGCGGTAGCGAGTGCCGCACCCTCTGTCGGATCAGTACCGGCACCGAGCTCATCAAAGAGTGCCAGACTGTTTTCGTCTGCCTGCTCTAAGATGGATACGGTATTTACCATATGAGAGGAAAATGTACTTAAGCTTTGTTCAATGCTTTGCTCATCACCAATATCGGCGTATACTTCGTGAAAGATGCGTAAGCTTGATCCGTCAAAAGCAGGAATGTGTAAACCGGCCTGTCCCATTAAACAAAACAGTCCAACGGTTTTTAAGGAAACAGTCTTACCACCGGTATTTGGACCGGTAACGATCAATAAAGAAAAATCGCGACCTAAATGCACGTCGATCGGAACAACTTTATCGGCTGCGATCAGAGGATGACGTCCTTGTTTGATCTCGATAAAGCGCTCCTCCGGAAAACGAGGTTTGGTTGCTTTCATTTGCTTGGCGAGCATTGCCTTGGCAAAGATAAAGTCCAACTCTGTCAGGATTCGGTGATCCTGTTCGACCAAGAAGCTTTGCTCAGCAGTTTGATTGCTTAAATCCGCCAACACCTTATCTATTTCATCTTGCTCCAGTCGTTCTAATTCACGGATCTCGTTATTTAATTTGACAACGGAATTTGGTTCAATAAAGAGCGTGGCTCCCGTCGCAGATTGATCATGCAGCATCCCGTGAAAAGAGGAGCGGTATTCTGCCTTGACCGGCAGACAATAGCGTCCGTTTCGCATAGTAATGATGGCATCCTGCAGCATAGAACGATGGCTGTTGAGGAGAACGCCAAGCTGTTCGTGGATACGGTCGCCGGTACTTTTTAATTTGCGGCGTACCTGATTCAAACCGGCACTGGCATCATCCGCCATTTCGTCTTCCGCGATAATGCATCGACGAATCTCCTGCATCAGAGGTGCAAGTGGTTCGAGAAGTTGATAACGTTCATTCAGGCAGTCGCCTGTCTCTTCGTTTTCATTTAAGCTCTTGCGAAAGTAGTGCTTGATCTGCCCTGCGCAGGCTAACAGAGAGGAAATGTCTAACAATTCCCGCATGCTAAGAGGTGCACCGAGTTCTAAGCGTTTTAGACTTTCTTTAATGGGAGTCACGCCCTGGAAGGAGATTGGCCCCTGTGTCATAATATGCGTCAAAGCATCGGAAGTCTCGCACTGTGCTTCTAAGATCTCATCGCGGTCTGTCATCGGTGTCAGAGAGCGGCACAGTTTCTTGCCGCCATCAGAACCCGCCAGCTTAGCAAGCTGCTCGACGATCTTGTCATATTCCAATGTATTTAAAACTTTTTTATTCATAGCTGTTTGGTATTCCTTTCCGGATCCGTATATTTCGAGTGTCAGGCATCTAATGTCCTGCTAATTGATCCAAAGATCAAGGCTATTCAAAACGTACCCCAACATTATAATACACTACAAATAGGTTATACTGCAAGTGCTGCACCTTAAATCCGGTCATTCCTGAAGTACGTTGACAGCCTGAAACTTTACAAAAAATAGGGTTTGGTTCATGCATTGTTCATAACTTATTCATAAGTATATGTTAAAATAAAGTTTGGTTTAGACAGTTTTGCATACAAATGCAGCTTTAAGAGATAGAAGGAAAGCATAGGAATACAGATGGCCTGGAGGATGTGGAATGAAGGAAAATCACACGGAGGATTCCGATCAGAATGTAAAATCACATGAGGAACGGAAATATCAGTTTATCAAGGAGCAGATCCGCCCACAGGGGAGAGAAAAGATGCGTAAGATAGTAAGACGAATCGCCTTGTTTTGCGGAATCTTGATACTATTTGCTGTTATTTCAATGAGTTCTTTTTATATTATGCGTAAATATATGCCGGTGGAGGCGTTGGACACGGAGATTATCTATGTAACGCCGGCACCGTCAGATCAAGAGCCTGACAGTACGGAAGCAGCCGCACGGGAAACTGATCCGGCGCAGAAAAGTGATCGGTCACAATTATCCTCCCTAGAACAATATGATCATCTCACACAGCAATTGATCGATAATGGGAATGCAGCAAAATCTTCGCTTGTTCAGCTTCGCAAAGATTCGGAGCAGATGCTTTCTACAGACAGCAAGCATATTTGTGGTGTTTTGTTTCAAAAATCTAAGAGGTATCTGTATATATTGACTTCATATAATACGTCACAGGAACATCTGAAGATGGTAGCAACATTTGCAGATGGCAGTGAGGCCGCGGTAGAGTTGGCAGGTTGTGATACCGGGATCAATATGGCAGTATACCGAGTGAAAAAATCAGATCTTTCGCAGGATACACGGAATAAATTAAAGATCATCACACGCAAAGTTGTGCGTGAAAATGCATTGGGGTCGAGAATATTAGCGGTCGGACAGCCAAATGGTGTTATGTATTCCGTTAATTCCGGCATTATCACGAATAATCAGCTTTCGGTGTCTGTGCCGGATTCTTCTCTTGCTCTGTGTACGATGAATATACCATATTGTAAGGATGGAGCGGGTTTTGTGCTGAATACCAAAGGAGAAATGATTGGCGTTTTAACTAAAAATTATACGAATATCACCGGAACTTCAGAGTCTGCTTTTATTGCGATCGAGAGTTTACAAGGTTATATCAAGACGATGATACAGGGACATACCGATGCTTATTTGGGAGTGATGGGAAGTGCGGTGGACACAGCAGAGGCGAAAAAGTTGAATTTGGCGCAGGGAGTTTACGTCGATGATGTAAATGCGGTTTCTCCTGCCTTTAAGGGGGGGATGCGGACAGCCGATGTTATCTTGCGTATCGGCGATAATGATGTTTCTACACCTGCAGCAATAAAAGAGACCCTTAGAAACTATCAGTCCGGCGATACAGTTAAGGTTGTCGTATCGAGGAAAGCCTCTAGGGGTCGTAATAAGATATCTCTTAAGGTCACGCTTGGGTGATCGTTTCTATTATAGAAATACTGAATTGCTTTAGCAATTCTTGCAAAGCAAAGCGCTGGCTTTGCTTTTTTACTGCAGTTTGTGGAGCAATACATCAAGCAGCTTGTCGTTGTCTTCCGGCATCATAAAACAGAATCGAATGAACTTCTGATCTAGAAATGGGAAGGTGGAACAGTCGCGGATCATAAGACCCTGTCGAATGGCAGTGTCAAACAGATCCTCGGAAGTGACGCCTTCTTTTTGTATTTTAAGAAGGACAAAGTTTGCACTTGGCGGGTAATAGGTGAGAGTATCTTGGGTGTCAAGGATCCGGCAGATACGCTCCCGTTCGCTTGCAATCAATTGATACGTATCGTGAATATATGCTTTGTCACGGAACATGATCTCGCCGGCGATAGCTGCGAGAGAATTGATCGTCCACGGATTCTTTTTGCTGTCGATCTCATGCAGCAGTTTACGGTTGCCGCATACAGCGTATCCCAGTCGCAGTCCGGGAGCTGCAAAAAACTTGGAAATACCGCGTAAAATGATCAGATTATTGTAATATTCTGCCAGCGGGATCGAGGTGATTTCTTCCGGGTGAGGTGCAAATTCCACATAAGTCTCATCAACCATAACGAAAATACCGTGTTCCTTGCAGTTATCCAAAATAATGCGCATTGTCTGACGGTCAATCTGAGAAGAGGTTGGGTTGTTGGGATTGCACAACACGAGCAGATCGACGTCTTTGGTCAATGCTTTGCTGAGTGCCTTGATATCGAGGAGAAAACGGTCACTCTCCTGCAGGCGGAAGTAATGAGAACGTCCGCCGACTAAAGAAATTTCGTGTTCATATTCCGAGTAAGTTGGTCCTACGATCAATGCATTTTTGGGCTGCATGATCTGAGCTACCAAAGAAATCAGTTCGGTGGAACCGTTGCCGACCAAAATGTTTTCATAGTCGGTATGCACGTATTCACCAATACACTTTCGAAGGGAGGTATACTCCCGATCAGGATAACGCGTAATTGCATCTAAGTGTTTTGGAAGTTCTTTGCGCAGATCATAGGAGATCCCCAGCGGATTCACATTGGCGGAGAAGCTGATGATATTCTCCTTGGGAATACCGTAGATCTCTTCGATCTTTTCGAGATCGCTGCCATGAAAATGTTCTTTTGGTTCTAGTTTATTCATAATAACTGTCATTCCTTTCTTTGAGGGTAGTATACACCCGTGTCGGGTGTTGTGCAAGACCAAGAGAAATGGTATACTATACTATAAATTGCACAAACTTCGCACATTCAGAAAGTGTTGGTCAGCCATATATTACTTATTATGTGGTTTGGGGAGATGATCGGAGTGTGTGGTGTTTGAGGGAATTAGTACAGGCATGGAGGACGGTATGCGAGAGAAGATTAACCGGTTGGCAGAAGGAAATTATGAATATGAACAGTCACGGGTGATCGTGACGCCGGAGGTACTCGACTGGAACCATGTTACAAAGCAGGTGTATCAGACAAGCCTTGTAATATCGAACGAGAAGAGACACCTGATGAAAGGTATAGTGACAACGCATGCTCCGGAGATCACGATCGATCCGGTCAATTTTCGTGGCGTGGACAGTACGATCGTTGTATCGGTCGACATGGAGCGGGTGAAACCCGGAGAGAATTTTGAAAGTGTATTGCAGATCATTTCAGACTGCGGTAATGAGAAAGTTTCACTTTGCATTCCAAAGGAGTCTGTGAAGGCAAAGGCATCTGGACATCAGATTGAAGATTTAAGCCAGTTTGTCTCACTGGTACAAAAAGATATAGAAGCCGGGGTGAAGTTGTTTGACACGCCGGCCTTTCGCGATGGATTGTTGGCGAAGGACGCACAGAAACAGGCAATTTATGATGGACTGCGTGCGTCTGCAGGGCGTAAGAACGCATTGGACAATTTTTTGGTATCGATCGGCAAAAAGAAGCCGGTTACGATTGCTGTAGAACAGGTGTATAGGCAGTATGATGCTTGTAGAGAAGCGTTTCAGGACGAGATTAGCATTACGAAAAACACTTGGGGATACGAGGAGTTTCAGATATGTTCTGATGCGTCCTTTCTTCGTATAGAGAATGAACATATTACAACAGAAGAGTTTGTAGGGGATCGTTTTGTCTGCAAGTATGAGATTGACCCGGAACAGATGGTTATGGGGAAGAATTATGCACGCATTGAGATAAAAAATACGAGACAGACCATTAAGATTTCTGTTGTGGCAGTCAAACCGGGAGTACAGCATGAAAAGGCGCAGAAAAATCGCAGAGAGCAGCGTACTTTGTGCCAAATGTTGAAACGTCATTTGGCGTTTTGTATGAACAGACTTCCACTGCAGGACTATCTGCAGGAGATGGATCAGCTTTTGCAGGGGAGTGGATTAGAAAAAAACAGCACCAGACTACAGTTGTATCGCATCCATCTTGCCATTATGGAACATCAGGCAGAGGTTGTGACAAAAGGGTTGAATAGTCTGGAGGAGCAGGCGGAAGAGTTAAGGAAAGAACATCCGGAGCGCTATGCGGGATTTTGCTATCTGAAGGGGATCTGGACGGATGACGAGTCAGTAAAGGAAGAATGCATCCGTCAGATACGTGATTGTTATGAGGAGACCGGACAGGATGCACAGGTGCTCTGGTGCCTTTTGTATCTGGATCCGGAGTTGCAGTCTGAAAAAAAGAAGTTTACGACAATATTAGAACAGCTTACTGATGGATGCTACAGTCCGATCTTTTATTTGGAGATCTGTCAGATATTAAATGATACACCGAAGTATTTAACGGAACTTTCTGAAGTGATCGTTCAGGCACTTCACTGGGGCTGCAAGAACCACTTTATTGAAAAAGAGACGGCATTGCGCTATGTGTATCTGGCAGGAAGACTGCGTCAGTATTCGGCAGGAGTGTTGGAGGATATGACATTACTGTACGATCGTTATCCGGAGGATGAGATATTAACAGTGATCTGCAAGATGCTGATGAGGGGACAGATCACAACGAAAGATGCCTTTGTTTGGTATGAGCGTGGTGTGAATCATAATCTTAAAATTACGGAACTATACGAATATTATATGTATTCGATCGATGAGAAGGAAACAATGGCATTTACGCATTCTGTGCTTTTGTATTTCCTATATGATAACCATCTGACTGTCGATAAAAAGGCGATGTTATATGCTTACGTTGTGCGGCAAAAGGACAAAGATCCGGAGACATATGAATCTTATCGCACACTGATGCAGAACTTTACGTGGAAGCAACTGCGTGAGGGCAGGATCAGTACGAATCTTGGTGTGTTATACAATGAGTTTGTTACGGAAGAAGTACTTGACAAAGAGATGGCAGTTCAATTGGCCGGGTTTCTTCTTCAGTATGAGATTACCTGCGATAATCCGAATATGGTGGGGGTTTATGTGAGCCATCCGGAACTATCTGAGGAGCATTTTGCACCGTTTGTAAAGGGGAAAGCGGTTATAACTTGTGCTACAAGTCGGGCAAAGCTCTTTTTGATCGATCGGGAATATCACCGCTACGCAGATGATTCCTGGTATCGGTTGAAACCATTATTGGAAATGGATGGGATGAAAGAGGTATGTTACCGCTTTGATAAACAGAACCGGGCATTATTGCTGGCGTTAGGAGAACAGGCTTCAAAGCAGGTGGTGGACACTGCAGAAACGGTAGAACTCCGTGCACAGCTTTTAGCGTGTGAGGGGCTTCGTGAGAACTACCGTCATGTGCTAGAGTTAAAGCAGATGCAGTATTTTTATCAGCGAGGAGAACGGGGTCGTTTGGAGGAAGCATTGGAACAGCTCGACTGGACGACAGTAGAAGCCGGCGAGAGGGGACGCATGATTGAATATTGTGCCTGGTGTGAATGTTTTGCGAAAGCGATGGAAGGAATTTTACAGTTTGGTTTTGAAGGGATTCCGATAAAGAGATTGCAGACAATTTCTGAACAGGCATTTCAGGATGCTTCTGCAGTGCCGGATGAGAGAATGTTATGCTTGGCTTGGAAATTATTTACAGAAAATGCGTATAGCGAGCCGGTCCTTAAATATTTGATGCGTTTTTTCAGTGGTACCGTTGCAGAGTTAGTTTGTCTGTGGCAGGCAGCAGGGGATCTTTCGAGAGAGTCTTTGGAAGAGCGGTTATTAGCACAGAGTATTTTCTCGGGAGAAGTGGTGCCGGAGGTTTTTACGGTATTTGCACAATATAAAGAGCATGCGGGCAATAAGCAGATCATACGTGCGTTTAAGAAGTGGATGGCTTATGAATATTTGCTGCGTGGACGTCAATTACCGGAAGAACTGTTCGCAGATTATTTTGTGGATGTGCAGAAGAAAGAGGATATGCCGTGTTTGCTGGCGGTATTAAAGCACATGAGCGGTAAAGCAGAGCTTTCTGAAGAGGAAGCAAAATTTGCAGATTACCATGTAGGAAAGTTATATGATCAAAAGATGATATTTGCCTTTTACCGGAATTTTTATGGCAAGATCAGTCTGCCGGAGCATGTGCTGGATCAGGTTTATGTGGAATATATCGCAAATCCGGATCATGATGTGGCATTGCATTACCGGATTTATGTGGGAGCTGACAAAGGAAAATATGCAGAAGTGAAGATGCACAATGTTTTTGCGGGGATCCATGTCAGGGAATTTGTACTGTTCGAGGATGAAAGGTTAGAGTATTATATTACAGAACATTATAATGGTAAGGATCATCGTAGTGAAGTGCAGGAAATTACGACAGGCAAAGACGATATTCATCCGGATACCGGCAGCAGATATGCGAAGTTAAATGAGATGATGGCGGCTAAAAATTCCGGAGAAGATGAAAAATTGATCGACTTAATGGAATCATTCACAATGGAGCGAGAGATAGCAGCGTCGATCTTTGAACCGTTGTAGGAGGTGTGTGATGGACGAAAAAAATCAATTATTATTGGGCATAGATCTCGGCAAACAGGCTTCACAGATCACCTGCTTTGATCGCACCGAATATGAGGCAGTTCCACTAGGCAGAGAAATTAATGGTGAGATGGTATATGAGTTTCCGATGGCGTTAAAGTGGTTAAAAGCTTCGGGAACGTGGCGCTTTCCGGATCAGGAGGGAGACGGTGGTGAGGAGATCATATTGGATCACCTGTTGGAACGTTTTCAGAAAACATCGTTTGAAGCAGGGGGACACACTTTTCAAACGGAAATGGTGTTAGAACGGTATCTGCTCAAGCTGCTTAGTGCAGTGACACAGCAGTTTCCGGAGCAAAGGATCAAACATCTGGTCATTACAGTGCATGACAAGACGCCGGAACTTACCAAATTGCTGCATCAGGTTGGCAAAAAGCTTAATTTGTATCCGGAGCGCATGTCTATACAAAATTATCGTCTAAGTTATATGTATTATGCGGTGAGTCAGCCGAAAGAATTATGGCTGAATAATGTAGGATTGTTTTTATTCAATAAGGAGGAGTTGCTCTATTCACAGATTACAGTGGATAGGCGGACTATTCCTTGGATCGTCGGCGTTACAACGCAGAATCTGACAAATGTATTTGATTACTCTATGTTAGAGGAAGAGTCGGTAGATGCACAGTATGCATTCGTGAATATTGCAGAGACAGCAATGCATAAGCAGGCCGTGACAACGTTGTATGCGCAGGGGGATGCATTTGATGGCGAGTGGGCCAAAGAGGCATTGCAAAAGTTATGTAATGGCCGTCGAGTGTTCCGGGGAAATAATATTTTTACGAAAGGTGCCTGTTATGCGGCTAGAGAACTTAGTGGAGAGGGTAAGCTGGATCAATGTATTTTGTTAGATGAGGATATGATCACGGCCAATGTATCTCTGCGGGTTTATCATGAGGCGCAGATGCAGGATGTGGTTTTGGCAAAAGCAGGAAGTCTTTGGGAAGAGGTTGATGCTAGTGTTGATGTGATCCCGGATAAGGAATATGAGATTCAGATCGCGGTCCAGGATGTGATCAAACATCAGACCAAAATACATATGTTGTCATTGAGTGGTTTTCAAGGAAGAGAAAATAAAACGACACGATTTACGGTGCGGGTACGTTTTTCGAATCGGGAGACGGCAGTGATCACGCTGAAAGATAATGGATTCGGAGAAATATCACCGACGAGCAACCGGATATGGGAACGATGTATCCGTCTATAAATGAGAGGTGTTCGTTGTGTTTTTAGTCTGTAACTGAAGACACAGAAAGGTAAGGTTTTTATGGGACGATTGATACAGTGCTGCGGCAGGCTTGCAAAACGGCCGTATCACTTCCAATTAGGGGATACGCGGGTATATTCCATTGAAGAAGTATGTTATTTTATTGCGCACAATATTTATCTGCTGCAGAGGGATATTTTTGGCAAAGGCTTCGTAAACTGGGTCAGGGAGGAACTGGCATTAACAGAACTTGCTGATAAATTAGAGGCAATGTCAACACGAGAGGATGCGTTAAAAGATGTTGTTGTGACAATCTGCTGCAGCTGCGATTATTTTGATGAACCTCAGATCAATGAAATGGTGCATATTATGGAAGAAACAGAGCATCTTCCGGAGAGAGAATGCCGTAAGATCAAGGCTGATACGCAGTTACAGAGCGGCTGCTATGAAAGTGCGGTCGAGGGATATCAGGCAATCTTACGTAGTGAGGATATGATGCAGGCAAGTCCGGCAGAATATGCACCGCTTTATCATAATATCGGCGTGGCACTTGGTCTGCTGGGTGAGTATTTGCAGGCATCGGATTATTTTTTGCGGGCATATGAGACAAATAAAAAAGAGAAAAGTCTACAGTGTTATTTGGCGGCACTACACCTGTCCGGAAATGAACAAGCCTGGCAGGAGGCGGTAAGTACGTTGCGGTTATTACCGGATCGGCTGGTCTCTATCGAAGATCAGTACAAAGAGTGTAAAAAACGCTGTTCGATCGCTGTAAAAGTGCGACAGATCAAAAAGATGCGTTTTCCGGCGAGTAATGGAAAGCTGCCGGAATATTATGATCGTATCGATGAGATGATCCGAGATTGGAAAGAGGAGTATCGTCAGCAGATCAGTATATAATATACAGAAAGGCGGAAGGTATGGCATTTTGGAATCGTAGACGTAGGGAAAAGAAAGAGCAGGAAGCAGCAGAATTGGCAGAGCAGATGCGCTTGGCACAGGAAGAATTTGACCGCAGGCGTGCACAGACACAGAAAACAGTATCGAATGAGGGGACATCTTTGCCGGAAGCGTTTGATGATAATGAATTAATACCGGGAGATGTTGCAGAAAGCAAGCGACTTGTCACAGAGTGCTGTGAGGCGATCCGTGAAATAGAACATCAGCGTGAGTTGGCGACGATCGAGTATGACAAGGTGAGTGAGCGATTGACGGATATTCAGCGGATCGATGAAATATCCGGCGAAGCAAAAGATACGCTGCATGACTTAAGCAAACGTATCATGAACCTGACTCGTGAACGCAATCAGTACAAAAATCGCAGCCTCACGATCACGGATGCACAGATCCGATTATTAGATCCGTATGAGGAAGTTCTTGGCAGAGAAGTAAAGAAAATGTATGATGCCGAAATGTATCAGACATCGATCAATGGAGATATTGAAAAGCTGGATGAGACGAAAAAAGATCTTCACCGGCAGCAGCGTCAGGTAATCGCCAATCAGAGAACGCTGAAAAAGATGGCAAAGTTTGTCATTCTTCTTATTATATCGTTGTTTGTATTGTTTGCTGTGTTGTACTATGCGATGGAAGTAGATATGACATATCCATATTTGGGAACGATATTGCTGGCGGCAATTTCTGCCACGGTAATATTTGTGGAATCATTGCGTAATCGGACAGAAGCGGCGTTGTTAGGCAAAAAGATCAACAAGGCGACGACGTTATTAAACCGTGTCAAGATTAAATACATTAATAACCGCAGTCTGTTGGATTATGATCGGGCTAAGTTTCAGGTGAAAGATGCTGCGGAGTTTGAAAAGATATGGCAGGAATATGTGCGTGCCAAGGAGTATGAACGCAAATTCCAGGAAAATACAAAACAACTGCAGCTTGTGCAGGATCAATTGCTGGAATTGCTGCGTGATAATCATGTTGTGACACCGGATATCTGGCTAAGTCAGACATTAGCGATCATAGATCCCAAAGAAATGGTGGAGGTGCGTCATGCCTTAAATATACGCCGCCAAAAACTACGGGAACGCATGGCAGAAAATGATGAGGCAAAGGCGTCTATGTTAGCTGGAATCGACCGGATCATTGCCCAGACCCCAAGTGCAGAGCGGGATATCATCGCGATCGTACAAAGCTATTACAAAGAGTCGTAAAAATGTGATGCCTCCCCGAAAAGAGTGTAGCCTAAAAAAAGAGTGCTGCCCCCCAAAAAAAAGATGTTGACACCAAAAAAAAGATGTGTTAGTATATGACTGTTGTGTGATCATACACAACCAAAGAAGAGTATCCACTCTCACCTTAGCACGAGCAAGTGACTTGGGTTACTAAAAAGTGTATAAAATATATATAATCATTGTATTATGATATATTATTTCCTTTTGCAAGAACGTGGATTTCTCTTTGAAACCCGCGTTTTTTTCTTTGGGTAAAATGAAAAAGAGTATGAAGAAAGTTGGAGGTGTACGACCATTAGCGATTTAATGATTAACGAGAGAATCCGAGACAAAGAGGTTCGTCTGATTGGACAGGACGGAGAGCAGCTTGGCATTATGTCAGCTAGAGATGCGATGAAACTTGCACGAGAGGCAGATCTGGATTTAGTAAAGATTGCTCCGGGTGCAAAGCCACCGGTATGTAAGATTATTGATTACGGCAAATATCGTTATGAAATGGCACGCAAGGAAAAAGAGGCCAAGAAGAAGCAGAAAACGATGGAAGTTAAGGAAGTTCGCCTCTCTCCAAATATTGATGTCAATGATTTGAACACCAAAGCAAATCATGCAAGAAAGTTCTTAGGAAAAGGAGATAAAGTAAAAGTTACACTTCGTTTCCGCGGAAGAGAGATGACACATATCAATTACAGTAAGCAGATCCTGGACAGTTTCTTTGAAAAGGTAGAGGATATTGCGGTTGTGGATAAGCCGCCGAAGATGGAAGGCAGATCCATGGTAATGTTTTTGTCAAAGAAGCGCTAATAAAGTGTGTTATTTGCAGAAGTTTCTGTGAAACATTCTTTAATAAATAAACAAATGTTAAGGAGGATTTTATCATGCCAAAAATGAAAACAAAGCGTGCAGCAGCAAAGCGTTTTAAAACAACTGGAACAGGTAAATTGATGAAGATGAAAGCAAACAAGAGCCACATCTTGAACAAGAAGTCTACTAAGAGAAAGAGAACTCTTCGTAAGGCTGTTGAGGTTGATGCAACAAACGCAAAGATGATGAAGCGCATGCTTCCATATTCAAAATAATAGAAGGAGGAACGTAATAATGGCACGTATTAAAGGCGGATTAAACGCAAAGAAGAAGCATAATAGAGTATTAAAGCTGGCAAAGGGATACAGAGGAGCAAGATCTAAACAGTACCGTGTTGCAAAGCAGTCTGTCATGAGAGCACTTACCTCTTCCTTCGCAGGCAGAAAGCAGAGAAAGAGACAGTTCAGAAGACTTTGGATCGCACGTATCAATGCAGCAGCTAGAATGAATGGTTTATCTTACAGCCGTTTTATGTATGGTTTGAAATTGGCTGAGATTGATATCAACCGTAAGATGTTGTCTGAGATGGCAATCAGTGATCCGGAAGGATTTGCTAGCTTAGTAGAGACAGCAAAGGCTAAGTTGGGATAATTTTTAGAATATAATATCTCAAACTATATCTTATACGAAATGGAAACGGACATTCCAAACAGGAATGTCCGTTTTGTGCTGTTATCTGTCAGAATATTCCATGAAATATAACAATCATATCAATATAATATAAGATAAAATGTAACTAAAAATGCCATAGAATTTTATACAATTGTATACGCGATTATCGTAATCGTAGTTCTGGCGATGCGGTATATACCATAGCTGTTATACGGTATAAAAGGTATGGCTGATGCAAAGACCAGACGAAGAGTATGTCATGCGTTGTCCGAATAGGACGATATGCTGTGAACTCTTTGTTCGAAAAGGAGAAAGGGAAAGTATGAGAGATTATAAGAAAGCGGTTTTGGGAATGACGCTTGCACTTAGTATGGTGGTCACCGGTTCCTCTTTGGATGGAATTACGGCAAGTGCTGCAGCTAAGTCAAGCAAAAAAGCAACGGTTAAATTGTCTTCCGGCAAGCTGATATTGAAAGCTGGAGCCAAAAAGACATTAAAACTCAAGAAAAAGAATGTAAAGAAGATCAAGTCTATGAAATGGACTTCATCCAAGAAATCAGTCGCTGCTGTCAGCAAAAAGGGAAAGATCACAGCTAAAAAGGCAGGCAAAGCAGTGATCCGCTGCAAGGTAAAATACATTGCAAAAGCTTCTAAGAAAGCGAAAACAAAGACATTGAAGTGTCGGGTTGTTGTTAAAAAAAATACGAAGGCTGCACCGGTGGTTACAAAAGCACCGCAGAAAACTCCTGTAGTAACACCGACCACAGTGCCGACGGCTACACCGACCACAGTGCCAACGGCTGCACCGACCTTAAGTCCGACATCGACACCGGTTCCAACTCTGGCACCAACACTGGCGCCAACAGAGACACCGGATGATCCGACAGTAACACCGGCACAGACCTATGCGACTTCATACAAGGGCATGACAGCGAATAATCCGCTTCTTGCCAATAGCTTTGCCTGTGACCCGACAGCCATCGAGTACAATGGCAGAGTATATGTGTATATGTCCAATGATACACAGGAGCATTACGGTCAGGGCGATGACGGAGAGAACGGATATGGTTATATCACCAGTATGCATGTGATCTCTTCTGCGGATATGGTCAACTGGACAGATCACGGAACCTTTAGTCTGGCAGGTGGGAAGGCAGATGGACTGGAAAGTTATTCCAATTGCTGTTGGGCACCATGTGCTACTTATAAAAAGGTAAATGGCAAAGATAAATTCTTTATTTACTATACAAACGGTGGTTATCAGATCAACGTTGCATCGGCAGATTCACCGACCGGCCCATTTTATGATGAGAGAAAGTCCAGCTTGTTAGGACCTTGGACAGATAATGAGTCGACGGGAGATGCTTTAGATCCAGCTGTATTTACCGATGACGATGGAAGCTCCTATCTCGTATGGGGCGGTGACTGCGCTCGTGCGGAGGGAAGCAAGAAATACCCACGTATTCGCAAATTGGCAGATAACATGATCTCTTTTGATGGAGAGGAAAAAACGATCGAAGCACCATATTTCTTTGAAGATAGTGGTATTAATAAAATCGGTGACAAATATGTATATTCTTACTGTAGCGATTGGGGCACCAGAACCGGTCAGTACAAGGATCTGGGCATTTGCTCTATCGCATACATGGTTGCAGACTCACCGATGGGACCATACAAATATGTAGGAGAAGTGCTTCCAAACTGCGGCTCCGTGTTCAAAAAAGCGGATGGCTCTGACGATCTCGCTAATAACCACCACAGCATCGTACAATTTAAGGGTGAGTATTACATGTTCTACCATACGATGGTACTTCGTACTTCGATGGGAATCCATTTTGGAGGACGAAGTACACATGTTAATAAGCTGAATGTTAAGGCAGATGGAACCTTTGATATTGTACAGCAGGATCTTGATGGCGTACCACAGCTTGCTGATTTTGATCCATATCAGACGGTTTCCGGTCTTACTTCTTCGAATAATGCCGGAATGGGCGCACTTGAGACAAATGTAATATATCGCAAGAATGGTAAAGTTAATTATGTAAATTCGATCGATGGTGCTAAGATGCATACGATTAAAGACCGTGCAAAATATAAATATAGCTGGTTAAGCATCAAGGGTGCTGATCTGGGCGATAAAGGTCCAAAAACGTTTCAGGCGAAGCTGAAAGGCTACGGACTGGGTAGTGTCAATTTGAAAGTGTGTGCAGATGCGCTGGATGGCACGGAGATCGTGAATACCACCGTAAACTTTGATGAGTACGGTGATGCCAAGATCGAAGTGCCGGCTGCAGCAGTGCAGGGCAAGCATGATCTGTATATTGAATTTGATGGATCTGTATTGGACTTCGAATCCTGGCGGTTTACAAAATAGGTAATTCGTATTTTTCATTCCATAAAGAAAGACAGTGGTTTCTACGTAACGTGGGGATCGCTGTCTTTTTGTATGGTCTGAATAGAAAATTACTTTGTTGCAATACGACGCTCGGCGATGTGATGCATTGCAAAACGCGGGTTATATTCGTTATATGATATGAAATTGTAAAAATTGCATAATAAATTTCTTATTACAAAATAAAAATTGTGCATTTTCACTTGATTCTATGGACGAGTTGGGGTATAATATAACCATTAAACAGCAAAGGAGTGGTAACTATGCAGTATATTATCAGCGGAAAGAATATCGATGTTACAGAAGGACTCAAGGAAGCCATCTATGAGAAGATTGGCAAATTAGAGCGTTATTTTACTCCGGAAACCGAAGTTCATGTGACGTTAAGTGTCGAGAAGGAGAGACAAAAGATCGAGATTACGATTCCAATGAAAGGAAATATTGTACGTGCCGAGCAGGTAAGCAATGATATGTATGTATCCATTGATCTTGTAGAGGAGATCATTGAGAGACAGCTTCGCAAATACAAAAATAAATTGGTAGATCAGCAACAGACGGCAGCTAGTCTTAGTAAAGCGTTTGTTGAGGAAGAGATCCACGATGATGATGAGATCAAGATCATCCGTTCTAAGAGATTTGCAATGAAGCCGATGGATCCGGAAGAAGCATGTATTCAGATGGATCTGTTAGGACATAATTTCTATGTATTCCGTAACGCAGAGACAGATGAAGTCAATGTTGTTTATAAGCGTAAAGGTAACACTTTCGGATTGATCGAGCCGGAATTTTAGAAAGATTATAGGTAAGGTATAAGATCCTTAGGGATTAGGTAAAGAGAAAGATAAGCGTGAGAAGACTATTTTGAGAGCAATCGATAAGTAGTCTTCTCTTTTTTTGAGAACGAGAAATTGCTGTTGGAACCCTTGCGTTTGAAAGGGGATAATGATATACTTTAGATTGGTTTGTTATAAATTTTAGATTAGGAGATAATTATGAGTGTATTTACTAAGATTTTTGGTACTCACAGTGAGCGTGAGGTAAAGCGAATCATTCCGATTGTTGATAAAATTGAAGCATTAGCACCGGAATTTGAGAAGCTCACAGACGAGCAACTACAGGCTAAGACGCCTGAATTTAAGGAGCGCTTGGCGAACGGTGAGACATTGGACGATATCCTGCCGGAAGCGTATGCTACTGTCCGCGAGGCGGCTACTCGTGTATTGGATATGCGTCATTATAGAGTACAGTTGATCGGTGGCGTTATTTTACATCAGGGACGTATCACAGAGATGCGTACCGGTGAAGGTAAGACGTTGGTATCTACATTGCCGGCATATTTGAATGCGTTAGAGGGCAAAGGTGTCCATATCGTTACCGTCAATGATTACTTGGCAAAGCGTGATGCTGAGTGGATGGGCAAAGTACATGAATTTTTGGGACTCACGGTTGGTGTTATCTTAAATAATATGGATAATGATGAGCGCCGTGAGGCATATAACTGTGACATTACGTATGCAACCAATAATGAACTTGGATTTGATTATCTGCGTGATAACATGGTTGTATACAAGGAGCAGCTTGTACAGAGAAGTCTTCATTATGCGATCATCGATGAGGTGGATTCGGTATTGATCGATGAGGCGAGAACACCACTTATCATTTCCGGTCAAAGTGGCAAGTCCACTAAATTGTATGAGATGTGTGATATTTTCGTAAGACAGTTGACCAAAGGTACTGCAAAAGAACTTTCCAAGATGGATATTCTCATGAATGAGGAACAGCAGGAAACCGGAGATTATGTTGTCGATGAAAAGGATAAAAATGCAAATCTGACAGAAGAAGGTGTGCGCAAGGCAGAGCGTTTCTTCCAGGTAGAGAACCTTGCAGACCCGGACAACTTGGAATTGCAGCATAATATCAACTTAGCGCTTCGTGCACATTCTTTGATGCATCGCGACAAAGATTATGTGGTAAAAGACGATGAGGTTTTGATCGTTGATGAGTTTACGGGACGTATCATGCCGGGACGCCGTTTTTCGGATGGTCTGCACCAGGCGATCGAGGCGAAAGAGCATGTTAAGGTCAAGAGAGAGAGTAAAACACTGGCAACGATCACGTTCCAGAACTTCTTTAATAAATACGAGAAGAAATCCGGTATGACCGGTACTGCGTTGACTGAGGAAAAAGAGTTCCGTGAGATTTACGAGATGGACGTTGTTGAAGTCCCTACCAACAAGCCGATTGCGCGTATTGACTATAATGATGCAGTATATAAGACCAAAGAGGACAAGTTCAATGCCGTTGTTGCTGACATTGTAGAGGCTCACAAGAAGGGGCAGCCTGTTTTGGTCGGTACGATCACAATTGATACTTCTGAGTATCTGAGTGCTAAACTTCAGAAAGCAGGCATTCCGCATAAAGTCTTGAATGCGAAGTTCCATGAGTTGGAGGCAGAGATTATTGCGGATGCCGGACAGAAGGGTGCCGTTACGATCGCAACGAATATGGCCGGTCGTGGTACCGATATTAAGCTTGGCGATGGGGTTACGGAACTTGGTGGTCTGAAGATCATCGGTACGGAGCGACATGAGTCCCGTCGTATTGATAACCAGTTGCGCGGTCGTGCCGGACGTCAGGGAGATCCTGGTGAATCCAGATTCTACATTTCTTTGGAAGATGATCTGATGCGTCTTTTCGGCTCAGAGCGAATCATGGGACTGTTTGATGCTATGCCGGACGGAGAGCAGGTAGAGCACAAGATGCTTTCCAGTGCGATCGAAAATGCACAGAAGAAGATTGAGGGTAACAACTTTGGTATTCGTAAGAATTTGCTGGAGTTTGACCGTGTTAATAATGAGCAGCGTGAAGTGATCTATAAAGAGCGTCGTCGTGTTCTGGATGGAGAGAGTATGCGTGATACGATCTACAAGATGATCACCGATGAAGTGGAAAATTGCGTAAATTCAGTCATTCCGGAGGATGGCAGTGCAGAAGACTGGGATGTACAGGAGTTAAATAATGTCTTGCTTCCGATCATACCGTTGAAGAGAATTCAGCTTGACGACGAGATGTTAAAACATGGTACCAGAGAGGATCTGGCACAGAAACTCAAAGAGGAAGCCGTTAAGGTATATGAGGCAAAAGAGGCAGAATTCCCTGATCCGGATCAGATCCGTGAGGTTGAGCGAATTATTCTGTTGAGAGTTATTGATAACAAGTGGATGGATCATATCGATGATATGGATCAGCTTCGTGAAGGTATCGGATTACAGGCATATGGACAGAGAGATCCGGTTGTGGAATACAAATTCGCCGGATTTGATATGTTCAATGCAATGATTGATTCGATCACAGAGGAGACTGTAAAAGCGCTCACACATATCAAGATCGAGCAGAAAGTAGAGCGTGAGCAGGTTGCTAAGGTTACCGGAACGAATAAGGATGAGTCTCAGCCGGCACAGCCAAAGCGCCGTACAACCAAGAAGGTACAGCCAAACGACCCGTGCCCATGCGGTTCCGGACGTAAGTACAAACAGTGCTGCGGACGCCGTGCATAATAAGTATTATAGTGCCTTCCGGTTCACGGATCGTGAGCCGGAAGGATATAATTGATAAAATATAGAAAGAGGTGAGTTGGTATGGTAGAGTTTGACAGAGTCAAAATGACGCTTGCAAACTATGAACAGCCACTGCTTGAAATGGGGAATTCACTTTGACCTCGCTAATAAACGAGATCGAGTGGAAGAACTGGACAAGACAATGGAAGATCCGGGATTTTGGGATGACCCGGAACATTCTGCCAAGATCGTGCAGGAGTCCAAAAAGCTGAAATCCGTGATAGAACGCTATGAGTCATTGGAGAGCGCCCGCGATGATATTTTGATGTTGATCGAGATCGCAGAGGAAGAAAATGATGCCAGCGTGTTGGAGGAAGTAGAAGATTCACTGCAGCAATTTGAGCAGGAATACGAATCCCTGCGTATTGAAACACTTTTGAGTGGAGAATACGACAAAGACAATGCAATATTAACGCTTCATGCCGGTGCCGGTGGAACAGAAAGCTGCGACTGGGCAAGTATGTTGTGCCGTATGTATCAGCGCTTTGCAGAAAAGCATGGATTTGAAGTTGAAATGCTGGATTTTCTGGATGGTGATGAAGCGGGTTATAAATCAGTTACGCTGCAGATCAATGGCGCAAATGCGTATGGTTATCTGAAATCAGAGCATGGAGTGCACCGTTTGGTGAGAATCTCACCGTTTAATGCAGCCGGCAAACGGCAGACATCCTTTGTATCCTGTGATGTCATGCCGGATATCGAAGAAGATCTTGATGTTGAGATCGCAGATGATGATATTCGTATCGATACATATCGTTCCAGTGGAGCGGGTGGTCAGCATATCAATAAGACTTCTTCTGCAATTAGAATTACCCATTTCCCGACAGGGATCGTGGTACAGTGCCAAAATGAACGTTCACAGCATATGAATAAGGATAAGGCAATGCAGATGCTCAAGGCAAAGCTGTATATTTTAAAACAGCAGGAGCAGTTGGAAAAGGCGAGCGGTATCCGAGGCGAATCCAAAGAGATTGGCTGGGGAAGCCAGATCCGTTCCTATGTGCTGCAGCCGTATACCATGGTCAAAGATCATCGTACCGGTGCTGAGATCGGTAATGTGCAAGACGTTTTGGATGGCAATCTGGATCCGTTTATCAATGCATATTTAGCATGGATCACAAAGTAAATGAGCAGTGTGCTCTATGCTCCTTTTTGTAAGGGGGCATCTGACATAAATAAAAATACATTGGCAGAGAAATGGAGGAAACTATGATTAACGTAAGTGTGTTAGGCTACGGAACAGTCGGATCCGGTGTTTTTGATATTATTCGTGAGAACAATGCGATGATCGCAAAACGCATCGGGGATGAGATCTGTACAAAATATGTGCTGGACTTGAGAGATTTTCCGGGAGATCCGGTAGAGGAAGTGCTGGTACATGATTTTGAAGTGATCAAAAATGATCCGGAGGTTCATGTGGTTGTAGAAACGATGGGAGGATTACACCCTGCCTATGAGTTTGTAAAGGCTAGTTTGGAGGCCGGGAAGAGTGTTTGCACATCCAACAAAGCGTTGGTGGCTGATTTTGGACCGGAGCTTATTCAGATAGCAAAAGACCACAATGTAAGTTTCTTGTTTGAGGCCAGTGTTGGTGGTGGTATTCCGATTATCCGCCCACTGCAGAGTTCTTTAAATCCGGATGAGATATTGGAGATTTCCGGTATCTTAAACGGTACAACGAACTTTATTTTGACAGAGATGACCAATAAGGGAGCTGATTTTGACACAGTGCTCAAAGAGGCGCAGCAGCTTGGTTATGCAGAGGCAGATCCGACTGCAGATGTGGAAGGATATGATGCCTGCCGCAAGATCGCAATCTTAACTTCTCTTGCTTATGGCAAGACACTGGATTTTAACGATGTTTATACAGAGGGAATTACCAAGATCACAGACCGTGATATCGTATATGCCGGTAAGATCGGGGCCAAAGTAAAAATTTTTGGTTCCAGCAAGAAAGATGGAGATCGCATCAGCGCAAAAGTTGCACCGGTGCTGATCTATCCGGAGAACCCATTATATAGCGTAGACGATGTATTTAACGCTATTTTAGTAAAAGGAAATATGGTTGGAGATGTCATGTTCTATGGACAGGGCGCCGGCAAGCTGGCAACAGCCAGTGCGGTCGTTTCCGATGTTATGGAAGTCGCTAAAAACATAGGAAAATGCGTTGAGGTACAGTGGAGTGCCGAGAAGATCGCTTTAGAGCCTTTTGAGGAGAGCAAGAGCAGCTTCTTCGTGCGTTTGCGTGGAGATAAGTCACAGAATGCAGCTAAGGTCAAAGAAGCGTTTGGCGATGTGACAGAGATTGATGCCGGATATGCGGACGAATATGCATTTATCACGGGAGAGATCACAGAGGGAGCTTATGCATCAGCAGCAGATTCACTCGGCAATGTGATCAATAAGATCCGTGTTCCGGAGACGAAATAATAAGCCGCTCAGTAATATGAGCAGAAAAGAGGATAGATATGTTAATTGTTAAGAAATTTGGTGGTACTTCCGTTGCCAACAAAGAGCGGATCTTTAATGTGGCGAAGCGTTGTATTGAAGATTACAAAAAAGGAAATCAGGTAGTAGTCGTTCTTTCTGCAATGGGCAAACAGACAGATGTTTTGTTGGATATGGCAAAGGATATTAATCCGAAGGCGTCCCGCAGAGAGTTGGATATGCTTCTTACAACAGGTGAGCAGACATCCGTTGCACTTATGGCAATGGCAATGGACTCTCTCGGTGTTCCGGCAGTTTCCATGAATGCTTTTCAGGTGCAGATGCATACGACAGAAGTGTATGGTAATGCTCGTCTGAAGAGAATTGATACGGAGCGTATCCGTAATGAGTTGGATAATCGTCGTATCGTAGTAATTACAGGATTTCAGGGAATCAATAAGTTTGATGATTACACAACACTCGGAAGAGGTGGTTCCGATACGACAGCAGTAGCATTGGCAGCTGCATTACATGCAGACGCCTGCGAGATTTATACAGATGTAGATGGTGTCTTTACTGCAGATCCACGCGTCGTACCAAATGCTCGTAAATTAGACGAGATCACGTACGATGAGATGTTGGAATTAGCCAGTCTTGGTGCCGGTGTATTGCACAATCGTTCTGTTGAGATGGCTAAAAAATACGGCGTACAGTTGGTAGTACGTTCTAGTTTGAATACAAGTGAAGGAACTGTAGTAAAGGAGGAAAGTAAAATGGAGAAAATGTTAGTAAGTGGTGTAGCCACAGATAAAAATGTAGCACAGATTTCAGTAGTTGGATTAGAGAATAAGCCGGGCGTAGCATTTAAGCTGTTCCAGCATTTAGCAAATCACAATATCAATGTAGATATGATCTTACAGTCTGTAGAGCATGGCGGAACACAGGACATCAGCTTTACAGTAACCAGAGATCAGGCAGACACGGCAATGGAGACATTGGAAAGACATGCTAACACAAGTCTGAAATGCGAGAAGACAACAGTGAACACTAACGTTGCCAAAGTATCTATCGTCGGTGCCGGAATGATGTCTAATGCAGGTGTTGCAGCTAAGATGTTTGAAGCATTGTATGATGCAGGAGTAAACATTTTGCAGATTTCTACTTCCGAGATCCGCGTCAGCGTTCTCGTAGAAGAGAAGTACGTCAATGAGGCTGCACAGGCAGTTCATGATGCATTTGCATTGTCTCGTTAATTGACGGAGAACATCAAATATTGTCAGCGCGGAAAATTTAAGAGTTCAAGGTAAAGAAGGGCAGCCGCGTATCGAGTGGCTGCCTATTTTACTCTTGATGCATAGGCAAAGTGCGTATAGAAAGGAATGTAGGATACTATGGATATTGTAAAGAAAATAGCAGCAGAGTTAGAAATTCGTCCGCAGCAGGTAGAGGCGGTCATAAAACTGATCGACGAGGGCAATACGATCCCGTTTATTGCCAGATACCGTAAAGAAGCACATGGTTCGTTGAATGATGAACAACTCCGTAATCTGAGTGAGCGATTAACTTATTTGCGTACACTGGAAGAAAAAAAGGAACAGGTTCTTGCAACAATCGAAGAACAAGGAAAATTGACCGATGAATTGAAGGCACAGATCCTTGCAGCAGAGACACAGGTGCTCGTGGAGGACTTGTATCGTCCGTATCGTCCAAAACGCCGTACAAGAGCGATCATCGCCAAGGAAAAGGGATTAGAGCCATTAGCGCAGATCATTTTGGCACAAGAAGTGACAGAGCCGTTAGAAACGATTGCCGAGCAGTATGTATCTGAGGAAAAAGAAGTGAAAGATGTTGCAGATGCGATTGCAGGAGCGAGAGATATTATTGCCGAGCAGATTTCTGATAATGCAGATTATCGTAAATATATCCGTGATATAACACGGGAAGAAGGTATCCTTACCTCAACTGCCAAGGATGAAAAGGCGCAGTCTGTTTATGAGATGTATTATGAATATCAGGAGCCGGTTAAAAAGATTGCCGGTCATCGTGTTCTTGCGTTAAATCGTGGTGAAAAGGAAAAATTCCTAGTGGTAAAACTGGAGGCTCCGGAAGAACGTATTCTTACGTATCTATGCAAAAAGACGATCACAGAGGAAAATGAGATCGTAACGCCGGTGTTAGAAGAGGCAGTGACAGACAGTTATAAGCGTTTGATCGCGCCTGCTATCGAGCGCGAGATTCGTAATGAGTTGACTGAGCAGGCAGAAGACGGTGCGATCAAAGTATTTGGTAAAAACCTAGAGCAGCTTTTGATGCAGCCGCCGATTGCCGGTAAGACAGTTTTGGGCTGGGATCCTGCATTTCGTACCGGTTGTAAACTTGCTGTGGTAGACCCAACCGGTAAAGTGTTAGATACGAAGGTGATCTATCCGACAGCACCGCAGAACAAGGTCGAAGAGGCAAAACGTGAGGTGAAAAAACTGATCCAGAAATACGGAATTTCTCTGATCTCCGTCGGCAATGGAACGGCATCCCGCGAGTCGGAAATGATCATTGCGGATATGCTGCATGAGATCAAAGAACCTGTGCAGTATATTATTGTAAATGAAGCAGGTGCTTCAGTTTATTCCGCAAGTAAACTTGCCACCGAGGAATTTCCGAATTTTGATGTGGGACAGCGAAGTGCAGCGTCGATCGCAAGACGTTTGCAGGATCCGCTGGCAGAGTTGGTGAAGATCGATCCACAGTCTATCGGTGTAGGACAGTATCAGCATGATATGAATCAGAAGAAGTTAGGGGAAACATTATCCGGTGTTGTGGAAGATTGTGTAAATAAAGTTGGTGTGGATCTGAATACAGCATCCGCTTCACTGTTAGAGTATATTTCCGGTATCAGCAAAGTGATCGCAAAGAACATCGTTACGTATCGTGAAGAAAACGGAAAGTTTACGTCACGTAAAGAGTTGTTAAAAGTACCAAAACTGGGACCGAAAGCCTTTGAACAGTGTGCAGGTTTTATGCGTATTTTGGATGGGAAAAATCCATTGGATGCAACGAGCGTTCATCCGGAGACTTATGATGCAGCCAATGCATTATTAGATAAGCTTGGCATTGACACGGAAGAACTCAAAAAGATCCAGACAGAAGCGGCCAAACAGCAGTCCCCATTAGCCAAGAAGAAAACCGCTCCAAAGAAAAAGAAACAGCAGTTTGTTGTACGCAATACGCACACAGCCTTTGGCGCAGCCTTTGCGGAAGCCTTTGGCTCAATAGACCTGCCGAGCGGTGAGACGGAAGAAACACCGACAGAGAACAAAGCATCCGGCAGTTTGCAGAAGCGTGTGAAAGACAAAAAGAAAATGGCTGACGAGCTTGGTATTGGTGAGATCACGCTGGTTGATATCTTGAAGGAATTGGAGAAACCTGCGAGAGATCCTCGTGATGAAATGCCAAAACCGATCCTTCGAACAGATGTGTTAGAGATGAAAGATCTCAAAGAGGGCATGATCCTTAAGGGGACAGTTCGAAATGTTATTGATTTTGGTGCGTTTGTAGATATCGGCGTTCATCAGGATGGATTGGTACATGTGTCCGAAATGTCGGATAAGAAATTTGTCAAACACCCGTTGGATGTTGTCAGTGTCGGAGATATCGTTGATGTCAAAGTAATGGGTGTTGATCTCAAAAAACAGCGTATTCAGTTGACTATGAAATTATAAAGAGGAGAGCATATGAACTTACGTGAAAAATTATTTGTTGAAGTAAGAAAAGGAACAAAGGTCACATTGAGTGAAAGTGATCTCAACAAAATGGATCGCATGTATGAGCGTGAGTTGGCGCAGTATGACAACCGTAAGGTTATGACGCCGTACCGAAAAGAGCCAAAGCGGGCGTTTTTGGCACAGCTGCGCGATTACGCTTTTGAGCGGATCTTGGACAGACATTTGTACACATTTTCTCACGTGCTGGTTATTCCAAATCCATATGGAGTGGCTAAACAGACAGCCCTTATCCTGTTCAACTCTTCCAAGGAGTACAAGGTGCGCTATCGTGTGTTCGGAGATAATGGCAATGATTTTGTTGGTGAATCCAGCTATACAACAAGACATCGTGTGGCAATCTTGGGGTTGTATTTCGAACGTAGCAATACGGTAGATCTGTCTCTGATCGATCGAGAAGGAAAAGTTGTAAAGCATCGAGTGATCCGTATTTTTGTTTCAGAAGTGCCTGAAAACCAAAAGGATCTTGTGATGGAAGTAGAGGGAGATAAATCCGCAGCAATGCCGCTGCTGGCAGTCAACGGTGCCGCTTTTAGTCCATTGGTCTTTGATGCAGATGGTGCGATCCGATATTCAATGCAGCTTCGTACCTATAAGATGGGTATGATACCGATGCCGAATGGTCATGTTTTGCTGGCAGATCGAACAGCTAACATTGTAAACAGCATGGGCAAGATCCAGCCGTGCCGTTATCATGAAATGGATTATATGGGCAGAGTGTATCGCACATATATTTTGAATGAACCGATCGGTACTGCATTAGCACAGCACGATAGTTCGTTGTATCTTGTGACCTCGTCCGATGGAGAGCATTATAATGACTGTATTCTTACGATGGATATGAATACCGGTGAGATCGTACGCCGCATTAAGCTGATTGACTTGCTGGGAGAAAAATACCACACCGGTAAGGAATGGCTGCTTTTTTCAGCGATGGAGTACCGCGACGGAAAGCTTTTGTTGACATTAAAGCGTATACACACGATCGCACAGCTTGATCTGGAGAGTGGCAAATTGGATTGGGTGCTGGCACCAAAATCAATCTGGCAGGATACAGAGTTGGAAGCCATCGCTTTGAAGACAGAGGGTGCTGATATCGAAATGGGAAGACCGGATAAGGCTGTTTGGATGGATGAGCACGAATTGTTGATCTATAGCACAGGTACTAAAGGGGCGGTAGATGGCGGTTACAATGATGCACAACATTCTGCGGTGCTTCGTGTGTCGATCGATGAGGCTGCCGGCACATATGTACAGGAGAGCAAGAAAGACTGTTTGAAAACGATGCAGTTTGGTAGTGCCCTTTATACAAAAGAATACAACAAGTATTTCCATTTGACAGGTATCACGCAAGACCGTACGACAGAACTTCATTCCCAGATCCAGTTGGTCAATGGCGAAAACGGCGAAGTTGAGAAGACGTTTAAGTTGACTAAAAACTTTTTGTGGGCTTGGGAGTTTCATCCGGACATTCCTTCCTTTTGTGTGGGGATGGGGCTGCATGATCAGACAGAGTTTGGTAAGCTCCCAACACCGGAAGAATTTCATGGAACAATGCCGAAAAAAACGGATCAGCGTATTCGTGGTACCTTCTTCGGTAACGTGCATTTGTGCGAGAATCTTTTGCAGTATTCGATGCTGCCTGGTGCAGTTGAAAAGCTGTATTTTAAGGGTGAGCATAAGACATATGTACAAGATTATTCGCAACTGCGTATGGGCAGACGTAAAGAAATCTTTGCTGTGCAGGTGGATGGACTGGAACCTGGAGAATATGATATGTATTTGCAGTTCCAGGGAAAGATTCGCAAGCTGCGCAATGAATTGCGAGTGAAATAACGACGTGTAGTTTATAAAGTTTTCACAAAGTGAATCTTGCTTTTTATGAGAAAATTTCGTATAATTATACTAGAAACTTTGGGAAATACACAGAAATTTGTGCAATTTCAACAAAATTACTTTTATTATTTTACAGGAGGATTCTAGTATGGCAAACAGATTTGTATTAAATGAGACATCGTATCATGGGGCAGGAGCTATTGCAGAGATTGCAACAGAAACTAAAATTCGTGGTTTTAAGAAAGCGTTTGTATGTTCGGATCCGGATTTGGTAAAGTTTGGTGTAACACAGAAAGTGTTGGATGTACTTGAGAAAAATGGTATGGCATATGAGCTGTATTCAAATATTAAACCAAATCCAACGATTGAAAATGTTCAGACAGGTGTACAGGCATTTAAGGATGCAGGAACAGATTATCTGATCGCTATTGGCGGCGGTTCTTCTATGGATACTGCGAAAGCAATCGGTATCATTATCAACAATCCTGAGCATGAGGATGTTGTCAGCTTAGAGGGCGCTGTAGATACCAAGAATAAGAGCGTACCGATCTTTGCAGTACCTACGACAGCAGGAACTGCTGCAGAGGTTACGATCAATTACGTTATTACAGATGCAGCTAAGAATCGCAAGATGGTTTGTGTAGATCCGCATGACATTCCTGTTGTGGCATTTATCGATTCCGAGATGATGTCTTCTATGCCTAAGGGGCTTACTGCAGCAACCGGTATGGATGCTTTAACACATGCGATTGAGGGTTACATTACGGCAGGAGCATGGGAATTGTCCGACATGTTCCATCTCAAAGCAATTGAGATCATTGCACGTTCTCTTCGTGGAGCAGTAGACAATACGCCGGAAGGACGTGAGGGAATGGCTCTTGGTCAGTACGTTGCAGGAATGGGCTTCTCCAACGTAGGTCTTGGAATTGTTCATTCTATGGCACATCCACTTGGCGCATTGTATGATACACCACATGGAATCGCAAATGCGATCATTCTTCCTACTGTTATGGAGTATAACGCAGAGGCAACAGGTGAGAAATATCGTGATATTGCAAAGGCAATGGGTGTTGAAGGTACAGAGAATATGTCTCAGGAAGAGTATCGTAAAGCAGCCGTTGATGCTGTAAAACAGCTTTCCAAAGATGTTGGAATCCCTACAGATCTCAAGGATATTGTTAAGAAAGAAGATATTCCATTCTTAGCACAGTCTGCATATGATGATGCTTGCCGTCCGGGCAATCCAAAGGAGACAAGTGTTGAGGACATTACGAAGCTGTATGAGAGCTTACTGTAATCAGATCATAGTTTCAATCTAAAATAATGGGCTGCGTGGCACTTTGAAATAAGAGTGTCACGCAGTTTTTTCAGGGTATAGGAAAATGCTCGTTTTGCTCTTTTTCATCCTCTTAAGCCTCCCTTCCCTTTAACAGTTCTGCCATATCATATCGTTTATTATGTCAAAGAATAAAAAAAATTAAAAAAATTGAAAAAAATGCTTGCATTTTTGAAAATACTAGTGTATAGTATATCAAGTACGGTACAGATGACGTACAAAACATAAGAAATGTGCGCGTAGCTCAGCTGGATAGAGCGTCTGACTACGGATCAGAAGGTCGGGAGTTCGAATCTTCTCGCGCACGCTTACAAAGGTCTTGATTAATCAAGGCCTTTTTTGTTACAATAAGGAATTGTTTGGAACACTAATAAGAAAGGATCGTAACGTTATAATGCATATATTTGAAATAGATAGATTGGAACAAATTGTCGGCAAGGATCGGGTTCGCGAGGAGGAACCGCTTGCCAAGCATACTACTTTCCGAATCGGGGGGCCGGCAAAATGGTTTGTAGAACCGGACTCTGCGGAGCAGTTGGCTGCGTGCATTAAATATTTGGAAGAGGTGCAGATGCAATGGTATATATTAGGGAATGGAAGTAATCTGTTAGTTGCGGACGAAGGATACGACGGTGTGATCTTGTCGCTGCATCGTATGAATAAGGAAGCAGGGCAGGTCGGTGAACTGCATCAGATCCGAATTTTGCCGGCAGATGCCAGTGAAACAGAGAAAGTGGCGGTGCTGGAGGAATATGGGGTTAAGCAGTGCATATCAACTGTTAAGGCCTATGTGAGTGCCGGTGCGGGAGTGATGCTTTCAACACTTGCAGCCCGGATTGCAGATCAAGGACTTGCAGGATTCGAATTTGCCGGAGGTATTCCGGGAACGCTCGGTGGCGCAGTGACGATGAATGCAGGTGCATATGGTGGCGAGATCAAGGACGTGATCGTAGCTGCTAAAATGATCGATCGAACAGGTAAGATCCATTTGTTTTCAGCGGAAGAACTACATTTGTCTTATCGACACAGTATTGTGCAGGAACAGGGGCTTATCGTTGTGTCAGCGTTATTTGCTTTTGAACAGGGAGACAGGGCGCAGATCAAGGCGCAGATGCAGGAATTAAATGCGAAACGCCGCGAAAAGCAGCCGTTAGAATATGGAAGTGCAGGCAGTACTTTTAAGCGGCCGGAAGGATACTTTGCCGGTAAATTGATCGAGGACGCCGGATTGAAAGGATATCGGGTTGGTGATATCATGGTGTCGGAGAAACACTGTGGCTTCGTGGTCAATGTAGGACAGGGAACCTGCGCACAGGCAGATGCAGTGATCAGGCATGTGCAGCAGACTGTTAAGGAGCAGTTTGGTGTCACCCTTGAGACGGAAGTTAAGAGACTTCCGGAACAGTAATATGCTGAAGTGGTCAGTAATATACTGGAACGGCTTAGCAATATGCTGAAGTGGCCAGTAATATACTGGAACGGCTTAGCAATATGCTGAAGTGGCCAGTAATACGCTGAAGCGGCCAGTGATATGCAGGAATTAACAGAGAAACGGCATAGTTCGTCATAAAACGGCGGCATTGTTGTTGGACGATTATGTAGAAATGAGGGCGAATATGAGATTTGTGATCGTTACCGGAATGTCGGGTGCAGGAAAGAGTTCTGTTTTAAAGATGCTCGAAGATCTGGGATATTTTTGCGTGGATAATTTGCCAGTGCATTTTATTCCGAAGATGACAAAGTTAATGGTGGACGAGCAGGAGACTGTCGACAAGATGGGTCTTGGCATCGACGTGCGTAATTTGCAGGGATTATCTGATCTTGATAACATCTTGGACAAGATGAAGCAGGAAGGATATCCTTATGAGGTGCTGTTTCTGGAGGCAGATGACAGTGTGCTTGTAAAACGCTATAAGGAGACGAGACGTAATCATCCGTTAGCATTGCAGGGGCGTGTCGATAAGGCGATTGCGGCAGAGCGAGTAGAGCTTGCCCATATCAAAAAGCGTGCGGATTATATTTTAGATACCAGTCATATGCTGGTACGTGAGTTAAAGCATGAGGTGGATCGTATTTTTCTGGGAGAAGAAGAGTATGAGAATTTCTTCGTGACACTGTTGTCCTTTGGATTCAAATATGGTATACCGGAAGATTCCGATCTTGTGTTTGATGTACGTTTTCTGCCAAATCCATATTATATTCCAACGCTCAAACCGCTGACAGGAAATGATCCGGCGGTGTATGATTACGTGATGGCTGCACCGCAGGCAAAAGAATTTCAACGCCAGCTATTTGAAATGGTGAAGTTTCTTATACCGAATTATATTGCCGAGGGAAAGAATCAGATTGTGATCAGTATTGGATGTACCGGAGGAAAGCACCGGTCTGTTTCGATGGTGCGTGCCCTGGAATCACAGATGAAATCTTTGCCATATACGGTCAAGATGGAACATCGCGATATTGAACGGGACGCCAAGTGAGCGGGCTTAGAAAGGAATGTAAGATTGCTATGAAAATGTCATTTTCTGGAAAGGTGAAAGAGGAACTTGCTTCGCAGTTAAGCCCGGCAAGACACTGTCAGATTGCGGAATTTGCAGCGCTTTTTGCTCTTTGTGGTAAGATCCGACATCGCAAGAACGGTAGTATTTATTTGGAAGTACATACGGAAAACTTGACAGTAGCAAGAAAATCTTATATCTTAATAAAGATGGCGTTTCAGGCGGAAACGCAGATTAGGATCCGGAACCATAGTTTGCAGACAAGAACGCCGGTGTATCATTTGCTGGTATTGGCGCAGGACAAGGCATATGAGATCCTAAAAGCGATTAAATTATTGAGTGAATCAGAGGATCGATGGGGCGATCTGTCGACGATTCCAAGCCGCTTAGTGCAGAATACATGTTGCAAACGTGCGTATTTGCGAGGTGTGTTTATGGCGGCGGGATCAATAACTAATCCGGAGAAGGCGTATCATCTCGAAATTGCAGTGTTATCAGAGTCGTTTTGTTTGCAATTGCAGCAGATCGTGGCTTCCTTTCAAATAGAGGCGAAGATTGTAGATCGAAAGAAATATCATGTCTTATATGTAAAAGAAGGTTCTATGATCGTGGACACCTTAAATGTTATGGAGGCACATCAGGCATTGATGGATTTTGAGAATGTTCGTATTTTGAAAGAAGTACGTAATTCAGTAAATCGACAGGTCAACTGTGAAACGGCTAACATTCATAAAACAGTAACTGCAGCTGCGAGACAGATTGAAGATATACAGTACATAGAGACTGCCAAAGGGGTTCGCTGGTTAAGCGATGGGCTACGCGAGATTGCAGAGCTGCGATTGGAATATCCTGATCTGCCATTGGCAGAGCTTGGACAGAAATTATCCAAGCCACTTGGAAAGTCGGGAGTAAATCATCGTTTACGAAAGTTAAGTGAAATTGCAGAGCGTTTGCGGGCGGAACAAGAAATCAGCCTCAAACCAAAGGAGGAAAGGTCATGATAACAAAGAAAATTAAAATCCAATTAAAGAACGGATTAGAGGCAAGACCGGTTGCAGTATTGGTTCAGGTTGCAAGTCAATATGACAGTCGTATCTATGTTGAATGTGAAAATAAGAAAGTAAATGCTAAGAGCATTATGGGACTTATGTCTTTAGGACTCTCCGCAGGAGAAGAGGTCGTAGTATCGATCGATGGAGATGATGAGACAAATGCCATGGATGAAATTGAGAAGTACCTTAGTGCGGCACAGGCATAATGGACAAACCAAACATATTATTTGGGTAACACAAAAGGCAAAGTGCTAACTTTGCCTTTTTGCATTTTCTATATCGTTTTCCGGATGCCCTGTAAAGAAGCTGCAGGCTGAGGAAACATGGAGGTTTACTATGAGTTTTACGCATTTACATGTGCATACCGAATATTCTTTGCTGGACGGTTCCTGTAAGATCAAAGAGCTGATCGCGCGAGCTGCAGAATTGGGAATGAAGAATATTGCCATTACCGATCATGGTAATATGTACGGTGTTATTGAATTTTATCGTGCAGCAAGAGCGGCAGGGATCAATCCTGTGATCGGATGTGAGGTATATGTTGCACCGGGATCGCGTTTTGATCGTGAGGTAACGAAGGGAGAAGGCCGTTACAATCATTTAGTGTTATTGGCAGAGAATAACGTTGGATATTCGAATCTGATCAAGATCGTATCCAAAGGATTTACCGAAGGATTTTATTATAAACCTCGTGTTGACTATGAAGTGCTTGAAAAGTATCACGAAGGTGTGATCGCGCTTAGTGCATGCCTTGCCGGAGCAGTTGCCACGGCACTTAGGTATGGACAATATGAGACAGCCAAGAAAGAGGCAGAGCGCCTATATGATATTTTTGGGAAAGATCATTTTTACCTGGAATTGCAGGATCATGGAATTGCAGATCAGGCAACCGTGAATCAAGGGCTTTTGCGTATGAGTGAGGAGTTAAAGATTCCTTTGGTTGCAACCAACGATGTGCATTATATCACGGCAGAAGATGCAGAACCACATGATATATTGCTATGCATACAAACGCAGAAAAAGGTACAGGATGAAGATCGCATGCGCTATGAGGGAGGACAGTATTATCTTAAGAGCGAAGACGAGATGAAAGCACTGTTTCCTTATGCACAGGAGGCGTTAGAGAATACTTCTAAGATCGCTGAGCGGTGCCATGTGGAGATTGAGTTTGGTAAATATAAACTTCCGAAATATGATGTCCCGGAGGGATTTACAGCGGATAGTTATCTGCAAAAACTTTGCCAGGATGGCATGAAGAAGCGTTATGAAGAGATCACCACGCAACTGCAGGAAAGACTGGATTACGAATTGGATACGATTCGGACAATGGGTTTTGTTGATTACTTCCTAATCGTGTGGGACTTCATTCGCTATGCGCGAGAAAATGGGATCAGTGTTGGACCGGGACGAGGCAGTGCAGCAGGAAGTATTGTAGCATATTCGCTTGGCATTACCAGCATCGATCCAATCAAATATGATCTGTTGTTTGAGCGTTTCTTAAATCCGGAACGTGTTACGATGCCTGATATCGATATTGACTTTTGCTATGAGCGAAGACCGGAAGTGATTGATTATGTAGTGCGTAAATATGGCAAAGATCACGTTGTGCAGATCGTGACTTTTGGTACGATGGCAGCACGAAATGCGATCCGGGATGTAGGGCGTGTGCTGGATCTGCCGTATAATTATGTGGATGTGATCGCCAAGCAGATCCCGATGCCAAAGCAGGGAGCAAAAGTTACGATCAAAGAGGCATTGCAGGTCAATCCGGAATTGCGTGAAATTTATGAATCAGATGAACAAGCTAAGAATTTGATCGATATGTCCATGCGGCTGGAGGGACTTCCAAGACATACCTCGATGCATGCAGCCGGTGTACTGATCAGTCCAAAGCCGGTAGACGAATATGTTCCATTGTCCAAGGCGTCTGATGGAACGATCACGACGCAGTATACGATGACGGTATTAGAAGAATTGGGGCTGCTTAAGATGGACTTCCTGGGTCTTCGAACGCTAACAGTCATACAAAATGCAGCTAAAATGGCAGGAATCGAAGACGATACGCTTCTTAGCATTCCATTTGATGACAAAGAAGTGTTTGACATGATCAGTGCCGGTAAGACGGACGGTGTCTTCCAGTTGGAAAGCGGTGGCATGAAGAGCTTTATGACGGAGCTTAAACCAGAGTGTATGGAAGATATTTTGGCAGGAAATGCGTTGTACCGTCCGGGTCCGATGGATTTCATTCCACAATATATAGAGGGCAAAAATAACCGTGACAGCATTGTGTATGACTGCCCGCAGCTTGAGCCGATCTTGGCACCGACGTATGGCTGTATTGTGTATCAGGAGCAGGTAATGCAGATCGTGCGCAGTCTGGCCGGATATAGTTTTGGCCGAAGCGATCTGGTACGCCGTGCGATGGCTAAGAAAAAAGAAAAGGTCATGGAGGCAGAACGCCAAAACTTCGTATATGGTAATGAAGCCGAGGGTGTTAAGGGTTGTATTGCAAACGGCATTTCCGAGGAAGTTGCTAATAAAATATATAACGAAATGATCGATTTTGCGAAGTATGCCTTTAACAAATCGCATGCGGCAGCGTATGCGGTTGTGAGCTATCAGACGGCATATTTGAAATGTCATTATCCGATAGAGTTTATGGCAGCACTGATGACATCTGTGCGTGATAATACGTCTAAGGTAATACACTATACAATGAACTGTAAAGAACTGGGCATCCCGATGCTTTCGCCGGATATTAATGAAGGCTATTCAGACTTTTCGGTTGCGGATGGTGGAATTCGTTTTGGAATGTCCGCGATCAAGGGGATTGGCGTGAATGTGATCGAGCGTATTGTTGCGGAGCGAAAAAGTGGGGGAGCCTATGCTTCACTCCAAAATTTCTTGGAGAGACTGGATTCCGGAGAAGTGAATAAGCATGTGGTGGAGAATCTTATTAAATCCGGTGCGATGGATTCGCTTCCGGGCAACCGTCATCAAAAGGTCATTGCCTATGCGAATATTATGGATGCTGTCAGCAAAGACAGGCGTAACAATATGGCAGGACAGGTATCGTTATTTGATCTTGGTGACGAGGGCTTTGCGAAAGCAAAGCAGTATCCATTGCCGAATGTAGAGGAGTTCCCAAAGGAGGAGCTGCTAACTTATGAAAAAGAGGTGATGGGAATCTATGTCAGTGGGCACCCATTGGAAGAATATGTTGCTTTGATGAAAAAAAATTGTACCTGTATTTCGACCGATTTTGCAGCCGAAGAAGAGCAGGAAGACAACAGTGTTACAGATGGTGAACGTGTTGTCATCGGAGGTCTGCTCGTGAATAAAATCGTGAAAACAACAAAAAATAATACGATGATGGCGATCGCTTCGATCGAGGATCTGTATGGGACAGTGGAAATTATAGTATTTCCTCAGACCTATGAAAAGAAGAAACATTTGTTAGTGGAGGGGTCGAAAGTTTTTGTCAAGGGACGGGCACAGACGGAAGAAAATAAAGCCGGCAAAGTGATATGTCAGGATATTATCCCTTTTGACCGTATTCCTTGTGAATTATGGATTCGGTTTGCTAATAAGGAAGCTTACTTAGCCGTAGAGAAAAAGCTGTTGCAGCAGGTAGTTAGCGAGGATGGCACTGATACGATCTGTATTTACCTGGAGCAAGAGCATCAGGTAAAAAAATTGCCAAGATCGTATGAGACGAATGCACGAAGACTGGTGGCTGAAGGTGCATTGGAAGAATATGGAAAAGAATCTGTGGCGATTAAAGAAAAGAGTATTGAAAAATAGTTGATTTTAGCGTAGAATTTATATGAAATGCGTTGCATTGTTAGAAGGTTGCAGCGTAGAAATTACAGCAAGAGAAGCAAGGGGGACTAGATAATGAGCAATGCAGTAAAAACGATTGGCGTATTGACGAGCGGTGGAGATGCACCGGGTATGAATGCAGCGATACGTGCGGTAGTACGTACCGGTATTGCGAATGGATTACATGTCAAAGGTATTCGTCGCGGTTTTGCGGGACTTTTGGAAGAAGATATTTTTGATATGTCATCACTCGATGTATCGGATATCATTCAGCTTGGCGGTACAATCCTTTATACAGCGCGTTGTCTGGAGTTTAAGAAATTAGAATATCAGATGAAGGGTGCTGAGATCTGCCGCAAACACGGCATTGACGGAATTGTTGTTATTGGTGGAGATGGTTCCTTTAATGGTGCAAGCAGACTTTCTGAGCAGGGCATCAACACGATCGGTGTTCCGGGAACGATCGATCTTGATATTGCTTGTACGGAATATACGATTGGATTCGATACAGCGATCAACACAGCGATGGAGGCGATCGATCGCCTGCGCGACACGTCGGAATCTCATGAGCGTTGCAGTATCGTCGAGGTAATGGGACGTACCGCAGGACACATTGCATTGTGGACCGGTATTGCCAGTGGTGCAGAGTACATTTTGACCACAGAGGAATATCATGGTGATATTCAGCGTATTATTACCAAGATTCAGGATCGCCGTAAGATGGGTAAGAAGAATCATATTATTGTTAATGCAGAAGGTATCGGTAATTCCAATGAGATGGCTAAGGTTATTGAGCTTGCTACCGGAGTAGAGACGAGAGCAACGATCCTAGGTCATATACAGCGTGGTGGCAATCCAACTTGCAAAGATCGTGTATATGCATCTGCAATGGGTGCCAGAGCGGTAGAATTGTTGTGTGAGGGTGCCAGCAACCGTGTTGTAGGATATCACAATGGTGAATTTAAGGATTACGATATTCAGGAAGCATTGGCAATGACGAAGGGATTGGATCCTTATTTGTTCCACATTATGAAGAAGCTGACAACCAGAGGTTAGTACAGCGGATCGTTTGTAACCAGCACATTAATTGCAATATAAGGAAAGAGGTATTGGCATATGAAGAAAATGATGAAATTTTTGGTCGGGGCAGCAGCTACAGGCGCAGCGATTGCAGGAACATTCTATGTGATCGAAAAGTATTTCAACAAAGATGAGAGCGAAGATTTCGATGAGGAAGAGTTTGAAGATGTGTTCGCTGATGAGGTGGATGACAGAGAGTATGTTACCCTTGACATTGACGGCAACGAGATGGAAGGAAATGAGTCTGAGGAAGATGCGGAGGATGACGCAGAGTAATTTTCGGACAAATGATTCCGGTAAAGACAAAAGAATATTGTGAATAGGAAAATCCCCAACTGTTAAGATAATATCTAACGGTTGGGGATTTTTTTACTTTTATTTGGTCCCGATTTGCGATTTCTGTCCCTTGGCAGCACGTTTGCGGCTGCGTATCTTCTTTGGATTGATCGCTTTGCCGTCAAAGTCTATACGCTCCATATCCGGCGTAACAAAACCGGCATGCTTGACAAGATCATCACCGATCAAAGTGATACCCTTGACACCGCGGCTGGTTTTCTTGAGTTCACCAACTTCGAGAAGCGGAAATCCCAAAGACAATCCTTGATCGGTAATTACAATTACTTTACGGTCTGCGTTGATCACATCTTCAATGCCTACCTGCTGTACGCATACAAGTTCATCACCTTCTGCCAGTTTTGTTGAGGCGATTGTCTGACGATTTGTTTCAAACTCGACACCGGATACCAGTTTGATAAAGCCGGCTCGCGTAATGAATAGAAGCTGTGAATCAAACAATTCTTCAAAACTAATATAAAGGAGAGGCTCATCATTTTCCAGTTTACATAGGTTTTGGATCAGAACGCCTTTGTCCTTGGCACGTCCCTTCGGGATATTCATAGCTTTCACTTGATGCATATAACCGCCTTTGGTGAAGACACATAATTTATCAATATTGCGAAGCGGCACGATATGATGATATTCTTCCAAAGTATCCGGGGCAATGCGGGAGTAAGAGGAAGCGTCGACTGATTTCGTATAGCCGAAGCGGTCGATCAATACGTACAAGTCTTCTTCCTTGATCTCTTCGACATAATTAGCAGCCGTGATGTTGGCAAGCTCTGTATGACGAGGAGCGTTAAATTGTTTTTTGTAGGCTCTGAGACGATTTTTGATAACATCATGTAAAGCCTCTTTATTACCAAGTATTTTTTTGTATTCGGCAATATTTGCTAACAAGGTATCGTTTTCCTGATGCAGCTTGAGAAGTTCCAAGCCGACTAAACGGCTTAACGGCATTGCCAGAATGGCATCTGCCTGTGTTTCGGTAAAATCCAGTGTTGCGGCCTGCTTTTCAGAAGCTTTGCTTCGGAAGCGGATATCCGTCGTAACACCATTTACAAGACAGCCCTTTGCCTGTTTAACGGAGGAACTGCCGCGCAGGATCTCGACGATCAAGTCGATCACATCGGTCGCTTTGATCAGTCCGGCAACAATTTCCAGACGCTTGTTCGCCTTGTTGAGCAGATGTGTATATTCTTTGGTGTAAAGTTCCTCCTGAAAGAATACAAATTCCTGGATCAGCGATTTGAGATCGAACGTGATCGGCTGCTTGTCTTTTACAGCAAGCATATTTACACCGTAGGTGTCTTCCATGGCAGTTTTTTTGTACAAGCCATTGAGAAGATTTTGTACATCACGGTCTTTCTTTACTTCGATCACCAGACGAATACCTTCTTTCGAAGACTCGTCGCGGACATCGTAAATTTCATCAAATACTTTGTCTTTCGTCAGGCTGACCAGATTTTCTAATAATTTCATTTTGTTGCCGGCTACCGTATACGGAATTTCCGTGATTACAATGTTTTGGCGGCCATAATCACTCTTTTCGATCACCGTTTTGGCACGAACCTTTAGTTTCCCCTCGCCTGTTTCATAAATATGTGCGATCTCATCTGCATTTGTAATGATCGCTCCGGTTGGGAAATCCGGTCCTTTAATGTATTTCATTAATCCATGGATCGTTATGTCCGGGTTTTTCATATAGGCGATCACACCATCAATGACCTCGGCTGGATTGTGCGGCGGCATATTAGTTGCCATACCTACGGCGATACCGGTTGTACCGTTGATCAACAGATTTGGCAAAGTGGCAGGAAGGACCAAAGGTTCCTTCTCGCTTTCATCAAAGTTTGGTCCAAATGGGACAAGCTGTTTGTCCAAATTATCCAACATTGTCATAGCGCCCGGAGAGAGGCGTGCCTCCGTATAACGCATGGCAGCAGCACTGTCACCGTCGATCGAGCCAAAGTTACCATGGCCGTCAACAAGTGGGATTGAGAGAGAATACTCTTCTGTCATATGTACCAATGCGTCATAGATCGAACTGTCGCCATGTGGATGATATTTACCCATGGTATCACCGACAATACGCGCGCTCTTTCGATGTGGCTTATCCGGAGCCAGACCGAGTTCCGTCATTGCATATAAGATACGGCGTTGTACCGGTTTTAATCCGTCCCGGACATCCGGCAACGCACGGGAAATAATAACACTTACAGCATAATCGCGGTAAGAATTACGCATTTCCTCTGTAAAGTCTAATTGTATAATTGAATCCTTTTGTGACATGTTTTCACATTCCTCCTGATCTTAAATGTCGAGCGTTGCGTACTTGGCTTCTTCCATAATGAATTCACGGCGAGGTGGGACATTACTGCTCATTAAAGTTGTTGTGATATCGTCAGCTTCTACAGTATCGCTGATCGTTACCTGTGCAAGAATACGGCTTTCCGGATCCAGTGTAGTTTCCCAAAGCTGTTCTGCGTCCATTTCACCGAGACCTTTGTAACGCTGGATGCCGATGATCTTATTTTCCTTGATCTTGCGGAATTTTTCCAGCTCAAAGTCATTAAATACATATTCGGAATACTTTTTCTTTCCACGTTTCTTTGGCTTGGCATCTGCTGGCGTTTTGGCGGAAGCTCCTGCTTTGCCGGAACCTGCCTTTTCGTAATCTACTTTATACAATGGTGGAAGACCACGGTATACTTTGCCGGAGTAGATCAATTCCGGCATAAAGCGATAGAAGAATGTGAGCAGCAGTGTGCTGATATGTGCACCATCGACATCGGCATCGGTTAAGATGATGATCTTATCATAGCGCAGTTTGGAAATATCAAATTCTTCGCCGATTCCACAGCCAAAAGCGGCAATCATAGATTTGATCTCATTGTTTACTAATATTTTTTCTAAAGTTGCTTTTTCTACATTCAGTATTTTTCCGCGTAGAGGAAGAACTGCCTGTGTTTTGCGGTTTCTGGCTGTTTTAACCGTACCGCCGGCAGAATCACCCTCGACAATGTAAATCTCGCATTCCTCCGGCTTTTTGGAGGTGCAGGCGGCTAATTTGCTTTTAGTATCTACATCATTGAGCTGTTTTAGTGCGGCAGTGCGTGCTTTGTCACCGGCTTTGCGTGCATTATAGGACTTCATGGAGTTATCGAGAATTTTTTTCAATATATCTACATTTTTGTCTAAATAATGCTGTACTTCAGCACTGAATACTTCATCGACCGCCGTTTTTGCATCCGTGTTGCCAAGTTTTGTCTTGGTCTGACCTTCAAACTGTGGATCAGGGTGCTTGATCGAAATAATAGCGACAATGCCGTTACGGATGTCTTTTCCATCAAAGTTTTCATCCTTATCTTTGAGTACGCCAAGTTCCCTTGCATACTGGTTCATTACACGTGTCAGAGCTGTTTTAAAACCGGTCACCAACGTACCGCCATCGGCAACATTGATGCGGTTGCAGTAGGGATTGATCTGCTCAGAATAATTCGTGGTGTATTGGAATGCGATCTCTACCTCAATATCACCGCTTGTCCCTTCAATATAGATCGGCGTGTCATGGATCGGCGTCGCATCACGGTTGATATAGCTGACAAAGCTTTGAATGCCGTGCTCTTCCTGGTAGGTACGTTCTTCATTTTCGGCTTCATTATAATAGATCAACTTTAGATTTTTATTGAGATAAGCAATCTCTTTTAGTTTCTTTTTTATAATGTCCGGCTTAAACGTGATCGTTTCAAAAATTTCCGGGTCCGGATAGAAAGTAACCTTCGTGCCGGTATCGGATTTGCGGCATTTACCTATGATCTCCAATTCACCATTAACGAGAGGCGAGACCGGATGACCGCCATCGGCATATTCATCGCGGTAGATCAAACCGTTGTGACGTACTTCTACGATCATATGCGTTGACAGTGCATTTACAACGGAAGAACCGACGCCGTGCAGACCACCGGATACCTTATAGGCAGAATTGCCAAATTTACCGCCGGCATGCAGAATCGTATAGACGACACGGACTGTAGGGATTTTTTTGGTGGGATGCAGATCGACCGGAACACCGCGACCATTATCCTGAATGCAGATGCCACCATCCTTTTGCAGTGTGATATGTATTTCACTGCAATAACCGGCGAGATGCTCGTCGATAGCATTGTCGAGGATCTCCCAGATCAAATGATGCAGGCCACGTGATCCGGTGGAACCAATATACATACCGGGGCGTTTACGTACGGCCTCCAGTCCTTCTAATATTACTATATCTTTGCCAGTATATTCTGCCATAGTTACCTCATTTCCTGCCGCAGTGTACATTCTGCCGCATATAATCATCTGGTGCAAACGTCTGTTCGCTACCAAGCCCTTATTATACCATAAAATATAGAGAAAATGCAACTTGTAACACACCCCATCTACATCCTCCACCATATTGCAAAAATGGATGTCATTTGATATGATAAGAAAATGTAAATAATTCAAACTTCATACATCCGAAGTTAGAATACATAATATTTAAGAAAGAAGGCATCGAGTACCTATGAAAAAGACACCATTTGTTACGAAGGAACAGGTTGAAGAGATTGCAAAGACATATCCGACTCCGTTTTATCTGTATGATGAGAAGGGTATCCGTGAAAATGCACGCAAAATGAAGAAGGCATTTTCTTGGAACAAAGGTTTTCGTGAGTATTTTGCAGTTAAAGCAACCCCGAATCCATTTATTTTGAAGATCCTGCAGGAAGAAGGCTGTGGCACAGATTGTTCATCTCTTACTGAGTTGATGATGTCAGAAGCTTGTGGCTTTAAGGGATCGGACATCATGTTTTCTTCGAACGTAACACCAGCCAAAGAGTATCAGAAAGCAAAAGAACTGGGTGCGTTTATTAACCTGGATGACATTACTCACATTGACTTTTTGGAAGAGGTTGCCGGTATTCCGGAGACGATCTGCTGTCGTTATAATCCGGGTGGTGTATTCCAAATGGGTACCGATATTATGGATAATCCGGGTGATGCGAAATACGGCATGACCAAGGAACAGCTTATTGAAGCATTTAAGCGTTTGAAAAAGTTAGGTGCGAAGCGTTTTGGTATTCATTCTTTTTTGGCAAGTAATACCGTGACTAACGAATACTATCCGACATTGGCGGGCATTTTGTTTGAACTTGCCGTGGAAGTGCAGAAAGAGACGGGTGTGGAGATCGCATTTGTGAATTTATCTGGTGGAGTTGGCATTCCTTACACACCGGATAAGGAGCCAAATGACATTGCAGTGATCGGTGAAGGTGTTCGTCAGAAATTTGAGGAGATCATGGTTCCGGCAGGGCTTGGCGATGTTGCTATCTTTACAGAGCTTGGTCGTTTTATGTTAGCTCCTTATGGTGCACTGATCGCAAAGGCAATTCATGAAAAACATATTTACAAAGAGTATATTGGCTTGGATGCCTGTGCAGTAAACCTGATGCGTCCGGCAATGTATGGTGCATATCATCATATTACAGTCCTGGGCAAAGAAGATGCACCATGTGATCACAAATATGATGTCACCGGTTCACTTTGCGAGAATAACGACAAGTTTGCAGTAGACCGTATGCTTCCAAAGATTGATATGGGTGATTACCTGTTCATTCATGATGCAGGTGCGCATGGGTTTGCTATGGGGTACAATTATAATGGCAAATTAAAATCAGCAGAGTTGCTTTTACAGGAAGATGGAAGTGTCAAAATGATCCGTCGTGCTGAAACACCAAAAGATTATTTTGCAACCTTTGATTTTTGTGACATTCTTAAAAATGTCAAAGAGTGATCGATCGCTGAATGGTAAATGTTTTCTATATAAGAGGCGCTGCAGTAGGGCAGTGCCTCTTTTGAAATTTTGGAAAATTAATAACAAATGCTAAAGTAATCTAAAAAAAATCCGATACATATTATGTATGAAACACTGAAATGAGTGAGAAACAGGTGGTGATAACAATGAGAATTGATGCATTAAATCATGTAAGCCGACTTTATCAGCAGTCTAAGCCGACGAAGAATGTCCGCACTGAGAAGAAATATGCGAAAGACGAATTTCAGATTTCGCAGACAGCGAAGGATTATCAGATTGCAAAGCAGGCAGTGAAGGATACGGAAGATGTTCGTGAGGACAAGGTAAATAAGTACAAGGATGCGATTGCTTCCGGTACGTATAATGTATCTTCACAGGAGATTGCAGAAAAGATGGTGAGTAAATATTTTGATTCCTTATTTTAAGAACGGATTCTTGAAATAGGAGACAAGAGGGAGCAGATTTGGCAAGTTTGATTGATGACCTGACTGCCGTGTTGCAGCAGGAGATGGAAGTCTACCAGACACTGATTCCGATATCGGAACAGAAGACAGAAGTGTTGATCCGTGGAGATCTAAAGCGATTGCAAGAAATTACGGATCAAGAACAGGAATTGCTGGATCAGGCATCTGCGTACGGACATCGCAGAGAAGAGGTTCTGCACAATATGGGAATGGTGTTGAATCGTCCGGTGAAAGATTTAAGTCTTACCGGCCTGATCGAACTGCTGGGGAAACAGCCGGAAGAGCAGGAGCGGTTGGCGTTGTTGCACGACGAGCTGCAACAAACGATGAAACGCTTGGTAGATGTTAATACAAAGAATAAAAATTTAATAGAAAATTCCCTTGAAATGATTGAATTCAATATGAATTTTATTCAGAGTACACGGATGTCACCGGGAAATAATAACTACGACAAAAATGCGTCAGCCGCAGGAGGCGGAGTTGATGCCGGCTTTGGGACGGGGTCTTTTGACGCAAAGCAGTGATCGTCAGAGAAGTAGGAAGCTTTTCTGACACACTGTATTTTCCGAGTGGTATTCGTGCTTTTTATGTATAACGGAAAGAAAGAGAGAGTATCGTATGAGCTTATTTACCAGTTTTAATTCCGGTGTGTCCGGATTGAAGGCTTCGCAGGCGGGGATGAATACTGCGGCACACAATCTGGCCAATACCAAAACGACCGGATATACGAGACAACAGAATATATTGCGGGATACTTACTATTCCAACATCAAGGTGACAAGCCATGGGACGCAGCAGATTGGTTATGGAACTACGGTTGCACAGGTTCGACAGATCCGCGATATTTTCTTGGATAAGGAATATCGTCTGGAAGTGAGTAGAGGAAGCTTTTATGACAGACAGCTTACGACCAGTCAGGAGATTGAAGACATTTTAGGTGAGCTGGAAGGCGTTGAATTTCAAAATTCACTGCAGGATATATGGGATTCGTTACAGACCATTTCAACCGATCCGCAGAGTGTCGTGAATCGCGAACTGTTTTTATCCAATGCAGAGTCTTTTATTAAGAATGCAAAGGATGTTTATCAGACTTTGGTGGATTACCAGGTTAATTTGAATAAAGAGATCATGGCGCAGGTCGATAAGATCAATTCTATTGGAGAACAGATTTTGGATCTGAACAAGCGCATTCGCGAGGCGGAAGCGTCCGGATTGGAAAATGCGAATGACTACCGCGATGCCAGAAACCAGCTCCTTGATGAGCTGGCGGAGTATACTTATTATACATACAATGAGGATCATAACGGCAATGTGCGCGTCTTTATAGGCAATGCACCGTTAGTGAATGATGCGAGAAGTTACCACATGGGTGTTGAACGCATAAAACAGGAAGAATACAACGATGCGACACAGCAGTATGAAGTAAAATCAGTATCTGAAATGTATAATGTTACATGGCTCGACAATGGTTATAGTGATGTTTATGATATGGAGACAGCGTACTCTGCTGTGCGCAAGACAGATACCGGTTCCTTGCTTGGTATCTTGACAGCGAGAGGAAATGAGATCGCCAATTATAAAGATATTCCGGTACAGCCGGTCAAGTCTGATTATATCGATGATGCCGGCAAATTTGATGAAACAAGTTATTTGTTGGCTTGTAATGATTTCGAAGAAAAATTAGATAAATACAATAATACAACCGGCAATTCGATACTTACACAGATACAGGCACAGTTTGATCAGTTGATCCATGGATTGGTAACGATGGTCAACGATGCATTTTGTCCGAACATCTCGCAGGATCTTACAGGAATTAGTGGTGTAGATGCAAACGGCAATGCTGTGAACTTGCAGGATGGCAAATACAAGATCCTAGATGTTGTAAATTGTGCAGTGGGTACTGATGATGATATGACGATCGGAACAGAAGTTTTCTCCCGCAAAGCAACGGATCGCTATCGGGTAATTACCATAGATGCACAGGTTTATGGAAAAGACGAGGAGGGCAATCAGATTCCGTTGGCGCAGGAAATTACAAATGCGGATGGATCTAAGTCTTATAAATTGTATGTATACAATGAGGAGGACGAAGAAGATGCCAATACGTTATATACTTTGCTGAATCTGGAAGTGAATCCGGATGTTATAGAAGATTATGCATTGCTTCCGGTGAAACTTAATCCGGAGCTTGGAGAGACCGGCGGATACAATACAAAAGTATTTGAGGATATTCTTTCAGAATGGAATGAGAAGTTTGCCGCACTGGATCCCAACAATGAGACAACGTATACCTATGCGGAGTATTACCGCTCTATGGTAACGGCACTTGGTGCGAAGGGAAATACATGGCAGAGCATGGTCGACAACCAGCAAAAGCTGACCGAGAGTGTTGAGGATAAACGGCAGCAGGTGATGGGTGTTTCCAGTGAAGAAGAAATGGTGGATCTGTTAAAATATCAGCACGCCTATAATGCAGCATCACGTTATATTTCAGTGATCGATGCGATGTTAGAGCATTTGATTGAACGACTTGGATAGAGCAGAAGGGGGAATGGAATATGCCATCAACTTTTTTTGGATTGAATATAGCAGTGTCCGGCATGTCGACATATAATGCCGGATTGACAACGACAGGACATAATATATCCAATGTAAAGACGAGAGGATACAGCAGACAGACAGTAGAGCAGTCAGCGAAGGAAGCTGTTTCGCTGCGCACCAGCTACGGAATGCTGGGTGCAGGTGTAGATGCCACAGCGATTCTCAGCAGCCGCGATGATTATTATGATGCCAAGTACCGCATCAGCAATACTACAGTAGGTAAATATTCAACAGAGTCCTTTTATTTGAGCAGCATTGAGGATTGTATCTATCCGAAAGAAGATTCGGAAGGAAGCATTACGAATTCTTTAGACAGCTTCTTTTCCTCTTTGAAATATTTGACAACCTCTTCTATGGATCAGACGATCCGTGCGCAGGTGGCAGGATATGCGGATACGCTGTCTTATTATGTCAGAGATGCGGCAGTGAAGCTGCAGAATATGCAGGTAGATGTCAATACAGAGATTGAGACAACGGTAAAGCAGATCAATGCGTATGCAGCACAGATCGCTTCCTTAAATAAACAGATCAATACATTAGAAGTGTATGGCGACCGTGCAAATGATCTTCGTGATCAGAGAGCGGTTATTTTGGACAAATTGTCCGAATTAGCGGACATCAATGTGACAGAAAAAGCACCCGCAGATGGCAATGGAACGAATCAGTTTATTGTGACGCTGGGTGGAGGTATTTTGGTCGATACCACACGGTACAATACAATCAATGCAGAGGGATCTACGAACAAGGTAAGCCAGAATGATGTTGTTAATCTGTATCGGTTAGAGTGGAGTTATGGTCAGGAATTTGACATGTACAATACAACGCTTGGAGGCAAATTACAGGGGTTGATCGAGATGCGCGATGGCAACAATGCGGAAAATTTCAAAGCAACACTGACCGGATTGCAGAAGAATGATACAGCAAAGGGCGGTAAGAGTACATTAACGATCACGAGTGATCAATACAGCAGCGCCAACGCATCGAATTTATCCAAGCTGGATCTGCCGGCATCGGATGGAGTGTTAACGATCGGTAATGTGGATTACGAATATGAATCCTTTTCTGCAACAGTAGCTGCAGATGGTACATATACATATACATTTGTTTTGAAGGAGGAGTTAAGTGATGATGGAGTAACACGCCTGCAAAATATTATGCAGGATCCGAATCCTGAAAAGAGGCTTGCATCGGCAGGAGATTCCATCGCATTCCGTGGAATTCCGTATTATATGACGCAGCTTAATGAATTTGTCAGAACATTTTCTGCAAACTTTAATATGTTGCAAAATAAGGGCTATGATCTGGATGGCAAACTTGGAAAAGATTTGTTTGTAGCGGCTAACGTGACATCGAATCAACAGTTTCAGATGACAGAATTTTTGTATAATGCGGAAGATACATTTTACTATTATAACGGCAGTAAAGTGTTTGATTCTAACAAGCAACAGGCTTATCGGGCAGATGGTTATCAGTTTGAAACTGTTGCAGGAGAAGCGAACTACTATAATCTGAAAGATAAAAACGGCAATATTGTAGAAAAAGTGTTCATTCCGGATGATGACAACAACATATTCTCGTTTCATTCATCAGAGTTGGATAATACGGATGAGAATGCAGTATGCAGTTATTACAATATGTCGATTCTTAATTTTCATGCCAATGACGATATTGTTAAAAACGGCAGAATGTTGGCCTGCTCTGCAGAAAATACAGAGGGCCTGACCGGATGGGAAGAGTCCAAAAATCTCACAAAAATGTTGGCGCTGCAGACCGATAATTCCATGTTTAAGCAGGGTGATCCGGGATCTTTCCTGAATGTATTATGCACTGCAGTACTTGGTGTAGATTCAGCACGTGTGACGGCAGCTACAGAAAATGCACAGAACATTTTGGATGCAGTGGATCATCGAAGAACTTCGATTTCCGGTGTAGATGAAGATGAAGAGGGCCAGAATTTGGTAATCTATCAAAATCTGTTACACTATCAATATCGTGTTTTGTCCATAATGAACGAGGCATTGGATAAATTGATCAATGGCACTGCAGTATAACAGATGATCAGTAAATGGAGGGAATACCTATGCGAGTAACAAATTCAATGATTTCAAACAGATCACAGGTGCATATATCAAATGCAAAGAATAAAATGTTGACGGCAGAAGAGCAGTACACGACGATGAAGAAGATTCAACGTCCTTCAGAGGATCCGACGATCGCATCTCGTTCGCTCAAATTTCGCACAACAATGGCACAGTTGACACAATATGTTGAAAAAAATGTGCAGGATGCCATGGATTGGATGGATACGACAGAGGGAGCGATGAAAAAGGTAAGCTCTACGTTTACGGATATGGAAGGATATTTTAGCCAAGGCGCTAACAGTTATCCGGAATCAAAAGAGAGAACAGCGATACTGACACAGCTTAGACAGTACGCAACAGCAATCTTTGAGGATAATGCAAATGCGGACTACGCCGGACGATATATGTTTACCGGGTATCGCACGGACACATCGCTGTTGTTCCCGAACTCCAGTGATACATTAGAATATGAGATTACGGAGAAATTTAAATCGACAGATATTGATACGATCCGTAATGTAGAGTCTGATATTAAATATCAGGATGGCATGACGCAGGAAGAGTATGCTAAGTTAGAGGCAAAGGTGAACACCGGTTATCGCATACAGTTATCTTACAACAATTGTTCCAATCAGCCGATCACAGGCGGAAACAATGTATTTAGCATGTCACTCACCTATGGAAATACGACAGAAGAGTATTCGGTAGATAATGGCAAAGTTGGTGTGGTGTCTCAAAACGATGCGTATGCTTACGACATTGACCGGTACAATCAGGTGAACGGCACTAATTATGAAGCACTATATATATATGATGCCGGAGAAATTGTGCTAGGCAAGACTTTGTATAGTACGATTCAGGAGAAAGAGGCTGATTTTTCAATTGATTATACCAAAAATAAATTCGAAAAAAGTGATATTCGCCCGGAGATGTATTTTAAGTGTGATCGCTACGATACAGTATCCATGAAGAACACTTACTTTGCAGATCCAAGTGATCAAAATATTAATTACGAGGTCAATTTCAGTCAGACTTTGACAGTAAATACGCAGGCAAAAGATGCGTTTGATACAGAAATTTATCGTTGCTTAGATTATATCGAGCGTGTGATCGGCGATGTGACGGATGTAGAAAACCGTATTGCAGATGTAGAGAAGAAGATAGCAAATACGTCTGATCAAGATGAAATTGCATCGTTAGGTACCTTAAAAACATCGTTGGAAAATGAGCAGCAGCTTCGCGTCAGTATCATGAATGAAGCCTTTGGACGCGGTCTTACTATGGTGAACAAATGTGAGGCAACCTTAAATGTTGCGGTAGCTGAACTTGGAGCCAAGTACAATCGCTTGCAGATGACACAGGATCGTCTTTCGGATGAAAAGACAGATACGGAGGAAAAATTATCGAACAACGAAGATATGGATATCGCAGATGCTGTGATCGGCTTGACACAGGCAGACAATCTGTATCAGGCATCATTATCGGCTACGGCAAAAATATTGGGTAATTCATTGTTAGATTATATCTAGAATAGAACATGGCAATTCCTGCAGGGAGGTTTCAGGCAGCAGGATCAGCAAATAAATGTAAGGTGTCAAAAGAGTTTGGCACCTTACTGATTATCAACGAGGAGGATGCACAGATGAAGATTCAAACAAGATATTTTGGGGAAGTAGAAATCGGCGATGAAAAGATTATACATTTTGATAAGGGGCTGTTTGGTTTTGAAGAATACAAGGATTACACGATCCTTTACGATATCGATGGGGAGGAACCACCGTTTTTCTCATGGTTGCAGTCAACAACGGAGCCGGGACTGGCATTTCCGATCGTAAATCCACAGCGGGTAGATGAACAGTACAATCCGATCGTGGAGGATGCATTATTAGAGTCTGTTGGCGAGATCAAGGAAGATGATCTGGTTGTATTTTTGTTGGCAACGGTACCGGCAGATGTGAAACGCACATCGGTAAACAAAAAGGCGCCATTGATCATTAATGCGGGAACGCGTAAGGGCGTGCAGATCGTTGCTGAAAATACAGATTATGAGGTGAAACACTTTATTTTGCAGTAATACATGGAGAGGAGACAAAATTATGCTGGCGTTAGCAAGAAAAGTAAATGAATCCATTATGATTGGAAATGATATAGAGATCACAGTGTTGGAGATTAAAGGCGATCAGATCAAACTGGGTGTGAAAGCCCCTAAATCCGTGCCGATCTATCGCAAAGAATTGTATGTACAGATTCAGGAAGAGAATAAACAGGCAGGAAGTGCCGTGGATGTAGAAGCGCTGAGAGGATTGTTTCAGAAATAACATGCCGAATGGTTAATTTATTTTCGGAAAATCCGATATATTATATAGAAAGCGGGTACAGGATGTGCCAAGACGCTTAAGGGACTTGCAGAGTATAGCACACGGAGGTGTAAGAAAATGGATATGGATGTTATAAGTGGAGTAAACAGGACTGCGGAAAGTGCATCGCCGGATGTAACCCGTGTAGATGCAGGTAAGGCGGTTGCCGTACAGAAGACAACGGCAACACCAAGTAATGTTACAGGACAGACAACAGGGCAGACAAGTGGACAGGAGTCTGATGCAAAGCAGGGAATGCCATTTGATGGGAAGGATCCTGCTAAGAGTACAATAGATTCTGCGGTTTCCAGTGCAAATAATCGTATGGTGAGTACCCGATGCGAGTACTCGTATGATGAGGCAACCAAGCGAGTGTCGATCAAAGTGTTTGACAAAACAAGTGATAAGCTGATTCGCGAGGTGCCGCCGGAAGAGTCTTTGGAAATGCTTCAGAAGATGTGGGAGTTGGCTGGTTTGATCGTGGATGAAAAGCGCTAATGGTAAAAATCAGAATGTAAATAATTACATAGTGCGGTTATGTCGACGATATATAGGCGCTTAGAAAGGTGAGGTTATTATGGCGATTAGAATGTCAGGTATGATTTCCGGTTTGGATACGGAATCGATTGTAAAGTCTTTGATGGAGACACAGCAAGCTAAGAAGACCAAGATAGAGTCTAAGAAGCAGAAATTAGAGTGGAAACAGGAGATCTGGTCCGGTCTGAATACGAAAATGTATAGCTTTTATAAAGATTATGCAGGTAAGCTTCGTTTTCAGTCTAATTATCAGACGAAGAAAGCAACATCTTCCGATTCAACGAAGGTGACAGTATCTGCAAATAGCAGTGCGACAAAAGGTACCTATCGCGTCAATGTGAAGAGCCTTGCAGCGGCACAGTATGTTACAAGTGCCAAGATTTCTTCTTATGAGACTACTAATGATCAGGGTGAGAAGGTCACAAACAAGGTTACTTCTTCCACAAAACTTTCTGATCTTGGCATGACGGCTGATGGCACGAAGCAGATTCAGATCAAGACGGCAGATCAGACAGTCAGCATGACGGTAAATGCAGATACTACGATTAGTGATTTTGTTGATAATTTGAAATCGGCAGGCTTAAATGCATCTTTTGATGAGGGACAGGGCAGATTCTTCATCGGTGCAAAGGATAGTGGTTTAGATCAAAAGTTTGAGATCAAGATGACGGCATTTACGCAGGAGCAGTTAAATGCGCAACAGACTGTGAACAATGCCGTAAAATATGATAGTTTGACAGCAGCACAGAAGAATAGTGTGCTGGACGTATTAGCTAGTATACAAAATGACACATCTTCGGATAAGATTGATTCGGCAGTTGCCTCTCTGATGGAAGTATCGGATGCACAGGCAAAATCTGAGGTGACCGGATATTATCGTAACCAGATTGTTACAGAATTGGAAACAAAATATTTCCAAAAAGATGAAAATGGCAATAATGTGATAACGGACGATGCCAAACAGGCATTGATCAACGCCGGGAAGTTAGAAGGAAAAGATGATGCGTCACATACACAAGAAGAGCTAGTCACATTAGCAAAACAATATATACAGGAAAATGCGGATAGTCAGATTGCCGGAGACGATTATCAGAGTAAGATTACGGAAGCGTTGACCAATGGTCTCAGTAATGATGAGATTACGATCCAGTCAGAAGAAACCCGTAAACGGACGATCACTGATGCAGTAACTGACTATGCAACAGCTATGGCAAAAGGGGCCGGGGTCGAGACGGGATCCTCAGCAGAACTGCAGAAGATTGGTTTGGATACGATTGACGGTTCGGCAGTGCAGGAATCTGCTTCCGGTGTGGGAATGGTTGTTGTTGCAGCGACAGATTCTGTAGTACAGGTAAATGGTGCAACATTGACGAGTTCCAAGACTTCTTTGAATGTAAATGGCTTATCTTTAGATCTTATGGATGTGACAGACGGAGAAGTGTCTATTACCGTTTCTGATGATACCGATGCGGTATACGATTCGATCAAAGAGTTTGTGACACAGTATAATTCGATTCTGAAAGAAATGAATACATTGTATAATGCGAAATCGGCGAGAAACTATGATGTGTTGACTGATGATCAGAAGGATGCGATGTCTGATGAAGAGGTAGAGAAATGGAATACCAAGATTAAGGATTCTTTGCTTCGTCGTGACAGCACTCTGGATGGACTTATTACAACGATGAGAAGTATTACCGGTAAATCGATCACTGCTTCGAACGGGAAGAAGTATTCTTTGGCAAATCTTGGTATTACTACAGGAACAGATTATAAAGAGTATGGTCAGCTTCATATTAAAGGAGATGAGGATGATTCGGTTTACTCTGATTCAACGAATACGCTGCAGGATCTTTTGAAAGAAGATCCGGACGTTGTGGCAGAAGTGATGGCAGGGCTTACCAACAACTTGTATGATGCATTAAATGAAAAGATGAAATCGACAACGATGAGCAGTGCTTTGACGTTCTATAACGATAAGGAAATGACAAAGCAGATGACTCAATATAAGAAAGATATTAAGAGTTGGGAAACAAAATTGCAGACGATGGAAGACCATTATTATAAACAGTTTTCAGCGATGGAAAAAGCATTGGCAAGCTTGAATTCACAGCAGTCATCCTTGTCAAGTTATCTTGGCAGCAACTAATACATGGAGGTAGATAAGAGGAATGGCAACATATAACAAGGCAGCAATGCAGTATCAGCGTAATGCGATTCAGACGGCATCACCGGCTAAGTTGACATTGATGTTGTATGATGGTGCGATCAAGTTTGCTAATATGGCGATTGAGGCAATCGATAAAGGCGATATTGAGAAAGCGAATAATAATATTATTAAAGTTCAAAATATTATTGTAGAGTTTCGTTCAACGCTTGATATGAAGTATCCGGTGGCGAAGGATTTTGAGGTCGTCTATGATTATATTTACCGTCGCTTGGTTGAGGCTAATGTCAAAAAAGACAAAGCAGTGTTAGAAGATGCGCTGCACCATATTAAGACAATGCGTGAGACATGGAAAGAGGTAATGCGTATTAATAATGTGGTATGATCGATAGTGCAGAACAGATGTCAGAGGCATTGCTTTCTGCGCACAAGGTTATATAGAGTAACGGCATAGTAAAGTAGGAGAGTATTGATGGAGACGGCAACAGTATATTTATCCGCATTGCAGGAATCGCTGCAAAAGAAACAACGGATCATGGAAGAGCTGCTTACATTGACGCAACAACAAAGCGAAGTTTTGCAACAGGAAAACATGGACATAGATGTTTTTGAACAATTAATGGCACAGAAAGAAAAAGCACTTGGAGAAATCAATATTCTGGATAAAGGGTTTGATAGTGTATATCACAAAGTCAGCCCATATCTTGAGCAAGATAAGCAGAGTTATCGCAGTGCAATCTTGGAAATGCAGAATTTGATCCGTGTCATTACTGATTGCGGTGTTAAGATCGAGGGGTTGGAACGCAGAAATCGGGAAGTGTTTCAACGGTATCTGTTGAAACAGCGCCAAGAGATTGGTAATTCCAGAGCGAGCAGCCGAACGGCAGTATCGTATTATCAGAATATGCCAAACCAACATCATGCTTGGCAGTCATATTTTTTGGATAAAAAGAAATAATAAGAAGACAACCTTTATGGTAAATAGAGGTTGTCTTTTTGCATTAACGCAACCTTTCAGCTCTAAATCGTACTCTCAGCTCTTATAATAAAGAGAGATTACAGAAGCAAACTAACCATCATGAAAATAATGACCGATAATGAACGAGTATGAGTGAAATAGAATGAATAATGGTTCAGATTATTTTGCTAATATGGCAAAAACGGCATGAAACACACGAAATATCTAGAAGAATGAAAAATATAAGACCAGTATTGTGCAATCTGCACAAAAAACAGTATGAAGATTTGTGACTGATTGTGATTGATTATGAAAGAACATGCGGTTATAATAAAATCATCATAAAGCAAATGATCGATCAGGCAAAGAAGAAAATAAATAGCTGAAGACAGCGGAAAGGAAGTTGTATGGTATATACAGTAACATTTAATCCTTCAGTGGATTACATTGTGTCGGTGAACGATTTTGAACTGGGAATGACCAATCGCACTGCATCCGAACTGATATTGCCGGGCGGCAAAGGAATTAATGTTTCTATTGTCCTTGGAAATCTCGGGATTGCGAACATAGCACTGGGATTCATGGCCGGTTTTACAGGAGACGAGATTGTGCGAATGTTGGAACAGGCAGGAGTTCAGTCGGATTTCATCAAACTTGAGCATGGTATATCACGTATCAATCTGAAATTAAAGAACATTGATGGAACAGAGATCAATGGACAAGGACCGGATATCGGACAACAGCAGATTGATCAGCTGATGGGTAAACTTGATCAGCTCAATAAAGATGATGTGCTTGTTTTGGCAGGAAGTATTCCAAGCTCGATGCCGGATGATATTTATCAGCAGATCTTGAAACGTTTGTCTGATAAAAATATGACAATCGCAGTTGATGCCACTAAAGATTTGCTGCTAAATGTATTAGAATATCATCCGTTTTTGATCAAACCGAATCATCATGAATTGGGTGAGATCTTTGGGGTAACATTGTCAGAGTGGAGCGATGTTATTCCATATGCAAAGAACCTACAGGAACGTGGAGCTAAAAATGTATTAGTTTCTATGGGTGGTAAAGGGGCAGTTCTTATTGCAGAGAATGGGCAGATCATTGCAGGAGAATCCTCTAAGGGCGTAGTCAAAAACACAGTAGGAGCGGGAGATTCCATGGTTGCAGGCTTTATGGCCGGCTGGATGCAGAAGAGAGATTACGAACATGCATTCCGTATGGGCCTTGCCAGTGGAGGTGCCAGCGCTTGCTCTGAAAATTTGGCAACAAGACAGGAAATTGAAACGGAATATGAAAAAACCGCAGTGCATTATTTATAATGTATGGGAAGGAAAGGTGATCATATGAGAATTACAGATTTATTAGACAAAAACAGCATTTGTCTGGATGCTTCGCCTGCGGACAAGACAGAGGCATTGAATCAGATCGTGTCACTTATGGGCAAAAGTGGTAAGATCAATGATATTGAAGCTTACCGCAAGCAGGTTTTTCTTCGTGAAGAGGAGAGCACGACCGGAATTGGTGAGGGCATTGCGATTCCACATGGTAAATGCGATGCAGTTACAAAGCCGGGACTTGCAGCAATGGTAGTCAAGGATGGTGTTGATTTTGATTCTTTGGACGGCGAACCGGTAACGTTACTATTTTTGATCGCAGCACCAAACACAGAGGACAATGTCCATTTGGATGTACTTAGCAAATTATCAGTGCTTATGATGGATGAGGATTTTTCAGAATCACTCCGCAATGCTAAGACAGTCGATGAGTTTTTGAATATTATCGACAAGGCAGACGATGAGAAACCGGACATTGATGAAAGGTTAGAGACAGCTCAGGCAGCAAAGGTGTTGGCCGTTACTTCCTGCCCGACAGGAATCGCACATACGTATATGGCGGCTGAAGGTTTGGAGAAAGCAGCAACAGCAGCAGGGATTGCCATTAAGATCGAGACACGCGGATCCGGTGGTGCAAAGAATGTGTTGACACAGCAGGAAATTGACGATGCAGACTGTATTATTGTAGCAGCAGATGCGCAGGTGCCAATGGACCGTTTTGATGGTAAGCGTGTGATAGAATGTCAGGTTTCGGATGGAATTAACAAGGCAGATCAGTTGATCGAGAGAGCAACATCTGGAGATGTTCCACTTTATCATGCAGCAAATGCTCAGGCTCGCAGCGAGAACGCAAAATCCGGTGGCAGTATCGGACATCAGATCTATACACAACTTATGAATGGTGTATCGCATATGCTTCCATTTGTCGTTGGAGGCGGTATTCTTATAGCATTAGCATTTCTGATCGATGGTTTGTCAGTTGATATGAATTCCTTATCTGTTGCGGATCGTGGAAATTTTGGTACGATCACACCGGTTGCCGCAACATTAAAGGGAATTGGTGATATTGCCTTTGGCTTGATGCTTCCGGTATTAGCAGGATTTATCGCCATGGCGATCGGAGACAGACCGGCATTAGCACTGGGATTTGTCGGTGGAATGATGGCACACAATGGAACCAGCGGATTTTTGGGAGCGTTAGCCGCAGGATTTTTGGCAGGTTACGTGATCAAGGCGCTGCGCGTAGTTTGCGAAAAGATGCCGGAAGCATTGGAAAAACTTGCACCGGTATTGATCTATCCGGTTGTTGGTATTTTGGTGACTGGATTAGCAATGAACTTCGTTGTTGAGCCGGTCATGGGTACGATCAATACAGCATTAAATAGTGGTTTGAAAGGAATGGGAGATTCCAGCCGTATTCTGCTTGGCCTGGTACTTGGTGGAATGATGGCGATCGACATGGGTGGTCCATTCAACAAGGCAGCCTATGTTTTCGGTACTGCGGCAATCGCAGCAGGTAATTACGATATTATGGCAGCCGTAATGATCGGTGGTATGACACCGCCTTGTGCAATTGCGTTAGCAACGTTACTCTTCAAGGATAAATTTACCAAAGAGGAAAGAGAAGCAGGACCTACAAACTTTATTATGGGACTGGCTTTTATTACAGAAGGTGCCATTCCATTTGCCGCATCGGATCCACTTCGTGTACTTCCTTCCTGCATCATCGGAAGTGCTGTGGCAGGCGGAATCAGTATGGCGTTCAAGTGTACGCTGATGGCACCACATGGTGGAATCTTCGTATTCCCGGTAGTGGGACATGCTTGGATGTACCTCGTAGCTTTGGTGATCGGAACAGTGATCTCTGCATTGCTCTTGGGAATCTTAAAGAAGAAAGTGGTTTGAGTGACATAAAGTATAAGAACTTGAAACACGATATATTTAATAATAAGTATTTCATGAAGAAATGGCGGATATGCGTCTTAGCACACTTGGCGCATATTCGCTCTAACAGTAACAGTGTGCAGAATGGAGGATTATCATGAAGGAATTTAAGTATACGATTACAGACCCGGAAGGAATTCACGCACGTCCGGCAGGAGAACTCGTTAAAGTTTGCAAAGAATTTGCCTGCAAGATCACATTGACGAAGGATGGAAAAACGGCAGACTGTAAAAAGATCTTTGGCTTGATGGGTCTTGCTGTCAAGAAGGAACAGGAAGTCGTTGTTACATTTGATGGAGAAGATGAGGATGCAGCATATACCAAGGTAAGTGCATTCTTGGAAGAAAATATGTAGTCATCGTTCAGTTACGAGAGGAGGGTGCGTTGTGGAACAATATCAAGGCAAAAGTGTATTTGGCGGCGTTGCAATTGGACGGATTCATGTTTTTAGTAAAGGACAACAGCAGGTAAAACGTATCAAAGTACAGGATACAGAGGCAGAAAAAAAGCGTTATCGCGAGGCGGTTCAGACAGCAATTACGGAATTGCAGGGATTGTATGATAAGGCACTTAAAGAAGTTGGAGAAGCCAATGCAGCGATTTTTGAGATGCATCAGATGATGCTGGAAGACGAAGATTTTACAGAATCGGTTGAAAATATTATTGATAGTCAGTCTGTAAATGCAGAGTATGCCGTAGCATCAACCGGTGATAACTTTGCACAGATGTTTGCATCTATGGATGATGAATACATGCGTGGAAGGGCAGCAGATGTTAAAGATATTTCCGAACGTCTGGTTTCTGTTTTGAATGGTGCGAGCAGACAGCAGATGGATGCAGACGAACCGGTGATTGTAATGGCAGTCGATCTGGCACCTTCTGAGACGGTACAGATGGACAAAGACAAGGTACTCTCCTTTGTAACAACGCAGGGATCGGTCAATTCGCACACAGCGATTTTGGCCAGAACGATGAGCATTCCGGCACTGATCGGTGTGGATATGCCGTTAGATGCAGAATTGGAGGGCAAATTTGCCATTGTTGATGGTGATAACGGAACGGTTTATATTGATCCGAGTGAAGACGTGCTTGCACAGATGCAGGAAAAGAAGGAGCAGGCGGAGGAAAAGAAGCAGCTTTTACAGCAGCTTAAAGGCAAAGAAACCATTACAAAGGATGGCAAAAAGATCAAATTGTATGCTAACATTGGCAACAGCAAGGATCTTGCGATGGTATTGCAAAATGATGCCGAGGGAATTGGCTTATTCCGCAGTGAGTTTTTATATTTGGAAAAAGAAGATTATCCGACGGAAAACGAACAGTTTATGGTATACAAGATGGTTGCAGAGACAATGGCTGGTAAGCAGGTGATTATCCGTACATTAGATATTGGTGCGGACAAGCAGTGTGATTATTTTAACATGGATCCGGAAGACAATCCGGCGCTTGGTTATCGTGCGATCCGAATCTGTCTGACCAGACCGGAAGTGTTCAAAACACAACTTCGTGCCTTGTATCGCGCCAGCGCATTTGGTAATATATCTATAATGTATCCAATGATCACCAGTGTGTGGGAAGTAAAGCAGATTAAAAAGATTGTGGAAGAGGTCAAAGAGGAACTTCGAGCACAGAATATTGAATTTGGCGAGGTTGCACAGGGCATTATGATTGAAACGCCGGCAGCTGTTATGATCAGTAGAGAACTTGCAAAAGAAGTCGATTTCTTCAGTATCGGAACCAATGATCTGACCCAGTATACACTTGCGATTGACCGACAGAATCCGAAGCTGGATGATTTTTATGATGCACATCATCCTGCAGTTTTGGAAATGATCCGTATGGTTGCTCAGAATGCACATGCTGAGGGCATTTGGGCCGGTATCTGTGGTGAGCTTGGTGCAGATTTAGAATTGACAGAACAATTTTTACAAATGGGAATCGATGAGTTGTCGGTATCTCCGGGAAGAATTTTGCCAATTCGCAAGATAGTCCGCGAGAGTGAATGTGGATGTGAGTAAACCAGGAGGCAGCGATAATGCTTACAGAAGAAAGATACAATATCATATTAGAACTTTTACGTGAAAAACGCAGTGTGACGGTAGCTGAGATCAAAGACAGACTTGGAATATCAGAGTCAACGATTCGGCGTGATCTGAATGCATTGGCACAAGAAGGAAAATTAACCAAAGTATTTGGTGGTGCGGTTGTGCCGGATAATGTTTCCAACGGAATAGAGTTGTCCGTTCCACAGAAATTGCAGGTCAATGAGCGGGAAAAAAGGCTCATCGCCGGTTACGCAGCAGCGATGATAAAGCCACATGACTTTGTGTATTTGGATGCAGGAACGACAACCGGATATATGTTGGAGTATCCGCTGGAGACCAGTGCAACCTTTGTTACCAATGCAGTAAGTCATGCCAGAAAGCTGGCAGTAGCCGGATATCGAGTGCTGTTGGTTGGCGGAGAACTTCGTGGTACAACGGAAGCGGTTGTTGGTGCACAGGCGGTGTTATCACTTCAGGAGTATCATTTCACTGTTGGATTTTTTGGAACGAACGGATTGAGCAGAAGACAGGGTTATACAACGCCGGATGGCAGCGAAGCGCTAGTTAAAAAGACCGCGCTTCGTCAATGTGCGAAGGCTTATGTCTTAGCGGATCGTGCAAAATTTGATGAAGTCAGTTCTGTGACATTTGCTGCCTATAGTGATGCAAAGATCATTACGGATTCCATACCGGAGCATTACAAAAAATATGGTAATATAATACAGGTTTAGGGGACTCCCTAAACCTGTATTTTTCTATTGAACATTGTAAATATGATGCATAAAAAGTATATTGTCAGCATAATTGATACAGATAATATAACGAAAAACAACATCATCTCCAAATATTGTATGATTACAGAAAGTAGAAATTAAGAAATTTTCTCTGTTTTCTTCTTTCTGTATTCATTTGGACTCATATGATAATATTGTCTAAACTTCCGGCAGAAATAGCCGGAACTTGTAAATCCGGTTTCTTCTGCAATGGAAGAAACCGATTTTTGAGTGATATAAAGTTGTTCAGCAGCCTGTGCTAGTCTGTATTGAATTAGATATGCTACCGGAGAACAGTGGATGCCGGTTTGAAAAATGTGTAAAGCTCCACTTTTGCTGATAGATGCCGATGCCGCAATCGTCTCCAATGTAATCTCTTCCATGTAGTGATCATGAATATACTGCATCATAGCTTGTAATCTTGCTTGTTTGTGATTTAATCGATGAATACTGTTAGAATCAGAAGTCCAGTCCATATTTTTTTGCAAAATGTTCCAAAGCTGAAATAAAAGCTGTATAGTACATAATTCATTATCTGGCTTAGTTTCCTGAATAGTACAAATTTGCGACAAAAGTTGTAGCACCTGTTTTCCAAATGTGTTGGATGGACTGAAAACTTGATATGGAACAGACGAGCTTATCACAGGAAGAATATATTTTTCGTAAATGAGGCTGTTTTCGGGTGCTAATAGAGTTGGCGAAAAAACAATATTAGGTGCAAATGTACTGCTTTGTGCTTCAAAACGATGCAGGATACCACTATTGATAAATATGCCGCAACCTTTATGAAGTTCTATTTTACTTGTCCCTATAAGGCAGAGCGCGGTACCTTCAGCAATATAAAGAAATTCTAATTCATGATGCCAATGCCAGTCAATGCGATGGAAGTCAAATTTCCAAATATTATCAGGATAGTATGCAAATGGATAACGATTGCTGCCATGCTGGATGGTTTCTCGTAGTGTTTCATCTGTAATTATCTTAAAAGTCTCCATGGTATATTTCTCCATAAATAATAAAATTTGTTATATTGTACCATAAATATATGATTTTATACAATGACTAGATATAAAATTTACGATATAATTACATTTATTAGAGGAGGACAAAATGAAAAGCCAATATAATAAGACAATTACAGCCTGTTTTGTAGGTTATATTGTACAAGCTATCGTTAATAATTTTGCACCACTGCTTTTTTTGTTTTTTCAGAAATGCTATCACATTCCAATTTCCCAAATTACATTGTTAGTGACTTTTAATTTTGGGATACAACTACTGGTTGATTTTCTTTCTGTCAGATTAGTTGATAAAATAGGATATCGGATAGCAATGATTATAGCTCATGTTTTAGCAGCGGCAGGATTATTCCTTCTTACAGTTTTACCAGAGATTTTACCAGTTTCCTTTATTGGAATATTGATTGCTGTAATGATCTATGCGGTAGGTGGTGGACTTTTGGAAGTCCTAGTCAGTCCGGTTGTTGAGGCTTGCCCATCCGACAATAAGGAAAAAGCAATGAGCCTGTTGCATTCTTTTTATTGCTGGGGACACGCCGGAGTTGTACTCATATCAACAGTGTTCTTTTATGTAGTCGGTATAGATAACTGGAAAATATTAGCCATTATTTGGGCGGTTATTCCAATTGGAAATGCTTTTGTTTTTTCAAAGGTTCCCATTGCACCATTGCTTGAGGATGGAGATACCGGACTTGGATTAAAGGAATTGTTTCGGATGAAAATTTTTTGGATTTTGTTGATTATGATGATATGTGCAGGAGCAAGTGAGCAAGCAGTAAGTCAATGGGCCTCTGCTTTTGCAGAAAAAGGTCTTGGAATTTCAAAGGCAGCCGGCGACTTAGCAGGGCCGATGGCATTTGCGGTTCTAATGGGAATATCAAGATTGTTTTATGGTAAGTATGGTGACCGCATCAATTTGGAACACTTTATGATTTATAGTAGTTTTTTATGTATTTTATCCTATTTAGGGATTTCATTATTCTCGATTCCGCTATTAAATCTGATTGCCTGCGCTGTCTGTGGGCTTTCAGTGGGAATCATGTGGCCTGGAACTTTCAGCAAGGCATCAGCAGCTTTGCCCAAAGGGGGAACAGCCATGTTTGCATTGCTGGCATTAGGTGGAGATATAGGTTGTTCAGGAGGTCCTACATTGGTTGGAATGGTATCAGGAGCTTTTGGGGATAACCTAAAGATGGGAATTTTGGCAGGAATTATTTTTCCAATGTTGTTACTTATAGGAGTCATTCTTTGCAGAAGACAAAAGAAAATTACTAATTATAATACAGTGAAAAGTAGGCACTAAATATAGCTGCCTATTAAAATAAAAAAGAAAGTGAGAAAAAAGATGAAATTTTTGAAAAACAATCCTAAATGGATACGTCAACCAAAGCAGGTACAAATTAGTGAGGATAAAGTTGTAATTCTTACAGAAAGGGGTACCGATTTATGGGCACGCACTTATTATGGTTTTCAAAATGATAATGCTCCAGTATTTCAAGTTGAAACAACGGACAAGTACTTTTCTTTTATTGTTAAAACAGAATTCGAGAGTACCTGTCGTTTTGACCAGTGTGGTGTGGCTATGTATTTAAATAGTGATAATTGGTTTAAGGCATCTATAGAATATGAGAATGAAAAAATACAGCGATTGGGAAGCGTTGTAACCAATCATGGATATTCTGACTGGGCAACAACAGACATATCCTCTGATATTAAAAGTATGTGGTATCGTTTTTCACGAAGGGACAGTGACTACTGTATTGAATGCAGTGAGGATGGCATAAATTTCAGACAAATGCGTATTTTCCATATGTGGGAAGGTGCAGAAAAAATTACTTATGGAATATATGCATGCAGCCCGACAGAAGGCTCGTATAAGGCAACATTTTCAAATATGCAGATTACGGAATGTAAATGGGAATCAGATGCAGACTGGCGTGATTGAATAAAAACCTTCAAACTGAGTAATGTTATCTTACATCAGTTTGAAGGTTTACACAAACTTTGGGACACTCCCGTATTTTAATGGAAAATTTCTATTGTTAGCGTAACATCGCCATCATATTTAGAGAGTGCTCTTTCTTGTGGCATATTATTAGAAAATTGTTCTACTATGCCTGGTATTCTTGTACCATTTTTATAACTTTACCGTTTTTGATCGTGATCTTAGCAGCGGTTCCCCAATACCAAATAACACCATTTTCTTTATAACGCTTATAACTGTATAGGCGTTTCTGGAATTTCTTTTTTGTGGTCTTTTTGACGGTGTGTATATCGTTTCCAAGTATATAGTATTTGCAATTTTTGGCAACTTTGATCGACTGTTTTTTGCCATAACCGACTACATTTTCCCATTCCCAGTCACTGTTGCCCTTAAGATTCGTATTCATAGTGGACTTGTGATACTTTAAGGTCGTGCCATTTAATTTTGCAACGATAATATGTTTGGTCTTTGTCTTTTTGGAAACTTTTTTGGTTTTGCTTTTCGCAAAAGACTTTGTTACAGCGGTGTCTGTATATGTGTCGGTGTATTGTGTATTTGTTTTCGTCGTATATGCAGCAGCGTCTGCTGTCTTTGTCAAAGATGCAGTAAAGGATCCGGTTAGAGCAAGTGCTGCTGTTAACGTGATTGCGATTATTTTTTTCATAAGTGTCCTCCAATCTCTAATATGAGATGCCTCCAATCTGAGCGCCGCGCAGTAAGTATACATGTGATCCGTTGATCGACCGCGTGCGCTCATAAAGCAATGCCCCTCATGTTACAATGTGTTTGTGTTGAACTTCTGTAATACTAAAGTTACAGATAACTTATATCATTTTTTTGAAATGTAAACAAGTGCATTTGTGTTACAATTTCTATAAATAATTGTTACATTACTTGAAATTCAGATTAGTTTCCCGAAGATTATTAAAAAGGTGGACTGCCATACATAGCAATCCACCCATATAATTATCACATTTTTTTTGGCTATTTGATGTGCTGCTGGCGGCCTTCGGGATTGATATCATAGTGATCTTTGTAGATCAGATCCGACATTTTAACCAAAGTAAAGCCTTTGGACTGTAGGCCATCGATCAACTGTTCCAAAGCCTCGGCAGTATATTTAGCACCGTTATGACAGAGAATGATGGAACCGTTTCCGAGATGCTTATGATCTAAAACGGTATGAATAATAGAATCTACGCCGTAATCCTTCCAATCCAAACTGTCTACATCCCACTGGATGGGTGAGTAGCCACATTCTCGGACGGTTGTGATGAGAGTATCATTGTAATCCCCATATGGGGGACGAAATACTTTCATGTCAATACCAGTGAGTTTCTTGACTTTTTCATGCGGAGTCATAAGTTCCTTCTTACATTCTTCTGAGGAAAGAGTTGACATTTGCTTGTGATTTTCACTGTGGTTGCCAAGTTCATGACCGGCGGCAGCGATTGCCTTGACATCATCGGGGTATTGTTCGATCCAGCCTCCCGTCATAAAAAAGGTGACATGAACCTTTTTCTTTTTGAGGATCGAGAGAATTTTGCGGGTATCTTCATTCCCCCAGGGAGCGGGGAGCTAAGAGAACCTCTTTACAGAACACAGGGCATCTTCTATACTGAAGAGTATGCATCATATCTTTATTACACATAAAGTCATGATAGTTGATATTTGGCTAAAATATGGAGGATTCGATGAATCAGACAAATTATAATATTATTATCGCAACAGATTCCTTCAAAGGAAGTATGACTTCTTATGAGGCTGGAGATGCGATCGCGACAGCAATAAAAGAACAGACTCCAAGTCGGGTGACAGTTTATCCGGTGGCAGATGGTGGAGAAGGTACAACAGAGGCATTATCGTTTGGAAGGGCGGCGGTTTTACCTCAATGCATTACGGTAACCGGACCACTCGGCGAAAAAGTACAAGCAAAGTATACCATTTTCGGGACAGGAGAAGAAAAAACGGCTATCCTAGAAATGGCACAGGCGGCAGGACTTACGTTAGTACCGGTATCACAGAGAAATCCACTTAAAACGACAACGTATGGGGTCGGAGAAATGATATTGGATGCAGTGCGTAAGGGATGCAAAAAACTGATCGTAGGAATTGGCGGAAGTGCAACAAACGATGTTGGTATTGGAATGTTACAAGCACTTGGAGCGAGCTTTACAGATATAAATGACCAAGAAGTATCATATGGTGCAGAGGGGATAGAAAACATTGCCGCAATGGACACAACAGGTATTCTGAAAAAACTAAAAGATGTAGATATCAAGGTGATCTGCGATGTTAATAATCCTCTCGTAGGAGATGAGGGCTGCAGTACTGTCTTTGCGCCACAAAAAGGTGCTGACCTACAAATGGTACAGAGGATGGAACAGGCAATCACAAGGTTTGCAGATCTCTTTGCAAAAGACTATGATCGCTGGTTGGCGGGGGCGGGAGCAGCCGGAGGACTTGGCTATGCTTTTGCATATTTTTTGAACGCAGAGCTGGTGCATGGGATTGATCTTGTGCTGCAGGAAATTCATCTGGAAGAAGCGGTGCGTACTGCTGATCTGGTGATTACGGGCGAGGGCAGAATGGATGCTCAGACTTTAATGGGGAAAACTCCGGCTGGGGTTGCCAGACTGGCGAAGAAATATGCTGTTCCGGTTATTGCTTATGCAGGCTGTTTTGGTGATGGGATCGAGCAGTGCACAGAAAGTGGATTATTTGATCGGGTTTATGCAGTTACAGAACAAGAAGGAGCATTCGATCCACAAATGGCTGTCCGCGATTTAGGACAGAAAGTCCGAGAAACAATGTCCGAATGGATCCACATGATAGATACAAAGAAAGGAGCCAATGAATGAAAGTGTTATTAGTGGCGGTCAATGCCAAATATATTCATTCGAATCTGGCAGTATATGACTTGAAAGCCTATACGGAGAACATATCGGTAGAAGTAGAGCTGGCAGAATATACGATCAATCAGCAGCAGGAAGAGATCCTTCGGGATATTTATGAACACAAAGCAGATGTAGTCGCTTTTTCCTGCTATATTTGGAATATTACTTATGTCAAGGCATTAGCGGAAGAATTGCATAAAATAGCTCCGCAGGTGCAGATCTGGTTTGGTGGTCCGGAAGCTTCTTATGATGCAAAACAATTGCTTCGGGAATTATCTTATGTAGAATTAGTGATCGTTGGAGAAGGAGAGGAAACCTTTGCACAGCTATTGCAAAAGCATTTGTTAGATGGAGAACGATTAGAGAATATCGTTGGCATCTGTTATCGAGAGAATACGGGGGAAATCTGTGACAACGGTATTCGTGAGTACCTTCCGATGGATAAGATCCCTTTTGTTTATCACAATTTGGATCGGTTTGCACATAAGATCCTGTACTATGAGACAAGCAGGGGATGCCCATTTCGCTGTAGTTACTGTCTGTCTTCTATCGACAAAAGAGTACGGCTTCGCAGTTTGTCTTTGGTATTTCCGGAGTTGCAGTTTTTCTTAGACAATAAGGTGGATCAGGTCAAATTTGTGGACAGGACATTTAATTGCAATCATGAACATGCCTATGAGATATGGAAATATTTATTAGAGCATGATAATGGGATCACCAATTTTCATTTTGAAGTGGCAGCAGACCTGCTTCGAGAAGAAGATTTTGCGTTGTTTGCACAGATGCGTAAAGGATTGATCCAGTTAGAGATCGGTATTCAATCTACTTATCCGGATACGATCACAGAGATACGTCGTGTCATGGACGTAGGCAAAGTGGCAGAGTGTGTGGCGAGAGTCAAAAAGATGCATAATATTCATCAACATCTGGATCTTATTGCAGGGTTGCCGTTTGAGACATTTGCACAGTTTCAGCAGAGCTTTAATGATGTATATGCAATGCGTCCGGATCAGTTGCAGCTTGGTTTTTTGAAGGTGCTTAAGGGTTCCTATATGGAAGAAAAGAAAGAGGATTACGGGATCATTTCGACCAGCGAGCCACCTTATGAGGTACTTGCAACAAAATGGCTTTCTTATGAAGAACGTTCTTTGCTCAAAGATGTAGAAGAAATGGTCGAGGTATACTATAATAGCGGACAATTCATGCATACGTTGGAGTATCTTCTTGCAGGCCGCGAAGACACGTTTTCGTTTTATTTGCAATTATCCCGGTATTACCGACAGAAGGAGTGGATGGGATATAAGCATACGAGACTGTTTCGATATGATGCGTTACGAGCATTTGTGTCGGACGGTCTACAACGGAATATGACAGCTGAACCGGAAAATATTAGCGAAAGTGATCCTAAAAGATCAGTGTGGAAAGACACAGTTTGTGCGAAGTTTGAAGAGGAACTTCTGACCGAATATTTACTGCACGATCTGTATTTGACGGAAAACAGTAAGAAAAGACCGGATTGGGCTTGTGATGACACAGAAACAAAGCAACGGTTAAAACAGATCAGAGATCCGCGATGGAGAGCGCAGCACCTAAAACAGGAACAGGAAGGACAAATTGAAAAAATACTGGCTAATCGGACAGATCTGCATTTGGAATACTATCCAAAGATGTGCGGTGGATATTTATTATATGACTATAGTCAGAGAGATCCGCTGACCAATGAGGCAAAAGTATACGAAATTACCATGTCCTAAATATGGGACAAGTGGGAGTTGAATGCTATGTGCATTGATTGAAGATGTTGTTATAATCAAAAAGTATTGACAGGAGAAAGAAAATACCTGACATAGAAAGGGACAAAAGTAATGAATGGTAATCAAAAAAAAGCTGCAATTGTAACCGGAGCTTCTTCCGGCATTGGGAAAGCGATTGCAGAAATGCTTGTTTCGTTAGGATATGAAGTTTTTGGGTTTGGCAGAGAGTTTACAGCAGAGGTATCTTTTCATCCGGTCGTTTGTGACCTGTTGGATACCGAGGAGTTAGAACGGCATATCAAGCAGATCCGTAAGCAATATGAAATTTATATCTTGATCAATAATGCAGGGATTGGTTATTATGGACTGCATGAGGAGTTAAATGCTGCAAAGATTAAGCAAATGGTGCGAACAAATCTGGAACTGCCGCTGCTTCTTAGTAATTTGTTACTCCGTGATCTGAAGAAATCAAAAGGATATTTATTGCAGATCTCCTCAGTCACCGCATTAAAAAACAGTCCGCACGGTTGCGCTTACGGTGCTACAAAAGCCGGACTTACGGCTTTTTCCAGAAGTTTATTTGACGAGGCAAGAAAATATGGAGTCAAGGTAACTGTGATCCACCCGGATATGACCCAGACAAAGCTGTACCGAAATGCGGACTTTACAGCAGCAGAAGATCTACAGGCATCACTCCTGCCGGAAGATGTCGCTGAGGCAGTACGCACGGTGCTGGCTGCCAGAGATGGTATGGTAATACCGGAATTGACGGTGTGCCCACAATTGCACCGTATTTCAAAAAAATGATGAATGCTTCTGTGAAGCAAAATGACGATACACATGATAATTTTTAATGTGCGAGGTTTGAGTGGATTAAAATAACGATAGAAAGGATGAATATTATGGAATTTGTAAAAAAGAATGGAAAAGGAATCTTATTTTGTCTTATGATTGCAGTACCTTGTCAGCTGCTTGGCAAGCAATTTCCGATTGTGGGAGGAGCGGTCTTTGCAATTTTGGCAGGAATGCTCATAACATTATTTGTGAAAGATAAGACTAATCTGCAGTCAGGTATTACGTTTGTTTCTAAAAAAATATTGCAGTGGGCAGTGATCCTGCTTGGCTTTGGACTCAATCTGTCTGTTGTGCTGCAGACGGGTAAACAGTCTTTGCCGATCATTGTTATGACGATCACAACATCGCTGGTTATCGCATTTGTTTTGTGCAAAGTATTACGCATTCCAGGGAAGATCTCAACGCTCATCGGAGTTGGATCTTCTATTTGTGGTGGTTCTGCAATTGCAGCAACTGCTCCGGTTATTGATGCAGATGATGAGGAGGTTGCGCAGGCGATTTCCGTTATCTTTTTCTTTAATGTCATTGCCGCATTAACATTTCCGGTACTTGGTTCGCTGCTGCATTTTTGCACCACAAACGGTGAGGCGTTTGGTATTTTTGCAGGAACGGCAGTCAACGATACTTCATCCGTAACGGCAACAGCATCCACATGGGATTCTATGTGGCATTTAGGCAGTGCGACTTTGGACAAAGCAGTAACGGTTAAGCTGACGAGAACGCTAGCGATCATCCCGATCACACTTGTTTTGGCACTGGTTCGTACGAAGAAGAGTGGAGCCGAAGGGAAAAAGGTTCATTTCAAGAAAGTATTTCCAATCTTTATATTGTACTTTATCGGGGCATCTTTGATTACAACAATCGCTGTAAATGCAGGCGTTTCGGCAGATGTATTTACTCCGTTAAAAGAACTTAGTAAATTTTTTATCGTGCTTGCTATGGCAGCGATCGGTTTAAATACCAATATCATCAAGTTGATCAAAACGGGTGGTAAGCCGCTTGCATTGGGATTTTGCTGCTGGGTCGGCATTGCAGGAATGAGTCTGTTGATGCAGCATGTGCTTGGCTTGTGGTAATAGTAATGAATTCAAGCTTCGCACATCCGAAGCTGCCACCTGGTCACATATTGCTTATTATGTCGATAGTTTAATTATATTTTGCAGCCACCATATT
>ERZ780223.4-NODE-4-length-218573-cov-7.700578_pt1 | contig 218573 bp, 171 predicted proteins | sample MGYA00511016_ERZ780223 | MGnify/ENA primary metagenome ERZ780223 (study PRJEB29588, sample SAMEA2159032) | human gut metagenome | biome: human gut; feature: human-associated habitat; material: faeces | place: Denmark | collected 2008/2010 ... | reverse complement strand
GGGCCCCCGTCAATTCCTTTGAGTTTCACCGTTGCCGGCGTACTCCCCAGGTGGAATGCTTAACGCTTTCGCTTGGCCACGGACATTGTATCGCCCATAGCGAGCATTCATCGTTTACCGTGCGGACTACCAGGGTATCTAATCCTGTTTGATACCCGCACTTTCGAGCCTCAGCGTCAGTGCTGCCCCGGCACAATGCCTTCGCGATCGGAGTTCTTCGTGATATCTAAGCATTTCACCGCTACACCACGAATTCCATGTGCCCTGTGCAGACTCAAGGCTTGCAGTTTCAACGGCTGGCCACGGTTGAGCCGTGGCATTTGACCGCTGACTTAAAAGCCCGCCTACGCTCCCTTTAAACCCAATAAATCCGGATAACGCTCGCATCTTCCGTATTACCGCGGCTGCTGGCACGGAATTAGCCGATGCTTATTCATAAGGTACATACAAAACACCACACGTGGCGAACTTTATTCCCTTATAAAAGAAGTTTACAACCCGTAGGGCCGTCATCCTTCACGCTACTTGGCTGGTTCAGGCTCCCGCCCATTGACCAATATTCCTCACTGCTGCCTCCCGTAGGAGTTTGGACCGTGTCTCAGTTCCAATGTGGGGGACCTTCCTCTCAGAACCCCTACCCATCGTCGCCTTGGTGGGCCGTTACCCCGCCAACAAGCTAATGGGACGCATCCCCATCCTTTACCAATCAATCTTTATTTGTCGCTCCCATGCGGAAAGACAAACACATCCGGTATTAAACTCCCTTTCAGGAGACTATCCCGGAGTAAAGGGCAGGTTGGATACGCGTTACTCACCCGTGCGCCGGTCGCCATCAAACCCAGCAAAACTGGGTCCATGCTGCCCCTCGACTTGCATGTGTTAAGCCTGTAGCTAGCGTTCATCCTGAGCCAGGATCAAACTCTTCATTGTAGAATATCTTTAACCTTCACCCATAAGGGAAAGGCATCTGTTCTGTTTCCGGACTCCCTGGACTTACCCGTTTATCTCGTTTCTTTTCACACCCCCGTATATGGCCAGCATACACGGGAATCATGACGGTTCGTTTCTTTTTTACCCTTGGATGACCTCTAAGAAGAACAACGTCCTCCCCAAAAAACATCCAAGCTCTTGTACTACTTTCTCTCTTTATGTAAGACTTTCAATGAACTCTTTTCACTTTACGCTCCCACTCCGCACCGCCTCACAAGGCCTTGCTTCCCGAAAGCGAGTGCAAAGGTACAACCTTTTACCGTAAACACCAAATATTATGGCCACTTTTTTCAAGCGGAAACTCCTGCAAATTTAGAAAAACTTCCGCATATAAACAAGGAATATGCTGTAAAACATATATTTAACACTCGAAATCACCCGCGATTTAAGGGAAAACTTTTTTCTTAATGGAAAACGAAGGAGAGGAAAAGAGCGGAGAAAAGGGGAAGGAAAACGCGGGAACGAAGGAGGAAGAGGAGGGAAAGGCGGCGGGGAAAAGGGGGAATGGCACCGGGAAGGTGGGGGCAACGAGACTGAAAACACGCACAAGGGGAACGGAAAGCCCAAGGACGGAGAAAGAAGGGCAGAAAGGACGACAAAGAGGAAGAAGTACCGGGACGAAAGGCACGCAAGGAAAATATAGGGCATGTGTCAGGAGCCGTACACAAAGGAAAGATAAAAGGGAAGGGCAAAGGCCGTAAAAAAGGAGGAGGCACGGGGGCAAGGAAAGGTGGATACTACTGGACAGAAGACGCACACAAGGAAAGCATGGAAGACGCACTGGAGCAACGGAACGAATTGGAACGGAAAAATGGCTGGGGCGGCAAGGATTGCAAAAAGGAGAAGACACTGGAACAGAGGGCACACACAAGGAAAGCACGGAAGATGCACAAGAAGCCACACATGAAAACACCTCATATATATTAAGGTGGAAACCGGGAAGACAGGGAAAGGACGTAGCACCCACCGGTTGACCGAAGACAAGAGAAACAACTATCCGGAAGAGAAGACCGGGCTAGGAAGGCCGAAAACGGAAGGGAAACGACGGACGACGGACAAAAAGACCGCCCGGACTGAAAACGGAAAACGATCAGGCATCCACCGAAACAAAGCGGTACTTAACCGCCACCGTGCACATAAGACCGGCCACAGCCGCCCCCGCAAGCCCCCCACCCTGCAACATCACGGCTGCCCGGCAGACAAAGGAGGATTTTCATGGGCTGCTTATGGGAACGGCGATACGGGACGAACCGGACAAACCCGCCACGGCAAAAGCGAATACCCATACCTACAGGACAAATCACCGTAAGACGGAACAGGAAGGGCCGTCGTCCCATCCGGTTACAGTCGCCTTGGAAACCGTCCCCAAGCCCGACAGAAAGACAGGAAAAGAAAGAAAAAACAATCAGAAAGACAACAAAAACGCCCAAAAGCGGGGCACAGAAAACCTCATCCGAGGCAAATCCGTAGCCCCAAACCTGAATATTTATGCAAAACACGCACCCAATCCTGCATATATACCGTATATCATACACTCCGTCTCAGCCAAACGGAAAATCAATCGGAAGCGAACGGTTTTACGTTCGGCGCACAAAATGGAGACGACCGGCCAGGAACGGAAAACGGTACGGCTGAAAACGGAAAAAAACAAGCATCCGGGCCACGGAAACACCCCCTCAGAACCGCAGCCCGGATTTATCCGAAAGAAAAACGGGACACATCTTGAATAACCATAAGGCACCCAAAAGCCCCGTTACCTGACACGCCGGAGGACCGCCGGCGCACACCCGAACCCCGCACACGGCAAAAGGAAAGCAAAAGCCGCCCTCACCCTGGCAAAACGGTAAAAACCCGACACCGCGAGAATCGAATAAAATCCATCAACGCCGGAACCACTGACGAATACGGCAAACACAAAGGCCTAAATCTGACATTCTGACAAAAAGACAAATCATCACAAAAAAAGAGTCATGTGTCCTCGAAACCGAGTTTGACATGACTCTTCTACATTTTCAGTTATAACATATAACCTTCTCCGGTTTTCATTTCAGTTTGGACATAACCGATTCTTATTCAAATCAAGAAAGAGTCCCCCAAAAAAACGAAAAACTTTCACTTCACACACTTCTTCCCGTCCACGACATACACTCCGGAAGGCAACCCCTGTAAGGCAGCATTCCGCTTCACCGCAGACCTGACAAGTTTTCCGTCGGTAGTGTAGACATTGACCTTTGCATCCTCATCTGCTCCTTTCACCAGCCGTACCCCCGTCTGTTCACCATCTATATAAAGATTCAAACGCTTCGGGAAAACTCCCTCCAGCTCCAAATAGCCCCGGAAAGCTTTAATTTCCGTTCCCGTCTCGGCTTTTGAAAATACGTTCGGTTCGTAAGCATATACATTATCTCCGTAGGGCACCACCTTCTGGAAAGTTCCCTGCAAACGAGCCGTAACAGCTCCATCTGAAACAACTGTTGCACCAGACGAAACGGCATCTGCATCTATTGTCACTTTCTCATAAGTTTGCACAGAGACCGTCTGAGCCACCTTTACCAGATAAGGTACTCCCGCTACCATGTCGCGCATATTCCCAAAATTCAAGTTACAATCCTCTCCGGCCAATTCCACGCTTTCCAACGCCTTCACCTCCTTAAAATACTTTCGAACCTGAGCCGAAGACAAATCGAACGGCAAGCAAACCATATTCCACAGCCCTGACAACAAGTTCTGCCGTACTGTCACCGTGCCATACGTCCCATCCCGCACGTCAAAACGGCTATCGTCCTCACTCAACTCCGATACGTCACTGCCATAATACATCAGCTTCACATCTGCCAAACCAACCCAATTTGCCGTATTGCCGACACCGCCCACCAGGCCTATTTCAGCCGTACGAGAAGAGACCGCACCTTTCACCGAGAAATAATCCAGCACCGCAGATGTCACGTCAGTCTGCTGCCCGTTCAAATACAGAGCCACATTCATGTCTGCCACATCGGCACTGCTCAATTCCACCTTTCGGAATGCCGCAGCCGTCAATTCATAGTTTCCATTCGGGAGCGAACCCACCGTCTGGTAAATGGGGCGTTTCCCATCCTTCAGTTCATTGCCCGGACCAATCCAGTTTTCATAGAACACACCACCTCCGTATTCCCCATTCTGTGCAGTATTGACCAAGGAACGGAAGTTCACCGTCCCGTCGTTCAACCAGCCGCCGTCCGCATTGCAAGCGGCATTATTCACCTTGAACGTCATGTCAAAAGCGATGCCGTTCAACGGTTCCGCATCTATCACGTACCTCTGGCGTGCGGACTCTAAATTCTCGCACGCTTTCTGCACAGCCGACACATCTACGGCTTTCTCAGCCTCCGTTGCGGCAGACGCAATGTTGTTCTTGAAAATCGTAAGCGAAGAACTCAATTTAGGGACAGAATTCCCGGCAATCTCCTCTGCCACCATCTTCCGGTTCCGATATACTTCATAAGCCACCATGACACTGCGGGCATTCTCTATTTCCTTCATCAAGCCAGACAACGCCCGCCCCAGAGAATCCACTGTAATGGAAAACACGTCTACTGCCACAGCCTCATCCAACAACGTTTCTACAGCTTGCGGCAAAAGTTCGCGGTCGAGTGAGCGAGCCACATCCACCTGTGCCTCCCACGTCTGTCGCAAGTCATCATCTCCTACGCCCAGATACTCCAATACGAAATCATTCATCACACACCACATTCCGGCATTATCGCATACTGCGCCCACAGTCAACTGCCCATCACCCACAAAAACATCTGTGTAAATACGCGAAACGGTTGCACCGGCATTCAAGTCCTCTGCATTCTGCCCCAGATGCAATGCCGTATTCGCCCCATCGGCCCGCGTCTTATCCACACTATACACCGAAACCGGTAAACCACCGGTAGTCTTCACATACAACCGGAAATGCTTATTGGATGTGCCTAAATCGCTTCGCGCCTGCATACTCACCCGGTAGTTTCCTAACGGAATCCCTGTCAACAATTGATAACAATCAAAAGTAGTATGCCAGAACTCCATCACTCCCTGACTGAACTTAGGATAGTTCGCATCCGATACCGTAAGCGTCCACCCGGTCGTATTCCCAATGTCAAAACCAGCATTTTGTATCCGCGCCGTCAAATCGACCGGATGTGCAACAGACGCATTATCCAGACGGTATTGCTCCATCGCATCCAGCAAGGCATGATAAGCCGCCATACGTTCACGTGCCTCACCGGACACCAATAATACACGCGCCTCATCGACCGCCTTTTTCAGAGCACCGCCCTTGTCTTCACCATACGTCAACGTATCTGAAGCCGCCACCGCTTCTTCAAGCAACATGTACGGACTTTGATACTCCAAAGCCACGTCGGCAAACGACACCCACTGACATGCATTATTCAAACCGGACTCCACTCCCACCGTCAAATCTTGGTCGAGTACATCCGTCGCCACTTCCGTCTCACGTAAAACCTTAACCGACGTCACCGGAGACCTGTCGTCATTGGCAAACAATTCTATTACCCCTCCGTCGGCTCCTTTCTGTACAACCGCCTTGAAGACATAGCGCCCAACAGGTAATCCGGATGCAGACGCATAAATCAAACGCTGTCCGGCCAAGAAATTGCCTGTACAATAACGTTCTATCATGTTCTCTCCCGTAGCATCCCCACGCTGCGCATCCGACCCGTCTATGGCAAACACACGATAATTACCACCTTCAGCATCGGTCATCCAATGCGTACGGTTATCAAACATCACGTCGGTTCCCGAAGGCAACAGACGCCCTCCGTCCGGCAAAACCGAATTGACATCCACAGCTTTGCCCGCATGGGGTAAATAGGCCTTCCAAGCCTTATCCAAATTCTCATAAGCCCTGAAAACCTCATCGGCCGAACCCGCTACAGCAAAAAGTTCCAATGCTTCTTTCAACGAGATATCGTCCACTCCCTCCGTCTCCACAAACTTCTTATACCTCTCGTACGCATCCTTGTAGTCCTCATAATGTACCTGCAACAGGTGTATCTCTCCCAACACGCGTTGATAACGCACGGCCGTCTCTATCCCATCCGAAGCCGATTCTTTCAATCCGACCAACTGCTGCCAAAGCTCAGATGTCACCTCATCCTCCCGAATGGCATCCGCCTCTTTTCGCATGGTAGACAAATCAACTGACAAATCCGTCTCCCCAAGGTAAAGCAAACTAAAGTTATCCATGGCAAACCAATTCATGCCATTCGCCGAATAAGCATAATTCTGATCGGTCATATTCTTGGCTCCGAAAGTCAACTTGCCCTCTTCGCCGACATAGAACTCTACCGTAAAACGTCCGGCCTCCCCATCCAGTGAAGCCACCGGCGTATTTACCCCGTCGGCATACAAATACACGTCTTTTACATAATTACGGGCAGCCTCTCCGCTCTTGCCTTGTTGCGTGGCAATGACAGATGCCCCCAATTCATATTTACCCGGCTTCAAACCTTCAAGGGTCTGAAATATGTTAAAACGTTCCTGTCCCCAATAAGTCCGACCATCCTCCGAAGCCGTACGTTTACGTTCGATATAAGGCTGGCTTAACCCCGAAACTGACGACACACCCTTTTGAAAACCTTCCACGTCCGTCATCCACAGTTCAGGTTTCTCACAATCAGGGTCCGGCAAAGAATGAGTCAACTCATTTTCATTGGGAATAATATGGAAGGATTTCTCTATTACGACTCCCGACTGGTTAGTCAAACGGAATATCAACTCATGTTCTTGGTTGTCCTCTAAAGTATATGTATAGGAACCTCCCGTGGCCAACTGCCTGCCGTTCTCATCATACCATATTTCACTTTCTATGTAGTTCCAGTTCGCATAAGAAGTGCTCACGGTCAGCGAACGCCCTTTTCCCATCAAGACTTCACTGCCTTCCACCACCTGACCGTTATATACGGCCGTTGAGGACAACGTTCCTTTAATCCCCTCACCGCGTACGGACACGGAAAACATTTGTGTACTCTCTATTCCATGGGTATTCGTGTACGTAAGACGATATATTCCGGAATGTTCAGCCGTGACCTGCCGTTGCTGTCCGGCCGCCCCGTCATCCCATGTCCATTTTCCCGTATTGCTCTCCCCCTCGGGTAAAGTAGCCGACAAGGTCAATACAGCCCCCGATTCCACATCTCGGATTTCCGCATATTTTCGGGTTTCCGTCTTTCCGGCTATCACAGGAAAAAGAATTGTAGGCGTTTGTTCCGCAGTAACCGGCCGGTCACTGTACATCAAATCGCCAAATCCCGTATGGTCATATCCTCCGCTATTGTTCCCATACGAACCGCCGCCACGCTCCATACCGATAATCCCTTTCATCGTCCGGCAAAAGTTCATCGGGATTCCCATCCGGTTCTCGTAATGATTGATAAACAACTGCCAAATAGGGCGCCATTGCCCGCGTCCGGTAGCATTCAATCCCCCCATCCACCAATTCTGTTTATAAGGCAGGTCGTCCGTGCCACTATTGTATGCTGCCACGTATTCCGCCGCACCGGCTACCATCGCCGCACCGGCCTGGCCTGGTATCAGCGTATTCGTCAAATTGCAAAAAGCATTGTCTCCCTGATTGTAAGCCGACTCAAAAGCGTACGACAACAAACCCAACGCCGCCATGGCATGCCCTTGGTCGCGCCCGCTCTCTTGCATTTGGTTCAAATAACCTAACGGTCCACGCTCGTCTTTATGGAACCAAGGTATCAGTCCCCAACCATAGCCGCACAAACCCTGTCCGAACGCATCGGGATGAAGGGCCGTCACGCAAAGCGACTCATTGCCCGGTCCTTCTTTCAACCAATACATACCGTAATTATATATGTCCGGTAAGTCGCATAATACCCCCAAAGAAACACAGAAAAGCGCATTTCCCAATCCCCAGTTACTATGGTAATGATACCAGTTTTGTTCGCGCTCTACCGTATCATGCCGACGTTCCAAAAAATCTTGTGCCGTAGTAAACCATACATCTATCATGTATTGCTTAAACAATTCAAAATCTTCTTCCGGCCATTTCTTATAATCGCGCATGATTTCGGCAGCATTGATAAACTGGTAACCGATAAATCCGGGAATCAACGAAACATTCGTATTGCCGGCAAGTCCTTTGTTATAGATACGGTAAGCATTCAATACGTCTATGGCCACGTCGCCATAGCCCTCATCTCCCGTAATCTTCCATAACAATGCACATTGATAAGCCCGCGCCGCATTACGGTAAGCATTCATATAATTCTCCTGACCGGATATTCCACGTGAAATATACTCGTTCACGCCCCAGTTATGTCCGTGGTCTCCATTTACGGGAGGAGCCGTACGCAAGGCTTCCAAAGCCTCCAAAGCATGCTCATCTCCTGCGGCCAAGCGGGCACGCACGGCCTCAAAGTCCTCCTCCGAGTGTAGCAGGCCAGGGTGGCGGAAAGCCGCCTCTTGGGCATATAACGTGCCTGCCACAAGAGCTACACTAAATAAACACAATAATAATCTTCGTTTCATGACAATAAAACTTTTCTATCCATATATTAAAAAAAAGAATGCCGCCCTTTCCCCAAAAAGGATACGGCATCCCCTCTATTTCGTAAAGGACTTACCAAATATCCCATCCTCCGTTTTTATTTGAATACGCCTCGATGATATCATGATCAGAAGCGTTACCGCCATAACCGATATTCACATCACCACCTGCATTCACACTGCAAGCCATCATATCCGAGACTTCCATCTTTACCATCTCCATATGGGGAGACTCATACATTTTCTTTTCCATTGTTTATTGTTTTTATAAGTTTATACCTTTTATTTGATTACTTTCTTTCCGCCTACGATGTAGATGCCGCGTTCCAAGCCACTGAGGGCTTCAGCCTTCTTCACACCGGCCTTCACCTTCACGCCACTCAGAGTAAACACATCAACCATCTTTCCGCCATCTTCCGCCGTATTGTCCAACACTTCACCGACACTAGTCACCGATCCGTCTATATCGATGAGCAAGCGGTTGACACCGGCAACCGGAGATTCCGAATCCACATTGATATAGGCGCGGAAGCCTTTCAGGCTTACCTTATCTGCTTGGTCGGCCAGATAGAACATATCATCCTTGATAAAGTATGCTCCTTGCGGTACTGTGGTGGCATCGTAGTTTCCGGTCATCAAAACCAAATTCATCGGAAAAGCTTCCGGCTGTTTTGCACTGACCATCACACCATCAGCTTTGATTTCCGTCACGACTTCTTCCGGCTTCACCAAATAAGGCACACCGGATTCCACAGCATCCACTTTGTCGAAATCCAACGTAATGCCCTCTCCCGAGGCTTGCATTCCACTCAACCGCCTTACCTCGCCCAGTTTATTGGCCTCAATCTGTTTGGCTGTCAGGGCAAAAGGCACACAGAAAGTATTCCACTTCCCGGCCACCAACTTGCGCTGAAGGGTCACATCAGCATACATGTCAGCTTTCACGTCATAAGCCCCAGTCTCATCCAGAGCCAAAGCCTCGGCCCTGGGAGCTACTTTATAGAGTTTCATGTCGTTACAGCCTATCCAGTTGGCCAGATTGCCCTCTTCCGTCTTCACGCCTAATTTCAGCACACTTTCAGTTGCTTGGAAGAAGGACACATTATATACTTTATCCAGTGTTTTTCCATTTTCAACCCAATCCCCTTGCTTTTCTCCGGCATAAACTGCTGCCTTCAACTGTCCTTCTCCACCAATATTGGCTCTATTACCGAAAGCTCTCAAAGTAATCTCATATTGTCCGGCCGGTACATTTACCTCTTGATAAAGTACCCAAGTACTCGGTGTAAATTCAGTTCCTTGATAACTTTCATAGAACTGGCTCGGTTCATTATTATTTTTAAAATTGTTACTCCATGAATTTGTACAAGAAACCCAACCAAAATCAGATACACTTGCCTTAGGCTTACCCGTCACATCCGGATTCTTCAACATAAACGTCATGTCGAACTGATGCTCACCCATAGGTGTGGCCGACTGTACAAACGTCCGGCGAGCATTCTCCAAAGCTTCATAGCAAGTTTGAAGTTCCTCAACCGTTTCAAGCTGAACATACCCTTCTGCCGTTTTTATGGCAATTTCAAAAGCATTCACCGTTTCTTGGTCTGCCGTGGAATTCTCCTTGTATATCGAACATTCTTCCAACAATCCGGCTATATCTTTTGATATGCCAACCACTGACGCACATTCTTCCACAGCCTGTTTCAAAGCATTATAAGCGGCATAACGTTCATCCAACGTAGCAACCGGCATTTCAATAGCCTGTTTCAAAGCAGCCTGAAGCTTTTCCGGCAAATAAGCCTCATCTATAGCCTGAGCTTCTGCTAATTTAGCATCATATAGCCCCTGTATCTCCTGAGCCCCATCGTTGACTAAAGTCAAACGGAAATTATCAAAGAACAACTGTAAATGAGCCTCTGACTTATGTACATTTACTCCAATCCGCACCTTGCCGTCCACAACAAGCACATTACCAGCCTCAGCCCGGTTCCTCTCTTTATCAGCCGCCCAATCTACTACAGCCTGTTCTACCGAACCTCCATGATTCCAATTCATTTTAGCCGTAGCCCTTGCCTCCGAACTCTGAATATAAAGGTCTGTCTTATCCCCAATCGTTGCATGTTCCTGCACAGATACACGATAAAGTCCATTTGGCACATCAATCTCTTGATAAAAGTCCAAAGTAGGTGCCCAATGTGTATTGAACCCAAAGAATGGCATGCCATGGCTCATATCAGGCTTCTCATTACAACCCCAGCCGTCCATCGTATTATCCTCAAATCCCGGATTCACCACCATCAACGGGGTGACATCCAAGTTGGCGACACCGTCTGCCAAGCCATTTCCCTTATCATAAAACGCCTTGCAGGAACCCAACAGTTCATTTCCGACAGCAGTCCAGACTTCTTTATCCTTTGATGCCAAAGCCTTGGCAGAAGTTGCTTCAATAGCCGATTGCAATTCACCTTTAACGACATCATCAGCCAAAACCACGCCTTTCAAATATTCCGCATATTCCTTAGTGTTCAGGAATTTGGCTGCAAAATCTACCTTCACCACATTCACCTCGGCTATCAAGTTAGCTATTTGGGCTATGGCTGCAGCATACTCCTCTGAAGTAGTATAAGATTCCTCCTTTACTGCGCCCAACTCATCCAAATAAGCTGTAGGCACCTGCCCTTCAAGGTTCTTTGCCAAAGTATGTGCCTCTTCCACTTTCTCCTTCAAGGCATCTGCCATGGCACCCATATCCTCTCCTATATATTCTACCTTGACACGGGAAATAGCCAACCAATTGTTACCATTGTTTTCACCAGCACGCAAACCGATGCGCAACGTACCCTCGGCCACCGTACCGACTACGGAAACTTCGCCCCACACATTGGTGGACACGGCTTCCTGACCACTATTGGCAAACAGGTACAGCCCTTCGGCACAAACATTGTCATTACCTTGCGCACGCCCCATCGCCACGGCAGTCACCCTGTAACTTCCGGCAGGCAGTCCCTTTATTTCCTGCCATATCAAATCGGCATTCTTAGTGGGCGCATCGTTATTTGTCCAATATTCTATACCCTTACCTGAATATACATCGTTGTTCAATGCAGCATTTTCCATATTGTAAAATTGGGACTTATTCAAGGCATTCCTATCCCATCCATAATTTTCCGTACACAAGGCATTGGCCATCGCTCCCGTCATATCCATAGGGTTCTCTCTATTCACGGCATCCACTATGGATTGGTCTGCCAAAATACTTACGGCCGAAAGCACAATATGGTTGTCATCACTCCCATTCTCTCCTGTTTTTATCCCTAAAGAAAGAAGACCGTCCTCTCCGACAACCACCTCCTTCAATTCATACTTTGTCATGGTATAACCTGTTGTGATATCTGCCGTATTCTCATTGGCAAACACTTGCATACCCCCCTTCAATGTATGGTCACCCAAATTCTGGCATTCCGCCCACATGACCACGGTATATTTTCCCTGCAGAAGTTTGGTATCCTGATAGATGATTTTCGTATTGGCTTCATAATGATAGCCATTTCCCTGCCAACGTTCCACCCCATTGGGACACGGGCAATCTCCAAGGATTACATCCTTATTGTTAGGAATCGCATAAATCCGGAAATTTCCACCAGTTACGTCTGTATTCCATCCCATCTGCGCATCATACATTCCTGCACTCAGTATGGACATCTTGGCATTCCGCATCACCCATCCGGACACATCCACTTGTCCGTCTTCCGCATCAGCCAACAATCTGCCCATCGCATACTCATAAGCACTCTTGTCCGTCACAATCCCTTTAGCTTCATTAGTTTCCTGAGAGGCCAAAGACGCCGCACTCATCAGTGCCGCCGTAAATAGTAATTTACTTTTCATTTTTTGTTTTTTAATAATTTACATTATAGGTTAATATCACATTTTTCATTTATATCGGATTACGAACAAGCCTCCCTAAAAGCACAAAGAACACATTCATTTATGCTTTCTTTACACTATAGTTCAATACACCTCCGTATTCAAATCTATTAAAAGCAAAAAACCGTTCATAAAACACAATAAAACAAAGATTTGTTTGGAAAAACGGACAAAAAGCCTTATTTTGCAGAAATTTTCAGTCTGTAGCCTGTGGGGGAAAATAGGCAGACTCACGAAAACGAGGAAGCGTATGGCATTAAAAAATATCTTTGCGTGCTGTTTTTGCTTGGTATGTGGAGTAACGACTGTTCCGGCTCAAAAACAACTCACCGGAAAAGCCACTTATTATTCCGACAAGTTACATGGAAGAAAAATGAGCAACGGCGAGAGATACCACCGTGACAGTATGACTTGTGCACACAAAAAGTACCCTTTCGGTACCCTGCTGAAAGTACGCAACCCGCTAAATGGAAAAGAAGTGGTGGTGAGAGTAACCGACCGTGGGCCTTTCTCAAAACGTTATGTCATCGACCTGTCCAAGGCGGCAGCACGTGAGTTAGGATTCATCCGGAAAGGTTTTTGCCAAGTGGAAATCACGCGGATACATCCCAATCGCATCCCATTCAGACCGGAAGATGCCGAGGAAATTCCGGAGCTACACTTAGAATATCAGGATATAGTGACCTACCCTGTACCGATATGGCAACAGGATACGCTACAGGATAAGAAGCCGCAACCGGCAAGAATCAAGAAACTTAAAATCGACAAGAAATAGAATTCAATTTGTAGACACAAAATGGAAAAGAAACTCAGAAGAGAGTCTGTTTGCGTACAGGCCGGATGGACGCCCAAGAAAGGCGAACCGCGCGTTTTACCTATTTATCAAAGTACTACTTTTAAATACGACAACAGCGAACAAATGGCTCGTTTGTTCGACTTGGAAGACACGGGATATTTCTATACCCGATTGCAAAACCCCACAAACGATGCCGTAGCAGCCAAGATTGCCGAACTGGAAGGAGGCGTAGGCGCCATGCTGACGTCTTCAGGACAAGCGGCCAATTTCTATGCCGTATTCAATATCTGTCAGGCAGGCGACCACTTCGTCACCTCTAACACTATTTATGGAGGCACATACAACCTGTTCGGAGTCACCATGAAAAAGTTAGGCATCGAATGCACGTTTGTAGATCCGGAATGGGACGACAAACGTATCGAAGCCGCTTTCCGTCCGAACACGAAATGTTTTTTCGGCGAAACCATTTCGAATCCGGGCGGCCACGTGTTCGACATAGAACGCTTCGCCCGGATGGCCCACAAACACGGTGTGCCCTTGATTGTGGACAACACTTTTGCCACACCAATCAACTGCCGCCCGTTTGAATGGGGAGCAGACATCGTCACCCACTCCACCACTAAATATATGGACGGACACGCCACATCGGTAGGCGGTGCCATCGTGGACAGCGGTAACTTCGATTGGAACGCCCATGCCGACAAGTTCCCGGGCCTTTGCCAACCGGACGAAAGCTACCACGGGTTGACTTATGCCGACGCTTTCGGCAAGATGGCTTACATCACCAAAGCCACGGCGCAACTCATGCGAGACTTAGGTTCCATCCAAAGCCCCCAAAACGCATTCTTGCTCAATCTCGGCCTTGAAACCTTGCATCTGCGTATGCGGCAGCACTGCGCCAACGCACAAGCCGTAGCAGAGTACCTGGAGCAAAACGAACGTGTGGCTTGGGTGAACTACTGCGGACTGAAAAGCAACAAATATTATGAGTTAGGACAAAAATACTTGCCGAACGGGTCTTGCGGTGTCATCGCATTCGGCCTGAAAGGCACAAAAGAAGATGCCATCCGGTTCATGGACAGCTTGAAGATGATTTGCATCGTGACGCATGTGGCCGACGCCCGCACATGCGTATTGCATCCGGCCAGCCATACGCACCGCCAGCTCTCCGACGAACAGTTGCGCGAAGCCGGAGTGGCACCTGACCTGATTCGCCTGTCAGTCGGTATAGAAAATGTAGAAGACATCATTGAAGACATCCAACAGGCGTTGGACGCATCGAAATAAGTGCCGGTAGCCGTGGCTTCGGTTTCCACCACGCCCCACGGCCATCCCCTATTATGCCCAACCTCCCCCGGAAAACGCTGACAAATACGTTTCCGGGGGAGGCTGTTTTCAACGGACACGGTTTCTCAATGCCCCGATTTACCATCCAACTTCTTCCGCAAGATTTCGCGCACCTCGTCAGCCGAAGCCCCGACGGCCAACAGGGTACCGTCGCTGTCGACAAGGAAAGTGCCTCCACCGGAGTTTCCTATACCGTGTAAAGCCCATACATTATTGGCATCTTCCACCTCGGCATAGCAAGCCCAAGGGTAGCCGTCCTTACGCACCGCCTGCTCCATGTCGCTCCGGCGCTTCTCGCGAGCTATGCCCACCACCGTGAAGCCTTTGTCCTTGAACTCCTCATAAACGGGAATCATGGATTTGGAATTCGCGCGGCACGGCCCGCACCACGAAGCCCATAAGTCTACAAGGGCAATCTTGCCGCGTATCAGGCCGGACATACGCAAAGGACGGCCGTCGCTACCCGTAATCTCATAATCGGGATAAGGCTGCCCTTCGGCCAATGTCCGGCATTGGCGCAAAGCGTTCACGACGGCATGGTAAGGATGTTCCGGCAAATAACCGGCATAAACGGAATCATAAACCGCCCACAACGCTTGTTTCAGACTGTCCGGATGATCGGTATCATCCAACTCGAAACGCAAAAAAGACAAGCCGGATACCGAAGGCTTGCGCGCCGCCTCGCGGAGCCGCCACGACTTTTCTTCGGCACGGCAGGTAGCAAGGCTGTCCTGCAAAGCCATCATCCGGGGCGAATAAAGCCTGCGGGACTTTTCCAAACTGTCCCGTTGCTTATAAATTTTGTTCGCCTCTTCCTGCGTCTCCGCCGTCCTCAGGCGTTCATACAAGTCCTTGCCTGCCGGAGTGAAATAATCATCCTCACTTTCAAGGGTATCCACACGGGCGTTGTACTGTTCGTACTTGGGACTGAATATGCTTTCGGCGCGTTGGTCCACATCCTGCATCAGCCGGTTCTCCGTCCCGTCGGTCTCCACTTTCGGTCTTCCCTCTTCCGGAATGGTAATATGCAGGGTGGCATCCTCACTCAAGAACTTTGCCCAGTAAAAAAGCCCTTCCATCCAGTCGTGCCACAAATAAAGTTGCCAAGCCTCTATACAGTCAGTATACAAATCATATTCAAACTTCCCGTTATGCACCGGGATGGAAATGAAAGGCTTCACCCGCGCATCCAATCCGTAACGGTGCAACACAAGGCGGCTCGCCTCCGTCGGTTTCTCCACCGTCCCCGTCAGGCGGCAATGCAGCTTGCCTTCACGCTCCTCCTTCAGGTTCACGCCTTTGATGAACCAACCGTCTTTCCCTCCTTCCATGAAGTCGAACGAAGTATCACGGCCATCCAACGGCGGAAAGACCAGACGGAAACTCACATTACCGGAATCGGGCATATACACGCGCTGCCCCAACGCCAGTCCCTCGCAACGCCGCAAGGGATAGTCTCGCCCCGTCACAGCACCGCGCAAATGCAGGACGGAATCCAGTTGTATCCAATACTGCTTACGGTTGTAAGCCTCCATATATAAGGTTGTAGCAACCGGTGTACATTCCACGCGGCTGATTTCCACCGCCGTTGTGTTACGGTCGCCCACTGCGGGGTTCTTCACATCGCGAACTTGCGCTTCCTGCGCCCTCAGCAGCTCTCCGCCGCACAAGAGGACAATCGCCGACAATAGATAATTCAAATAATGTCTCATCGTATCGTAGTCATAATTACACCTTTCTATCTGCGTTCCAACTGTTGTTTCAGATTCTCCAAATGCAAACGGAACTGCTCTTCCGACGCATAGCGCAAACCGCTCCGCACCACATTCCCCATGCGGTCGAGCGTCTCGTAATGCGGAATCCCCAAGAAATTGAACAGCTCCATCAGGCGGTTGAAATCGTCACGGCTCACCTGCACCACATCTTCTCCGGACAGGTGTTCGTCCACATACTTCCGGTAGTTCTCTTCCGGTCCTTCCCCTTCGGTGCTGATAAACAGGAAATCCACATCGGAATGGTTGCGCAAGGCCTCGCGCATCGGCTTGGAACGCTCGATGCCCGAACGGCAAGGCCCACAAAACATCCCCCAAAAATCTATCAGGACATATTTTCCCCGGTACTTCTCCGTGAGGCGGCGCAACAGTTTCCCGCCTTCCGTATCGGGCAGGGCGTAAGTAAGCGTATTGCGGCGACGTGCCTGTTCGAGCAACCGCTCGGCCTGGACACGCAACACCTCACGGTTCATATATGCCAAGCGGTTTTGGTAAATGCTGTCGTACATGGACGGTGCTTCACTATAATGGCGTCCTAAATCGGAAGACAAGGCACGCAGCACCACCAAACGTCCGAGTAGCGACGGCTCGTCCGCCCCCAATATCGCAGTGTCCACGGCCATCATGGCTGCATCCTCTTTGGCCACGCTGTCCGGTTCCATGGAACCAACCAATACAGCAGGGCTGCGCATGACCGAAGAGAACTCATAACGGTTCAGGAATATATCCAAGTCGCGAAGCACCAAAGCGGATACATCATCGCAAGGCATCTCGCGCAGGAAACGGTAGTTGGCTGGGTCACGATACGGTGCCATTTTCGCCCGTATTTCTTCCCACTTCATTTTTTCATAGTCAATGGCAAAACTTTGGTTCATCTCGTAATCGAACACTGCCATACCATGCACTAACCGCGTTTGACACTTAGCCAAATGACGCTCCCACGGCGTATAACCGAAACGCCAAGCCACGTAGTCCACCGCCCGTAACCGCTCGCGCATCCGCCTCATGGCGTTTTCCGTGAAATCTTTAAAACCGAGCGAATCCGAAACAGCGGAAAACTCGTCATACGGGTAAGCACAAAGCTCCGAAACCCCATGCTCCAAAGAACGCTTCCGCCCAAACGGGCCGGAAGGCGCAGAAGCGCAGGACACCGAACCATCCGCCCGCATGACCATCTCCGTGGTCTGCCCAGGCACGGCATAGAAGTTCAACCACTTGCGGAAATCCTTGCCTTCTATCAACAGTGCCCCTTCCACAGGATACCAAGCCCAGAAACGGAACTCGAACGTGCCATCCTCACGGATATCCACCACGAGGGGGACGCGCTCACCAGTGGTCGGCTCACAACGGCCATACAGCATAGTGGAATAGCCTTGGCTGCGCGAATATCCCTCGATGCGGCCACGGACGCAGGCCGTGTCCGCCGTGAAAAACTGCCGCTCCAACTCGGGTGTCATCACGAACGGCTCCCGTTCCTCGGGCACCTGCGGGGCCTTCCCCTCTTCGTGCACGCCATAGATATTAAACGCCCCTTGCATATTCCCCTCGATAAAATCAAAGAAACGGGTTTTCCGGGGCATAGGCTCAAATAACACCTTGAATTCGCCTTCACCGCTTGGAGGAGTCACATAATGTTCCCCCAGCACAATGCCCTCGCCCCGCAAGGCTTTATACTTCCGATTGTCATCTCCCAGAAGCCAGGAATCCTTGGACATTTGAATCCACCAACCCGGCTTGTATCGCTCGTGGAAACTGATAATCGTAGCAGTGTCGGCAAACTCCACCTTCGTAATACGGATAGTGGAAGTGGTACTGCCCACCCACGCCGGACGGGAGAATGTCCGCGCTTTCCGCGCTGTCGCCTCCGGGGAAGCGCAGCACAGCACGGCCAAAAGCAGCCATGCCCATAACGTTGCCTTGTGTGTTGTTTTCATTTCGGTATTCATCGTTTAAGTGTTTCCTTTTTACGTCTTTATCTTACCACGACTTTCTTCGTCACCAAGTTGCGCCCGTCGGCCGACAACACTTGGACGATATAGAAACCGGGAGACAAGGGAGTCTCTACCGCCGACGCTCCACACAGAAGGTCCGCCACGCAGACACCGGAGAGCGCAGCGACACGTACCTCTGCCGCCACGGGCGACGGCTCCACACGCAACGTGCGTCCGGACACCGACACGACAGGTACGGACGCGTCCATCGCCACTTCGCCTATCCCCGTCTCGTCCGGAAGGTTGGCCGACCCGTAACGGTTCGTATTGCCGAACTTTACCTGATAGGGCCACTGTTCGTCGTTCGCGTCGTTGTCGTCCCACACTTGCCGCCAATATTTCTTCGGGCCTCCGCTCACCACAAAGTAAAGCCGTTTGCAGTCCACCGGACAATCGAAGAATACCGTATCCTTCGGGGTGCCGTACACAGACTTTCCCATGTCGCCATACACCCGGCTGCCATCTTTAAGCAACGCTACAAAGCCATAACGCCATTCCGCGTATGTCGCATTCTTCACACGATAGCCCTCCTGACGGTTCAGGCCTTCAAAACAAGCGGAAACCGTGGAACCGACCCTTTTGGGCAAATTCAGCCGGATGATGTTGTGCCCCGTATTCTCAGGAGCCGCAGAAGGACTGATGCGCCAATAATTGTCGGCCACCTTGAGCATGGCAGGCAAGGGACGGCTGTCCACTTTGGCAGCACCGTACTCTTCCAAGGCCGGAATGTCCCAAGTGGCGAAACGGGCTGCACAGTCGTACATTTCGTCATTGAACTCGCTGTCCGTGATTCCCGTGAGGCGCATATAGGCCTCGACGGCATCCTCCGGGTTCCGGCTCTGGTTCCAAAGCCGCCCCATGAAGTCCATCCCGTGCTTGTAACACCAGTAATCTTGTATGAAATAGTTGTTGTAACGCGGCGATTCATGCAGGATATGCTTGTGCACGTTTTGCAGGTAGCCGTCGAACCATTCGTTGTTGAACTGGTCGGCCGGCATGATTTTATAGGCCTGCCATTGTGCGCACTGCTCCCAAAATGCACATCCCTTACCCCCTCCGGGTTCATACATCCAGCCGTTCTGGTTGCCGTTGTCGCAATGCACTTGGTATTGGAAACAGTGGCCTATCTCGTGGTAAAGCGTCTGCCAGTTGCGCGACGGGGCAGCCCAAGGCGTAAGGGTGAGCAAACCGATCAGGTCGTCCACACCCGAACCGGAAGCTTCCCATCCTTCAGGTTCATAACGCAGGCGGATGACCATCTTATAAGTGTCGGTCCTCGACCTGCCACGACGGATGAACTTCAGCGAATCGGTATAAAAATCGAAAGCGATTTCGGCATTCCTCAGTACCTCGTCTATGTCTATCGTATGGTTGCCGCACGTAAACACGGAAGGGTTCTCACCGTAACCTTTTTCCCAAAACAGTATCCAATTCTTCGACTGGCGCGTACGCCCGATATAATAAGCATTGTCTGGGTCGTTGACATCTCCCATCAACCACTGGGCCGTATAGACTTTCTTGTCTACCGTCTGCGTGACATCCTGCAAAGCCTGTGCGGCCGAGCGGATTTGTTCCTCGGTCTGTTCAGTATTCTCCCAAACCTCCTGTGCAGCTTGAATGGCCGTCTCCATCTTTCCCCGCTTTTCCTCGTCTTCTTCATACCAGTCCTTCACTTGTCCGGCATAGCGGAGCGCGTCGGCCAAAACATCATAGACGGCCGCCGAGGCCTCGATGGCCGTCACGGCTTCGTCCAAGGCGGCTTTCGCTTCTGCCATGGCTTTTTCATCCGGATTCTCCGCCGCCGCGGCTTTTTCGGCTGCTTCTATAGCTGCTTCCACCGCCTGGCGAACCGCAGACTGGATATGTTTCGCCTGCAATTCCTCACGGACATCATCGGCATAACGCGACAAATAAGCCGCATAATCTTCCGAGGTGTTCCCGCCGAGATAATACAGGCGGATGTTGTCGAGACAAATCCAGTTGCCTGTGGCGTTTTCGGCCTTGAACCCGATGGTGACTTGCCCGTCCACCACCGTAAAGTAGAGGTCTTTGTGGGCCTTCATCGTATCCACCGGCATGTCATAAATCCCGGCATACAAAGTAACGCCCGTTTGCTTCTCTCCGGCATTCACCGTGCTGTTCGCACCGTTCTGCTGGATATTGCCTACGGCAGCACGCAGGCGGTACTTCCCGTCGGGAATGCCTTCCAACGTCTGCCGGATACCGACATCCGGCACTTTGGACCCGATGTTCACCCAACGCTCCAAATAAGTAGTACCGGATTTGCCCGGAAAACTCGTATTGGTCTGCGTGAGCATCCCATCGTTTTCCCAACCGGTCGTACCGTCCTCGAAATTGGGATTCACAATGCGCAAAGTCATGGTCAGCGGATGCTCCGGCGACGCGTTTTTATATTGGTAAATCTGCGTAGCCTCCGTCAACCGTTGTGTCGAAGCCAAGATATCCGTAACTGCGGCATGCTCGTCTTCATAGACCGTCTGCGCTTCGTCTATCGCAGCTTTCAATTCTTCGGCATACACACCCGAGCCGTCGCCGTAAGCTGCCCGCGCCTCCGAAAGGGCTGTTTCCAAGTTGCCCTTATCCATCTCATCGCAGAGCAATTTCACGTAATCCACCAAAATCTTGGCATGGTTGGCCGACCCTACCCCCTCGTTGGCCGCAAAACCGATGCGTATCTTTCCGGTGGTTTGTGCCGTAAGCGTAAAAATAAGCTCGTCCGTTTTCCACGACTTCACGGGGAAATTTTTCACGTTGGAAACCGTAGCGGTTCCGTTATCCGGCAGCCAGGCCAACAGGCTGTTTCCGGCACTGGACGTACCCACGTTATAATAAGCCGAAGACAAACGGTAAGTTCCTTTAGGAAGGGTCACACTTTGGGAATACACAAGCTGCATGCCCCAACCCGTAGTCAATCCGAGCGCACCGCCTTCCGAGCCTTCGTACCCTGAAGCCGGCAGCGCGGAACTGTTGTTGAACGTCACCTCCGGATTATAAGCAAACGTGCCGGCCACGGTATAAGTGGCCGTGGTTTCGTTCGTCCAACCGTAAACTTCGTTTATGACATCCCCGGAAACATTGCCCGTTTGCCGGGCATCGTAGTTGAAATTCGTATCAAAACCGTGGTTTTCCAAGAAGTAAGCGGATATATCCACTTGTGCCCAACTATGCAGACTCGACGCAAGACACAAACACATGAATAAGTTTCTTTTCATATTATTAGGTATAATGTTTAGTGCCGTAAAGGTACATATTTTAAGCTAATAGCACAAAATCTCAAAAGAAAAAGTTATATCTTAAACGGCTCTCAGGCAAATGAAAAATCGTTCTCAGGCAATTGATTTTTCGTTCGCCTGAGAATGATTTTCCGTTCTCAGGCGAATGATTTCAGACACGTAAGAAGCTGATAAACAGAAATATCAAGAAATACAAATTCTTTACAACGACACATTTCCTCTTACGCCCTTTCCTATGTGCAGGAAAACCGGACGACAAAAATATCCCTCACGTACAAATTAAAAGAGCAGGCATGAAAAAAGCCGCCCAGAGTTCCGGACGGCTTTTTCTCTTATAGCAAATTAAATTATTCGGCGCTTGCAGGTGTTTCTGTCGCAGTTTCTGCTGCCGGTGCTTCGGCCGCAGGAGCCTCTTCAGCCTTGGCCGCAGACTTCTTGGAACGACGCGTACGTGTCTTCTTCGTAGCTTGCTTAGCCATGTTCTCATCATAGTCCACCAATTCGATGAAACACATCGCTGCGTTGTCACCCTGACGGAAACCGGTCTTGATGATACGGGTATAACCACCCGGACGGTCAGCCACTTTCACAGAGATTTCCTTGAACAACTCTGTTACGGCATACTTGTTCTGCAAATAGCTGAAAACGACACGACGAGAATTAGTAGTATCGTCCTTAGACTTTGTAATCAACGGCTCCACGTATTTCTTCAAAGCCTTGGCCTTTGCAAGAGTCGTAGTGATTCTTTTGTGCATGATCAGAGAGATGGCCATATTGGCTAACATCGCTTGTCTGTGGGATGCAGTACGACTCAAATGATTGAATTTTTTATTATGTCTCATTGTTTATTAATCTTTATCTAATTTATACTTAGAAATATCAGTTCCAAACGACAGATTCAGACTCTCTAGCAAATCATCAAGCTCAGTGAGCGATTTCTTACCGAAGTTTCTGAACTTCAACAAGTCGGTCTTGTTAAACTGTACCAAGTCGCCCAACGTTTCCACATCTGCGGCTTTCAGACAGTTCAAGGCACGGACAGAAAGATCCATGTCTACCAACTTGGTCTTCAGAAGTTGACGCATGTGCAACACCTCTTCATCAAACTCTTCATTGCCCTCACCATCGGAATTCTCCAATGTAATCTTCTCGTCAGAGAACAACATGAAGTGATAAATCAGGATTTTTGCAGCCTCTTTCAGGGCGTCCTTCGGGTGAATGGAACCATCAGTAGAAATTTCAAGAACGAGTTTCTCGTAGTCAGTCTTCTGCTCTACACGATAGTTTTCAACAGCGTACTTAACATTTCTAATCGGAGTGTAAATTGAATCGATTGGAATCACATTCACATCAGTACAGAAGATACGGTTCTCATCGGCTGGAACGTACCCCCGACCTTTGTTAATGGACAACTCAATCTGCATCGTTGCTTTGGCATCTAAATGGCAAATAACTAATTCAGGGTTTAACACTTCAAATCCAGTCAGATACTTGTTAATATCTCCGGCCTTGAATTCAGTCGTATTCTCTACCGTGATACTCACTTTCTCATTCTCGAATTCTTCTACTATCTTCTTGAACCGTACTTGCTTGAGGTTCAAGATAATGTTGGTAACATCTTCTTTTACTCCGGGAACTGAAGCAAACTCGTGCTCTACCCCCGCAATACGCATGGTATTGATAGCATATCCCTCAAGGGATGAAAGAAGAATACGGCGCAAAGCATTACCAACAGTAATACCGAAACCGGGTTCCAACGGACGAAATTCGAACTTGCCGTATTTGTCATCCGCCTCCAACATTAATACTTTATCAGGTTTTTGAAATGCTAATATCGCCATTATCTTAATTATTATTTAGAGTACAACTCAACGATCAACTGCTCCTTAATGTTCTCTGGAATGTCTGCACGTTCCGGCTTGTGGAGTAACTTGCCGGACTTGGTATTCTCATCCCACTCTATCCAAGGATATTTGCTGTGGTTGAAACCTGCCAAAGCGTTGGCAATAACTTCCAAAGACTTAGATTTCTCGCGAACACCGATAATCTGACCAGGCTTAACAGCGTATGAAGGGATATTCACCACTTCACCGTCTACGATGATGTGCTTATGTCCCACCAACTGACGAGCTGCCGCACGAGTAGGAGCAATTCCCAAACGATAAACGACATTGTCCAAACGACACTCTAAGTTCTGCAAAAGAATCTCACCGGTAATACCGCTTGTACGGGCAGCCTTCTCAAACATATTACGGAACTGTTTCTCCAAAACACCGTAAGTATATTTAGCCTTCTGCTTTTCAGCTAACATGACACCATACTCAGAAGTTTTCTTTCTTCTGTTGTTTCCATGTTGACCGGGAGGGAAGTTTCTTTTTGACAACACCTTGTCCGGTCCGAATATAGCCTCACCGAAACGACGAGCAATTCTTGATTTTGGTCCAGTATATCTAGCCATTTTAAGTTCTAATTTTTAAAGGTTCTTGCAGGAATCCCAAGTCATTGCAGCCGCGACTACAGAAAGGAAATGAAGCCCTTGAAAATCGTTGGAATCCCCACTGTTATTATGGGTTATCTCTTATTAAACTCTTCTTCTCTTAGGAGGACGACAACCGTTGTGTGGCAATGGAGTAACATCAATAATCTCCGTCACCTCAATACCTGCACCATGTATGGTACGAATAGCAGACTCACGTCCGTTACCCGGCCCTTTCACATAAGCCTTTACCTTTCTCAAGCCAAGATCGAATGCAACCTTCGCACAATCCTGGGCAGCCATCTGAGCTGCATAGGGAGTGTTCTTCTTCGAACCGCGGAATCCCATCTTACCGGCAGAGGACCATGAAATCACCTGACCCTCACTGTTTGCTAAAGACACAATGATATTGTTGAATGAGCTATGAACATGCAACTGTCCCATAGCATCAACTTTCACATTTCTTTTCTTAGCTGCGACTGTTTTTTTTGCCATATCTAATTATTATTTAGTAGCTTTTTTCTTGTTTGCAACTGTCTTCTTCTTGCCCTTACGCGTACGAGCATTGTTCTTCGTGCTCTGACCGCGAACCGGCAAACCTAAACGGTGGCGAACACCACGATAACAACCGATATCCATCAGTCGCTTGATGTTCAACTGAATTTCAGAACGAAGATCACCTTCTACTTTGTATTCAGCACCAATCACGGCACGTATATTACCAGCCTGCTCATCAGTCCAGTCTTTTACCTTAATGTCTTTGTCGACACCGGCTTTTGCAAGGATTTTTGCTGAACTACTACGACCTATACCATAAATATAAGTCAAAGCAATTTCACCTCTCTTATTCTGAGGCAAATCTACACCTACAATTCTTATTGCCATATACTTATTTTATTTCTTTTTGCTATAAAATATTAGCCCTGACGCATTTTAAACTTAGGGTTCTTTTTGTTAATAACATACAAACGTCCTTTGCGACGTACAATCTTGCACTCCGGAGTACGTTTTTTTAAAGATGCTCTTGTTTTCATATTTTTGCTTTTTTATTTATATCTAAATACAATGCGACCTTTAGAAAGATCATAAGGACTCATCTCCACCCGAACCTTATCCCCGGGCAGAATCTTTATATAATGCATTCTCATTTTCCCGGAAATATGAGCCGTAATCTCATGCCCATTCTCCAACTCTACTCTAAACATTGCGTTAGAAAGAGCTTCTATAATCACACCATCTTGCTCAATTGCTGACTGTTTCGCCATACTTAATATAATTTTCCTTCTATTCTTTCTATTCCTTCAAACGAAGATAAAATATCAGCCTTCCCGTGATGAATGGCTATCGTATGCTCGAAATGTGCCGCACACTTGCCATCACAAGTTTTGATTGTCCAACGGTCTGGCATCATCCCGATTTTGGGAGATCCTAAAGTGATCATGGGCTCGATAGCAATGCACAAACCATTCTTGATTAACGTGCCATTACCTCTTCTGCCGTAATTGGGAACTGCCGGTTCTTCATGCATCTCTTTCCCGATACCATGCCCGACAAACTCTCTGACCACTCCATAGCCATTGGATTCACAATGATTTTGCACGGCATAACCGATATCACCGATTCTCTTTCCGGCCAAAGCTGCCTCGATTCCCAAATAAAGAGATTCTTTCGTTACTTTCAGAAGTCTTTTTACTTCTTCGGAAACTTCCCCTACACAAAAGGTATAACAAGAATCACCATTATATCCGTCCAACAAAGTACCACAATCGACAGAGACAATGTCTCCCTCTTCAAGTGGCCTGTCATTCGGGACACCATGCACTACCTCGTCATTGACAGATGTGCAAATTGATGCCGGAAACGGTCCTCCATAAGGGTTTGGAAAACCCTTAAAGGTAGGCATCGCCCCATGATCCCTAATGAACTCCTCGGCCAAGGCATCCAACTGTTTTGTTGTTACCCCAGGGCGGATATTCTTAGCAATCTCGGTCAACGTATCAGCCACTAACAGGTTAGCAGCCCGCATCAACTCTATTTCATCCTCTGTCTTAAGAAATATCATATCAGATAAAACTTAATAAGCAGACATACCTGAACGACCGTGAATTCGACCCGAACTCAACAAGCCATCATAGTGTCTCATCAACAAATGGCTTTCTATCTGCTGCAAAGTATCCAAAACCACACCTACCAAAATAAGCAGGGAGGTTCCTCCGAAAAACTGTGCAAACTCTGCCTTCACATTCAACAATCCGGCAAACGCAGGCATACAAGCTATGATTGCCAAGGCCAACGAACCCGGCAAAGTGATACGCGACATAATCTGGTCTATGTATTCGGCCGTAGCCTTACCCGGCTTAATACCAGGAATAAAACCATTATTACGCTTCATATCCTCCGCCATCTGCGTAGGATTCAACGTGATGGCAGTATAGAAATATGTAAATGCAATGATTAGCAAAGCAAAAATCACATTATACAATACACTCGTATGGTCTACCATCATTTGCATAAACGGAGTAGCTTGGTCAACAGACGTGAAACCAATCAGCGTAATAGGGATGAACATCAAAGCCTGAGCAAAGATTATCGGCATCACATTCGCAGCAAAAAGCTTCAAAGGAATGTACTGACGGGCTCCACCGAATTGCTGGCCACCGACTACACGCTTAGCATATTGCACCGGAATCTTTCTCGTACCTTGCACCAACAATATTGCTGCGCAAACGACAAATAGAAGTATCACTACCTCTACGATGAACATCAAAAGACCACCACCACTCAAATTATTCAAACGTGCAACGAACTCCTGACCAAATGCCTCCGGCAGACGGGCAATAATACCAATCATGATGATTAATGACACGCCATTACCAATGCCCTTGTCTGTAATACGCTCACCTAACCAGAGAATAAACATACTACCGGCTGCCAGAATAATCGTCGAAGTGATCATGAAAGTAGTCCAACTAATAGCAGGACTCAATGCTCCGGCAGACTGCATCTTCAGGTTTGTCAAATATGCAGGAGCTTGCACTAACAGGATAAGTATGGTCAAATAACGCGTGTACTGGTTCATCTTACGCCGGCCGCTCTCACCTTCACGCTGCATCTTCTGAAAAGCGGGAACCGCAATGCCTAACAACTGTATCACAATGGACGCAGAAATATAAGGCATGATTCCCAACGCAAAAATAGATGCGTTAGAAAATGCACCTCCAGAGAACATATTCAGCAAAGACATCAATCCAGCTTCCGTCTGCGTACGCAACGCTGTCAGTTGAGATGGGTCAATTCCCGGCAGGACCACAAACGACCCCAAACGATAGATTGCAATAAACAGAATGGTGATGAGGATCCTTTGTCTAAGATCCTCAATCATCCATATGTTCTTAAAGGTTTCTATTAACTTCTTCATCGAATCAAAGTTTTGTAGCGTTACCACCGGCAGCCTTGATAGCTGCTTCTGCACTCTTAGAGAATGCGTTCGCTTCTACATCAACTTTAGAAGTAAGCTGACCATTACCCAAAATCTTAACCAACTGCTTGGCAGAAGCCAAACCGGCAGCTACGATATCAGCCAAAGTGATTTTTTCCAAATTCTTAGCAGTAGCCAAAGCCTGGATAGCATCAAGGTTTACAGCCTTATACTCCACTCTATTGATGTTCTTGAAACCGAATTTCGGCAAACGACGTTGCAAAGGCATCTGACCACCTTCGAAACCGATCTTCTTCTTATAACCAGATCTAGCCTTCGCACCCTTGTGACCGCGGGTTGAAGTGCCACCTAAACCGGAACCGGCACCACGCCCTACTCTTTTACGAGTCTTAACCGAACCACAAGCTGGTTTTAAAGTATTTAATTTCATTTCGTATCAGTTTAATAGTAAATAATTAATCTACGACGATTACCAGATGGTGCAATTTCTGAACCATACCACGAGTTGAGGGAGTGTCTTCTACTTCAACTACCTGATTGATTTTTCTCAATCCCAAAGTATCAAGTGTTCTTTTCTGGTCTTTCGGAGCACCAATTCTACTTTTGATTTGCTTCACTTTTATAGTTGCCATAAAAACCTCCTTATCCTCTAAATACTTTATCCAAATTCACACCACGGTTCTGTGCAATCATCTTGGCATCACGCATTTCAGCCAAGGCCAAAATCGTAGCTTTCACCAAATTGTGAGGATTAGACGAACCCTTAGACTTAGCCAAACAGTCCGTTATACCCACGCTCTCGCACACTGCACGCATGGCACCACCTGCTACCACACCTGTTCCGGTTGATGCAGGCTTGATGAATACTTCAGCACCACCGAACTTTGCTTCCTGCTCGTGAGGCACAGTACCATTCAAAACGGGAACTTTCACCAGATTCTTCTTGGCTGCTTCCACGCCTTTGGCAATGGCTGCTGTTACTTCTCCAGCCTTACCAAGTCCCCAACCAATGATACCATTACCATTACCAACTACAACAATGGCAGCGAAAGTAAACGTTCTACCACCCTTAGTTACCTTGGTAACACGATTGATAGCAACCAATCTGTCTTTTAATTCGATATCACTGCTTATCTTTACTCTATTAATTGCCATAATCCTTTAAAATTTAAGTCCACCGTTACGTGCAGCGTCTGCAACTTCTTTCACTCTACCGTGATACAAGTAACCGTTACGATCGAAAACAACAGTAGTAATACCTGCTTCCAAAGCCTTTTTAGCAATCAACTCCCCTACTTTTGCAGCTTGTTCTTTCTTCGGCATCGTTTCCATACCCAAAGAAGAAGCCGCTACCAAAGTAGTTCCGGTCGTATCGTTAATTATCTGAACATAGATTTGCTTGTTACTTCTAAACACTGACATACGCGGACGTTCAGTAGTACCTGAAATCTTATTGCGTACTCTATACTTGATTTTGATTCGTCTTTCTAATTTCGTTATCATAATCTTACTGTTTTAAAATTACTTAGCACCAGCTGACTTACCAGACTTTCTACGAATCTGCTCGCCAACGAACAAAACACCTTTTCCTTTATATGGTTCAGGCATACGGAAAGAACGAATTTTAGCACAAACTTGTCCCAACAATTGCTTGTCGCAAGACTCCAATATGATAAGAGGATTCTGATTTCTCTCAGATTTTGTCTCTACTTTGATTTCTTTCGGCAACTGAAGGAAGATATTGTGCGTGTACCCCAATGCAAACTCAATCAAGTTGCCCTGATTGCTGGCACGGAAACCCACACCCACAAGTTCCAACTTCTTCACATAACCTTCTGAAACACCTACAACCATATTATGAACCAAAGAACGATACAAACCGTGGAAAGCTTGCTTCTGCTTCATTTCCACAGAATCATTCTGCTCATCAATGGTAAAAACAATCTCAGAATCAACAATCTCAACTTTGATTGAAGGATGTACAGCCTGACTCATCTCTCCTTTCGGTCCCTTTACAGAAACCACATTCTCATCATTCACAGATACTGTAACGCCTGCAGGAATGCTAATCGGTAATTTTCCTATTCTAGACATATTATATCCTCCAATTAATATACATAACAAAGTACTTCACCACCAATCTTCAGGTCAGAAGCTTCCTTGTCAGTCATTACACCTTTAGATGTAGATATGATAGCAATACCCAATCCGTTAATTACTCTCGGCATATCCTTATAACCGGTATACTTACGCATACCCGGTGTAGATACACGGATCAACTTCTTAATCGCGTTGACCTTGTTCACTGAATCGTACTTCAGTGCTACCTTGATTGTACCTTGAGGACCATCTTCAACGAACTTATAGTTCAAGATATAGCCCTTCTCAAAAAGGATCTTGGTGATTTCCTTTTTCAAATTCGACGCAGGAACTTCAACCACTCTGTGTTTAGCTTGAATGGCGTTTCTCAAACGCGTCAAATAATCTGCTATTGGATCTGTCATTTTATATAAGAATTAATTAATCGGGACTCTCCCGACAATATTAAATAATAAATTACCAGCTTGACTTTTTTACGCCCGGAATCAAACCACTTGAAGCCATCTCGCGGAATTGGATACGTGATATTCCGAATTGACGCATATAACCTTTCGGACGTCCCGTCAACTTACAACGGTTGTGCAAACGAATAGGATTTGCATTCTTCGGAATCCGCTGCAACTTCTGAGCTGCCTCAAAAGCTTCAACGGGATCACCTGTATTCACGATTTTCTTCAAAGCGGCACGCTTCTCGGCATACTTAGCTACCATCTTGGCTCTCTTAACTTCACGAGCCTTCATTGATTCTTTTGCCATATTGTATTAATCGTTTTTAGCATTTTTAAAAGGCAGACCAAACTCTTTGAGCAAGGCATAACCTTCTTCGTCAGTCTTAGCAGTAGTTACGAACGTAATGTTCATACCAAGAATTCTATCAATCGAATCGATATTGATTTCCGGGAAGATAATCTGTTCCTGAACACCCAAAGTATAGTTTCCACGACCGTCAAACTTGCTTTCGATACCTTTGAAGTCACGGATACGAGGCAAAGCCACACGAATCAACTTCTCCAAGAACTCATACATTCTTTCACGACGCAATGTCACCATTACACCGATTGGCATCTTTTTACGCAATTTGAAGTTTGCAACGTCTTTCTTTGAAACAGTAGCCACTGCTTTCTGGCCTGTGATAGCCGAAATTTCATTAATAGCCACATCAATGATTTTCTTATCGGCAGTAGCCATACCCAATCCCTGATTGATCACAATCTTCTTGAGTACCGGAATCTGCATAGCAGAAGTATAATTGAACTGTTTCATCAAAGCAGGAGCAATACGCTCTGCATATTCTTTTTTAAGGCTCGCAGTATTTCCCATTACTTAATCTCCTCTCCTGATTTTTTAGCATAACGAACCAACTTTCCGTCAGCATTTAATTTTCTACCAATACGCGTCGGTTTGCCAGTCTTCGGGTCCACAACGTTCAAGTTTGAAATATGAATAGGAGCCTCTTGCTTTACAATACCTCCCTGAGGATTCTTTGCGCTCGGCTTCTGGCTCTTAGAAACCATATTCAGACCTTCTACGATGGCACGGCGTTTATCCACAAACACCTTCAACACCTTACCAGTCCGGCCTTTGTCTTCACCGGCATTTACGTAAACTGTATCGCCTTTTTTAATATGTAACTTACTCATTACTTTATTTCTTAAAATTAAAGTACTTCAGGTGCCAAAGAAACGACTTTCATGTTTGCAGCACGCAACTCACGGGCAACCGGGCCGAAAATACGACTTCCTCTCAATTCACCAGCGTTATTCAGAAGAACGCAGGCATTATCATCAAAACGGATATACGAACCGTCAGCCCGACGGATCTCCTTTTTAGTACGTACAATCAAAGCCTTTGATACTGCACCTTTTTTAATATCACTTGACGGAATGACGCTCTTGACAGAGACAACAATCACATCACCTACAGAAGCATAACGTCTTCTCGTTCCGCCTAAAACGCGGATACAAAGAGCTTCACGAGCACCGCTATTATCTGCAACAACTAATCTAGATTCTGCTTGTATCATAATTACTTAGCTCTTTCTACGATTTCTACAACTCTCCAAGTCTTCGTCTTGCTCAAAGGACGAGTCTCCATAATCAACACAGTATCACCAACGTGACAGTCATTCTTCTCGTCATGAGCATGGTATTTCTTCGTCTTGGAAACGAACTTACCATAAATCGGGTGTTTCTCTTTAAACTTAGCAGCTACAACAATGGTCTTATCCATTTTGTCGCTGATTACAACACCTGTTCTTGTCTTTCTTAAATTTCTAGCTTCCATGTGGACCATTATTATTTGTTAAGTTCTCTCTGACGCAATACGGTCTTCATACGGGCAATATTACGACGTGCAGCCTTAATCTGTGCAGGATTCTCCAACGGAGAGACAGAATGGTTTAACAGCATCTGAGTGTAATTCGCTTCTTCTGTCTGAATACGCTCAGCCAATTCATTGGTCGCTAATTCTCTAATTTCTGCAATCTTCATAATCAAGCGTTTTTATCGTAATCACGTCTAACAATAAACTTAGTTGTAACCGGAAGTTTCTGCGCAGCAAGACGCAAAGCCTCCTTTGCAATCTCATAAGAGACACCTTCCACCTCAAAAATAATACGTCCCGGAGTAATAGGGAATACATATCCCACGGGGTCTCCCTTACCTTTACCCATACGTACATCAGCCGGTTTCTTCGTTACAGGCTTATCAGGGAAGATACGAATCCAAATCTGACCTTCACGCTGCATGTAACGGGTCACAGCAATACGGGCAGCCTCTATCTGACGACCGGTAATCCAGTGTGTTTCGAGAGACTTAATACCGAACGTTCCGAAAGCCAATTGGTTACCGCGCTGAGCATTACCTTTGCAACGGCCCTTCTGCGGTCTTCTATATTTTGTTCTTTTCGGTTGTAACATAATTCCTAAAATTCAAATTTAACGATTAATGTTCTTCTTCTTACGGAAGTTCTTGCCACCGTTGCCACCACGGCTATTCTCTTTCGTCTGAGCAAAATTCGGAGCCAAATCACGTTTGCCATACACCTCACCGCGGCAGATCCATACCTTAATGCCCAACAAACCGACTTTCGTCAAGGCTTCAGCCTGGCAATAATCTATATCCGCACGGAAGGTGTGCAACGGAGTACGTCCTTCCTTATACATCTCAGAACGCGCCATTTCAGCACCATTCAGACGGCCTGATATCAATATTTTGATACCCTCAGCACCACTTCTCATCGTATTGGCAATAGCCATTTTGATAGCACGACGATAAGCAATCTTGCCTTCTACCTGACGGGCGATGTTATTAGCCACAATCACAGCATCAAGTTCGGGCTTCTTGATCTCGAAGATATTGATTTGGATATCCTTATCCGTAATCTTCTTCAATTCCTCCTTCAACTTATCAACTTCCTGGCCACCTTTACCAATGATCAATCCCGGACGCGCAGTACAAACTGTAATCGTCACGAGTTTCAGCGTACGTTCAATAACGATTCTAGATACGCTAGCCTGAGCCAAACGAGCGTTCAAGTACTTACGAATCTTGCTGTCCTCCAACAAAGAATCACCAAAGTCCTTGCCACCGTACCAGTTAGAATCCCAACCTCTAATAATACCTAATCGGTTGCTTATCGGATTTACTTTCTGTCCCATACTACTTTTAATTAATCATTAGTTTTAGTGCCTACGAACAAAGTCACGTGATTTGAACGTTTGCGAATTCTATAACCTCTACCTTGTGGAGCCGGTCTCATTCTCTTTAACGTAGCGCCACCGTCAACATAAATCTTTGTCACGAACAATTCACCGTCTTCGGCCTTACGTTCGTTCTTTTGTTCCCAGTTTGCAATAGCAGAGCGCAATAACTTCTCTACATCGGCAGAAGCAGCCTTTGAAGAGAACTTCAAAGTACCAAGTGCTCTGTTCACCTCCATGCCGCGAATCATATCCACCACATATCTCATCTTGCGCGGAGAGGAAGGCACATTCTGCAACTTAGCAAAATACTGGGTTTTGAGGGCTTCTTTTCTTTTTTCAGCCGCAATTTTCTTTCTTGCTCCCATTTATATAATTACTTTATTATTTCAAATAATCAACCTGCTTACTTCTTCTTGTTACCAGCATGGCCACCGAACTTACGCGTAGGGGCAAACTCACCCAACTTGTGTCCAACCATATTCTCAGTAACGTAAACAGGAATAAACTTATTTCCGTTGTGAACTGCAATTGTATGACCTACAAAATCAGGAGATATCATTGAAGCTCTGGCCCAAGTCTTTACCACGCTCTTCTTACCGCTCTCATTCATTGCGAGAACTTTCTTTTCGAGCTTTACTTCGATGTATGGACCTTTTTTTAATGAACGACTCATAATTTACTCAGATTTACTTGTTACTTCTTATTACATCTTTCGATAATATACTTGTTGGACTGCTTTTTCGGAGCTCTTGTCTTCAAGCCCTTAGCATACAATCCCTTGCGTGAACGCGGGTGTCCTCCGGACTGACGGCCTTCACCACCACCCATCGGGTGATCAACCGGGTTCATAACCACACCACGGTTATGAGGACGGCGACCCAACCAACGAGAGCGTCCGGCTTTACCAGAACTTTCCAACGCATGATCTGAGTTACCTACGCTACCGACAGTAGCCTTACAAGCACTAAGAATCTGACGAGTCTCACCTGAAGGCAACTTGATGACACAATAACGTCCCTCACGAGAAGTCAACTGTGCAAAATTACCGGCAGAGCGAACGAGCAAGGCACCTTGACCGGGACGCAATTCGATATTGTGGATTACGGTACCGACCGGGATGTTCTCCAAAGGAAGTGCATTACCAATCTCAGGCGCTGCATCCTTTCCAGACATCAACGTGCTGCCTACTTGCAAGCCGTTAGGAGCAATAATATAACGTTTTTCACCATCTGCGTAAAACAACAAAGCAATACGAGCCGAACGGTTCGGATCGTATTCAATCGTCTTCACTACAGCTGGAACACCATCTTTCTCTCTCTTGAAATCAATCAAACGGAACTTTCTCTTGTGACCGCCGCCCAAATAGCGCATTGTCATCTTACCGACATTGTTACGACCACCTGTTGAACGTTTGCCATATACAAGAGACTTTTCTGGTACCGATGCAGTAATCTCTTCAAAAGTACCAATAATCTTGTGTCTCTGCCCTGGTGTTGTGGGCTTAAATTTACGTACTGCCATCTTTTATTTAAATATTGCTGTAAAAATCAATAGTTTCGCCTTCCTTCAAAGTCACAATTGCCTTTTTGTAAGCATTCGTACGACCCTGAATAAGACCAGACTTGGTGTAACGGCTCTTGGATTTACCTGCATATCTGCAAGTATTCACCGCTACTACAGTAACATTGTACAAAGCTTCGACTTCTTTCCTAATTTCCAATTTATTAGCCTCAGGACGAACAATGAAGCCGAATTTATTCTGCTTCTCTGTAATTGCGGTCATCTTCTCAGTGACCAACGGTTTAATAATATATCCCATAATGGTTCTCTATTCCTTATTTGGTTAAGATTTCGTCGACAACTTTAAGCGAGTTTTCAGTCACAACCATAACGTCTGCGTTCAATACCTTATAAGTATTCAGCGCAGCCGCAGTCATAACATTAACACGTTCGATGTTACGAGCTGACAAATATACGTTTTTATTTGCACCCGGTAAAACGAACAAGGCTTTCTTGCCATCAACTTTAAGATTATTTATGATTTCTACAAATTGCTTAGTCTTCGGAGCTTCCATAGTAAAGTCCTCAACCACCACAATTGCATTCTCTTTCGCCTTGTAAGACAGAGCTGACTTACGAGCCAAAACCTTAACCTTCTTATTCAATTTGAAACCGTAATCACGAGGCTTAGGACCGAATACACGACCACCACCTACCAATACGGGAGAGTTGATATCACCGCGACGGGCACCGCCACCACCTTTCTGGCGACCCAACTTACGGGTAGAACCGCTCACTTCACTTCTTTCCTTCGACTTAGCCGTACCCTGACGCTGGTTAGCCAAATACTGCTTTACGTCAAGGTAAATCACATGGTCATTAGGCTCGATATTGAAGATAGAATCATTCAGAAGAACTTTTCTTCCGGTATCTTCACCCTTGATATTTAATACACTAACTTCCATTACTTTTCAATTATTACGATTGAACCTTTGTAACCGGGCACCGAACCTTTAATAAGGAGCAGATTGTGTTCCGGAATTACTTTTAATACTTGCAAATTTTGTGCAGTTACACGCTCGTTACCCATTTGACCACCCATACGTAAGCCTTTGAAAACTTTAGCGGGATAAGAACAAGCACCGATAGAACCGGGCTTACGGGCACGGTTGTGCTGACCATGAGTAGTCTGACCTACACCACCGAAACCGTGACGCTTAACTACACCCTGGAAGCCTTTACCTTTTGAAGTTCCGATTACATCTACGTAAACGGTTCCTTCAAACATGTCTACCGTAACGGTGTCACCTAAATTCAACTCTTGTTCGAAACCTGTGAACTCGGCCAAGTGTCTCTTGGGAGTAGTACCTGCCTTCTTGAAGTGTCCCATAAGAGGAGCTGTCGTATTCTTCTCCTTAGCTTCCTGGAAACCAAGCTGAACAGCAGCATAACCGTCTTTTTCCACACTCTTAATCTGAGTTACTACACAAGGACCAGCTTCGATAACAGTGCATGGAACATTCTTACCATCGGCACTGAATACGGATGTCATTCCGATTTTCTTTCCTAATAATCCTGGCATTTCAGTTAATTTTTAATAGTACTAAACTTTAATTTCTACTTCTACACCGCTTGGCAATTCAAGCTTCATCAATGCATCCACAGTCTTAGCAGTAGAACTGTAGATATCAATCAATCTCTTGTAAGAAGACAACTCGAACTGTTCACGAGACTTCTTATTAACGAAAGTCGAACGGTTCACCGTAAAAATACGCTTGTGCGTAGGGAGAGGTATCGGACCGCTCACAATCGCACCTGTCACTTTCACTGTCTTCACAATCTTCTCAGCCGACTTGTCTACCAAGTTGTGGTCGTAAGATTTCAGTTTAATTCTGATTTTCTGACTCATGTTTTATTAATTTGATGATTAATGAAAAGGAAAGAAGGTATACCGATTAAGAGTCATTCGCTAACCGGCACCTTCCATCCAGTTTATTGTTTTTTATACCAAATCGGTACGTCCTTTGATTTCCTCAAGTACTGCCTTAGCGATAGAACTTGACACAGGAGCATGGTGGTCATACGTCATAGAAGACGTAGCCCGGCCGGAAGTGATCGTACGCAAAGCAGTCACGTAACCGAACATTTCTGCCAACGGTACCATTGCCTTCACGATACGGGCACCACTACGGCTGGTATCCATACCTTCAACCTGACCACGACGCTTGTTCAAGTCACCAATCACATCACCCATATTTTCTTCCGGAGTCACAACCTCCAGTTTCATAATAGGCTCCATCAATACGGGCTTAGCCTGAGCACAAGCACTCTTATAAGCCTGTAATGCACAGATTTCGAAAGACAACTGGTCTGAGTCAACCGGGTGGAACGAACCATCGAGCAATTCTACTTTCAAGCTGTCCATCGGGAAACCACCCAAAATACCATTCTTCATCGCACTCTCGAAACCTTTCTGTACAGAAGGAATGAATTCTTTAGGAATATTACCGCCAGTCACCTTGTTCTCGAACTGCAAGCCGCCTTCTTTGTAGTCCTCATCTACCGGACCTACATTTACGATAATATCGGCAAACTTACCACGACCTCCAGACTGTTTCTTGTACACCTCACGCAAGTTGACTGTCTTCGTAATAGCCTCCTTGTAATTCACCTGAGGTTTACCTTGGTTGCATTCTACCTTAAACTCACGTTTCAAACGGTCGATAATAATATCCAAGTGCAACTCTCCCATACCGGAAATTACCGTCTGGCCAGTCTGCTCGTCAGTCTTCACAGTGAATGTAGGATCTTCTTCGGCCAACTTTGCCAAACCGTTAGACAGCTTGTCCAAGTCTTTCTGCGTTTTCGGCTCTACCGCAATACCGATAACCGGATCCGGGAAGTCCATAGACTCCAATACGATAGGAGCATCCTCATCGCACAAAGTATCACCCGTACGGATATCCTTGAAACCGACACCGGCACCGATATCCCCAGCACCGATAACTTCAACCGGATTCTGATGATTTGAATGCATCTGGAACAAACGTGAAACACGCTCTTTCTTACCGGAACGAGAATTATAAATATATGAACCGGCCTCTACCTTACCCGAATAAACACGGATAAATGTCAGACGGCCTACATACGGGTCGGTGGCAATCTTAAACGCCAAAGCCGAAGTCTTTTCCTCGTCCGACGGCTTGCGATCTTCTTCAGCACCTGTATCCGGATTTGTACCTACAACATTCGGCGTATCCAACGGAGAAGGCAAGAAAGCACAAACATAATCCAACAACGTCTGTACGCCCTTATTCTTGAACGAAGAACCGCAAAGCATAGGAGTCACTTCCATCGCTACGGTTGCGGCACGCAAAGCCCGGAGAATTTCCTCTTCGGTAATTGTGGAAGGATCGTCGAAGTACTTGTTCATCAGCTCATCGTCGAACTCAGCCACTTTCTCCAACATCTTATCTCTCCACTCTTCTGCTTCAGCCTGCAAGTCTGCGGGGATTTCCTCTACGGAGTAATCCGCTCCCATCGTCTCGTCGTGCCACAAGATAGCCTTCATCTTAATCAAATCGACTACCCCTTTGAAGTTTTCCTCCGCACCGATAGGAATCACAACCGGACAAGGATTAGCACCCAAGACGTCCTTCATCTGGCGTACAACCTCAAAGAAGTCAGCACCAGAACGGTCCATCTTGTTGACATACCCCATACGCGGTACATTATACTTGTCAGCCTGACGCCATACCGTTTCAGACTGCGGTTCAACACCACCTACAGCACAGTATGCAGCCACGGCACCATCCAACACACGCAACGAACGTTCTACCTCTGCGGTAAAGTCCACGTGTCCCGGAGTATCGATCAAGTTAATTTTATATGTTTGACCATTCCATTTCCAACGAGTTGTCGTAGCAGCCGAAGTAATAGTAATACCGCGCTCCTGCTCCTGAGCCATCCAGTCCATCGTAGCAGCACCATCGTGCACCTCTCCGATCTTATGCGTAAGACCGGTATAGAAAAGAATACGCTCTGAAGTCGTTGTCTTACCGGCATCAATATGAGCCATGATACCGATATTACGGGTCAAATGTAAATCTTGCTTTGCCATTGTTAGCTACTTTAATAAAAATTAGAATCTAAAGTGTGCGAATGCACGGTTAGCCTCGGCCATACGGTGCATATCTTCCTTACGCTTGAAAGCACCACCCTGTTCATTGTAAGCATCCATGATTTCTGCGGCCAATTTGTCTGCCATGGTCTTTCCGCCACGCTTACGGGCAAAAAGAATCAAATTCTTCATTGAAACAGACTCCTTACGCTCAGGACGGATTTCCGTCGGCACTTGGAATGTAGCACCACCGACACGGCGAGACTTCACCTCCACCTGCGGAGTCACATTATCCAAAGCGGCCTTCCAAATCTCCAACGCACTTTTCTCTTCGTTGGCCATTTTAGCCTTCACGGTTTCAAGTGCTGCATAGAAAATCTCATACGAGAGATTCTTCTTGCCATCATACATCAAATGGTTTACAAACTTAGAAACTTTAACATCGTTAAAGACAGGATCCGGAAGGATCACACGTTTTTTTGGTTTTGCTTTTCTCATTTCAAAAAGTTTTTTCAGTTTGGCTGTACTTCGATAATCTTCAACCCTCCCTCCGGAGCATTTACTCAACCTTTAGCTCAACAAACCAAAACTAATAAATAATAGATTCTTTACAATCAAATGATTTACTTCTTACCAGCTTTAGGACGCTTTGCACCATACTTGGAACGACGCTGCGTGCGGTTAGCCACACCGGCCGTATCCAAAGTACCACGTACGATGTGGTAACGAACACCCGGAAGGTCTTTCACACGACCGCCACGTACCAATACGATAGAGTGTTCCTGCAAGTTATGACCTTCACCCGGAATGTAAGAGTTCACTTCCTTCATGTTAGTCAAACGCACACGAGCGACCTTACGCATCGCTGAATTAGGTTTCTTCGGTGTGGTAGTGTACACACGGACACAAACGCCACGACGCTGAGGACAGTTGTCCAACGCCGGTGATTTGCTCTTTTCTACCAACACTGTTCTACCTTTTCTTACCAATTGTTGAATAGTAGGCATTGTCTTTGTTTTTTTAAATTATATATATTGTTATTTATATGATGCAAATTCGTAAAAGTCCACATTAAGGGCTTTCAGGCCGCAAAGTTACGAATTTTATTCCAATACACAATGTGTTTTCCTCTTATTTAAAGGTTAGTCCCCATACAAAGCCTCCTACGGCATAGTATTTTAACTTATTTTTCACCGAAAAAGTGTTTTTTACGGATTCAAGGCAAAAAAAGAAGGAGGACTAAGCCTCCCCTTTATTGATTTTGAACGGAGCCACCGTACGAGGTCCGCCCTGATGCATATCTATTTCTCCGAAGTTATGTTCGTACTTATTAATATTGTCCTGCAAGGCATAAAGCAAACGTTTGGCATGCTCCGGAGCCATGACGATACGGGATTTCACGTTAGCCTTAGGCAATCCCGGCATCATGCACACGAAGTCTATAATCACCTCGGACGTGGAGTGCGCAATCATGGCCAAGTTTGCGTATGTTCCCTGAGCTACTTCCGGACTAATCTCTATTTGCAGCATACCTTCCTGCTGCGGTTTTTCTTCATTACTCATAATCGTTAGAATTTATATTTCATATACCTATTTATATATAGGTACAAATATAGGCATTTTCTCCCGTAACGGCAATATGCGGACTAAAAAAAGCAGCAGCAGCCCTCGCATACCAATCCTAAGACAATGGGATGCAACGATTTCATCCAGCTTACGATTCAAATGTTTATTTTAAAACCAACTACCTATTTAGCAATTCACGGTTTCCTGTATTTCCAAAAACGATTATCGCCGGTCTATTCCAAGACATCAATCACAAAACTTAGCTTGTACAATGCCGTAGAAGTATTGGCTTTCACTACCGCACTCATAAAATTTATTCCGGCCTTACCCGTAGTATCGAACTTCAACATGATTTGTAAAGAATCTCCCGGAAATGTAATACTATCACTTACCTCATACCCGGTACAACTACAATCTGGATTCACGTACTCTATAAATAACGGATTATTACCCGTATTATATAAGACATACCGAGCCGTTACTTTCTCACCGGTTCTTACAGCATTCAATTTGACAACTTTATTTTTAATTCGGACTTCAGTCAACGGAAGCTGTTTACAAAAAGTATCCTCTACCACTCGACTTTCCAACTTTGTAACCACATCATCTTTTTTAGATATTAATTTCCAAAAAAAGAAAAAGCTCCAAACCACTGCTATCAACCCTACGCTAACCCATACAAATTTCCTGCTCATAACTTAAAACGATATAGGTACATGATTTCCCGTTCCTCGTTTGGCATGACGTATGAATAATAATAAGGAGAAACATACCCACAGACCTTAAGCCCTTTAGGCACGTTCACATCCCCTATCAACACTCCGTCTTTATAAAATTGAAGACCATCAACCGGCCGGGTACCGCCTTTTTGATAAGAGCGGAACAGCAATCCTGTTTCATCCACATACTCTAACCAGTTGTAATAACCTTTGGTTTGACGCTCGTTCCTCCAATACTTACCCGATTCCTTAGGTGTCTTAATATACCTATAATTCAAATCCATATCTTTGCCCGCATAGCCAAAACACTTTTTCTGCTCATAATCGCAATCATATTGGTAAATGAGGGTATCAGCCTCATAAGTCACATAAAAATCCCCGTTCTTGGCGATGTCATAATTCACAGAGGAAAAGATTGCCTTGTTTAGGCTATTCTTTTGGTAGCTATCCGGATAACCGACAGCCAACAAACGACCGAACTCCTGTTCATCGAGTTTCACTTCCAAGATATTGGCATTTTCTTCCAAATGTTGTTTGGTATTATTCACATAACAACACATAGGATAAGACATACGCACATTAAAATACACATTGTTTTTATAGCTCCTACACACAATATCATTATACAAATGAGTGTATTCCGAAGGGGTTTTATAAAGCTTATCCTTATTTAAACTGCCGTCCCCACTATTCTCATAAATAACCCGGAAAAAATCCTTCATCTGAATGTCTTTGTCATATATATGATGCCCTCCACTGTAATCCAACAAAAAGAGGTCTCCATTATCCATAAAGGCATGTGTGGCGATATGACCTATCGAAGTTTCGCTTTTGGCATGTCCCCGCCCTAATTTCTTTTCCTTAAAGCTCCCATCCAAATTAAACCGGTACAACACTCCAAAATACTTATCCAAAACAGAAATCACACTATCTCGCAAACTCGTTTCTATCACATAAGAGGTAACCACAGAATCCAATCGGATAGTATCTATCTCCAAATTTGCCTCAGTCATATCGGCTCTTGAATTCACCGGAAGTGTGAAATTTCCTTTCTTGTTCTTCATACAACCGACCAACGTGCAAGCAGCCACTACCCATAAAATTATTTGCTTTTTCATTCCTTACCTTATAATATGAACTCAATGAGATGTAAGCAGACACCTCATTGAGTTAAAATTAGCATTGATTATTATCTCACCGAATCATTTTCTTCAGTTACCACAATTTCTGCCGCCCGTCCACCATCTCAAAGATACGGTCGTCGCTGCCACGCGTATGGTCGCGAAGGTAAAGCAACGCGCCCCGAGGCACTTTGTAAACCAAAGAATCAGACTCCGCCGTCTGTTCGCCCAACGACTCCCAACCGGTCGCCGTGGCATAGAACAGCTCATAACGGTCGCCTGTGCGGATGAAGTTGTCCCGGTTGCGCGGCATATAGACCAACTTGCCGATATGCACGGGGCGGCCGAAATCCATTCCCACCCATCCGCCGGACGGTTCGCGGTAATCCATCGAAGTGTAAGGGTCACCATCGAACACGTTACCGAACTGGTTCACGATACGGCCTTCCGCCACGCCCGGAGGACTGACGATACGCCCACGCAAGGCCGCCGTATCCGCAGCCGAAGCGTAGAAGGCCAACTCGGATACATTACAATGGCGCGTACGAGGCCCGTAGTAACGGACGTAACGGTAGGCCTTCCCCTTATCCGGCAAACATACCACATTCCTCAAACGGGGCGGACGTTCCTTAATGGCAAACAAGGTGTCAGGACGGCGGAAATCCGGATGGTCCGACGCCTCGAACACGCCGCCCACCATGTGGGCTTGGAAATCCTCCTTGAACTTTTGCAGTAACACGGCTTCTTGCCGTTCCTCTCCGGCACGGAAGAAGCGCACCGCCCCAGTATACTTCTCCAAAAGGAACGGCACGCCGAGCGACACCATACGCCCCCTGCGGCAAACCACAAGGCGGAAAACCACATCGCCCTGCACATTGTCGACGCGCACCGTGTCGCCCTCAAAACGCCCATACCCCACGGGCACCCACGTCCCACGAGTGGAAAGGCAAAGGTAGACCGTCTCGCCCTCGCGCGGGACAAGGGCAAGGCTGTCTGCCGGAATGCGCAGGAAGCGGTTGATTCTCCCGGTATAGGCCGCCGTCACGTCTTGCATCAACGGTTCGCGGAACACCGGCGGGACATCTGCCGTGTCACACCCGCAGGCATCGCGCATCGTCCGGTTCAGGCTGAACGTCTCCCGGTAAACTTTCCCTTTCGGGTCCCAATATGTATCGGCTTTCGCAAACTGTTTCGAGCTTTGGCCGATGGAGGCAAAATAAGTGGAATCCTCACCGTCCACCACGAAATTCCAATAATGCGCCACGTTCTTGTCGCCGCGCATCAGCATCTTGTCGCATCCGCCGGGGATACCTAAGGCACGAAACACATAAGTCACCAAGTCCGTCAGTTCGCGACAGTTACCCGAACGCCACACCACGAGGTCAGGCCCTACCGTAATGCCCGAGGGGAACAAGCCCGTAAAATAAACCGCCCCCACAGACAAGGAATCCATCAAAGTCTGCGCCACGGCCAGCACATCCGTACTGTCTGCCGAGGCACGGATGCTGTCCAACATCGGGTTGTAGCGGTCATAGACCTCCTGCCGCCAGTCGGCAAGCGTCTCCGTCCCCACCCGGTAGGGCAGGATGAATTCCAAGAAATCGGCAAAGGCCACGTTGCGTCCCCATGGTTGCCCGCGCCATACCTCGAAAGCTTGGTCGATATTACGGATAAGGTAATCGGATTTAATAACCTGTACATCATAAACTTTATGGAGGGAATCAGGACAGAAAGCCCCGTCTGCTTCCACCAAGGAGTCGCGGACAAAAGTAGGGCCGCGCCAAGCGCACGGCGGGAACCGCTCGAAATATCGGCGGTACTTCTCCAATTCCTTTCCTGCATAAGCATAATGGCAGGGCATATTCTCTATCAAGAACTGCGCGGCAAGGGATTTCAGGCTGTCACCACGGTAGTGTTCCAACACTTGTTCCAACTCGGAACGGTTCCCGCCTGCTGCCTCCAATGCTTCTTCAAGCCGGGATTTTTCCGGATGGCAAGCAAGTAGCACCGCCACGCACACCCCGCCCCATACCGCCATCCGCATTTTTACACGATTCATATTCCTTTTGGTTTTAACAAATAACACACGACGTTCCAAAGTTAAGATTATCCCTCCAACCACACTTTCGCGTATGTTACATATTTTTCTTGATATGAAACATCAGGTACTTCTTACCGTAGCCCATACAAAAAGAACATTCCGGATAGTTTTCCATCTGACAAAATGAAAGCTAAAAATAAAATTCCCGTATTCCTCAAACCAAAAAAGAAAAGCAATACGACAAACATAAAAAATCCAGTAGCAATCATTTAGAGAGCTTTTTATGAATAAATATCCAAAAATGCACTGAACAAACGAATATTTCACGCATATATGCAAATCGTTCACAGCCAAACGAAAAATCATTCGGCTGAAAGCGAAGAATCATCTGGCGCAGAATGAGGAAAAGCAGCGTGGAAAAAAGCCCAAAAACGTCCCCAAAACGGGAAAAGATGGACTGAGAACGGCCCGCAAAGAGCCAGAACGGACGTTTCGACATACATTTGGCAACTATCAAAAAGCTCCCGGAAACGCCCTTGCGCTTTACCGGAACGATACGCTATGCGCCCAAACCGACCGGCCTTCCGGCAAAAAGGCAGCCTAAGCCCCCATTCCCTTACAAACAGGAAACCGCAAAACCGATGAGAATCGTTTATTTTCCTCCACGGCCCCACTCGTCCCCAAATGAACGATTCTCACGGGGAGAAACTTACTTTTTGACATTCTGCCGTTTCTCTTCCTCCCGATGGCTCCCCACCCTCATTCATTGGAAATGCACCGACCGTCCGGCGTGATTCCCTCAGCGGATATCTGAATTTCACGGCAAGACGAGTTGTTGTAAAACTCGATAATCGCCTCGCCCTTCTCGTCCGTCCGCACGTCCGGATTCCAATACAACGTACGGCGGAAGTCCTCCATAGGAGGCATAAGGGAATAATCAGGCATCTCGAACGTGGAAGGCACGTTATAACCCTGGAAATATGTACGGCGAACGCCCTTCTCCATCCTCCGACGAGGAGAGAAATGCGTGTAGACGAATACGGTAACTACATCCTCTGCATAAGGGGGATAATGGTAAGCTACCGACGCATTGGGATTCTCCGTAATATACACGGACTTCGCTTCATCCAAGAAAAGAGGGAACAAATCTACAGCTATGCTCCCTTTCGTCCGCTCTCCTAAAGGAACTTCTATAGCCATCTTCCCTCCTCCTCTTGCATATTCGTTATCCAAGATCCACACGATTGGACGCCCCTTGTAACGTCCCCATTCCACATGCTCCTTCCCCGAGGTCAAACTTTTCTCCATATCCCCTGTTTCCACGGCGGCTTCTTCGAGCGGATTTGAATCCATTTCACCGGATGCCCCTGTATAGAACGGAGTATGGCTTAAATCCACAAACTCACTCCGCTCCATGAACCAATCACTAAATAACGGGATTTCTTTCCCTTCATCCAAATACCGCTCCGTTTCCTCGTCGCAGTCATAATACACGTCGGCCCAATACTGCCCGCGCTTCTCCGTAGCCCAGGCCGCGCGTGCGCCTTCCGTGAAACGGTGCTTCGCCTTCACATCCACCTCGGGAAGTTTGTGAAGCCGTTCCGAGAGGGAAAGAAGGGGCAATGTGTCGAACTCCAGCGTGTCTGGCAACAGGGGCAAGTACGACGGAAGGAACGGAAGGGAACGGCACTCATAAGGGGACAAACGGCGGGAAGGAGGACCGAAACGACGGTCAACCGTCACAAGGTAACGGCTCTTGAGCTTATTCACACCGGCCTTGAGCTGAAGGTTCCACTCCCCCCATACGTCCGGAAGGGAAAAGGCATAACGACCCGCGCTGTCCGTCAACATCTCACCGTCCGTGTAACTTCCACCGGAATACACGTAGACTTTAATCGGAATGCCATCCACCGGCAAGGACTTCTTAAGCGAACGCAAATGTCCCGTGATATACAACATGTCTTCTACCGGATGCCACTTCTCCGGATTGCGAGAACGATACCCGGACAGCTCCTCCCAGTCGTAACGCCGCCAACCCTGGACCAACATCAATAGGTCCGACGCACGGCGGTGCACTGAATCGTCCGACTCGAAATAATAACCCACGTCCTCGATGTAACCCTTCACTTCGGAAGACAGCAGCATCCATGACTTCACCGAAGGGCCACGGCCGTTGAACACCGTGCCGCCGTCCATCGCCGAAAAGGAGAAGACAGAGCCGGGGACAGCATGCAGGCGCAGGCGGACCTTACCGCAGGGCGTGAGGCGGGTCGTCTCCGATGTGACGCGAATCGTGTCGGAGGCCGAAGGCTTCGGAAAAAGGAAAAACAAGCGTTCGCACAGGATGCGGCCGCGGCCGTCGAACACCGTCAGTTGGTTCACACCCTCGGGAAGACTGTCCCGAAGGTACGACTTATGGTAACCCGAGCCCACGCGGAACGTGTCGCAACTCCATACACGGCCGTAGTTCATCAGCATGTAGCCCAACAGGCGGTCACGGTACGATGCCGTGCCACGGACGCTGAAGCGCAAAGAATCGTCCAAAGACGGGGGAAGCTCCAACACGCAACCCTCTGAGGATGACTCTGGAAGGGGAAACTCCTTAAAACGGCCACGGGCGTCACGCAGGCGGAAACGAAGCCCGTCGCAGGATGCCGGAACTGTGAACACTCCACGACCCGTGCTGTCTGAAGAACCACGGCCCACCACACGGCCCTCACCGTCCAGCAGCTCACCGTCGGCCGACACATGCCGACCACCGCCGTCGGATACCTGAAAGGCCACGCGGCTGCGCAAGCCCGACACCAGACGGCCGCCCTCCGGATAAAAGGACACGTTCAGACGCGAACGGTGCAGCGTGTCCGGCTCACGGAAATCAGGCAAGCGGCGGCGGTAACTGCGTTCATCTATCACCGGCTCATAAGCTCCCGGGGTGGAAGGGGCGCGGAACACCGGGAACACGCGGGAGAAACACGCCGCGCCGCCCCAGTTCGACATATAACGGGTGAAGGCGCGGACCTCATAGAAGCCCGCGCCGTAAAGAGAATCCAACGATAAGTCACCGTGCGCATGGCCCCGATCGTCTATCTTCAGCTTACGCCGCTGCACCACGTCGCCGCCCGGGTTCAGCAGCTCCACGTAGAGCACGCGGCTACGAACGCCGGGACGGTGCCCGTCAGCACGCACCACATAGGCCGTGAACCACATCTTCTCGCCCATGAAGTACCCCGTGTTGTCGAAATGGAGGTAGACTTTCTCCTGAACCACGTGACGTGTCGCGGCCACCACGCGAGACATGCACCCGAGGAGGCTGTCCAAATCCGACAGAGTACCCACTGTTCGTCCCACAACAGGGATGCATCGCAGGAGGGTAAAAACAAGGCCAAACAAAAGGAACTTCGACATGGCTTTATTTAACGCAAGACATTATACTATCTCATCAGAGTGAAATATCCGACTCTGATTCACCTGAATACCCCCAAGTGTATAAATAACCATTTGAATCTATAAAACTATAAGTGCCACTGCATACCAAAGTATAATATCCAGTATCTGGATTCTCCACCAAATCTATATCATCAATCGAAAATTCAGGATTGTCCTCAGCAGAATATACATACTCAACAGAAGTAGGTTCACCATTTTCCATCTTATAGGAATAATGAACCGTCATCGTCAAGACGGTATAACCATCTATATATTCTGAAGGCAAAGCATTAGTACATTTAAAAGTTACAGTAGCCTCACCATATTTATATGACGGTTTCTCAGGTTCTATAGGTTTAATACTTTCCCCTCCTTGCGGCATGCTTCTTTTCGCCATAGTCGCCACACCTGCTTCGTCATTCAACACAAACCCTTCAGGATAACCATCATCTTGGAAACATGCGGGCAACCCCACAAACACCATCCCGGCCACAACGACCGGAACAAAAATTCTTACTAACAAATTCTTCTTTTCCATACTCTCGTTTATTTAATACTGTAAAATTGTGCAAAAGAATTGAACCTCACAATAGCAAACATGCAACCTGTTACATTTGGAAAAACATTCGATACATAGGAAAAAGAGTACATCATACAGGCATATATCCTCTGCTTGGAAGTTGCGAGATTGCAAATGGAATATGCCATCGAGAACAAGAAAAAGCCGCTCCGGAAATTCCGGAACGGCTTTTTCTTACTACTGGCTAAAAGCAGTCTATTTTACTCATCCAAATCAAGGATAGACTTACGATTGGCCATCAGGCGGTCGTACTCCTCCTTGCAGCCTACGACAATCTTGCCGAACTCACGAAGTCCCGTACCTGCCGGTATCAGATGACCACAGATGACGTTCTCCTTCATACCTTCAAGTTTATCGGTCTTTCCATTGATGGCCGCGTCATTCAGCACCTTCGTCGTTTCCTGGAAGGAAGCTGCCGACATGAAGCTCGAAGTTTGCAGTGCCGCACGGGTAATACCTTGCAGAATCTGGATTGAGGTGGCCGGCATGGCGTCACGTACCTGCACTAACTTCAAATCCTTACGTTTCAACGTAGAATTCTCGTCACGCAACTTACGGGCCGTCACAATCATACCTTTTTGCATCGTTTCCGAGTCACCGGCATCCACCACGACTTTCTTGCCCCAAATGCGGTCGTTCTCTTCCGCGAAATCGAGTTTGTCCACAATCTGCTGCTCCAAGAATCGAGTGTCGCCCGGTTCGTCAATCTGCACCTTACGCATCATCTGACGGACAATCACCTCAAAGTGCTTGTCGTTAATCTTCACCCCCTGCAGACGGTACACGTCCTGTATCTCGTTCACGATATATTCCTGCACCGCCGTAGGACCTTTAATGGCCAAAATGTCGGCTGGCGTAGTGGCGCCGTCTGACAATGGAGTTCCGGCACGTACATAGTCGTTCTCTTGTACCAGAATCTGCTTGGATAACGGTACGAGATACTTCTTCACTTCACCCAACTTGGAAGTGACGATAATCTCACGGTTACCGCGTTTCAGTTTACCCATCGTGATCTCACCGTCGATTTCCGAAACGACAGCGGGATTAGACGGATTACGCGCTTCGAACAACTCGGTCACACGCGGAAGACCTCCCGTGATGTCGCCGGCCTTGCCTACGGCACGCGGAATCTTCACCAATACGTCTCCGGCTTTGACAATCTGCTTGTCCTCAATAGCCAAGTGTCCGCCGATGGGGAAGTTATACGTACGAATCAACTCTCCGTTCTCGTCCAAGATATGAGCCGAAGGAACCTTCGTCCTGTCTTTTGACTCTATGATGATCATCTCGCGCAGACCCGTCGTCTCGTCGGCTTCCACACGATAAGTCACACCTTCTATCACGTCTTCAAACTGAATCTTACCCGGAGTTTCCGTCACGATAACCGCGTTAAACGGATCCCACTTGGCTATCAGCTTGCCTTTCTCTACTTTATCTCCTTCGTTCACATACAAAGTAGAACCGTAAGGCACATTTTGCGTGAAGAGGACAATATCGGTATTCACGTCGACGAAGCGGACCTCGGCCAAACGTCCTACCACCATCTTGGCTGCATTTCCGGTCTCATCGGTAATGTCTACCGTACGCAACTCTTCGAACTCTACCTTCGAATCGTACTTCGCGACGATAGATGCATTGGCTGCCGCATTCGAAGCCACACCACCGGCATGGAACGTACGCAACGTTAACTGTGTACCCGGCTCACCGATGGACTGGGCGGCAATCACACCGACCGCCTCGCCTTTCTGTACCATCCGGCTCGTAGCCAAGTTGCGGCCATAGCACTTCATGCAGACTCCCTTACGGCTCTCGCAAGTCAATACGGAACGGATTTCCACGCTCTCGATCGGAGAGTCTTCGATTTCCTGTGCCTTGTCTTCCGTGATTTCCTCCCCGGCGGAAACAATCAACTTACCCGTCGTAGGATTGATAATATCATGCACGGACACACGTCCGAGAATACGTTCGTAAAGTGAAGAAATGACTTCATCGCCGTTCTTCAAAGCCGTACATACCAGACCGCGCAACGTACCGCAATCCTCTTCCGTGATAATCACGTCGTGGGATACGTCTACAAGACGACGCGTCAAGTAACCGGCATCGGCTGTCTTCAAAGCCGTATCGGCCAAACCCTTACGGGCACCGTGGGTAGAAATGAAGTACTCCAACACGCTCATGCCTTCCTTGAAGTTGGAAAGAATCGGGTTTTCGATAATCTGGGCGCCTTCGGCTCCGGCTTTCTGGGGCTTGGCCATCAAACCACGCATACCGGAAAGCTGGCTGATCTGTCCGGCAGAACCACGGGCTCCGGAATCCAACATCATATATACGGCATTGAAACCTTGGTCGGCTTCTTTCATGGTCTTCATCAAGACCTTGGAAAGGTCATTGTTGACGTGTGTCCAAGTATCGATGACCTGGTTATAACGTTCGTTGTCCGTGATGAAACCCATACCATAATCATTGGCAATGCGTTCCACTTCTTCGTTTCCGCGACGAACCAGTTCCTCTTTTTCTTCCGGAATGATAATATCACCCAAGTTGAAAGACAAACCGCCCACGTATGCCATACGATAACCCAGATTCTTGATACCGTCCAGGAATTCGCAGGCACGAGCCACACCTACCGTCTTGATCACGTCGGTGATGATGCCGCGCAAAGTCTTTTTGGAAATGATGTCGTTGAAATAACCGACTTCTTCCGGTATGATTTCGTTGACAATCACACGGCCTACGGACGTTTCCACCATCTTCTTTTCCAGCTCGCCATTCGCATTCAGGTCCTTTACCACAACTTTAATAGGCGCATGAATGTCTACACGCTTCTCATTGTAAGCAATGATAGCCTCTTCGGGACCATAGAATGTCAAACCTTCGCCCTTAGAACCTGGACGGAGCTTGGTAATATAGTACAAGCCCAACACCATATCCTGAGAAGGCACCGTAATCGGCGCGCCGTTTGCCGGATTCAGGATATTGTGAGACTGCAACATCAAAATCTGCGCTTCCAGAATCGCTTCGTTGCTCAAAGGCAAATGCACAGCCATCTGGTCACCGTCGAAGTCGGCATTGAACGCCGTACAAGCCAACGGATGCAACTGAATAGCCTTACCTTCTATCATCTTGGGTTGGAAAGCCTGGATACCCAAGCGGTGCAATGTCGGAGCACGGTTCAACAACACCGGATGTCCTTTCATCACGTATTCCAAAATATCCCAAATCACAGGCTCCTTGCGGTCTACAATCTTCTTGGCAGACTTCACGGTCTTCACGATACCGCGTTCTATGAGCTTACGGATGATGAACGGCTTATAAAGTTCTGCGGCCATCAATTTAGGCAGACCGCATTCTCCCATCTTCAACTCCGGTCCTACAACGATTACCGAACGGGCTGAATAGTCCACACGCTTACCCAACAGGTTCTGACGGAAACGGCCTTGCTTACCTTTCAACGAATCGGAAAGGGACTTCAAAGGACGGTTGGCATCCGTCTTTACCGCACTGGACTTGCGGGAGTTGTCGAACAAGCTGTCCACGGCCTCTTGCAACATACGTTTCTCATTACGCAAAATCACCTCGGGAGCTTTGATTTCAATCAGTCGCTTCAGACGGTTGTTACGAATAATGACACGACGATACAAGTCGTTCAAGTCGGAAGTGGCAAAACGGCCGCCATCCAACGGAACCAACGGACGCAGTTCGGGCGGAATCACCGGAAGGATTTTCATAATCATCCATTCGGGCTTATTGCGTCCCCGACTGGCACGGAAAGACTCAACCACCTGCAACCGCTTCAGGGCTTCGGTCTTACGCTGCTGGGCCGTATCGGCATTGGCACTGTCACGCAATTCGTATGACAATTTATCCAAATCCAAACGGAGCAAAAGGTCATAAATGGCCTCTGCACCCATCTTGGCTATGAACTTATTAGGATCCGAATCATCCAAATACTGGTTCTCTTTGGGAAGTTTCTCCAGATAATCCAAATATTCATCTTCGGTCAACAAGTCATTGGCTGCGATTCCTTCTTCGGCCAGCACGCCCGGCTGAATGACTATATAACGTTCGTAGTAAATGACTGCATCCAGCTTCTTTGTCGGTATTCCCAACAGATAACCGATTTTGTTCGGTAACGAACGAAAATACCAGATATGAGCCACAGGCACCACCAATGCAATGTGTCCTGAACGTTCGCGACGTACCTTCTTTTCTGTTACTTCCACGCCACAACGGTCGCAGACAATACCTTTATAACGAATCCGTTTATACTTTCCGCAATGGCATTCATAATCCTTCGTCGGACCAAAAATACGCTCGCAGAACAAACCGTCACGTTCGGGTTTATAGGTACGATAGTTAATGGTTTCGGGTTTCAAAACCTCACCATACGAATTTTCCAGGATTTCTTCGGGCGAAGCCAATCCGATGGTTATCTTCGTAAAGTTACTCTTTATTTTAGATTCTTTTCTAAAAGCCATATTCTGTTATTAATAAAAGAGTTCAACTGTTATTCAAGCGTAATGCTCAACCCCAAGCCTCTCAGCTCGTGGAGCAACACATTCAGTGATTCCGGAATACCCGGAGTTGGCATCGGCTCGCCCTTGACAATCGCTTCGTATGCTTTCGAACGGCCTACCACATCGTCCGACTTGATAGTCAAGATTTCCTGTAGCACATGAGATGCACCGAACGCCTCGATGGCCCAGACTTCCATTTCTCCGAAACGCTGACCACCGAACTGCGCCTTACCTCCGAGCGGCTGTTGGGTAATCAATGAATACGGACCGATGGAACGGGCGTGCATCTTGTCTTCTACCATGTGGCCTAACTTCAGCATATAAGCAATACCGACAGTGGCCAACTGGTCGAACTTCTCACCGGTCTCACCGTCATACAACTGCGTAGAGCAATAGCGCGGTAAACCGGCTTTATCCGTCCATTCACACAAGTCATCCAACGTAGCACCATCGAAAATCGGAGTAGCAAACTTCACTCCAAGTTCTTTTCCGGCAGCCCCTAAAACAGTCTCGAAAATCTGACCGATGTTCATACGAGAAGGCACACCCAACGGATTCAAAACGATATCGACCGGCGTTCCGTCAGCCAAGAACGGCATGTCTTCCTGACGTACGATTTTTGATACAATACCCTTGTTTCCGTGACGTCCGGCCATCTTGTCGCCGACACCGATCTTACGTTTCTTGGCGATATAAACCTTAGCCATCTGAATGATACCTGAAGGCAATTCATCACCAATCGTAATCGCAAACTTCTTACGTTTCAGTTCGGCATCAAGCAACTTGTATTTCTTCAGGAAGTTTATAATCAGTTGAGATATCAAACCGTTCAGATGCTCGTCGTCCGTCCAGCCACTTAACTGTATCGTCGTAAAATCGAGTCCTTCCAAAGCGGAAGCCGCAAACTTACGTCCCGAAGCAATCACATCGCTACCCATATAATCTTTCACGCCTTGTGAAACCTTGTCTTTCGTCAGCTCCAACAATTTGTCTATCAAGATGGCCTTCAAATCTTCAACCTTGCTGTTGAATTCCTCGTCTATTTTCGGAAGAATCAGTTTGTCCGCAGCCTTGGCAGCACGTGTCTTGATGGCACGGGAGAACAACTTCTTATCTATCACCACACCATTCAATGACGGAGAAGCTTTCAAAGAAGCATCCTTCACATCACCGGCTTTATCACCGAAAATGGCACGCAGCAGCTTCTCTTCGGGCGAAGGATCGCTCTCACCCTTCGGAGTAATCTTACCGATCATAATATCACCCGGCTGAATGCGGGCACCGACGCGGACAATACCATTCTCATCCAAATCTTTAGTAGCTTCTTCGCTTACATTCGGAATATCAGCCGTCAACTCTTCCACTCCACGTTTCGTTTCACGAACTTCCAACGAGAATTCTTCCACATGGATTGAGGTCAAAATATCTTCGCGTACCACGCGCTCGTTCAGCACAATGGCATCCTCATAGTTATAGCCTTTCCATGGCATGTAAGCCACCAAAAGGTTCTTACCCAAAGCCAATTCCCCTTGCTGGGTAGAATAACCTTCCGTCAAAATGTCCCCGGCTTTTACGCGTTGGCCTTTATCGCAGATAGGACGAAGGTCAATCGTCATATTCTGGTTTGTACGACGGAACTTCGGGATGCGGTATTCTTTCAACGCAGGCTCGAAACTTACGAACTCTTCTTCTTCCGTACGGTCGTACAAAATACGAATAGTCGTAGCGTCCACATATTCAATCACGCCATCACCCTCGGCCGTAATCATCGTACGGGAATCCTCACATACCTGTTTTTCTATACCGGTACCTACAATCGGAGATTCGCTACGCAACAAAGGCACGGCCTGGCGCATCATGTTTGAACCCATCAACGCACGGTGCGCGTCGTCATGCTCCAAGAACGGAATCAAAGATGCGGCAATAGAAGCAATCTGCTGCGGAGCCACGTCCATCAGATTCACATCAGAAGGGGGAACAACCGGATAATCGTCATCCTGACGACACTTTACTTTCTTACGGATAAACGTACCGTCATCATTCAACGGTGCATTACCCTGTCCAATAATCTTGCCTTCTTCCTCTTCTGCTGTCAAATATTCAATACCGGTTTCCAATGATAAATCAACCACTCCGTCTTGCACCTTACGGTAAGGGGTTTCAATGAAACCGAGGTCGTTAATCTTGGCATATACACACAAAGAAGAAATCAAACCGATGTTCGGTCCTTCAGGAGATTCGATAGGACACAAACGGCCATAGTGTGTATAGTGTACGTCACGCACTTCGAAACCTGCACGTTCACGAGACAAACCGCCAGGACCGAGGGCAGACAAACGACGTTTGTGCGTTACCTCTGCCAGAGGGTTGGTCTGGTCCATGAATTGCGAAAGGGCATTGGTTCCGAAGAAAGAATTAATCACGGAAGAAATGGTCTTCGCATTAATCAAGTCCGTCGGAGTAAAGACTTCGTTGTCACGTACATTCATACGTTCCCGAATCGTACGACTCATGCGAGCCAAACCAATAGCAAACTGATTGCTTAATTGTTCGCCTACAGTCCTTACACGACGGTTGCTCAAATGGTCGATGTCATCGACAAGTGCCTTTGAGTTTATCAACTCTATCAGATACTTGATAATCTCGATAATATCTTCTTTCGTCAATACGCGGACATCCATATCCGTAGAAAGATTCAGCTTTCTATTGATACGGTAGCGTCCCACTTCACCCAAATCATAACGTTTCTCTGAAAAGAACAAGTTATTGATGACCTCACGTGCACTGGCATCATCTGCAGGGTCGGCGTTACGCAACTGACGGTAAATGTATAATACAGCCTCCTTCTCAGAATTACTCGGATCCTTCTGAAGTGTATTGAAGATGATAGAATAATCAGACGTATTTATCTCTTCCTTATGCAACAACACACTTTGAACACCGCTATCCAAAATGATGCAAATATTGTCTTCGTCCAATATAGCTTCACGGTCTAAGATGACTTCATTACGCTCTATTGAAACCACCTCACCGGTGTCTTCATCCACGAAATCTTCAATCCAACTCTTCAGCACACGTGCAGCTAACTTCTTACCAATGTATTTCTTTAAATTGGTTTTCGTCGCTTTGACTTCTTCCGCCAAATTGAAAATCTCCAGAATATCCTTATCGTCCTCGAAACCTATGGCACGCAACAAAGTCGTAACAGGCAATTTCTTCTTACGGTCGATATACGCATACATGACATTATTGATGTCTGTAGCAAATTCAATCCATGAACCTTTGAATGGAATGATACGTGCCGAATATAGTTGCGTCCCATTCGCATGAATACTTGAACCGAAGAAAACACCCGGAGAACGATGTAATTGGGAAACTACAACTCGTTCAGCTCCGTTAATAATAAAAGTTCCATTATCGGTCATATAAGGAATAGGACCTAAGAACACATCCTGAATAACCGTATCAAAGTCTTCGTGATCCGGGTCGGTACAATACAACTTCAATTTGGCCTTGAGCGGCACACTATAGGTGAGCCCACGCTCTAAACACTCTTCAATTGTATAGCGCGGGGGATCAATATAATAATCAAGGAACTCCAAAACGAAGTTATTACGCGTATCGGCAATTGGGAAGTTCTCTGAGAAGACTTTATATAAGCCGTCGTTTTTACGTTTCTCAGGAGGAGTATCCAACTGCAGGAAGTCCTTAAACGACTTCAATTGCACATCAAGAAAATCCGGATAAGGCATCGGACTCTTAACTGTTGCAAAGTTAACTCTCTGATTTACAAGATTAGAAGACATCTATATTATTATTAGTTGAACTTGTTGATAGTTTTAGACACAAAAAGGTAAAGAACCCTCTACCAGAGGATTCTTTACCGACAAACCTGCTAATACAGGCTTTTAATTACTTCAACTCGATTTCAGCACCAGCTTCTTCGAGAGTCTTCTTCAAAGCTTCAGCATCAGCTTTCGGCATTCCTTCCTTCAATACGCTGGGAGCACCGTCAACCATTTCTTTTGCTTCTTTCAAGCCAAGGCCGCAAGCTTCTTTCACAGCCTTAACTACCTGCAACTTAGCTGCACCTGCACTCTTCAATACTACATCGAAAGAATCTTTTGCAGCAGCAGCTTCAGCGCCACCAGCAGCAGGACCAGCAGCAACAGCAACAGCTGCAGCAGCAGGTTCAATTCCGTACTCATCCTTCAGGATAGTTGCCAATTCATTAACTTCCTTAACTGTCAAATTTACCAATTCTTCAGCAATAGCTTTCAAATCTGCCATTTTTATTCTATTTTTTATTTGTTTGATACTAATTTAATTTATTCGGGTCTTTCACCGAGAGTCTTGAGAACTCCATGAATAGTGTTTCCACCTGATTGAAGAGCAGAAAGTACGTTCTTCGCCGGTGACTGCAACAAAGCCACAATCTCAGCAATAACTTCATCCTTGCTCTTGATAGCCGTAAGAGCTTCGAGTTGGTCTGCACCTACATAGAAACCTTCTTCTGCATAAGCCGCCTTCAATGCGGGCATTCCATCCTTAGCAAAATCTTTCAACAACTTTGCAGGGGCATTTGCCGTGTTTGCAAACAACACAGCAGTCGTACCCTTTAAGCAATCGTACAAAGGAGTATAATCTGTCTCAGCTGCTTCCAAAGCTTTGTGAAGTAGTGTGTTCTTCACAACTACCATTTTAATTTCAGACTGAAAACATTTTCTTCTCATCGCACTGGTTGTCGCAGCATTCAATCCCGTCACATCAACCAGATAGAAATGAGCATACTCATTCAAGACTTCGCCAAGCTGGGCTATAATATTACCTTTATCTTCCTTTCTCATGATTCAATTACTTTTTAAATTTCCTCAACAGCCTTCGGGTCAATCTTGATACCGCGGCTCATCGTACTTGAAAGATAAATACTCTTAATATAGGTACCCTTAGCGGCTGTAGGTTTCAACTTATTGATAGTTGAAATAAACTCTTTCGCATTCTGTGCAATTTGCTCAGCAGTAAAAGAAACCTTACCTATAGAAGTGTGTACAATACCTGATTTATCTACTTTAAAGTCAATCTTACCTTGTTTCACTTCTCTTACAGCCTTGGCCACATCCATAGTTACAGTACCACTCTTCGGGTTAGGCATCAATCCACGAGGACCGAGTACACGACCGAGGGCACCGATTTTTCCCATTATTGAAGGCATAGTGATAATGACATCCACGTCAGTCCAACCGCCTTTTATCTTCTCGATATATTCATCAAGACCTACATAGTCAGCGCCTGCTTCCTTAGCAGCAGCTTCAGCATCCGGAGTACACAAGCAAAGAACCCGCGTAACTTTACCCGTACCATTTGGCAGAGACACAACACCTCTCACCATCTGATTGGCTTTACGGGGATCCACACCTAAACGTACATCAATGTCTACGGAAGCATCAAACTTGGTTGTCGTAATATCCTTAACCAACTGAGAAGCTTCTTTCAAAGAGTATGCTTTCCCTGCTTCAATCTTGTCAGCGACCAACTTCTGATTTTTTGTCAGTTTACTCATTTTAATTGAAGATTTTAATTATTAACCCGGGAAGTCTCCTTTTACAGTGATACCCATACTTCTTGCTGTTCCTGCAACCAATTTCATCGCAGCTTCTATTGTAAAGCAATTCAAATCAGGCATTTTATCCTGAGCGATCGTACGCACTTGCTCCCAAGAGATTTCAGCAACCTTTTTACGGTTCGGCTCTGCAGAACCACCTTTTAACTTCGCAATCTCCATCAACTGTACTGCTACGGGAGGAGTCTTTACGATAAAGTCGTATGACTTATCAGTATAATAGGTGATTACCACCGGGAGCACCTTGCCGGCTTTCTCCTGCGTTCTGGCGTTGAATGCTTTACAGAAATCCATGATATTGATACCCTTGGAACCCAAAGCAGGACCTACTGGGGGTGATGGATTTGCAGCGCCTCCTTTAATCTGTAATTTGATTAATCCAGCAACTTCTTTAGCCATTTTTTTGTTATTTATTGAATTTGATATTCAAGAACAATACGCGTAACAAAACGCATCATTCTTTCTCTACTTGCATAAAACCTAATTCCAACGGCGTTTTACGACCGAAGATCTTGACCATTACTTTCAGTTTCTTCTTTTCGTTATTCACTTCTTCGATTACGGCAGAAAAACCACTAAAAGGTCCTTCTGTCACCTTAACCGTTTCCCCTTCAGCATAAGGTATCAACACTTCTTCCGGTACATCTTGCATTTCGTCAACAGCACCTAAAAGACGATTAACCTCAGACTGTCGCAACGGAGTAGGGTTACTATTAGATTCACCCAAAAAGCCCAATACGTTCGGCGTATTACGCAACAATACAGGTATCTCACCCACTAAAGCTGCTTCTACCAACACATAGCCCGGTAAATGATTACGCTCCTTAACGATACGTTTACCATTACGAACCTGAACTACTTTTTCTGTCGGTATCAACACCTGAGAGACGAATTTTCCAAAGTCACCTTTTTTAATTTCGGCATCAATGTACTCCTTCACCTTGCTTTCCTTTCCACTCACGGCACGCATAACGTACCATTTCATTTCAGTATCAGCCATCTCTCTACTTAATTAGGATAAATAACTTCCATTGCGCTTTGGAATACGAAGTCCATAGCGAAAACAACCAGTGCAATGAGTAGGGAAGCAGATAATACTACGACTGCACTGTTAGTAAGTTCTGAACGAGTTGGCCAAGTTGTTTTATGGACAAGCTCATCATAAGATTCCTTACAATATTTAAAGATCTTCTTAAACATATTCTTTATTATTAGCACGGGAGGAGAGGCTCGAACTCCCGACACCCGGTTTTGGAGACCGGTGCTCTACCAACTGAGCTACTCCCGTAAGTGGCTCTCCCCTAAGAGAGAGCCTATGATGACCTTAAATTAGTCAAAAACTTCAGTAATCTGACCAGAACCTACCGTACGTCCACCTTCGCGGATAGCGAAACGCAAACCTACGTTCAAGGCTACCGGATAAATCAAGTGTACTGTAATTTCTACATTATCACCCGGCATTACCATTTCAGTTCCTTCCGGCAAGTGAATTTCACCTGTACAGTCCATAGTACGCAGATAGAACTGAGGACGGTATTTGTTTCCGAACGGAGTGTGACGTCCACCTTCTTCTTTCTTCAAAACGTAGATAGAAGCCTTGAAACCAGAGTGAGGAGTAATAGAACCCGGATGAGTAATTACCATACCACGCTTGATTTCTGTTTTATCGATACCACGAAGCAACAAACCAACGTTATCACCAGCTTCACCTTCGTCCAACAACTTACGGAACATTTCTACACCGGTAATCACAGACTTCTTGTCTTCGCCCAAACCGAGGATCTGAACTTCATCACCTACTTTCACAACACCAGTCTCGATACGACCAGTTGCTACAGTACCACGACCAGTAATAGAGAATACGTCCTCAACCGGCATCAAGAAAGGCTTTTCAACGTCACGAACAGGCTCCTGAATCCAAGTATCACAAGCGTCCATAAGTTCCATTACCTTATCTTCCCATTCAGGTACACCATTCAAGGCACCCAAAGCAGAACCACGGATAATCGGAGTATCTTCTTCGAAGTCATAAGCTGCCAACAGCTCACGCATTTCCATCTCAACGAGCTCCAACATTTCTTCGTCGTCAACCATATCGCACTTGTTCAAGAATACGACCAAACGCGGAACGTTTACCTGACGAGCCAACAAGATGTGCTCACGAGTTTGAGGCATCGGACCATCAGTTGCAGCAACTACGATGATAGCACCATCCATCTGCGCAGCACCAGTTACCATGTTCTTTACATAGTCGGCGTGTCCCGGGCAGTCAACGTGTGCATAGTGACGGTTTGCAGTTTCATACTCAACGTGTGAAGTATTGATAGTAATACCACGCTCTTTTTCCTCGGGAGCGTTATCGATCTGATCGAACGATTTTACTTCTGACAAACCTTTCTTTGCCAATACTGTAGTAATAGCAGCAGTCAAAGTAGTCTTTCCGTGGTCTACGTGACCGATAGTACCAATGTTTACATGAGGTTTGGTACGCTCAAACTTCTCTTTAGCCATAGCTTTTTCCTTTTTATTTAATTAATGAATAATCTAATGCTCATCCGAGCTGTTACCGAGACTTGAACTCGGGACCTCTTCCTTACCAAGGAAGTGCTCTACCGCTGAGCTATAACAGCAAAAAATTAGAGCGGAAAACGGGACTCAAACCCGCGACCCCCAGCTTGGAAGGCTAGTGCTCTATCGACTGAGCTATTTCCGCATGATTTCCTTGAAATCGGGTGCAAAGATAATGAAAAGAGCCATTATATGCAAGTCTATCGCGAAATTACAGTCATTTTTTCACCCCAAATAGTCTCTCCTTTTCACCGGAAAAGCCTCCAGACTCATCCGTTTCAAGACTTGTCCCGTCACTATCCGCTCTTTGTCCATTCCAAGTATCCACCATCAAGCTCCACCACCTTATAATGAAGCTCACTCAAAATCCGTGCTGCTTTCTTGCTGCGCTTCCCACTCCGACAATACAAGGCTATGGTCTTGCCTTTCGGTAAAACTGCCTTGCTCTTCTGTTTGAAATCCGGTTGTAACACGTCTATATTCACCGCCCCGGTAATATGTCCCTCCGCATATTCTTCAGCCGTACGTACATCTAAACGCACGACCGCCGTATCGGCAATGCATTCTTTGAATTCCGCTACGGAAAGCGAACGGAAATCCCCGTCCGAAACATGGCAACCGAAAAGGCTGCTCAAAAATGCACTCATTCCCATGGCTACCCCCAATATATAGAAACGTCTCATACTTCTCATTCTTTAATCCCCAATCAACAAAAACCGCATCATTCAACCGTCCGGACCCTATTCATATCACGAGGTTTGGGAGAAGGTTCTTCGTCCGGATAACCGAAAGCTATGGCATAAAGTAATTTATGCGTTTCGGGAAAATCCAATTCATCAAGCAATTCACGACCTTCCGGTTCATTCAGGAAACGGCAAATACCACCCAAGCAACATGAACCAATCCCCAACGATTGAGCCGCAATCATCATGTTTCCACCCAACAGCCCGCAATCTACCTGCGACAAATCATAAGTCGTATCGTATGCGATAAATACCAACACAGGTGCACCGTATGCAGCCCGAAGAGTGGTCTCCCCCTGTCCTTTCCCCATAAAACGGCTGTAAGCCGAATCTATCGAAGCCAACAAACGGGGATTGTCCACAACACGTACTTCCCACGATTGAAGTCCCTTCCCGTTGGGAGCATACAGCCCACATTCCACAATCTGCGCCCACTTGTCCTTCTCCACCGGTTGAGGCTTGTATCTCCGGATGCTGCGACGCAGCAGAATCGTATTCACGACTTCATTTTTCACCACCACACTGTCTGCCGCCCCCGTTTCTCCTTCACGGGAAGCAGGCTCCGTATGGCAACTGCAAAGCAGGAAAATGCCTGCTGCTAAAGATAATAGAGATTTCGTATTCATGTCTCGTTCCTCAATTATATAATTATTTAAAACCTTATCCTTTCTTTTTTGATTTATATTCCGACGGCGACATGCCCATGTATTTCGTGAACTGCCGGGAAAAATAAAGCGAATCCTCATAACCGACCAACGGACTGATCTGACTGATTTTCAAATCTGTGAAATCCAGATAATGACAGGCTTCCTGAATACGGAGGTATCCCAAATAACGCAAAGGGGGAGAACCGGTCTTGTCCTCAAAGACATTGGAGAAGTAAGACGGGGAAAGTTTAACTTCGCGGGCAATATCCGTCAGACGGATTTTCTTATTCAAGTTTTCCTGCATGAAATGAATGGCACGCTGCACCACGTCTCGTTTTTCCTGCACACCCGCAAAACGGCACTCACGGTATTCTCCCAGAAACTTCATGGAACCCAAAAAGTGGAAAAGGCTCGTCGTGGCATACAGCATGTAGTTCTTGTTATACCCAGAACTGACCGAAGCATAAATTTCTTCAAACAGCAGCAGACGTTCTTTGATACGGGAATGTTCTGCCGGTGAAATATCATGCGGCTTACTGAACCCTACGCTGAAAAAGGCGGCTTTTGCGCCATCGAAATGAATCCAGTAAATCGTCCAAGGATTCTCGGCTTTACTGCCATAAGCATGTGCCTTATATTTGGGCAAAATGAAAAACTGGTTAGCCCCAACGTCATAACGCTTACCGTCCAGTTTGAACCATCCCTCCCCCTCTACACAATAAATCAGCACAAACTCATTGGAATCCTCCTCTTTCCGCTCACAATAATGAAAACCTGCATGCGGATAATAACCGATATCCGTGATATAAAGCTCGCGGCCCAAAGGGTCGCGCTTCAACTCTTCTATCAAAAATCCCGGCAAGACGACTATCCGTTCTCCCTTGAATCCTTCCTTTATCCGTGGCATGGCCTTTAATTTTTAAGGTGCAAACAAAGTTAGGAAAAACAAAGATATGAAAAGCCATACCTTCCTGTTTTTCTTGCAAAAAAAGAGTTGCATTCAGTAAAATATCTCCCGAAGCAACTCTTTTTTCATTCAATCACAATACGTAAAGTCTCACTTGATGCGCTTATAACCATACACAGCCAAATCCCCCAGCTCTTCCTCGATACGGAGCAACTGGTTGTATTTGGCCATACGGTCGGAACGGCTCAAAGAACCGGTCTTGATTTGGCCGCTGTTCGTTGCCACAGCGATATCGGCAATCGTAGCGTCCTCTGTCTCTCCCGAACGGTGGGAAGTAACCGTTGTATAACCATGACGATGAGCCATCTCGATGGCATCCAAAGTTTCGCTGAGCGAACCGATCTGGTTCACCTTGATTAAGATGGAATTGGCACACCCCATGGCAATACCCTTGGACAAGAAGTCCACGTTGGTCACAAACAAGTCGTCGCCCACCAACTGGCAACGTCCGCCGATACGTTCCGTCAACTTCTTCCAACCGTCCCAGTCATTCTCGCTCATACCGTCTTCAATAGAATCAATCGGATACTTCGTGATTAATTCTTCCAAGTAAGCGATCTGCTCGTCTGAAGTACGCTTCTTACCCTTTTCACCCTCGAAAATGGTATAATCGTACACTCCATTTTTATAGAACTCGGAGGAAGCGCAGTCCATACCGATCATCACATCCTTGCCCGGTACATAGCCGGCAGCCTTAATGGCTGCGATTATGGATTCAAGAGCATCCTCAGTGCCATCCAATGCAGGAGCAAAACCGCCTTCATCGCCTACTGCCGTACTGAGTCCACGGTCGTGAAGCACTTTCTTCAAGGCATGGAACACTTCAGCCCCCATCCGCAAGCCCTCACGGAAAGAAGGAGCACCCACCGGACGAATCATGAATTCCTGAAAAGCTATCGGCGCATCGCTATGCGAACCTCCGTTAATAATATTCATCATCGGGACGGGCATCACGTATGTGTTCACGCCGCCAATATAACGATATAAAGGAATGTCCAAATATTCCGCAGCGGCCTTAGCCACAGCCAACGACACCCCGAGAATGGCATTGGCACCTAAATTAGACTTTGTCTTCGTGCCGTCGAGTGCCAACATCTTGTGGTCGATGGCACGCTGTTCCAAAGCACTATAGCCCACCAAGGCCGGAGCAATTACCTTATTCACATTTTCCACAGCCTTCAACACGCCTTTACCTCCGTAACGTTTTTTATCTCCGTCACGCAATTCCAAGGCTTCGTGCTCGCCCGTAGAAGCTCCCGAAGGAACCGACGCACGGCCCACCACGCCGCATTCCAACTCCACCTCTACTTCTACTGTCGGATTACCACGGGAGTCCAATATCTCACGTCCTTTAATTGATTTGATTTTCATATTTACTTTTGTTTTTAATTAAACATCTTTTTCTATGGCAAAGTTCATCACTTTCCGCCATTCGTACAATACCTGAAAAAAGGGATTCTAACAAGATGCAAGATACTGACTTTTAAGTACACCCGCAAATAGGAGAAGTTAAATATGCAGTTTTATACCGACAGCCAGACTTAAAATTTCTTTAAATTTGATACTGCGGTCACCAAAGAAGGTACAGAAATCGGTATCGCAAGCTCCTAATTCATAATACAAAGAAATGTCCTGTATCCACCAATTAGATACATCCGGCACATCGTACATCACACGCTGACCCAAAGAAAGATTGGCACGAATACGGGTAGAAAAACCGTAATATCCTTTAGGATAACGGTCCGGCTCATGCGTCCAAAACTTATCGCTCAATACGGAGGACAAGAACAAACTGCATGACAAAGGCTGAATCACCCACGCACTCTCTTTCACGCGTAACCGCCAAGGCAAATACGACTGTTTCAGAGTGAAAACGGCCTTATTATGTTCACTTTCAAATTTAGGCAAAAAGCCCAACATGATATCTGTCTCCCACTGCTGCTTCTTCCCGTAGGTCCATCCCGTACCGATTGAAACGACACCGATACTTCCCGCAAACTGTATCTTGTAATGGTCGGGAATCAAACGTTTCCACCCTTCCATACGGCGTGTCATCATTTTCTCATAGCGTGTCGGAACTGTATCCGATGCCGCTTCCGTCACACCCTGCCCCATTACCCAAGAAGGCATGCCAGCCGAAAGCCATATACTAAAAATCGCAACGTTCAATTTCATATCCTTCTTCTTTTATGGTAATGACGTAATACCCTCGCTTCCCGACTGTCGTACATCCGTAATATACGACTCCATCCTCAAAAAACTCTTCTTCAGCCCAACGGTGGATGTGGCCGAACAGACAAAACTGCACATGGGGAAAACTGGTCACATAGTGTTCAAAGGCACGCCCCACATTGTTGTTGAACTCCCCGTCGCCGGGTGGCACGTGCATGGCTACAATGGTTTTCTCTATGCCCGCCGGCATATTCCTCAATTCATCCTCCATAAAATTGAAATCGGGCACCGGATGACTGTAATCATATTCAAGCGCGTTGGTATTCAAACAGATAAAACGCACGTTGCCCACCGTAAAAGCAAAATTATCCTCTCCGAAAACTTTCAGATATACATCGAACCCCGTCCCCAGACAATCATGATTCCCCAACAGGCAAACATACGGCACCCGCAACTTATTCAAGAAATCCCGTGCCCATAAAAATTCTTTCGTCTCGCCGAAATCCGCCACGTCGCCGCCATGCAACACAAAATCAATGTCACCGCGGTTATTGATGATATTCACGACTTCTTTCGTCTCGTCATACCGACGTTGGGTGTCGCTGATCATGGCAAAGCGGAACTCACGCCTTCCCCGCATCTTGTCTTCAATCAAACGGATGTTCTTCTCCGTCAGCCCGACCTCTCCTTCTATACGCGTATCGTAGGGATGATATTCGATGATTTCGCAAGAAGACAATATCCCCATCCCGCAAAGTAGGCCAACGACGGAATTGTATATTCTGCTCATAAAAAACGCTTTTGAATATCAAAGATAGAAAAAGAAGCAATACGAAACACACAAAAGGTCCGTTTCAGACTATTTGGAAAAATAATCCCTACTTTTAGAACAACTGCCAAGGCATATACCACAAGAAAAAAGCACAACAGGGGACAGCCTCGCAGAAGCCCTGAAATCAATCTCAGCCAAATGAAAAATCAATCACAGCCAAACGATTTTTCATTTGGCTGTGATTGATTTTCGTTTTGGCGCAGAATGATTCGCCGCACTTACCAGCATGAATTACAACATGTTACGCAAAGGAGTATAGAAATAAAGAAATTATACATCACCACATGCACACATCAGCACGGGAAGATGCCCTCAAAACGTTTTTTAATGGCTTCTATCCTTTCCCGGGCAAGAGGAGGCACGTCGGTCAACGGATAGTCCAACCCGAGTTCCTTATACTTAAATACCCCCATCGTATGATAAGGCAACCATTCTATTTTGCGCACAACCTTGTAGTGTCGTACAAACTCGACCAGTTCATCCAGCAGCGTGTCGTCGTCCGTCAGACCGGGTACTACCACATGACGAATCCAAACCTCCGTCCCCCTCCTTTCCAACTCGTCAAGCAACGCCCGGGCATTCCGTCCGTCACTTCCGCTGACTTTCCTGCAAAGTTCAGGGCGAAGCGCCTTAATGTCGAGAAGCACCAGATTCGTATAATCCAGCACAGCACATACGCGCTCATTGAACACGGCTCCTGAAGTGTCCAATGCCGTATGAAGACCTTCCTCACGGCAGAGACGAAAAAACTCGCGACAGAAGTCAGCCTGCAATAAAGGTTCGCCACCCGTCAACGTCACCCCTCCACGGGCTATGAAACTGCGCACCTTGAGCACTTCGGCAAGCAATTCCTCCGGAGTCATTTGATAACGGGGCGGACGACCGGTATCCCAAGTGTCCGGATTATGGCAATACAGACAACGAAGAGGACAACCTTGCAGGAAGGTCACAAAACGAATTCCGGGACCGTCAACGGTCCCGAAACTCTCAAGTGAATGTATTTTACCCACTAATGGTTTTTCCATATCCTTTATATTACAAAGAGTGGTTGATGGTACGCGAAATGACATCCAACTGTTGTTCACGCGTCAGCTTCACAAAGTTCACAGCATAGCCGGACACGCGGATGGTCAACTGCGGATATTTCTCAGGATGTTCCATCGCATCCACCAACAGATCCTTGTCGAACACATTGACGTTGAGATGCTGGCCACCGTCCGGAGTGAAATAACCATCCAACAGGCCGACCAGATTGCTTACCTGAATGTCACGTTCCTTGCCTAACGTAGCCGGAGAAATGGCAAAGGTATAAGAAATACCGTCATGTGCATGATGGAACGGAAGCTTGGCCACCGAAGCCAACGCCGCAACGGCTCCTTTCACGTCACGCCCGTTCATCGGGTTAGCCCCCGGTGCAAACGGAGTACCGCCCTGGCGGCCGTCGGGAGTCGTACCGGTTTTCTTTCCATACACCACATTGCTGGTAATCGTCAGGATGGACTGCGTGGCAACCGCATTGCGGTAAGTCTCGTGCTGACGGAGGTAATTCATGAATTTCTCCGTGATTTCCACTGCGATGGCATCCGTGCGGTCGTCATTGTTGCCGTAAGGAACATACTCGCCTTCACGCTCGAAGTCCACGGCCAGACCGCGCTCGTCACGAATCACCTTCACCTTGCAATCGCGAATGGCAGCCAAAGAGTCGGCCACGATGGACAAACCGGCAATACCGGTAGCGCGGATACGTTGTACGTCGCCGTCGTGCAGAGCCATTTCGTATGCCTCATAGTCATACTTGTCGTGCATATAGTGGATAATCTTCAAGGCGTTCACGTACACCTTGGCCAACCAACGCATCATCTGCTCGTATTTCTCCATCACCTCGTTATAGTCGAGATATTCGCTCGTAATCGGCTCGAACTTGGGAGCCACCTGCACACCGGTACGCTCGTCGCGCCCGCCGTTGATGGCATAAAGCAAGCACTTGGCCAGATTGGCACGAGCACCGAAGAACTGCATTTGCTTGCCGATTTTCATCGGAGACACACAGCAGGCAATGCCATAGTCGTCACCGTAATCCACACGCATCAGGTCGTCGTTCTCATACTGGATGGCCGAAGTGTCGATAGAAACCTTGGCACAGAACTTCTTCCAGTTCTCCGGCAATTTGTCCGCCCACAGCACCGTCAAGTTCGGCTCCGGAGCCGGCCCGAGGTTGTAGAGCGTATGCAGGTAACGGAAGCAAGTCTTCGTCACCAACGTGCGGCCGTCGATGCCCATTCCGCCCAACGATTCCGTCACCCATACCGGGTCGCCGGAAAACAAGTCGTTATATTCGGGCGTACGCAAGAACCGTACGATACGCAATTTGATGATCATCTGGTCCACCAGTTCCTGTGCTTCCTCCTCCGTCAGTTTTCCTTCGCGGATGTCTTTCTCTATATAAATGTCGAGGAAAGTAGAAGTACGCCCTATGGACATGGCCGCACCGTCCTGGTCCTTCACAGCGGCCAGATAAGCCAGATATACAAACTGCACGGCTTCGCGGGCATCCTTGGCCGGACGGGTCACATCGAATCCGTATGCGGCACACATCTTCTCAAAATCCTGTAAAGCATGAATCTGTTCCGTGACCTCTTCACGGTTACGGATGATTTCATCATTCAGTTCCTGGATGTCGAGGCGTTTCTGGAATTGCTTCTTGTCTTCTATCAAACGTGCAGTACCATACAAAGCCACACGACGATAGTCGCCGATGATACGGCCACGACCGTACGCATCCGGCAAACCGGTGATGATAGCCGACCGACGGGCCGCCAACATCTCCTCCGTATAGGCAGAAAACACTCCTTCATTGTGCGTCTTACGGTATTTCGTGAAAATCTCCTTCGTCATCGGGTCGAGATGATAACCGTAAGCTTCCAAGCTGTTTTCCACCATACGGATACCGCCCTTCGGGAAAATACCACGCTTGAGCGGAGCATCCGTCTGCAATCCCACAACCACTTCGTTATCCTTATCTATATAACCCGGCCCGTAAGTCGTGATACTTTGAGGGAGTTTGGTTTCGGTGTCATACACGCCTTTTTCACGCTCCACCTTAAACATCTCGGTCAATTTGTTCCACACTTTGCGGGTCTTCTCCGACGACGGCTTCAGGAAAGAATCATCTCCCGTATAAGGAGTATAATTGTTCTGAATGAAATCACGCACGTTGATTTCCTTCTTCCACAGTTCGCCTTTGAAGCCGGCCCAGCTTTCGTTGTTACGTTCCATAATTTATCCGTTTTAGTTATTTATGTGCTAACCGGCTGCAAAGATACGGAGAAATAACGGAATCCCCTATACTAATTTGTAGGTATTTCAAATTTAAAACTATCCTTAGACTACTTTTGTATTCATTCCAATCAAAAACCCGGCCAATGATGAAATCGGATATACATCCGGTCAGGGGTACGGGTTACTGTTCCCAGATAAGGAGGCTTAAAGTCACAAAAACGATTTCCGGAATCCAATATTAGGCGGTACACATTCTGCCCGGGCAACTTTACCAGAATCATTCCTTTGCTGAATCCAAGAAATTCATACAGAAACTGTTCTTTTTTATCATTCACAATCAGATGCTTGCCGATAATAAAAACCTTTTCGGTGGCACAGACCTGCACATCTTCTTTCCGGAACGAGAAGTCCAGCCCACGCTCCCTGAAGCGGAACATGTATGCGGCATCCTGCTTGACTAGTTCAAACCGCCCGAGCCGCCCGAGTTCCGGCATCTTTTCGTAGAGCCTCCGCGTCTTGCTGTCCCAATAGACCTGCCTTCCCGCAAAGTCATACCCCTTAAAAAAATCCCCTTTGCATTCCACCTTTCCATAAAGTTCCGGCCTCAAATCACGCCCTTTTGCATCCACCACCGTCACCTTCCCCCGAAAGACAGCATCATACGGATAAAAACATAGGGCAAAATAAGGTTCCGGCAATCGCTCTATCCGCGTGAACTGCGGGGCACAGACCTCTTTTCCATCCAACGCTATGCCATATTTTCCGCCCTGCATAAACACTTCCATCCCCTCACGCTTCTCTTCTTTCCGTTTGATACGGACCATCTCCAGATTCACCAACTGTTTTTCCATGGCCTCCTCTCCTATATATATAGGATAAGTATTGCACGTTACGGAACGCCCGGCTTGCCTCCCCTCAAACATCCGCTGCCAGTCCCATCTTTGTATCGGCATGCCAAATGCCAGATATAGTCCCACTTGATCCAATATCATCACGTGACTTTTCTTGCTGGATACGCGCATCCCCCGCCCCACCTGCTGTAAATATTTGGCTAATGAAAGCGTGGGACGGGCAAGCTGAATGACCTCCACCTCCGGCACGTCCCATCCTTCTGAGAATATGTCGACGTTGACCATCAACGTAATACGGCCGTTCCGATAGCCTTCCACCAAACTCCGGCGTTCCTCCGGCGGCGTCTTCGCGTCAATCATGCAACAGCTTACCCCGCCCTTCCGATAATACTCCACGATATGACGCGCATGCTCCCGATTAATGGCATATACTATGCCTTTTTTCCCCGAAGCAAACGTTTGGTAAGTATCATACAAATGCCGGATGCTTTCAGGGCAATCCATCACCGTGGCCATCTCTTTCAACTGATAATCGCCATCCGCACCGCGCTTGGACAACAACCCCACCCGGCATACCGCCTTACTGTTCGGGTCGGCACTTATATATTCAAAATCAGCCAGCCATCCCTCGTCGATAAAGCGTTCCATACTCCACGCTTGGAGCAACACCTCAAACAAGTCCGTGAAAGGTTCGCCGCTCAACCGGCAAGGCGTAGCCGTCAGTCCCAAGAAAAGAGCCTCCGGCCACTTTTCCCACAATATGCGGTAGGTCTTCGCCAAGGCATGATGAGCCTCGTCCACAACCACAACAGAAGGGCAAGAAGAAAGACTATCTATACATCGGCTCAACGTCTGTATGCTCGCCACCCGGACGTTCTCCGCCAACAACGCCTTCTGGCCACCGGCAATCACCCCGTGACGTACTCCGAAACGAGACAAGGTTTCCGAAATCTGCTCTACCAATTCTATCCGGTGCGTCACGACCAACACCCCGTCCGCAGCATTCTCGCGAACCACGGCAGCCATCAGGAACGTCTTTCCCGTCCCCGTAGGCATCTGCACCATCACGCTCCTGCTCCCGCCCCACCATTTTTCATACAGGCGGTGCTTCATCTCCCGCTGATAGCTGCGCAATTCCGTATAACCAGAATCTACTTGCTCCATATCCTGCTATATGCTATAGCTGTACTATATGACAAAAGCAAACACAACACGAATACCACAGCAATCGGTGCATTATGCCCGATATAATAAAATATGATGTCAAAGACCAACATGTGTACCAAATACCATTCGTATGAAAAACGGTTAGTCCACTCCAACAACCGGTTAAGCGGCTTGATTCCCACCTTATAGATGATAAGCGCAAGAGACATATAACCCATCAAAGAGGGTATATCATTGTAAAGTTTCCATGGCCACCCCGCAAAGCCCATTATGCCTGTCAACCCCACACCGGCCATACACAACGGCAACAAACATTTCCACCGGGGCACTTCCAGTGCTTTAGGATTGCCATGATATATTTCTGCCATCTTCATCCCTAAGCAAAACTCCCATAAATATTGCAGGAAGAAACTGTTCCAAACTCGCTCCTCTGCATACCCTAACAGGCCTACGGTCGTAGACCATAACAGGCTGACAATGAGCGCAAGCTTTACCCCCCCGAATGTTAAATAACTTAACAATAAGAGGCCAAGCAAGATAGAACTGAATGATAGTAGACACAAACCACATCTGCCCTCCCATAGAACTCTCCAGTTCGGGAACGAACATTTTGAAGAGCAGCAGATTGCCCCACAGCGGCATGAACCATTCACGCCCCATACAAGCCATCCAGACAGCCGTGGCCACGCACAAGACGGCCATCGGCATATAAATCCTCGTAAAACGTTTCTTCAGGAAAGCAATGTATCCTAAAGGCTTACGAAGGTAAGAAAGGTATAATCCAAATCCCGAGCAGAGGATAAAGACGTGCACTCCGGCACCACCAAAGGCCGCTGCTTTTTCCCATATTCCGGAAATCCCCAACATCCCTACAAGATGCATGATTACTATGGTAGAAATGGAATACCCGCGCAAAAAGTTTACCACATCAAGCTTTCTCATTTTCATTTCAATCTTTAAACGGGTTACGATAAATCCCAAGCAGTTGCCGGCCGAAATACAAAAAGAATTTCACATCATCCACAAAGTATCTCCTGAACATTCGTTTGGGCTCCATCAGGAATCTGTAAAACCATTCCATCGCCAACTTCTGCATCCATTTCGGTGCCCGCTTCACATTGCCGGCCTCAAAGTCGATCGTAGCACCCAAAGCCATCCATATATCAACTCCCGGCATTCGGCTTTTATGACGGAAAATCCATTTTTCCTGTTTGGGCGCCCCCACACCGACCAGTACCACATTGGCACCGGAAGCATTAATGGTACGGTAAATCAATTCATTTTCCTCTGGTTTGTTTTCAAAACCATACGAAGGAGACATCGCCCCCACCACGATTTCGCGCCCCACCGAGGCATTGATACGTTCCATGGCCATTTGTGCCACACCTTCCATCGCACCCAAAAGAAATATCCGGCAATCCGGATTATCCTTATGATATAGATAGAAAGCCGTAAAGAAACTGCTACCCGGAATGGCTTCCGGTATTCCTTTCTTCAGCAAACGAGAGCACAAATACAAGATTTTACTGTCGCAAACCACCCACTCCGCCTTTTGATAAAGGTCATAAAACTCACGGTCATGCTGGAGTTTGACCAAATGATCGAGATTCGGAGTGACCAATACCCCGCGTTTTAAGCTTTGCAGCAGTTCAATCCGGGTAATGGACAAGAGGTTCGCATTCAAAATACGAACAGACATGAAATAAAAAAATTAATGTTATCGATTATAATCTATGCCTACAGTCCCATCTTATGTCCTGTAAGTTTCCATTGCACATGCTTTAAAAACACCTTTATAGCATGCGGTAAAAAACGGCTCCAACAATACAAACGTCCCACATTCAAGGTTCGATTCAACGCAAAACAGGATAACAACTTCGAATCCCGAACGAAACGGAAATCAAGACTCATTTTAACATCATTATCCACATTTCGCTCATGTACGACTTCGCCCCATAACGGCTCGTCATCCTTAGTATCCAACATAACGGAACGTACATTTCCCATCCGAGAGAGATAATAATGAGTACCAAACTCATACACCGTTTTCAAATGAGATCCAACCGTAAAGTCTTCTACCCTTGAAACGAAATGATTGTTTGGGAAGCTTATCCACAGCGCATAGTTTTGTTTTAGGAAATACTGTAAACCTCTTTTATAAAAGAAAAAAGTTTCGCCGCAGACCTTTTGTGCATCATTTCGTACCGTAGCCATATAGTTGCAACCCAATACGTCATCGTTATCCAACCACGAAGTAATTACTTTTGTCGGCTGAACACACCCTTGCAAATCATTCTCTATCCAACGCGCGAAAACTTGCGGATAGAACCGGGCATATTCGGATTTCACAGGTACATACTTAAAATTTTCACATCTTTCCGCCCATCCTTTTACACGCTCACGATAAACCGGCGGAGTATCCCCATCGAAAAGTACAACCCACGTAAAATCCTTACAACTTTGCTGCAAAACACTGGGCAAAGTATATTGTTCAAAAAGGCGGAACCTATCTTCCAACCACGCTTCATCCCGGGTCGCCAATCCACGCTTATCCTTGTTCCACAACGGAAGGTTGAAACGTGTCAACAAATAGTGCCGAACGGGAGTAGTGCCACACATAGTTAAAGCATGAGAAAATTAATAGCCTTTTTTCAAGTGCTTACTTACATTAGCCGTGTTTCCGCTTCCTATCAGGATTTTTTCGACCATCGTCTGTCTGTACAAGGATGTAGCATAGCCAGCCATCCTGTTTTCTCCTGGCGAGGCAAGTCATGGCCATTCCCTAACATGACAATGCCTTTTGGAGATACTCCAATGAGTGCGACCTCTCCCTCCTCAACTGTTCCGCGGGTAGGGTATAATCAATGTCGGTAATCTCGGGGAAGTCATCGCCGACTGACACTATGCGGCTTTCCAAAGCCAGCTTCTGGAGAATGCTCGTCAGGCGGCTGTTGGTCGAGTGCTTGCTTTTTATGACAGAATAGAATGGTTTTGAGAAATTTACAGAGAACACAGTACCATGGAAAGAGTTGGTCACGACAAATTCCGCATTGGCGAACAGGCCGACAAAGTCTGACGGCCCTGCTGTCAATATTTCCTGTACGTCATCCCCCGAATGTTCCGGATAGGCGTCCCGGCAGATGCGAACGATCTTAAGGTTACGCTGTTTTGCTATATGCCTTGCCAGCCGGAGCACATAGTCACACGGCTTTATGGTGACGATGTAGACCAAAATATATTTCTCTTTCGGGCACATGTCAAACCTGGCCACCTCAAGCCATTCCTCGTGGTCAAGGATGAGCGTCGGGTCAAGGACGACATCGACATTCCGCTGCAGCAGGTTGCCCAGCAGCGTTGATGCCTGCTGCTCACGCACCGATATGTGGGAAAACGCAGACAGCCATTTCTTGAAAACAGCCTCGGCCTCTCTTGATATTTCAGACAGTCCTATGCTGGACGCATAAGAGATTTTCCTTGTCTGCTTCTTGTCGAAGCATGCCAAGAAAGGCTCCAATGAATAGCCCTTCATATAATTCCACACCTGGTCACTCCCGATGCAAATCACGTCATAATCAAAACCAGCCTCGTACAAGGACTTCACCGAGGGGTAGAGCGTTGGGGTCAGGTGGTTGTATTTTGAGTGGAACTCGTCAAACCGGCTGTCGCGTAATTTCTTGTTTTTATGATGGAAAAGGCAAAACAGGTTTTGCACTACGGGCAGTAGCCTGACCTTGATGTCCTGCCTGAGAGAGATGGGCACGGTTCTCCTTTCGCCTTTAAACTCATGTCCGGGGTTGATGCCAAACAAATAATTTACTACTTCTGCATCATATCCCATCTTATGCAATTTCCTATACAAAGCGCAACACTGCAGCTCTGCACCGTAATTATTCACATTAAGTATCGTAAAAATTCCTATCTTCATTGTTGATAATTGTTTTGTGCTGCCAAAGCATGATGATCATCTCGCCTTTGCCAAATAGAGAATTCCTGCTTATATTTTCTTCAGCTCCTCGAAAAGTCGCTTGTTGACCACTTCACGGGAGTAATTCTCCATTACCCGGTTCCTCATCTTGACGGCGATTTCCTGTAAGTCGCAGGTCTCCCTGATGTGAGCTATCCTGTCAGCATAGTCTTGCGGCTCCCATCCATTGACGGCAAGCCGGTCATCGCCCACGATGTCGCGGTTGAAGTGGTAGTCGCTCACGATGGGCACCAGCCCCTGGGCCATGGCCTCGTTAAGTGAGTTGGAATGCCCCTCGCAACGCTCTTTGGTCGGGAACACAAACAGGTGCTGCGACTGCATTATCTCCTTGATCTCGTCGAATGGGGTCAGCCCTTTGCGGGTGATGTGGCTCTTGAACGGCGAGTTTTCTATCATCCCGTCCACCTCTTCCACGTAAGCCTTGCTGTAACCCGACCCGCCGATGACGGTCAGATACACGTCGTCGTATTTTTCACACAGCAAGTGAAAGGTTTTGATAATCACATCGACATTCTTTTCGGGGGTCACTCTCCCGAAGTAGCAAAGGTTGAACCTGTCCTTTGGCCTCTCGGGAATGCGGCTTACGATATTTTCCTGGTCCACATAGCTGGGATAATAGACGAGAGGTGTGTCGCTTATGCGCCTGACAACTTCCAGCGAGGGCATGCCCTCAAACCACACCTGGCTTTGCAAGTCCATGTTTTTCTTGATGAGCCAACGGTAAAACTTTGCCCCCCGGTTGTAGAAGTCAATGAATTGCCCGCCTTGCATATAAGTCACCGTCTTAAGTCCAAGCATCCTGACAATCACGGATATCAAAAGCTCGTATGGCGCAAGCTTGCCGCCGAAGGTGAGGGTCAGGAAAGCGCTCGTTTTGCGGTTTGCCAGCACGATGTGGCGCAATATCTTGAGCAGGTCTATGACGGCAAACGACCGCGTTTCCAAGAAATGGATAATCTTTCCCTCCAGCACGCAGCGGCGCCTTACTATCGGCACCGTCTCATATCCCATTCTTTCCAGTCCCTGCATCACTCTTCGGGCGGATGACTGCCCACCGCTCTTCGGCAACTCTGTCATCTTGCCGATGTTGCCGAAAACAAAAAACTTCTTGATCATTTATATGTGTTCTAATGTTCTTAAAAGTACAATATCGTTGGTTATTATTGCAAGCGTCTGCCTCAAACTATCCGTTTCAGCAGCCGGGTAAGGTCGAAAGGCAGATACCAGTCTATCCACTTCAGCAGCCTCTTGGCTTTCATGGCCACTCCTTGCTTGCTGTAAAACAAGCTGACAGCATCTTTCAAGGAGCTGTTATTGTCGCGCAGGCAGCCGAGCATCGCCTTGCGCAATTCCGGGTCGGGGGAATACTCCCTGCCATAGCTTTGCTTCACGATGACTTCCCTCATGGAGCTTTTGCCTGTCGCAAACTGCCCCTTGACGGATGCGAACAACTGCCGCCCTCTCTCCGATGTTATTGCCACAGCCGACACGCCTTTAGTGTCATTCAAGAATCTCTTCCCCCAGAAGTCGCCCACGCGAATGTCTGTATAGGCCATCGTGCTTCGAAGCTTGCAAGAGGCGCAGGCATCATTGAGCACGTGGTCGGAGAAGAACAGGGAATAAAATTCGTCTTGCCCGGGACTGCTCACAAAAGCCTTTACGCCATCCACCATTACCGCCACGTGGAAATTCCCCCAGCCCTTGACCTTGCTGCGAAACTGAACCTCATCAAATCTCTTGTTGCCGACCAGACGCTTTATATTCTGCTCATATTTGACCCAGACGTGCATTGACGGACATCCATGACAGAAGAGGTCTATCAGCACGCACTTGTCACGCTTTTTGCACAGCGACAAATACCTGTGGGCTGCATAGATATGACAAGGCAATCCGAATACGGCAAATTTTTCCGTCCGTGCATTCTTCACCAGATACTTGAAGCCGTCGAAGCTGTAAGGTTGGATGTACTTTGAGCCCCGGAAAGCGTCCGTCTCTGCCAGGGTGTGTGCCACCACGTGTTCCGCCCGATGGGTATCATCGTTGTAGACCACGCCAATGCACGCATAGCCTTGCTCCGTAAGCTCTTTGGCCAAGGCATCAGCCACACCTCCCGAAGTCACCTTTTTGAGCAAAGAGCCGGACAGGTGCTGTGCCGAATACACGTCAATTCCTTCCTCATCATCGAGGCTTGTCATCTTTATGCCCCCGTCAAACTTGTAGCACACTTTCGCGCACAGTCCGCAGTCCGTGCATTTGTCGGCATCCACGTATGGACGATAGAAACCGTCCCCGTCGAGCCGTATTGTTATTGCATTGCTGTGGCACACGGCTGCACACATTTGGCAACTTGTACATCCGCGCAAAGCCGATTTGTCTGTTATGTTCATTGGATATGGTCTGTTTTTTGTATGTTACAGGAAGATTGGGTGCCGGTGCGTTGGCATCGCGTGGTTTACCTCTCCACCATCTCCCTGAAAAGCATTTCATATTTGTGTGCGCATGTCTCCATGGAAAAGTTCTGCGCGTAAGTCCATCTTAGGGAATCTTTCGATATGGAATTTCCGTGCGCCAAGGCTCTCTTCAAGGCTTCGGTATATGCCTCATCGCTGAAGTCCTTGGCGATAAAACCGTTCGCACCGTCTGTGACGACATCATTAAATCCGCTTACGGGCGTGCCGACTGGAATGCACCCGCAGGCAAACGCCTCAATCAGCGTTATCGGCATGCCCTCATAGTCGGAAGAAAGCGTGAAGAAGTCAGAGCAGAGCAAATAGTCCGCCACGTTATGACGCTGGCCCAAGAAATGGATGCCACCCTTTGCCTGGCTTATCACGGATTGCATCTCGGGAGCGTCATAGCCGTTGCCTATCACTAGCAGAGCCACGTTCTCCCCGTCGTCAATCAGTCGGTTGAAGCATCTTATCAGCCTAGGGATGTTCTTCTGGGGATTGCATCTCGCTATCACTGTGAACACCTTGGTGTCATCGTCTTGCTTGCATCGGCTGACCTCACGCTTTACCTCATTGAATTTGTCAGACGCGCTGACCATCTCCCGTCCGTTGTATATCAACCTGACCGGTGGCATACCAAATACCGTTCTGACAGACTGGGCGTTCTGGTCGGATATGGCGACCTGCCGCAACAGGCGCATTTTCAGGCATAGCTTTTTCACCCAATACCGAAACCGCTCGTTAGTCCTCTCACTCTCGGCCTGATTGTGCGATGTGACTATATATTTTTTCTTCCTGTCGAAGAGCACTGCCAGCACGCCGAAATACATCGCCGTCAAGTGGAAATGCACTACATCGCACTTCTGCTGCCGTATGGCTCTGTAGAGCCAGTAAAAGGTGGTGGGGGCAAACTTCCCCAGACCAAGGTTGACGACTTTCACGCCAGACGCAATATCATCCTTATAGAAGCCGAAATTCCGTAAGGAAAAGTTCTTCATCGTCAGCAACGTCACCTCACATTCGTCCCTTGCCATCTGGTTGCACAGGTCGACGACAAACCGCTCCGCCCCGCCGGAGTTCAACGCGGGTATCACCTCCAATATCCTCAGAGGCTTTCCGCTTGATACATCTTTCATGGATTTGAACTTTTTGTTGCGTTATAAAAATGAAATGCCGCCTTTTGCCCGCAATCAGTCAGCAGAAACGTATATCGGCAGCACTTTAAGAACTTTTGCCGGACAGCCTGCAATCACCGAACCCGGAGTGTCGAAACTCTTGTTGACGATGGCATTGGCACCGATTTGGCAACCGTCGGTAATAGTTATCTTTCCAAACAGCTTAGCCCCTGGACCTATCCAAACACGGTCGCCTATCGTGGGAGTGTTGATGGAATTCTCTTTTCCCCCATTTTGGCCTATGTTGACACAAGAGTGCAGATCGCAGAAGTCGCCCAACCGGGCTTTTCCGTTTATGATAATGGAACCGTAATGGCTCAGCCGGAGACCTTTTCCACAGGTATTGACGTAAATGGTGAACCCGAGACGCACGCCAAGCCTGTGGTGGCGCCACGCCCAATATTTGCAGAGAAAACGGTTTATGATGCCTTTTCTGTTGTTGTGATAATATTCGTGGCGGCGGAGAGCTATCTCATACTTCCAGATGTCATTGTTCCATCGCGACCTTGCATGCTTGATGCCAAGATGCATCTTGTCGCATTGAAGGTATTCGCGCAAGTCATCTTTAGTCTTTATCATTATCAGCCCATCAGTTTTAAGAATTTCCCCACCACTTGACTTTCGTTGCCGCAGTCCTCCTGCCTCAAGTTATCGCCGAGTTGGCTGCGGAGGGTCTCATTGCGGTACAGTTCCATTATACCGCAGGCAATAGCCTGTGCGTCAATATCCACTATCAAGCCATTCCTGCCGCTCTCTATCGCATCGCCGACAGACGGGTAGCTAGTGACGACGATGGGCTTGCACAGTATCTTCGCCTCGTCCAGGGCGATGCTCTTGCCCTCATAGCGCGACGGCATCACGAAGAGGTCGGCCTGCTTGATGTAAGGATAGGGATTGGCGCGCACTCCGATGAACTTCACCACGGCATCCACGCCTTTAGCCTTCGCCCGTTCCTCCAGAGGTTTGCGCAGTTCTCCTTCGCCAAGGATGTACCATGCGAAGTCCAACCCACCGTCTTTCAGTATCCTTGCGGCATCAATGGCGATGTCAAATCCTTTCTGCTCTACCAGCCGCCCGATGGAGACCAGCCTAAAACGGCTGTCGTCGGCAAAGCCGTCGCCTGCACCCGTCATCTCTGCGGTCATGTCAGCCTGGGCATTGATGATGCGGGGCGAGGAGATGTTCTCAACCACCTCTAGCTTGTCATCCATGCTAGGGAAGTTGTCAATGAGCGACTTGAGGCACACATCGCTTATCGTACACACCTTGTCAGCCTTGGCGTAGTAACTCCTGTCGTATGCGGGCACGAGGTCAAGCTTATTGTAATCGTTGTGGCACCACAATATCTTCTTATCAGCGCAAACATGGTCAATCACGTAATAGTTCATCCCGTCGAGATAGCTCACTGCGACATCATATTTCTTGGGGAGGTCTGGGATGTGCCTCTTCCACACAGCGTTGTAATATTGGGTATGACACATCCTCGCCCTACTCTTTCTTCCTCGCGCATGATTCCCCATGATGCACCTCAGCTTTATACACAGTGTCTTGAATGTGACGTGCCTCCAAAACCGCCCCTCGTTTATCCGGACATGCTGGCACACCATTTCCCCCGGTGGGTTCACAAAGCGCAATCCGTCAGGCAGGTTGTCGCGGAAAATGCCTGTCGGGTCAAGTGCAAGGAGATCCACTTCAAATTTCTCCAGCGGCAGCGAGTTAAGCAGCGACACCAGACTCTTCTCAGCCCCGCCTGCGTCCAGACGGTGGATGACAAACAGTATCTTTTTCTTTTCCATAATCTCAAGCGTAAGTCCGCAAAGCCTTCCTGCTTTGCAGCATGTACATGCAAGCCCCCATCAGTGGCATGAAAATCTGCCATGAGTTGTCAGGCCGCGATGTGAGCAGATGTGTCAGCAAGGCGACAAGCGCCGGGATTGCCAGCATCAGGATGTCCTTGTTGCCCCGGAGGTTTTTCATGAAAAACAGTATGTAACTCAAATAATAGATGATAATCAGCCCTGTATAGACAAATCCATAGTCAATGAACATGTAAAATATCACGCTCTCTGCTCCATACAGATCCTGGTCGTAGTATATATGCATGCTCGACTCCTCATTTTGCATGGCACTGCAGAAACCCTGGCCACTTCCCCAGATTGGATTGTCAAGCGCAAGTATCATTGCCACAGCGAACTGTCGCTCGCGTAAGTCCACACTGCTGCCGCCCGTGTTCTCACCGCCCGTTGTAAATATATCCACAACTCCATTAACCAATTTCATTGCGGGCGATTTGCTGTCGATGAAGTTGACAGCAACAACAATGGTCAGCAGGCCAAACAGGCCAGCGCGGACCAGCTTCCCCTTGCTTGCAAACAAGGCGTAAATGCAGACGGATGACGCAAGACCGAATATTGGCGCACGCGTCCCACACAGCACGATATCCACAAGAATCATGGCAAACATCAGATACTTTCTGCCAGTCTTGTCCTTGATGTTCAGAATCAGAATGGCCAGCAGCACATTGACATATCCGAATATGTTTGGCGACCCCTGTGTGGATGTCACGCGGAATCCTCTCTCAGTGTCAGCTCTTTCTGTAGTCCAGATGGTACTGTCTGTAATATTAGAGGCTATAATGTTGTATGTCAATGCCTCGCATACCACTGCGATGCCAAATATTATCACCAAACATGCGCAGACCCACCTCCTGCTTTCCATCAGCTTCTTGTAGTCCGGTGCCATGCAGTATCCGAGGAACACATAGAGATAAGTGATCATCACATACTGGACCACATAGAAATAAGTCATGCCAATCCCCTGCCACCGCGAGAAAAGTGGCTGTAGGAAGTGGAAGATGAGGATTGCCCCGTAAATGTGTTTAAGCGGGAAACTCCTCCATGACACCCCAAGCCTCCTCTCCTTTATGACACGCGCAAGGCATACCACGGGAAACATCCAGTTGACCGACGGTATTCCGGGCATGAGTTTCAGCATCGGATGCAGCAGTATCATGGCCGACATGAACCAGAGAAACAGCCTCGTGCGGTCGCGCTCAGTCCACACCTTGTAAATGAGGAAAGCCTCGACCAATAATTCAAAAGCAAATATCATAAGACTCTGTAGTCTGTGTGTGGTTTCAAGTATTCCTTGGATTCCTTTATACGTCCATCCAAAATGGCCTTCACCCGTTTCCAGTCTATCGCGTAATCCTCATCTACTTTGCTGTTCATGCACTGGCCTACTCCCACCATTTCAAGAAAATCCCTTATGCGGACGGCCTGCTCAAAGTTGAAGTAAACGCGGAAAGGTGTCTGCATTATGCAACTGAAGGCGGTTGCGTGGAACGAGTCGGAAAGCACGAAGTTCGCATTGGCTATGAGATTCACAAATTCCTCCGGTCCGGCATTGTTGATGTTCACTTGCGCATATCTGGTCTCCATGCTGTCATTGACAGCCACTATCTTCAGGCACTTCTTCTTTGCATACATACGGACAAACGCCTGTTTTTCTTCTGCCATACAACCCTTGTTCAAGTCATAGACAAGCAGATATGGCTCAGATATGATTGGCTCTTTCACCCCTAAAAGGCTTACCCATTCCTCTTTAGACAACAGGAACACTGGGTCAACTACGAGTGTGCCGTTCAATCCAATCCTTTCAAGTATCTCTATGCCGGACGATTCGCGTACAGAAATTGCGTCCAAACCCGACAGGAATGTTTTGACAAGGTAATCCATGCCGTCCGTCAAATATGGCAAACCGAAGCTGGCGGCGTATGAAATTCTCTTCGTCTGTTTTCCGCCAAACTGTAAATAGAAAGCGGGGTCTTTGCCGTTGTTGAGATTTGTCCTCCATATCTGGTCGCTTCCTGCAATGTACAAATCCGCTTCCGGGGGATTTGCGACAAGCTCATCGTATGAAGAATAATGGCGCGTGAGCTTCAGATACTTGGCATTAAACCTTTTGAAAGCTTCAAGCCGCTTCATCGTGGGACGCACATGGAAGTATTTCCGTGCTGCCCAATACAGCTTGAACAGAAAAAAATATTGCGAGGGCTTATAGAGGCGGGATGAGGGATGCACGCTCCACAAATTATATGGCTTGACGTATTCCGGCACATAATCTATTATCCTGACATCGTGCCCAAGCCGCTCCAAATAAGTTTGTAAGGCCAGTGCCTGCAGGGCCGCGCCATAATTGGCCACGTCGTGGCAAGTTATTGTTCTTATCTTCATTTTATCTGCATTTTTATTTTAGCCAGCCGCAGCAGCTTGTTGATTCTCCTTGTCAGTTTTCTGCGCCGCGCTTCAGCAAGCGGATATTTGGCCGCTCCAGAAAGAGGGATAGCCGGATCCTTAAGGTTTTCCCACACCTTGGCAGCATATGATGGAGGTGTGGGAGCCGTCTTCATCTGTCCCTCGGCCACGACCTCGAAGGGATGATCCACGAGCGTGCATCCGCACTCATGCAGCAGTGCGTCGCCTTTTTCTGTCATCGCCACTGCGGCGCTGACGCCCTCCTCGTTGTCGGCGTAGGTCTTGCCCCACAGGTCGCCGATGCGGATGTCGGCGGAAGAGCGGTCGTATTTGAATTTACATTTCTCATAGCACGCCTTGCCGAGGCAACTGTCGCTAAGGAAGAGACGGTAGAAACTGTCGCCCCGCGACAGCCTTGATGCATAAAAACCGTTTTTTTCCCTTATTAACATTTCATATGAGTCATGCCAGTCTATCGGCTCGCCAGCCTGCCCGCCGTCCACCTGCATCGACCATGAGTCGTGCCATCCCGTCTGCTTGTTGCGCCAGGCCACGTAGGTGGCCTTTCCTGTCTGCCGCTCCACCTCTGCGAGATACTTCCGCCAGAGGAGCATCGACGGCACACCATGGCAGAAAAAATCCATCAGCACAAAGCGGTCCTCACAGCGCATCCGGCGGATATAGCGGCGGAAGGAGTCTATCTGGCATGGCGTGCCCGTGACGAGCCACCGCCCCTTGCGGTCTATGGCGCGGAAGCCATTGACGGTGTAGCTCTGGATATACTTGCTGCCCGCCGACTGCACAAGCTCCTCCACGGTCGAGGCCACATAATGTTCGGCGCGGGCGGCCCCGGCATCATAACGCACGCCGCACACCTTGTAGCCTTGGCTTATGAGCATGCGCCCCACCTCGAAGCCCACGCCGCCGCTGGAGCACTTGCGGCGCACTGCCACATCATTGCTCCATGCCGCGTAGCTCTTGATGCTCCCAGCCTCCAGCGCGAGGCCGTCATGCGAGTAGGAGCACACGTCAAGGCACAGGGCGCAGCCCGTGCAGCGGCTCTCGTCAGCGATGTGCGGCTCATAGAAGCCGTCACCATTGAGCCGCATACTGATGATACGGCGAGGACAGGCAGCGGCACACACGCCGCAGCCGTAGCAGTCGTGAATGTTGGCGATGTTCATGACCTCAATGCTTCAAGTAAGAAATTACGCGCTGACAGGGTGACGGTCTCAACAGTAGCGCCGATACCAGCCAAGTCTTTTCCAGCGGCATCCAATTCACTATATGCTGTCGATAGATTCGGCCTAATGAAATGGTCAGAAAGTCCGAAGGTCTTGAACAGGGATACTATCCTGCTGCCTCTTTTGTTGTCTGGACTGATGTATGCCCACTGATTTTTTGTTCCCAAGAGTATACCGAACACATTGGCGTGGAAAGAGTCGCTAATCAGCATGTCGGCATTAGCGATATAGCCTAAGTAGTCTTCCGGTCCTGCGTCATATACAATCTCACACCCATCCACAGGCTTACCTTCCGGAAGCACTATCACTTTCCTGCCTGACCGACGGGCTATCTCTGCTGCGTATTCCACAAGGTGATTGCCAGCATAGAGCTTGAAGCATAGTATGTAAGCTCCATCGACGTTTGGACGCTTTGCAATAGACTGCCAGTAGGATGCACCAAGCAGGAACGTGGGGTCGGCCACTTGGGCCACTTCCTTGCTGATGAGCTTCTCAAGCAGTGCCTTTCCCTCTGCCTCACGCACGGATATGACATCGTAACCTCCGAGCCAGCGCTTGAAGTCCGCCTGCTCACGCTCTGTCAGGCTCTCTATGCCAATGCTTGAAGCGTATGATATTTTCCTCGCATTCCCATCCTTGACAAACGTGAGAAAATATGGCTCAATGCAAAACGGCTGCGTGGGGTTCCACACCTGGTCACTGCCTGTCACGTAAACATCGTAGGCTGGCGGTTCGGCATAGAGGTCATCAATGCTCCTGTAGGGACGCGAGAGTCTTATCTTTCCGTTGAACGCGGTGAACTTGGCCTCCCTGGCCGCCACTCCCGCAGGCTCTTTTTTCTTGATGATGTGCGTGCGGATAAACTTTTTCAGATGAAAGCGCTGTGCTTCCTTGCACATGCCATGATAGTCAGTAAATCTTTTGCTGAAGATGTAATCATCATGCACCGGGCGGTGCAGGTCTATGACCTCACAGTCGAAACCGCAATCCACCAGAAACTTGTATAGTGCCCATGCCTGCAGGCTGGCGCCGTAGTTTGTGGAGTTGTGTATCGTTATTATTCCTATTCTCATATTATCCTATTATCGTTTTCTTTACCTTTCGCAAAATCTTCTTGGGCAATGACACGACACCGACGATTCTCATCTGTGCCATATATTTTCTTTGCAGTCGTTTGATGGCCTGCTCGAAGTCGCCGCCATGCCTCACAATCTCTTTCTCAAACGCCATCCTGTATTTGCTTTTCACCGAAGGGTGCCTCAGTTGCGGCTCGCCTTTGAAAGGCTCTTCAAGCGGACGCGGCTCCACGTGGACGCGGCCACCACTCACCAGTTCCTCCACAAAAGCCTTTCCCTTACCGGTATTTATCAAGACGAGCGACACCTTGCGGCTGCTGAAAGAGGCCGGAGCACACAGCCCAAGCCCGTGATAGTCGGCTATGGTGATGTCGCCCTGCCTCTCCGCGCAGGCAAAGCGGCAGTGGTAACAGTTCTCGCGATAGCTCACGGCCCGGTGATAGCCAAACTGATAGGTGTCGCCGTCCTTAGTGCGCTTGGCGTAGAATTTCCCCCTTATGTCATATAATGTTAAAGTGAACTTGCAAGTGTCATGGGCCGGGTCGCGAAACGACATGCGTTTTGCGACTTTCCCGGCCTGCCGGGAAAGCATCCCGATGTGCTGGCGCAGGTAAGACAGCGGCGTGGTGCCGTGGCAGACGAGGTCGACAAGCAATAGGCTGTCATCCCGGAAGAGCTTTCTCAGTGCAGCGACCTGACAGGGCAGGCCGATGAAGATGACCTTGCGGCTCTCCCGCAGGGCTTTCTTGATGTCGGCGAAAGCATCGTAGGCATCGCTGAACACATACTTTGAGTTCTTAAACTGGCCAAGCCCATCCGCCGATGTCACAAGCTTATGGGTGACGGAGAAGTCATCATTCTGCGAAGCCCCCACCGCCGCATAGCCGTTGGCCACGGCGTGCTTGTACATCTCTATTGCTACACCTCCCGATGCGGATGTGACCCTCTCCGCCCCGTCACTCGACCACGCTGCGTATGCCTCACTTGGCTTGTGCGGCTCTGGCGTTTTGAGTATGGGGCAGGCTTTCTCGCAAGTGTGACACCCGATGCAGGCTGTTGTGTCGATGACAGGCAGCACGATACCTACGGCATTTTCGCGCATGGAAATGCAGTGCTTTGGACAGCGAGCAGCACAGGCACCGCAGCCGGTACATAGACTTTGGTCGGCTAATTCGATAGTGTTCATTGCTTATGTAATATTTTCTTCCTGACAATTCCGGCCACAAACTTGCGCTCGTGCCTGTCTAATCCGACATAATATATCGACACGGCGCATGAGAGCAGGCTGAGCGCGCACACCGACAGGACGGTATGGATATTCCCGTCGACGGCAATGTGTACTGCCACCGGGGCTATTGTCGCCAAGGTGCATACGGCCAGTGACGTGCCGAACACCCTCACCACATATTCCTTTACGGGAAAAGGCATCAGCCGCCTCACTATCCAAAGCCGCATAAACAGGCACACAACGGAAATTGCCAGCGACACATAGAACACCGTGAGCGGCGGGAAACCCAGCCGGAGGAACACGTATGACACGGGGATGTTGAGCATCACCATCGTGCCAACAGACGACTGGTAGAGCCGGATGTGCCCAGTGGCGTGCGCGGCGGTCATCAGCGGCGAGGCCATGGCGTCGATGGCGGATATGGCGATGATAAGCCGGGTGAACGGCACGACATATTCAGGCAACTGGCCGAGCCACAGGCTTACAATATATGGCGCCTCAATAATCACGGGCATGGAGATGAGCATGATGAGATAAAACGACATCTTAGAGCTGCGGAATATCAGCTTGGTCATCTCCTCCATGTCGCCCTGCGCATAATACTTGGTAATCTGCGGGCGTACGGCTGTATAGAAATTAGTGAAAAACTGCGTTATGGCGGCGTTGACCTGATAGGCTATGCCGCGTGCGGCGTTGACGGCTGGAGTGAAAAACATGTTGAGCAGGATGTTAAGCCCCTGTCCCTTCACCACTCCGGCGGCCGATCCAAACAGATTCCACCCCGAATATGAGACCAGCTCACGAAACAGCGAGCCGTCCCAATACACCCGGTAGCGCGCCTCCGCAAAATGCCTCGTGCAATAAAGCATATAGATGACCGCTATGACTATCTGGCTGAGCAGTATGAGCAGGCCGTAAGTCGTCAGGCGATCGACCGGTATCACAAGCAGCAGGTAGACGACAGCCAGCTTGAGTACAACTTCCAATATGCCAACGTAGGCATAAACATTCATGCGCTCGCGGGCTATGATGACCGCGTTATAAGGGGTGACGATGAGCGAGGCCACGCAGGCAAGGATGGAAAACTGGTAGACCCAGTTGGCCGCGACCATCCTGTCGGCGGGTATCGTCATCTTGCTGTTAAGAAACCACAGCCCCACGGTCTCACCCAGCACCACCACAACCACGGCCAGCATCACGAATATCGCAAGACACATGCAAAACACTTGCTTCAGCCGCACGGCATCGCCGCGCCCCAGCTCAAAGGTGAGATACCGCTGGGTGGACACCGCCATCGCGTTGTTCAATATGCCCATCATGGCCACCACGCCGCCCACAACATTATATATACCGAAGTCGGTTACACCAAGCGTTGCCAAAACAACCCGGCTCGTGAACAGCGTGACGGCCATCACGAAGAACATCCTTACATAAAGCAGCAGCGTGTTCTTGGCGATGCGCTTGTTGTTGACACTATTATTTGACATTACAATTGGTTGGGTTTACATGCACACACCTGCGTTTCTGACAACATCATTAAAATAGCGTGCTTACGAGAATACAGAAAATTTCTATTAAATTTGCACTTGTCATAGGAGTGGATGTTTTATATAACTTATTGATTTCTAACTATAAAAACACTAAGAATATTCCACTCCTACAATTTTTTAGGGAGTTCCCTTATACCGAACTCACGTTATTTATAGAAAGCCACTCCCCTTCGATTCGTTTTAAAGTAGCATTGATATAATTCGAACCGAATATACGGGAAGGGCTATTTTCATATCCTTATTCATTTGATTATAGCTTTTGTTATCTTGCTTTACCCATAGATAAAACAAGATAACATGTTCCACTTATTCTTATTTGCCCGGGATAAACATACTTTCTCCTTCCCTACAAGGAGATTACAAAATCATATTCCATCTTTCCCACTTTTGAAAGACGCAATAATACAAAAAATTACAGATGGAGTTTATCCCTCATCTCTTTTCCATTTTCTACTCCTCAATCTTCCACTCTTCCACCCCTTTGGTATCAGACGAAAAGTCCACACCAACAAGGAACACTTTCCGGCCATCCTTACGGTAAGGCTCGGCATAACCTTTCTCATGAATCTGTCGCAAAGCCTCGTCGGCACTGCCGTCGAGTTTGATTTCCATCACATAGATGTAATCCGACGTTTTGATGACGATGTCGATACGGCCGCGATGGGTGGTGCGCTCCACTTCGGTATAAAAGCCCATCATCTTGAAGATGACATACATGCAGTTCTGAAAGTAGAGCTCCATCTTGCCCATTACCTGGTAACTGTTGTCGGCGAACATCGTCTGCAAACGTTCCATGAAAGCTTCGGCATCGCCGCGCTCTACCTCTTGGATGAACTTTTGGATGAAGAACTCCGATTCACCCCTTTCTTTCGGGGAGTAATATGGCAATAAGTAACGCACAAATCCGTTTTCCACTTCCTGGTTCGGAAAGCCTAACTTATACATTCTGAAACGTTCGTCATACCCTTTAATGGTCAGATAACCACTCTGATAAAGTAGAGGAACCGGATTCCTATATACAGAATCTATGCTGTTCAACATATCCGAGGTTTGTTCTTCGTGCGCCAGATTTTTCAATTCATAATTCGTACGTTTTAGCATCTCCACCAAGAAAGAGGGAGTGCCTGTTTCAAACCAATAATCATTGAATTGTTTGTTCTTCAACGCATTCAACAAGCTAAACGGATTGTACACCCCTATGGAATCTCGATCGAAATGATAACCATCGTACATTTCTTTTAATCGGTCCAGTGTTTCTTCATAAGTCAGTCCGTTACTTTCCGCCATCTCCTCCACCGCCGGTTTCAACCCACTGTGCAATTCCTCTTCCGTAATGCCGCAAAGTGAAGCCCAATTGCGATTGAGCGAAATATCTTCCAGATTGTTCAAGTCACTGAACACACTGAGTTTACTGAACTTTGACACTCCGGTTAGCAAACCAAACTTGATGTAGCGGTCTTGCGTCTTGAGCACGGAATAAAACAAACGGAGGATGCCACGCAACTCTTCCTGAAGTTCGTTGTTGCCGATGTTCTGAAGCAACGGCTTGTCATACTCGTCCACCAATATCGCGACCCTGTGACCTGTCTTTTCGTAAGCACGTTGCACAACCCCCTTAAAACGCAAGCCCACGTTGCGTTCAGCTTCCGCAGCCCCATATTCCTGCTCCCAAACCGTCAAAGCTTCATTCAACGTATCCAAAAGCGACTGGGTACTTTCGTATTTCCCAACGTTCAAATCGAGATGAAACACGGGACGTGCCGTCCAATCTTTCTCCAAACGTTCCATGGCCAACCCTTTGAACTGTTCTTTCTTCCCTTGGAAATAAGCCTCGAGAGTAGAAACTAAAAGAGATTTACCGAATCGTCTCGGACGACTCAGGAGATAATAACAGCCTGTATCAACCAATTTGTATATCAACTCCGTTTTGTCTATATACAAATAGCCATCCTCCCTCAAAGTTCTAAAATTCTGTATGCCTATGGGAAATCTCATTCTCACAACCTGTTTAAATAAACCTTTCACAAAGATAACAGCCCCAAAAGAACGAACCAAACAAACCTATCATTTTTTATTATTCTCCGGCTCAGGCACTTCCCTCAAAAAAGCCTTGGGAATATAGGCCGAAGCCAGAAAGCATATCGGCTGCAAATCCACGATGACACAAGTCTGGCGGTCTATACGGGCCACGCGCCCTACTACGCCTTTGAAATCCCCTTCGGTAATCACGACGTGCTGGTCTTTCTTGATCCGGAAATCAGCCGGTGAGACGGCACGGATAGACTCGCTCCCTCCGATGGTGAAACGAATAAAATTGACCATCTCCTTGTGGGGTATAACCACCACGTCATTCAGCCCGTTTTCATTCAAAGACGTATGGTCGTACATGAAACGGAGGATTACGGGCATCTTGTCCTTGCGAAGGGATTCAGATTTCAATGGGAATGCCACCAAACGGCGAGCCGTGCACTCGTCCGTAAACACGAAAACAAGATTGGGCAAGAGGGATTCCTCTACTTTCTTCTTCTCTCCTTTCACCATCTTCAACGTCTTCCGTTTTGGCACATACACCAAAACGCCCCGTTTCTTCAATAGGTCTTCAGCCTCCCGTTCACGTCCATACGTCGCTCTCAAAACATACCATCGGCATTCTTGCGGAAGGCCGTGCGTCGGATGCAGGACATACTCCAAGGACACCCCGGTTCCGCATCTTTGCGAACTGGCGGCTGTGACGGGAGGCAATCCCTCACTCGGAAGTCGGCTTTCGCTTTCTTCCGGAATACTGGCTACATTCATCAACGTATCCATCACACCTTGGCACAGAAGTCCTGTGTGACGACACAAAAAAGCGTGAGACCGTCGTTACTCGTCCCACCCTAAGAGGCTCTGGTATGCCCATTGTCGTTGAACGAGCAACATCCAGAGCCCACGCCGATATGGATATAACTTCTCCCTTTACGACACGATATACCCGTATCGAAAAGGGATGCGCATATATACACATCCCGAGGACATCTACTGTTGCCTCATCCCTGACGACAATTGAAATTTACCAGATTCCTTAGAGTCAAGAACAAGACGTCACGTAAACGCCTTTAATATGTCGCGAATCTCCGTCCCCACCCTTCCCCCGCATACGCGGTTCGGCGCAGGCTTCCGTCCGTTTTCAGCATCCCTGACAAATTACACCGCCAAGGCAAGCTTCGCACGAACCCGGAAATTCTGCGGCAAAGATAATTATTTTTTCATTCCGTTCAAAAAATTCACCATTAATTAACTCATAAACTTCAGCGATACCGTCTTGGTCCCATCGAAATGCGAAAACAGTCCAAAAACGTCAGGCAAACGACTTTCCGGTGTGCGGCAAACGTTCGATCAATCTACTGAGAACTTTTTACGGATGTCCTGCAGGCAATGTTCCTTCCCCCCCCTTTCATTATGTTTTCATTTAAAAAGGGTTCACATCCTTCATTCTATCTAAGAATCAAACGATTAAGGTGAACTTACCCTGAAAAGTTCCTTCACATAAGGTTCACCGAACATTTCTATAATATATTATATTTCAATTTTTTACGGTGAACCCCACCTACTATTTGGACAGACCTGAAAGAAGGCCATCCGCTTCAACTCCAACTCCTCCCCAACTTAAACTCCATGCTAATAAACGGGTAAATCATTGGGACACTCAAAAAACTTTTGTAATTTTGCCCCAAATATCGAAATCAGAATAAAAATGAATGTTTTAGAGTTAAGTGAACAAGAAATCGTAAGAAGGAACAACCTGAACGAACTCCGTGCCTTGGGCATCGACCCTTATCCGGCTGACGAATACCCGACCGATGCTTTCTCGACCGACATCAAAGCCGAATACGACGATGCGGCGGAAGAGAAACGCCAAGTGTGCATCGCAGGCCGTATCATGAGCCGGCGCATCATGGGCAAAGCCTCTTTCCTCGAATTGCAGGATTCCAAAGGGCGCATTCAGGTGTATGTCACCCGCGATGATATTTGTCCCGGAGAAAACAAGGATTTATACAACACCGTATTCAAGAAATTGCTCGACTTGGGTGACTTTGTCGGCGTCAAAGGCTTTGTTTTCAAGACTCAAACAGGCGAAATCAGCGTGCACACGCAAGAACTGACGGTTTTGGCCAAGAGCCTCAAGCCCCTGCCCATCGTCAAGATGAAAGACGGCGAGGTATATGACTCTTTCGACGACCCGGAACTGCGCTACCGCCAGCGTTACGTGGACTTGATTGTCAACAGTGGAGTGAAGGAAACGTTCCTGAAGCGTTCGGCCATCCTGAAAACGTTGCGTGCCACCCTGGACGAAGCAGGCTACACGGAGGTGGAGACACCTATCCTGCAATCCATCCCGGGAGGAGCCAGCGCGCGCCCGTTCATTACCCACCACAACTCGCTCGACATCGACCTGTATCTTCGTATCGCCACAGAACTTTACCTGAAACGCCTCATCGTAGGCGGTTTCGAAGGCGTGTACGAAATCGGCAAGAACTTCCGCAACGAGGGTATGGACAAGAGCCACAATCCGGAGTTCACTTGCATGGAACTTTATGTACAATATAAGGATTACAACTGGATGATGGCGTTTACCGAAAAGTTGCTCGAACGCATCTGCATTGCCGTGAACGGCAGCACGGAGAGCGTGGTGGACGGAAAGACCATAAGCTTCAAGGCACCCTATCGCCGCCTGCCCATCTTGGAGGCCATCAAGGAAAAAACGGGTTATGACCTGAACGGGAAGAGCGAAGAAGAAATCCGCGAGATATGCAAGACCCTGAATCTGGAAATCGACGACACGATGGGTAAAGGCAAGCTTATCGACGAGATTTTCGGCGAGTTCTGCGAGGGTACTTATATCCAACCGACCTTTATCACCGACTATCCGGTGGAAATGTCGCCGCTCACCAAGAAACACCGCAGTAATCCGGCATTGACCGAGCGTTTCGAGTTGATGGTCAACGGTAAGGAACTGGCCAATGCCTATTCGGAGTTGAACGACCCGATAGATCAGGAAGAGCGTTTCATCGAACAGATGCGCCTGAGCGAGAAGGGCGACGACGAAGCGATGTTCATCGACCAGGATTTCCTGCGTGCCTTGCAATATGGCATGCCCCCCACCAGCGGTATCGGTATCGGCATCGACCGTCTGGTCATGCTCATGACGGGCCAGACCACGATTCAAGAGGTTCTCTTCTTCCCGCAAATGCGTCCTGAAAAGAAAATACCCAAGGACAGTGCCGACAAATACGCTGCCATCGGCGTGGCCGAGGCACTCGTGCCCGTATTGCAAAAAGCCGGATATAATCTGGTAAGCGACATGAAGGAAGTCAATCCGCAAAAGCTACAGCAACAGGTGGGAGAGGTCATCAAGAAATACAAACTCGACATCGAAAAGCCATCCGTCAACGACGTGGCCGAGTGGATTGCCAAAATATAACAACCGGAAAACATGGGAAATTGTGGAACCATAGCCATCATGGGGGGCGGTAGCTGGGCTACCGCCATCGCCAAGATGATGTTGGAGCGAAACGATTCCATCCATTGGTACATGCGACGGGAAGACCGCATCGAGGAATTCCGCCGCTTGGGACATAATCCGGCTTACCTGACCAGCGTACATTTCGACGTGAACCGCATCCACTTCTCTGCCGACATCAATAAAATAGTGGAAGAAACGGATACTTTGATTTTCGTCACCCCCTCTCCTTATTTAAAGAGCCATCTGAAAAAACTCAAGACGCGCCTGCGCGATAAATTCATCGTCACGGCCATCAAGGGTATCGTGCCCGACGAAAACCTGGTCTGCTCGGAATATTTTCATCAGGTGTATAGCGTGCCCGACGAGAATCTGGCCGTTTTGGGGGGACCGAGCCATGCGGAAGAAGTGGCTTTGGGACGGCTTACTTATCTGACCGTGGGATGCGCCGACTTGGAAAAGGCGCAAAACTTTGCCGACATGATCAGCAGCGAATATGTCAAGACCAAAATCAGCGACGACGTCATCGGCATCGAATACGCTTCGGTGTTGAAGAACGTCTATGCCATCGCGGCGGGTATCTGCAACGGCCTGAAGTATGGAGACAACTTCCAGTCGGTCATCATGTCCAACGCAGCGCAGGAAATGAACCGTTTTCTCAAGATTGTACACCCCATTGAACGGAATATCATCGATTCGGTCTATCTGGGCGACCTTCTCGTCACGGGATATTCCAACTTCAGTCGCAACCGGGTGTTCGGTTCCATGATAGGCAAGGGGTACAGTGTGAAAAGCGCACAAATAGAAATGGAAATGATAGCCGAGGGGTATTACGGCACCAAATGTATGAAGGACATCAACAAGTGCCTCCATGTCAACATGCCGATTCTGGACGCCGTATATAATATCCTCTACGAACGTATCTCGCCGAGCATCGAGATAAAACTGCTCACCGATTCATTCCGATAACTCATTATTGTTTTTTAATAGCGTAAAAAGATGAAGAATATTCAATTAGACATCACAAAAGCAACTCAGTTCCTTCAGGCCGATGCCATCGCGGCATACGAACCGAAGGTGAAGGCCGCACAGGAAGCGTTGGAAAACGGCACTTGTCCGGGTAACGACTTTTTAGGTTGGCTGCACTTGCCGTCTTCCATTACTCCCGATTTCATCGGTGAACTGAACGCCACGGCACAGGTGCTCCGCGAGAACTGCGAAGTGGTCGTAGTAGCCGGCATCGGCGGAAGCTACCTTGGCGCACGCACCGTCATCGAAGCCCTGAGCAACAGTTTCCAATGGTTGCTGAACGATAAGAAGAACCCGGTCATCCTGTTTGCCGGAAACAACATCGGCGAAGACTATCTGGCCGAAATGTGCGCTTACCTGGCCGACAAGAAATTCGGTGTCATCAATATTTCCAAGAGCGGCACGACCACCGAAACGGCTTTGGCTTTCCGCCTGCTGAAAAAGCAATGCGAAGACCAACGCGGCAAGGACATGGCCCGCAAAGTCATCGTGGCCGTAACCGATGCCCAAAAAGGTGCCGCCCGTACCACGGCTGACAAGGAAGGATACAAGAGCTTTATCATCCCCGACAATGTGGGCGGACGTTTCTCCGTACTCACTCCCGTAGGCTTGCTGCCTATTGCCGTGGCCGGTTTCGACATCGCACAACTCGTGGCCGGTGCCGCCGACATGGAAAAAGCAACTGCCGTGGACGTACCTTTCATGGAAAACCCCTCGGCCGTATATGCTGCCTGCCGCAACGCTTTATATGCCGAAGGCAAGAAAATAGAAATTCTGGTAAACTACCAGCCTAAGTTGCACTACCTGAACGAATGGTGGAAACAGTTGTACGGAGAATCGGAAGGAAAGGATCAAAAAGGTATTTTCCCGGCTGCCGTAGATTTCACCACCGACCTTCATTCCATGGGACAATGGATTCAGGACGGCGAACGTACCATCTTCGAGACCGTCATCAGTATCGAGCAACCCAACCATAAGGTGCTCTTCCCTTCGGACGACGAAAATCTGGACGGCCTGAACTTCCTGGCCGGAAAGCGTGTGGACGAAGTGAACAAGATGGCCGAACTGGGTACGCAACTGGCTCACGTGGACGGCGGTGTGCCCAACATGCGCCTGAGTGTCCCTGTGTTGAACGAGTATTATTTGGGACAAATCATCTATTTCTTCGAGAAAGCCTGCGGCATCAGCGGTAACCTCTTGGGGGTAAATACCTTCAACCAGCCGGGCGTGGAAGCCTACAAGAAGAACATGTTCGCCCTGCTGAACAAACCGGGTTACGAAAAAGAAAGTGAAGCCATCCGCGCACGCTTAAACAAATAAGCCCATGTTCGAAGCAGAAAAAGACAAATATTTAATGAAGCACGGCTTTGGGGCGACGCGCCTTAAAGCCGTGCTCTTTGATATGGACGGGGTCCTCTTCGACTCCATGCCCAACCATGCTTATTCCTGGAGCCATGCCATGACGCAGTTCGGCCTGCATATCACGCCCGAAGAAGCCTACATGCACGAAGGACGTACGGGCGGCGGAACCATCGACCTGCTGGCACAACGTGATTGGGGACGCCGGGCTACCGAAGAGGAGAAGCAAACCATCTATAAAGCCAAGTCCGACGTGTTCAGCCGTTGTCCGGAAGCCCCACGGATGCCGGGCGCTTACGAGTTGCTGAAAAAGGTAAAGGCCGATGGCTTCACCCCCATGGTCGTCACCGGGTCGGGGCAGGTCAGCCTCATCGACCGGCTGAATCATAATTTTCCGAGCGTATTCCGGCGCGACCTGATGGTGACCAGTTTTGATGTGAAATACGGCAAGCCCAACCCCGAGCCCTACCTCATGGGACTGCAAAAAGCCGGTATACAACCGTGGGAAGGCCTTGTGGTGGAAAATGCTCCCTTGGGGGTACAAGCCGGAGTATCTGCCGGAATCTTCACCATCGCCGTCAATACGGGGCCGCTGCCCGACAAAGTGCTGATTGATGCCGGTGCCGACTTGTTGTTCCCTTCCATGCAATCGCTTTGCGAACACTGGGAAGAAATACGAAAAACTTTCGCCTGACATTTTTATCCAACTATAGTATGACATTATCCGAATTATTACAGAACGACCGGTTTGCCCGGGCGGCCGGTGTCGAGATACTCGACATCTGTCCGGGATATGCCAAAGCCCGAATGGAAGTCACCCCTGCCCACCTCAATGCTGCCGGGGTCTGCCAAGGCGGTGCCCTTTTCACGTTGGCCGACTTGGCTTTTGCCGCCGTAGCCAACAGCTATGCACAGGTAACATTGTCTTTAAGCGCCAATATCAACTTCTTGAAAGCCGTGTCTGCCGGATGGCTTTACGCAGAGGCCCGTGAGATACACCACCACCCGCGCATTCCTTATATAGAGGTAAGAATCTGCCAAGAAAACGGTGATTTAGTGGCTATCCTCAACAGCACAGGTTACCGGAAGAAAGACAGATTACCCATCGACAATCCATCCGATACGGAACAGCCATGAAGATCCTGCTGATTGAAGACGAAGAGGAGTTGCGGAATACCGTCAGGGAGTACCTCACGCGCGAAAAGTTCATCGTGGAGTGTGCGGAAGACTATGCCTCTGCCATGGAAAAGGTTAACGATTACGATTACGACTGTATCTTGCTGGACATCATGCTGCCCGGCGGAAGCGGACTTTCCGTCCTGGCCCATCTCAAACGGATGCGTAAACAGGAAAGCGTCATCATCATCTCGGCCAAAGACTCCATTGAGGACAAGGTGGAGGGGCTTAACCTCGGGGCCGACGATTATTTGGCCAAACCATTCCATCTGGCCGAGCTTAACGCACGGGTAAAATCCTTGTTGCGCAGGAAAAAAGCCGGAGGAGACACCAGTATCGTACTGGGTAACCTGACTTTAGTCCCCGACACGCGCAAAGCGACCGTGGACGGGAACGAACTGAACCTCAACCGCAAGGAGTTCGACCTGCTGTATTATTTCATCAGCAATCCCAACCGCCTCATCAACCGTATGGCATTGGCAGAGTCTGTATGGGGCGACCACATCGACCAGGCGGACAGTCTCGACTTCATTTATTCCCAGGTGAAGAATTTGAGGAAAAAGATGAAAGCAGCCGGCACACAAGCAGAAATAAAAGCCGTTTACGGTTTCGGCTACAAATTGGCATTCGACATGCCGTAAACTCCCCATACCCCGACCATGAAGTTATTACGCTATACCCACTTCAACCTCTCTTTCCTCCTGTTCTTGTTACTGGGCGGGTGGGGTACCTTTTTCTATTACACCGTCATCGACGAAGTGATGGACGAGACCGACGATGCCCTGGCCAATTACCGGGATATTATTGTGGGGAAAATCCTGGCGGACTCTACTCTTTTAGATACCGAGGACAAAATCATACACAGTTACAGCATCCGTCCGCTTACCACGGAAGAGGTCGAGCACTATCGCGACCGGTACTACGACGGTACGGTATATATCGAGACTGAAGATGAGTATGAACCCGTACGTATCATGAAGTCCTGCTTCATGGCCACCGACCTGAAATATTATGAACTGGAACTCCGACTCTCCACTTTGGAACGGGACGATTTGATAGCCGCCATATTCAAATATCTCGTCGCACTCTACATCGCATTGCTTTGTTGCATCATCTTCAGCACACGCCTTATCCTGAAGTCCGTGTTCCGCCCGCTCGACCGTTTATTGGAATGGCTTGAAAACGTATCACCCGGACACCCGGCACCTTATCTGAATCCGGATTGCCGTATTCGGGAGTTCCGTACCCTGAACCGTGCTGCCCTTGAAATGCACGAACGGGCAGAAAAAGCATACCGGGAACAAAAGGAATTCATCGAAAACGCCTCTCATGAACTGCAAACCCCGTTGGCCGTCATCAACGGCAAGCTGGAGTTATTGGCCGAACATGAGAATCTCGATGAAGAGGTACTGAAAAATATCGACGACATGTTCCGTAGCCTGCACCGTGCCATACAGCTCAATAAATCCCTGCTCCTGCTTTCGCGTATCCAAAACCGGCAATTCGAGGAAGTAACTGAAGTGGATATGAACCCACACGTCCGAAAGATTCTCGAACTGTTATCGGACTTATACGAAGAAAAAGAACTGGACTATCACTTGTCGGACACGGAAGACTGCCGTATCAGGATGAACGAATCGCTGGCTCATACTTTACTGACCAATCTCATCAAAAATGCCATCATACATAGCCCCGAACACGGACGTGTGGACATACTCATCCATTCCACCCGGATTGAAATCGTCAACGACGGGAACCAAGCCCTCGACGAACGACAAATGTTCAAACGCTTCTACAAGGGGCATAGCGGACAAAAAGAATCGACCGGACTGGGACTGTCTATCGCCCAATCCATTGCCGACCTGTACCATCTCTCCCTCACATACTATCATGACGGACGACATCATTTCGTGTTAAAAGTTGCAAAGCCCTAAAACGAAAAGCACAAATCCCAAATCTTTCCAGAATCAGGTATTTACTTTGCGGTTACAATAGCATTACTAACCATTAAAAGGAATTACCATTATGAGAAAGATTTTTGCCATATTGATTTTAGGGATTGTCATCGTAACGACCGCTTGCGCCGACAACGATGTCATCACCCGCAATTTAAACGAACTGCCCGCCCCGGCACGTACGATTTTAAAGCAGCAATTTGCCCATACCAAAGTCTCGTATATCAAAATAGACAAAGACTGGTTCAAATCTACCACTTACGACGTACAGCTTGTCAATGGTACGGAAGTCTCCTTCGACAGCAAAGGGGATTGGACGGAAGTAGACGGCAAAAGGTCTGAAGTCCCGGCTTTTTTCATACCGAAGGAAATCAAGAAACAAGTGAACGAGATGTTCCCCGGAGAGAAAATCACCAAAATAGAAAAAGACAGTCGTAAGTACGAAGTGGAGCTCACCAACGATGTAGAACTCAAATTCGACCGTAAATTCAATATCCGTGAGATTGACTGAAAGATGAGATTTTCACAAGAATATAAACCTTTTACAAAAACCAAAACAAAATGAGAAAGAATATATGGAAATGGGGGCTTTTCATCTTATTGCTCGCCCCGGTTATGACCGCATGTAAAGACGACGATGAGGACGACTACAACTTTCGGAATGACCCACACATCACCCAAACGGTAGAAAGCCGTTATCCGGGAGCACAAATCGTGGAAGTCGAACGTACCTACCAAGGATATGAAGTACAAATGTGGCTGAACAACAGAGAAGTGGACATGCACCTCGACCTCAACTACCAATGGCTTTATACGGAGTTCGAAGACATTGCCTGGACATCTGTTCCGGAGGTCGTAGTCAACAGCTTCACGCAAGACGGATTCACGTTCAACCCACGTGAAGACGATGTGGACCGCATTGAATATCCCAACGGGGCGGAAACGGCCGTACAATACCGCATCGAATTGGACCGTGAGCCTACAGACATCATACTTTATTACAATGCGGACGGAAGCCAACACCCGGGAAGTGGATCCGACCCTTCGGCACAGATACCCACGGCAATCACCCAAATGGTAGCGGCCAAATATCCCGGTGCCAACATTATTGAAATGAACCGTACTGCAAAAGGCTACGAAATACAACTGTGGCTGAACAATGCAGAGGCAGACATGCACGTGGACACGAATTACCAATGGTTGTTCACTGAATTCGAGGATATGGCATGGACATCCGTTCCGGAAGCCGTAGTCAACAGCTTCACGCAGGAAGGTTACACGTTCAACCCACGTGAGGACGATGTAGACCGCATTGAATATCCCAACGGGGCGGAAACAGGCATCTACTACCGCATCGAATTGGATCGCGAACCGATAGATCTCATTCTGGTTTACAATCCCGATGGCAGCAAACGTTCATAAAAATCCCTTCTTGAAAAGGAACACTCCCTGTCGGCACAAGCAGGCCGGCAGGGAGTAATTTCATGAATATCCGTATGCCTGTCAAACACTTTAAAATAAGAATAATTGACCGCTGTACCGTCATCCAGACCTAAAACCTTCCTGCCAACGGCAATGTTCATAAACGGACAAATAGAATCCAACCTTAGAAATAAATATCCTCGTAACCACCAGCAGGAAGAACCAACCCCATTCCTTTGGAAACGCATTTCCCAACACGGTCACTGTTTTCCTCCATTGCCATCATTGCATCTCTTTTTCCGCTTTCAATATACGACGGAACCGGTCACGGAACATCGTTTCGTTTTTCATGTCAAGCGGTTGTTTGAAAACCAACCCGTTGCGGTCGAAAGTCATCTGCTTACCACTGCTGTAGAAATGGAATAACTCCTGTAGTTTGAGGTAACTTTCGCTGTCCTCAACATGAACCACTGGTGCAGACAACTCTTTCCTTATTTGCGCGAACCTGTTTTCATCTGAATACGCCTCCCTATTGACTATCGCGATGATTTGCAAGTCCGGGAAACTTTCATGATCTGCCATGATGTTCTTCACGGATGAATTGGAACAGAAGCCCCAATCCTCATTCGGGTCAGAAAGCCAAATCACCTGCACATACCGCCCCTTATACCTATTTAAAATAGACTTCATATCCCGGTAGCCTTCCCCTTCCGGTATTTCATAAACCCATGAGGCAGAACTCCCGGACAAACGGTTCAATTCCTTTATTTTCTCCTTGAAGTAGGGGTAAGTCAGATAGGAAGATGACAAGAAGTCTGCCAACTTTTCGCGTTGGCCTATGCTCCATTCCCCTTGCAAACCAGTCATTTTTTGGGTGAGATAGGCTTGCACAGCCCAAGGAGTCCCCTCTGTACCGGTCAGTTCACGCAACGTTTTCACTTGAAGACTGTCTTTTTCGATTTCTACTTTCGCATAGTCCAAAGGTTCTGTTTCAGAAGAATTATCCCAAAAAGCATACATATCAAGAAAAGCCATCATATATGTCATACTGATGGACGGAGGATATCCTAAACTATAAGGCAAGAAAGAAAGCGACGGATCATCCAAAGAAAGAATGTTCAACACCTTATAGGCTGAATAATCATAACCTACATAGTCCTCTTTTTCCACAGGATATTTTCTCGGACGTTCTACCTTTTCTTCGAACAACCGACTGGCCATGAACAAATAACGGTCTGTCAATTCAAACCTTTGACGGTTTTTCAAAAGATGCGTCTCCCATGGAGAAAGCTTGTACTTCCATGCCACATAGTCGCAAAGCCGCATGTTTTCCGCTACACTCTCGTCCACATTCTTCAGAAAATATTCAGTGTCCAAGTTCCGTCCATAATCCGACAAACGTTCCCATCCGTAATAGATGACCGGCACGTCCTGATGCTTCAACAAGTTCTCATAACAGCCTCTCGGATGGCTACTGGCGTAGTCCACTGTCACATCCTTTTCCAACATTCCTTTCACGGTAATGTCAAGCGTATCCCCGGGACGGACATAGAAAGGAACCGGCGCGTTTCCACCTCCCATCTTCATTTCCGCCCACACCGGATGCTCCAAAGAAAGTTCCGCACAGAACGTCCCGTCCGGTTCCAAAGCCGTGCAAGGGCGACTTATGGGATAAGGGGCAATCTCCCTATGTCCCAAGAAACTGACATCAAAGGACAAAATAACCCCATTCCAATCCCGTGAATATCCCTCTATCTTGCCGCGCACCACGGCCTTTCCTTTTCGGAACATCTTTTCGGAGGTCTCTTCCGCGTCTATCTCTTCTTTGGCCTCCGGAATCTTTATCTTGGCCTTGGCATCGTGGATGCCATAGATGCGGAACATATCCTTGTCCGTCCCTTCTATCAGGTCGAATATCTTCGTGTCCTCCGGCATCGGTTCAAAGAGCAAACGGAACTCCAACTGCCCGGCTCTCGGAATATAGCATTTCTCGCCCAAGGTCAGCCCCACAGCCCCCTTCACGGGATAACGCGCATCCTCTTCATCGCTCAGGTACGTGGACGGCGCGAATTGAAACCAAGAGTTGATTTTCCCTTTTGCCGTGCAATACATGACCGTGGCCGTGTCGGACAACACCACCTTGTCTATGGCCACCATCCCCGCATTGGAATAGAAAGACTGCAAACGGGTATAGGTCACTTCACCTTTTCCCCATAGCGTGGTCGGCAGTAATGCTGCCATCAACCACAAGAATTTTTTCCTATTCATCATTCTTCTTTTTCTAATAATTCACGTAAACTCCGACGGAACTGCCTCTCATCCGCTGTATAAAGCGGTGTAGACAACACCTCCCCTTCTCGGTTCAACGTAATATCTTTTATATAATTAGGAAGTAGAAGTTGTGCGCGCAAAATACTGCTTTCTTCAAAATCCAACCAATAACAGGCTTCCTCCGGCAAATACGCTTTCACAAATTGCTCGAACTCCTCTTTCGTACAAGTATTGGCACTGAACAAAAATACGAACTGCAAATCTTTATGGTTCCGGAAGTCGGGTATCAAATTGACCATCCGGTTATTCACGAAATCAAAACCGCTTTTTCCGGGTTTCATCCATTCTATCTGCACATATTTCCCTTTATATTTGTCCACAATCGGCTGCAATATCTCAAGTGCCTTTCCCTCCAACTTCGTTGTAGCCGGAAGCGGCTGGGCATAGTCGGAAGCCAAATTCCATATTTTCCTTTTCAAATAAGGATTCGTGAGGCAAGCTGCCCTATACTCCACAATTTCTTTCCGTCCTTCCGGAGTCAGGAAGTCGGGCAAGTCACAGACTTTGTTAACGAGATAGGCTTGAACCAAATAAGGAATCTCCTTGAACCCCATGACACCCCGAAGTGCTTCCACTTGTAAGCTGTCCGTCAACCGTTGTCCCTCCACATCCGACCAGTCCACGTCTCCCATCGAAGCCAAAGACCAAGCATCCGTCATGGGCTGCATGTCCTTCATCCGTGACACCATTGCGCGAAAATAAGGAATAAAGGACATGGACGGGTCGTCCGTGGGCATCTCATTCAACACTTTGTATAAGGAATAATCATTGCCTTCGTAAAAATCCCTCCGCAGTTCCTCATTCGGTGGATAATAGCCATACCGGCTCGACAGCATCCAGTTGGCCAATACGGTCTGGTTGATTACCACCGCCACCTGCTGCCGGGCTTTCAGGAGGTGTGCCTCCCATGGAGACAGCCCGTATTTCCATACAAAATAATCACAAAGCCGATTTCCCGTTTCCATTGTCTCCTTCGTCATAGCCCAAAACTCCTCATCGGTAAGCGTCTTCCAAATCTCTCCCTTACGCTCCCATTCGGCATAGACTTCCGGCATCTTGCACTTCAGCAATTTCTCATAACATCCTTTGGGATTGCTGCTGGTGTATTCTACAGACTCAATCCCCTCACCCTTCGCCTTTATCACCAAGTCGAGCGTGTCGCCCGGACGCACATAGACCGGAATGTCCGGCCCACACCCCGGCTTCAGTTCGTCCCACACGGGATGCTCCAAAGGCCAATCCAGACAGAAAGTCCCGTCCGGACGAATCAAGGCAGACGACGAACTTTCGGGACGACTTCCCAACGTATTGTCGGTCACCGCCACAATACCATATCCCCACCCAGGTTTGTAACCTTCTATCTTGCCCCGTACCACAGCCTTGCCTGTCCGGAACATGTTTTCCCCCACTTCTTCTGCATCCACTTCTTCCCGAGCCACAGGCATCTTCACTTTCGACTTAGCATCATGCAGTCCGTACCAACGTGCCATGTCACGTCCGTCCCCTTCTATCATATCGAATATCTTCGTATCCTTGGGCATAGGGGCAAAAATCAACTGAAACTCCGTCTTTCCGCTTTTAGGCATGTAGAACTTCTCGTCCAGCGTCAGTCCCACAGCCTTTCTTACGGGATACTCCACAGCTTTCTCGTCACTCAAATAAGTGCTCGAAGCCATTTGAATCCAAGAATAAGGTTTGAAACTTACGGAAAAACTCACCACCGTAGCCGTATCGGACAATACGACCTTCTCAATATTCCATCCTCCTGCATTATTGGAATACAGAGACTGCAAACGGGTGTAGACTACCTCACCTTTTCCGAATAGAGTGGTTGGCAACAATGCTGCCACCAACCACAAAATATGTTTCCTTTTCATTACATTTACATTTTATCCGGGTCTATTTGCTTCTTTATCTGTTATAAATGACACATTAGGAGAGAAATCAAAAGAATCACTTCCTCTCATCTCAACAAGATTAATTTTCGTATTTCCATTTTCATCTGTATAGGTTTCTATCTTGTCATAAGTATAATCAACAGTTCCATGAATCCCATAATAGCCCTCCCATGTGGGAGTAACTTTAATACCCCGTGCATTAGGAAGACGACATGTCGCTGAACCAGTTAATTTTGCCTCTGGAGTATTACGAGTTATATAACCTTTCGTCCACGATACTGAGACATTGCATTTACCTTTATTACTGTATCCAGAACAAGATCCAGAAGCAATAGGGTCTACTGCATTAGGACTTGGCCCTGTATCCTCTCCCCGTGTCTGCATCGCCCGCTTTGCCAACGAATGCACATCCTCTTCCTCCTCAAAAATATCATCTCCGGAACAGCTATACGCCAATGCACCCGTGCCGACAAACAGCAATGCCAAAACTTTCATAAATACGGTCTTTTTCATTTTCATTCTTTTGAAATTAAGTTAATACTCCAACTACTTGTCCTCTTCTTACCATGGCTTGAGATGACAATGCAAAGTAAAGCAATGCCTCCATCAAATGCAAGTTTTCGTTATCAAATATTATCAAATCAAGTATCAAATATTATCATAAAATATCAAGTCTCTGATTTTCAAATATTAGAAAAGGTATTTTTTCTTTCATTTCTTATACCGTTCATATAAGTAACATATGAAAACACGTTTCAAAAGCCGCACTTTCCTGCTAAAAAATAACCGGACTTCTTGCATATCATCCCAATAAAGCATAATTTTGTTTACTGTTTATCATAACCGCATATCATGAAACCTGAATATAAATTCAACCTGATCATCGCATTGGTTTCCGTTTCAATCTTAATTACCCTCACGGGAATAGCAGCAAGCGTTCACCATTGCATAAAATGGGCAGACTACTGCAAAAACGAAAACCTGTCTGCCACTGTCGTGGAGTTCTCACAAAACATGATTTTCCATGCCTATTATTGGATGGGGGTTGCCTTTGCCTGTATAAGCCTGATGGCTACCATGGCATTATGGTACTTCAGCCGTCAACAAAATCTTCATCCGAAACAGACCTGTCCGACAATAAGCACACAAGGAAGCAAGTTCAAGAAATTACAGGTCAACGTCTATACCAACGAAATTACCATGGAAGGGCTTTCGCAAAAAAGCCGTAATCAAGTGGTAACCTTGTTGGATTACCTCGTCAAACACCCCAAGCATAAAATCTCATTTTCAGAACTCAATACGGTATTCAATGAGAATTTTTTCGATGGTTCCCAATCATCCAAACGAAAAATCAGTAACCTTAAATATGAGACCAACAACGTACTGAAAAATATGGGGTTTGAATTGGTCCGGCTTTCTTCCGACCAACTTGCATTGGTTACGAAAGAAAGAAACTGACTCTCCCTGTCTTATATTCCACGTCCATCCATCCGTCTTTACCGCACACTGTTATATTGCATATACCGCCCGCTGTCCGTAACGCCCACGGCCTCGACACTGACAGACGTCCGCTTGCTGTTGTTATAAAGGCGGACCGTGGCACTTCCCTTTGCATCAAACTCCACCTCGGGCATCCATAGGAGCGTACGGCGGTAATCTTTCGTTTCGGGCAAAGGACGATGACTGTAGTCAGGACTGTAGAAATCATCGCACACGGCATAACCATGCAAGAGGTAACGGCGGTCACGGCAAGAAGGGAAATATTCCCCGTCGGGACGGAGCTGCATACCCACGATGACTTCCGGCTGGTTGTCCTGCCGGTATTTCCAACTGCCCATTTCACGGGGCACATAGTCCGTATAAATATAAAACTTGTCCAACAGGCTCAGCGACCGGTATTTCTCAAATTCCCCGCGCGACAACCAATCGGGGACGGGATAGGTCGGCGTGCTCGGCATGACAGGCTTGTCCCACAGGCGGTTGGGCCACGTGTTGAAGGTCGTCCGAAGAAAATAATCACGGTATTTGTTCATGTCACCCACAAACAAGAACGAAACGAGCGTGGACACGGCCGGACTGCTCAAATAATAGAAAGGCACATCGGCCAAACCGTAATCGGCCATCATGTTATATGCGTCGTACGCGTCGATAACGACTGCAGGCTTCGTCGGGTCGTAGCGGCGTAACCCGTTCCTCCGCGTCCGCACCGTCACGGAAGGCAACACGCGACCCTCGAACGAACCGCGCACGAGGCTGTCCTCATGAGCAAACGGTTCGAGGTCACGCGGCGACACGTCCTGGTAAAAGCTGTAGGGATGTGCGAAATGGGGATGGAACAAGTCCAGTTTCACATAATAGTCCGGCCAAGCCTCCTCGTCGGTGAAGCCTTTCCGACGCCTTTTGCTGATATACTCTGCCCCCTTACTCAGTTTCGCCGCGCTGAGGAACATCATGCAATCACCGTAAATCTCAGGCATGGCCATATAGAATGCACCGTCTTTCGTCTGTTGCTTCAATTCAAAAGTCTCCGGTCCCTGCGTGAACATGGCCCAGACGTTCACCTCCTTTTTCAGGTTACTGATCTTTTTGAAATCGATGTTTTGCCTTTCCGAGCGGTTGACACACCCTCCGATGGTCTGGAACTTCTCGGGCAACCAAGGCAGCGCGAGGGGTTCTACGTCCGCCATCTCACGCCACTTGTAACGTCGCCACCCCTGCACCATCATGAGCCGGTCGAGGGCTTGGCGGCGAAGACTGTCGTCTGACTCGAAATAATAACCCGGATTCTCCACAAACCCTTTGATTTCACTGGCAAGGAGCATTTCGGTGAGTATCGTGCCATTGTCGTACGTGTCTTCTTCCGTATCCCGGTCGCGAACGGCAAGGGAAAGGCTGGATAAGGAATCCGCCGGGTCGGTCAGTTGCAAATGCAAGGTGATGGAATCGAAAGGTTCATAGGACTGACGTACACCGGAAACGGCCAGTTTCGGGGCATCGTAGTCGTGATGGTTGACGAAAAAGAGCCGGTCGGCATAGATGCGTCCTTCCCCGTCGAAGACCGTAAGCTGGTTGACACCGGTGGGAAGACTGTCCAACGGGATAGCCATCCGGCAGACCCGGAGGCCGGATACAGGTTCGTCCGCCGTGCCCGCCATCCCGTTTGAAAAGAGCGACACAGGCAAGGGACGGTAGAAACGGGACACTCCGCCACTCATGACGTGCAAGGCAACGGGGCGCTTCACTCCGACGGCCTGTATCACGGCCTCCACCACACTGTCGCCCACCGTGACAGTCAAGGCACAACCTTCTTTCTCCACTTCGGGAAGCTCTTCTTCATACTCATATCCCTTGTAAGTGAAGGTAGCACGGAAATCCGCCTGTTCCGACACATCCGGCAGGCGGAATGTCGTCCGGCCGCGCTCGTCCGTCCGGCAGGCAGCCGCCACCTTTCCCTCCTTATCCCGGACGGTAAGCTTCATGCCGCCAAGATGTTGCCCGTCCTCGCCGTTCAATTCAAGGGCCACCCGGCAAGCCGCACCGGCCACAAGGTTACCTCCTTCGGGATAGAAACGCAAGTCCACTTTGGGTTTCTTTTTCTTCGGGGTTTTATAGTAGCGGCGCATGGGGCGCAACGTCATGTCTTTTGCAAAATCCCCCGCTTCCTTAGGCTTGTCATACACGGGAAACACCCGTGAATAAAGCTTCTCATAGTCTCGGAAAAATTCCTTGGCCATCTTCTTGCTGTAGAACAAATCCTCTGAAATACGCACATGGGGATATTCGCACTGTCCGAAGTTGAGCATCCAACGCGTATAGGCCCTCAATTCATAGTAACCGGCATAAAGCGTGTCCTTCAGCACGAACATGCCGTGGGCCGTGCCGTCTTCCATCTCCAACTGCTGCCGTTCCACGGAATAACCGTCCGGCGTGAGAAGCTCCACGTAGAGAATCTTGCTCAAGTCGGTCAACGTGCCCCGGTCGGAGCGCGTGACATAGCCTTTGTACCAAATGGTATCGCCGAGGAAATAGCAGGTGTTGTCCAAATGGAGATACGCCTTTTCCTGCGGCAAGCCCACTCCGAAACCTTCCACCTTGCGGTAAAGGGTATCGAGACCTTCAAACTGCCAAAAGTCCGGGTCTTGGGCATAGGATTGCAGTCCGACCCAGCACATCACCATTAATCCTAAAAAGCCACACTTCATAGTCTCACGTCTTTATTAAAGTAACCAAGTCCTACAAAGTAACGCAACAGAAACAATATAAACAACTTTTCGTTATCAAATCTTATCAGATCCGGTATCAAATAATATCAGAAAATATCAAATCACTGATATTCAACGCTTAAAAAAAACGCTAAAAGTAACGTTTATTTTTTCTTTTTCAGCACCCGAATGTTTTTTCCGGATTTCATTCATCAAAAAAATTCCCGGTTGCTTTGATTTCTCAAACTAAACTTTTAATTTTGTAAGACATTAATCTATACATCGAATGCAAAACATGAAACACAAACTTACCTTTATTGTATCATTAGGCATCGCCTTAATCCTTACGGCTGTCATCGGAGCCACCGTCAGCCTGCACCATTGCATGAAATGGGATGCCTACTGCGACAATGGGACTTTACCCTTGTCAACCGTGAAGTTTACGCAAAACCTGATTTTCCACGCCTATTACTGGATGGGGATAGCCTTCATTTGCTTATGCCTGGTTGTCGCCATGCTGGTATGGTATTTCCGCCATCAGCAAAAACTCCATCCGGAACTGAGCGACATGATAGCCGACACATCGGAATGCGAATTCAAAAAAATACGGGTGAACCGTTATACCAACGAAATCACCATAGACGGCACGACCCGTCCAAGCCGCCGCCAAGTGGCGACCTTACTGGATTATCTCCTTAAAGCTCCCACACACGAAATCTCATTCACGGAACTCAATACCGTATTCAATGAGAATTTCTTCGACGGCACTCCGGCATCCAAACGGAAAATAAGTAACCTTAAATATGAAATCAACGACCTTTTGAAAAACTTAGGATTCGAACTGGTCAAGACTTCTTCCGACCAATTCGCTTTAACCGCAAAGAGGAAAGAAGTCATTTAATTCTGTCAAAAAGTCAAACCGGCCTCCGCGAAAATCCGTTATTTACGCCCCGATACGGAAGTCTACGGAAATACGGGATTCTCACAGGGGTACGGAAAGGCAATCTGACAGCTTATAAGACCTTCGGGCAGCATCCTGCACCCCCGGAAAGCAAGACGTAACGCAAACGGCCGGAGGACGAGGAAGCGCAAAGCGGATTTACATGCCATTTTGACATCCGTTTTTTGCAAACGGAAGCACTTCAAATAGAATAAAAACGAACCGGAAAAGCTTGTCCACGCTTCGTTTTCCGGCATATTCCGGCCCAACATGAGGACAGCTTTCAAACGACATACGGAGAAAAAATGTGTTTTCTCAGCCGAACGGAAAATCATTCGCTTGAGATTGAAACGCATTTAGGCTTAAAAAGATAAAAAAACCTACCGGAAACGCTAAAAATTGTATTCAAAAACGACCTAAACTCCCTCTAAAACCTGCATGGTTTCAAGGCATGCACAAAACAAAAAACGTGGTTTTACTATCAAAAAGACAGCAAAACCACGAAAGACCTATCTTAAATCAAAGTTGCAAAAAGAGTCACCCCGGGAGGTTGGCACCCGTCTCCGCCGTCCCTTCCACTCCGTGCAACGGTTCGTTCTCCTCGGGAATCACCTTCTTGGCACTGGCCTTGGCACCCAACTTGATAAGTTTGTTGGCAGCTCCCACCACGCTCAACCGCCCGTCCTTCAGCTTGTCGGCGGCCTTGGCAAAGGAGGACGAAGCATCTTGCAACTTCTGTCCCACCGTCTCGAAATGACCGATAAAATCGGCCACGCGGTCGAGCAACATCCGGGCCGTATCGTAGATGGCCTCCTGATTCTGCGCCTGTTGCATTTGGGTCCAGGCTATCTGGATAATGCGGAGCGCCGCCGTAAGATTCTGCTCACCGGTAATGAACACCCCTTTGGAGAATGCCTCACGCCACAACTCCGGTGCTTCCGCCAACGCCAACTGGAGTGCCCCTTCGTTGGGTACGAACATGATGACGTAATTCAAAGCCTGACGCGGCAACTTGATGTACGCACTGTAATCCTTGCGGGCCAATTCGGCCACATGCTGCCGCACGCTCCTGACATGCCGCTGCAGGGCTTCGGCACGCGCATCGTCCGTCTCGGCGTTCTGATAGTCCACAAAAGCCGTAAGCGACACCTTGGAGTCGATTACCGCATCTTTTCCGTCGGGATAATGCAGGATGGTATCGGGAATCATCCGCTTCCCGGACTCTTCGTTCAGGATGGCTTTGCCCGCGCGGTCGCGCAGGGTCACCTGCTTCTCGTAATGTATACCTTCCTTCAGCCCCTGACTTTCCAGCAACTCGTCCAGAATCAACTCGCCCCAATTCCCCTGCACCTTGTTCTCGTTGCGCAACGCCGAAGCCAGCTTGTCGGCCTCAGCCCCGATTTCACGCGTACGCCTCATCACTTCCTCGATGGCTTTCTCCAGCGAAGCCGTATTCTTATTATGCGTGTCGCGGCTGCTGTCCATGGCCGTACGCATTTCCCGGATGGTCTCTTTCAGCGGGTCTATGATAGCCGTCATCTGCACCGTGTTCTGCTGCGAAAGTTCACGGGTGCGCTGTCCCAATATTTCACGTGTAGCGTTCTGCAACTGCTCTTGCATGAGATTCAGTTGTTCCTTGAAACGGCGGTTGCGCTCTTCGCCCTCGCGCACCATCTGTTCGCGCACCAACACCAATTCTTTTTCCAACGTCTGCTTGTCGGCAGCCAACCCCTTGTTCTCGCGATTCAGTGCCTCGCACCGTTCCTGCAACGCTGCCAAATGGTTCTCCATGCGTTCTTCGCGTTCCTTGAAATCCTGCGACTGCCGTTCACCCGATTCTTCCATCTCGATCCGGCGTTTTTCCATCTCTTCCTCACGGACCTGCAACAAGGTTTGCAGGGAAGACATACGCGCCTTCGTCCACAAAAAAACAACACCGGCACCACATGCCCCTCCGGCGAACAGCCATAAAAGTTCCGTCATTTCTTCTTTTTCCTTACGTTTTATAACAAAATTACGTTTTTTTGTGGATAAAACAAAACGATCTTTGTATTTTTGTGACCTATAATCTAAAAAACAAACAGAATGGAACTTATACCCGTAAAAACGACAGACCCGTATTATGCTGAAGCCGAACGGCTCATGACGGACGCTTTCCCGCCCGAAGAACGACGCCCCCTGGACCGGCAACGTCAATACACCGACCACAATCCGCTTTTCCACCCTCAGGTCGTTGTGGAAAACGGGACGTTTGCCGGACTGTTCAACTATTGGACTTTGGACGGATTCCTCTACGGAGAGCATTTGGCCACCTGCCCCTCCCTGCGCGGCGGCGGGCTGGGACGACGCATCCTCGACACTTTCATCCGGCACGCCGGACAACCCATCGTGCTGGAAGTGGAGCCGCCCACTACCGACATAGCCACACGGCGCATCGGCTTTTACCGTCGTTGCGGTTTCCGGTTGTGGGAACATCGCACCTATATACAGCCTCCTTATGCTGCCGACCTCTCGCCGCTCCCCCTGCTCCTTATGGTGCACGGCGATTTGGACGAAGAGAAAGACTTTGAACATATCTGCCACGAAATCCATACAAAAGTATACGGATGGCAGGGAGGTAAACTGAAACCCGAATCACCTTACAAATAAATTCGGTGCGGCGGAAACCGAATTTTCTTACCGGCATCCCGTATTCCCGGGTCAATCCGTCTCGATACTGTTCAACAAGTCTGCCTTTCCCTCGTTGATCAGTTTCAATATCAATTCGCCGAACAACGTGTTTTGCCAGGCAAACCATGCACGGGTAAAGTTCTTCGGGTCGTTCTTATGAAAAGACTCGTGCATGAATCCCGTATCGGCATCCGTATTCACCAGCATTTCCACACAGGCTTTGATTTCCTTGTCGTCACGGCTCGTAAAAGCTTTCATCATGATGCTCATCGGCCAAATCATATCGTAACCGACATGTGGCCCGCCGATACCTTCGCCCGCCGTCCCCTTAAAGAAATAAGGATTGTCCTCGCTCCATATCAGCTTGCGGGTATTCTGATACACCGGGTCGTCTGCCGGCACGTCACCCAGATAGGGCATGGCCAACAGACTGGGCACATTGGCATCGTCCATGAGCAAACGGTTGCCGAAACCGTCCACCTCGAAAGCATACACTTTTCCGTAACGGGGATGATCGTATACGGCGTATTTCTTCAAGGCGGCCTCCACTTCATCCGCCAATTCACGACATTCTTTAGCCAACGTCTTTTCATGGTTCACCTCGGCCAATATCTCGGCTGCCTTACGCAAGGAAGTCACGGCAAAGAAATTGGAAGGCACCAGAAACTGAAACGTGGTGGCATCGTCGGAAGGACGGAAAGCCGAGGCTATCAACCCTACAGGCTTCACCGGATTGCCCCATCCGTTATTGGTCACGGTGTCGAGCGCACGCTCCGTCTTGCGTTGGAAGTGATAGGGGCCGTTCCCCTCCTTACGCTGCTGTTCCCGGAACGTCTGTAGAATGTATGCCACGGCTTGCAGCCACTCGTCGGAGAAGACACTGGCATCTCCCGTCACTTTCCAATAATGGTAGGCCAGACGAATGGGATAACACAGCGAGTCGATTTCCCATTTCCGCTCATACACTTCGGGCTTCATATCCGTCATGTCGGACGCCCAATAGCTTCCCGTCGCCTCCTTATTGAAGGCATTGGCGTATGGGTCAATGTTGATACACTTGAACTGACGGCGAATCACTCCGGCCAACATTTTCTTCAGTTCAGGATCCTCATTGGCCAACTGTACGTAGGGCCACACTTGCGCACCGGAATCCCGCAGCCACATGGCATGGATATCACCCGTGTACACGAAGGTGTCGTCCGCCCCGTCGAAGTGGACGGTCGTATCCAGCGTATTCGGGAAGCAATTCTCAAACATCCATGCTAATTTCGTATTCGTCAACAGTTTCTTGGCACGTTGTATCTGCTCCTCTACGGCTTTGGAAGTGAACAAACGTTTTTCGGGCCGATGGCTCTTCCACACACTGACCTGAGTGTTGTCCCGTTCGGCTACATACTCCTGCATTTCAGCCGCCCGGGTCTCTACCGTCATTCCGGCAACCCCTACGGCTACTCCTACAATTTTAATAAGATTTAAGTTCATAACATTTATTGTGAATTAGTATTAAGTTGGGTTATCTTATAAAATAGATTTCCACCGTATGGAAACCCAAAGCACGGAACAAGGCCGTGAACTGATTGCGTGCATTGGCTTCCGCCCGACGCATATTCGACGGCGTCAGGCATTGGCGCAACATCTTCCCGTAAGCACGGTCGTACAAATCGCGGCGTGCGCCATTCGGCCATTTTCCACTCTCATAGAACACCTTCGTACGGGCTTCGTCGATAAAATTCTTGTCCAACAAATGCACGGCAGGCAAACGGAGAGTCACGGTATCGCCATGCGCCTGCGCCCATTCTCCTGTCACCCGGTTCATGTCGATCCCGATGCGGGGAACTCCTGTGTACACAGCCACCAAGCGGTCGTCGGTAAAGAACCCTTTGCGTAACGTATCGGCCACGACTTCAGACTGGACCGACAAAAATTCCCATTGTCCGATTTGTTCGATACGGCGTATCTCCTGAGAGGTAAGCTCGATACGGTCATCAAAACCGGCCTCCACCGATATGCCTCCTTTACGATTCCATTTTATCAGCAGCCCGATAAAGACAGCCAATACGACGGCCACGACCAGCCACTTCAGTGCACTCAACCATTTTCCCATTTCATTTCAGTTTTTCAGTCCGGCCTTCACGTTCCAACAGCAACGGCATATCCGCCGTCGTAAAATCCTTACGGAAGGAAATCACTATATTCTGCTCGTCATAGCCTAACCTCGTCAACATCGGCACCAACACGTGAGCCGCATTCTCACGAGCCATCTCCAAAATGCCCAACTGCGGTACGGAAGCCAGAATCTCGTCTTCCCCCTGACGCGTAAAATCGGCCAACTCCGCAGAAGTGTAGTCCGAACGTGTCAAAGACACAAATTGCTTCACTTCATCGTGATTGATGCGCGAGGAGGTCACGACCACCCGTGGGTCGGGCAAAGTGACCACAATACGGTCGCCCGAACGCAACACATTCTTCTCGTCGAAGCCCGTGAAGTCAATATAAGCTTTCAGAGTTACATCGAGAGGTATCATGACCTTGCGTTCGCCGATAGGAACTTTTACGTCGAACGCCCGCTGAAAGAGATTTCCTTTCACCCGCAAAGGGTCGTCCTTCAACACTAATTTATGGACTTCATATTCGGCCGTATAAAGACGGGCACACTCCTTTACCTGCATAACCAAAGAGAGCGTATCGACCCGGACGGCTTCTGCTTTCGTCTCTTCCCCGCGACAAGCCGACAAAAGAGACAGGCACAAAACTATGACAAAGTAAAACGTTGTTTTCATTGCAAATGCTTGGGGACTTCAAAGATAGACATTTATGGACTAACAGGCAACAAAAGAAGACCTAAAAATATAATAAACCGGCTTGTCCAACTCACCTTTTTTTTGTTCCTTTGTGAAACTGTTGAGAAAAAGAAGAAAATGCAGACACATTTCAAATTCCTATGTATGGCATGCACCGTACTGCTGTGCTACAGTTGCGGCGGAAATAACCCGCAAACCACCAGCGGATACAGTGAATATGAAAAACCGGACACGACAAATTCCGTGCAGGAAATGAAAGACTATCATTACAGTGCAGAAGTCAAAGTCGGACAAACGCGATATACGTACGACATCGTACGGGAGGTAAACGATACGCTTCCGTTAGTGACGGGGGACGACGGCGAACGCTATGCCGACAACTATATCCGGCTGCGCGTGAACCGCGAAGGAAAAGAAATCTTCAATAAAGTCTTTACCAAAAACCACTTCAGGAGCTATATGGAAAAAGGATTCATATCCCACGCCATTTTGGAGGGAATGGCCTTCGATAAAGCGGACGGCAACAACCTGCGTTTTGCCACCAGTGTCAGCTACCCGGCTTCGGACATCTACATCCCGTTGTCCATCACCATCTCGCCCGACGGCAGTTATCAAATTACAAAAGATGAAGTCCTGGACACGGTGGTAGCCACAGACTCTACGGAAACGGAAGAATAATCCGACAAACCACGATGCCCGGTCCAAGTAAGCTTAGGCCGGGCATCGTGGTTGTTCCCTCTCAACAAGAGAAGGGAACGTTATTTCATCAACTTTTCCAACTGTAATTTCAACTTCGGATCGGAAGGTCGTTTCGCATAGGCATCCACGATACGTCCATCCTTATCCACCAATACCACGCGGGGAACAGAACGGATGTTCATTCTTGCCGTAAAATCGGAACGGAAACCTCCGGGCAGATTCAAATTCAATACAGGTGATTTCCCGTCTTTCTCCGACACCATCTTTTTCCACAGTGCCATCAATTGGTCGCCGGTATCCAACGAAACGGACAGGAATTGAACCGGACGGTCTTTGAATGTTTCTGCCAGACGGTCGAAGTAAGGCATTTCCGCACGGCAAGGAATACAACCGGTGAACCAAAAATCTATGACTACCACCTTGCCTTTCATGTCGGATAAGGTATAAGCTTTCCCGTCTTGGGTATAAGCCGTAAAATCCGGCATTTCCATCCCCCTGAGCAAATCTTTGTTTTTTTCGCGCAAGGTAAGGTACTGTTTTTCTATTTCCGCCAAATCCTCCAAAGCTTTCCTGTCGGTAATCAACGGACACACATCATCTACATATACATTGAAATCGTCAGAGAATCCCTTACGTAAAGTGAATCTCAGCATCTCCACCAGAAATCTCGAGCGTAGCTTCTCGTCTGTAATGCGCTCCGCATAAATCGGAAGATAATGGGTGGCGGAAACCGTCAAAAAGCCTTGTTTCTCCATCTCTTCCATAGCATCTTTCATTACGGAGAACCATTTGGGCAGGCAAAGAATAAGGGAATCTCCGAAGGTAAGCGTTTTCAAAAAGTCATAATAATCCCGACCTGCACCGGCTCCATGTCCGAACATTTGCATGGTACGGGCATTCAATCTGAGGTTCAGAAACACAAAACGAAGATATTCTTTGTGAACCGCCACAAAGTTTGCAGGCAAACCGGAGCCGTCTAATAGGCCGTATAGCTCTCCCAACTTCTCTTCATTATAACGCACCCACTCTTGAGAATAAGTTTTTATGGGTTCCGGAGCACGGCCTATATAACGATGTTCGTCCAAGAAAGTCTGTACCCGGGCTTTCGTACCGCTCCAAGAAAGTTTTTTCCCGTCATACAGTAATTCCAATGTGTCTCCCGGTTCCACGTATAAAGAGTAGAAATTGGAATTGGCATCCACAAAGCGATAATAACAAGCACCGTCCACGACCGGTTTCATTACGGTGGTTCCGGGAAGAACCTTACGATACCCCGTCGTATCTTCCGGTTGCAGAAACACGTCTTCCGTACTTTTATTCTCGACCGTTATATACACTTCTTGTGCCTTGGCCCCTACGGTCCCTATCACCGTCAGGCATAAACCGCCGACTAAGCTTATCAATCTTTTTCTTTCCATCGTCATTTACTATTTTGAATCAAATTACTCGTCTGCATAGCCTTCAATGGGAACGGATACGTTAGCAAATGAGACGCAGGAGACAAAGTATAGGTTTTCCCTTCAATCACACGTGTCTGCGTCTCGTTGAACTCCGTAGCAAAACGTCTGAGGTCAAAGAAACCGTTACAAGTGAGGAAAAGTTCACGTTTACGTTCCTCGCGTACCAAACGTAATGCTTCTTCCGCATCGGTCGGCGCAAAAGGCTGATAGCGACCGGGAACCATACGGCAGGCACGCAATGTTTCCATATACCCCATGGCTTTAGACAGATCTGCCGCGTTTCCCTTACGGGCATAACATTCAGCCAACATCAGATAGACTTCGGACAATCTCATCCCGCCGGGATTCCACTTGATAGCCAACGTTGAAAAGTTACTGTCACCCGCCGGAGCCGTCTCGTGCTCGGCCTTGTAACGGATGCAATAACGATAGCGCAAATCCGCATCCTTCTGGAAAAGATCCAGCACTTGCTTGGGCACGTACATAGGATAAGGATCGGTATAAGTGGAACCGAACTGATACAACAGTTGTTCCGGGGCATCATACTCAAAAGGTATTCTCGTTTTCCATACATTCTCGACAAAGTCGTTCACTCCCGCATACTGAGGTTCGTCTATCGCCATTTCAGGGTATCCTGCCGCCACAAGCATCGGAGCAAAAGTGTTATAGCCTTCCGTCATATCCCACAACTCGTGCCCGGCCCGGGCGGCCTCCGCAAGTGCGGAATCGCATGCTTCTATACATTGTTCGAACTCCCGTCGGAATAAATGTACCTTGGCTTTGAAAGCGTATCCGAAAGTCTTGTCGGGACGAAACGAATTTGTAGCCTTATGCGGCAAATCAGGTATAGCCGCTTCTATGTCGCGCTGTATAAAATCATAGGTATAGCCGACCGACTGCTGTATCCCCACATCTTCCAAACTCTCGAACATCTTTTCCCTGACAATGATACCGTGAGTCTGATAGGCCGTAGCAGGATCATAAGGGCGGGCAAAAGTGTTTATCAAGAAAAAGTAATTGTATGCTCTCAACACTCGTGCCTGAGCTTCTCCCATCCGTTTGTCCTCTTCCTTTCCCTCGGACGAGGCAATACCGTCCACCACGACATTGAATTTCGTAATACGGTCATAACATGCATTGTAAGCAGCATTCTCTATCATATCCCCGGCACGATCGTACGACTCGTCCCAGAAATAGGCTACCGAGTTCAACGGATTGGTATAACTTTTCAACTCTTCGGCCTTATACCAACTGGCCTCACCGGCCAAAATCCAGCTATTCATCATATCATATTCGGGCGACCTGTCCTCTATCAATCCCAAATAATCTTCGGTAGATTTCAGCAAAGCCTTACCTTTGGGCGTAATATCCAAATAGTCGTCGCAGGCCGCTAACGTTACGACCATGCCGATACAAGCCGTCCAATTTCTTATTATATTCCTCATCATTTGTTCTTTTTAGAATTTCACATTAAGCCCTAAAACATAGCTCGGCATGATAGCGTCCGTACGGGTTCCAGTATTTGCATTGAAAGCCTCGGGGTCAATATCACGCTTGTTGGCAGCCCAATAACACAGATTGTCCACCTGAGCCTTCACTGTTATGCCTTTCATTTTCAGTTTCGACACAAGTCCCTGAGGCAAAGTGTAGGACACTCCGATATTCCTCAGTTTGATGAACGAAGCGCTCTCCGTATTCACATCGGCATATTTCCAATGATAGTTGCGTTCCCCTACATTGGTATGCAGTCCCATGGCCGGAATATCGGTATCCGTATGTTCCGGAGTCCAGCGGCGTGAAATATCTTCGTGAATCGCTCCTCCCTCGATAGCATTGTATGGATCATAAAGCGTTACCACATCGTCACGCAGAGCATGGCCGGTATAATAAACGACTTTGGCAAACACATTCAATCCTTTCCAACGGAAATCGAGCTGCAATGCACCATTCCATTTCGGAGTAAGTTGCCCCACACAAACCACGGCATTCACATTACGCACCTGTTCTATGGAAATGACATTGCCGTTTTCATCGTAAACAGACGGGTCACCGGTTGCTGTCAAGCCCGCATAACGATAGGCATAAAGAGAGTTATAAGTATCTCCCATCTTATAGTTGGATGTAGGCTCACGCATCATATCCAATGCATCAGTGGGTTCATAATCCACTTTCTTGATTTCATTCTTATTGTAAGCAGCCGAGAAAGATGTGGTGAAAGACATATCACGCTTCTTCAACCAATCGTAAGAAAGAGAGAGTTCCACACCATTATTCTGCATCTCTCCGTTATTGGCACGTGCCTTTCCATCGAATCCCAACGAAGGGTCTATGCTTTTATTGACCAACAAATCCGAACTATAACGCCGGTATACATCAAAACTTCCCGTCAATCTGCCGAGCAACATGAAATCCATACCGAAGTTCAGCGTAGAGGTCTTTTCCCAACGCAACGAGCTATTGGGAGGAGTCTGCAACGTAGTAATGGGTGAATTCGTATAAAGGGAAGTAAGGTAGTAAGCCAACAGATAAGGAGACGAGGTCTGGTCTACATTTCCCGTAATACCATAAGTTAGGCGCAGTTTGAACATGTCCAACCAATCCATTCCCGCATCTTTGACAAAACGTTCATTCGTCACATTCCAACTGGCCCCCACCGACCATAAGGGACGATAACGATATTTGGGGTCCGTACCGAAAAGATCCGCCTGTTCCACACGCACGCTCCCGTTCAGAGAATAACGGGTGTCGTAGGTATAACCGGCATTGAAATAAGCTGATACATAGCGATGCATTTCTTCATAGACGTTCAAGACCTCACTTCTGCGCCGCAAAGCGGAATAGAGCCCTCCTTCCACTCCGTCTTTCGACAGCGTGGCCCAATCGACCATAGAATATGTCAGGCGCATGTCATCATAGCCGTAACGTTCGCTACTTGCCGAACGGTTCTTGTCCTGCCGTATTTCTCCTCCCAACAAAGCAGAAACATCATGCTTTCCGGCAAATTCTTTTTTGTAATTGAACTGCCCCCGCAAGTTATAGTAACTGGCATTCGTATTACCCGTGAGCAAATGTCCCCCGCGTGGAATATGATAAGTCAGCGTACCGTCATCGTTGCGCGATGCAAATTCGTTGAGGATGGAACGCATCATATAGGAATTTTCCTCGTCATACTCATTGGTTTCGGCATGGTTCCGTTCATACTGGAATTTCAGCTCCAAATCCAAATCCTTGGTAATGTTGAAATCCGTATGCAAGAACAGTTTCAGATATTGGCGGTCGGTCTTCTTGATGTTATGCTTGGACTCTTCCGCTGCGTTGAACCCCATATCGTAATATCCGTCCTGTGTGGCCAACTGTTCAGCCAGCACTTGATTATAAATATAACGATTCACCGGCTGGCCATCGTCGTCGTAAAGACGGTCATAAGGCATGGCGCTGGTATATCCCATTCCGGAAGCCTGACAAAACTCACTTCGGTTGAAACGGGCATCCATCCCTAACGTAAGTTTCATCCAGGAAGCTACCGACAACGTATTCTTCAGATAAAGTGAAATGTTACGGGCTTCGTCGTACCGGTTGTACTGTCCGAGTTCCTGATAGCGCGCCGAGAAAAAAAGGTCGTTCTTCCCCCCGCCTTTCGAAAGCGTCACGTTGTAATCCTGCGTCAGATTCAGGTGTTGCAGCTTTTTGCGGTACTCCCGGCGATAGTCGTTGCCACGCAAACGGTCCAGTCCCGCATTCACCTCTTCCTGTGTAATTTCGCCCATGGCCATACGGTAGTAAAGCATGTCCACTTGTGTCATATACGCCGGACTCGATTTGGCCGTCATCGTCGAGAAATAAGCTGTAGGGCTCTTGATATATTCCGGGTCGGACAGCAAGTTGTCGCGCTCCAAATCAATGATGTCGCTCGTCGAAGCATAGTGCATGTAGTCGAGCGACGGCAAAGGTTTGAGGTAGTAACCTAACGACACATTGACATTGAGCTTGTCGTTTTCAGCCTGCTTGGTCGTCACGACAATGACCCCGTTGGAAGCACGCACACCATATAGCGACGTTGCCGCAGCATCCTTCAACACCGTTATGGTTTCCACCGTCTCCGGATTCAAGTCTTCCAAGGTCAGACTGCTCGGTTGCCCGTCAACCACGAGAAGCGGAGTCGTGCCCACGGCAAACGACGAAACTCCACGAATGCTCAGTTCATTGTTATAGGTACTCAGGCCCGGAGCAATACCTTCCAGTTTCGCCACAAGGTCGGGCGCCTGCACTTGGTTTAAGTCCTCGCTATTGATAATTACGGCCGAACCGGTAGCACGCTCGCGCGAAATCGTCTGGAATCCGGTCACAATAAGCTCGTTCATTATACGTTCTTCTTGTGCCATACGGATATTCAATTTCTTTCCCGGCACAGCCTGGCGTTCTATACTCTCCATTCCTATATAAGAAACGACCAGAGTAACTTTCCCCATGCCATTGACCGGGATTTCAAACGTGCCATCCATTCCGGATATGGCACCCGTATCGGTCCCTTTTATCCGGACCGAAGCACCGGGAAGCGGCTCTCCCATGTCATCAATAATCGTTCCTGTCACTTTATACCGACTTGTCTGGGTAACTTGTCCCGCCATTTCCGGAGTTGCAGCCTGCACTACGGAACAATACGGGTGTCCCACCCACAAAGTCAACACGCACGCGGCATGGCCGCAAAATGGTAAAAACCTGTTCTTACACATCTTAATAATTGTATGGGTTAAGGTATCACGATTTCTTTTATTTGCACATGGCCTCCCGTTCCAATCCGAACAAAATACAGTCCGGAAGGCAAGTCTTTCACGGAAATATCTGTTTTGATTCCGGCCGCAAGAGAAGCGTTACGCACCACCATACCCGACAAGCTGATGATAGAAACTTGTCCGGCTTGGGGCACACAGAGTGTCACCTGAGCTTCTGCGCGCCGATAAGTGACTTCTGAAGCCCATTCGACCTCTTCTACCGAAGAACCTTCGTCCACGACCGTCAATGAACCGGACGAAAATGCCGTAGCATAGCCGTCATCAAAATAAAACACGATATTATACCCGCCGCCTAAAGGCAAATCTACCGTTTCAGAGGCCCAAAACGTTACATCCGTTACCGATGGTTTGGTTAATTCCAAGAGCCCGGAATAGACTTTCACACCGGTAGTCTCCTCTCCCGTAGCCGTCTTGCGGAATATTTCGGCATAGATACGTCCTACAAACGGTATCTTAGAAGAGGGTTGAGACACTTCCACTGTCACACTCCCATCACGCCGATTCAACTTAAATCCGTCGGAAGGAGTCATTACACTGACCAGAGGTTTACGCGTAGCCTTCACCGTAACGCTCTCACCCAAAGATATACTGTTAGCCACCGTCGGTTTGGCATAAATACCGTTCACACTGCAATAATACGGAGTCAACTGATAATCGACAGCCGCCATGCCATCTAAATTAGCCAATACATTGACCGTCACGTCTTCTCCCGCCTCACAATAAGCCAACGAAGCAAAAAGAGTATCCACTCCAGCCTCTTCACTCTGCATCCGTATGCCGACCCATCCTTCAAGTCGTACAGCCCCCGGATTCGTGATATGAAGCTGCCAAGTCTTCAGGCCGGTCGTATACAAAATACCCGGTTGGAAATCTTCAGCCAAGGCTATACGAAAATCAGGATGAATTTTCTCCATCGTCACAGTCTCGGTTCCTATCACAAGACGAAAAGCAGAAGCATTTGCCTGTTCGGCTTGCATGGGCGACCAAAGTCCGTCATCACCTTTATAATACAGTCCCACTTCATAGGAACCTTCGTCCAAAGAAGACAAGTCCAAAAAAGCAGTGAACCATTGGGCGTCATTGTTGGAAGGTACAGCCATTTCGCGCTCAACGGTAAGGGGCACCACGACCCCGTCGCGATAAATGCCGGCACAAACCGTCGTGGCGAACGCAGCCACCGTCTCCGCATTGAAATAACATCCCACTCCGATACTTTCGTCGCGTCCTGCTTCGACCACGCCTTCACTTACGTATTCGTAGCTGGGAGCCGGCCGGCGGGCATAAAGCGACGAGATATAAAGCCGGTTCGGCTGCGGCGTTGAGGTACTTACCGGCGGTTGGATACGGCATACCATAGTTTGGTTAAAAGCATAAGACCCGTTGGATCCTCCGATGCCCTGCGTACTCGGATTCATAGCCGAAAGGGCATAATATCCATCACTGGAACCACCCCATCCCCAATTAAAATGAAACAGCCCGTCTCCGTCGTAACCATCGCAAAGAAAAGCATGGCCGGCCTTATTATTGAATCCTTCATAAAGCACGGGACGACCGGCTTGCAGTTCGTCGACCAGTATCTTCACCCATTCGTCATAAGGGGTAAGCGCACGGATATGACGATGCATATTGGCATCGTATCCCAAGAAGTCCCGTAAACCAATGGCTGCATCCTTCAGGAAGGCCGTACTTTCACTCCTTGAGTAAGCCATCTTACAGGCATATCCGGCACAAACGCTCAGATTGGCCACGGCATGACGCTGCGCTTCCGTACCCGAGGCATAAGGATAATAGGCAAGCATATTATCCCAATCGAAATCCGGACACTCATCAAAATCAAACTCACGGTAAACCGACTGTTTGCGGTCATAATATTTTATATATCCCGAAGGACGCTGAGGCCAACGATGATAATACATCAACTGTGCCATGGCTGTGGCCACACATCCCACGACACATCTTTCGTCCGACTCGCCGGATTCGTTTTCCGTCGGACAGAACAAATTGAACGGATCCGCCTGAGTCCATTGGGTCTGCAACATAGGCTGTATGACATCCGTCGGATAATCCGTTTTCCGAAATGCGGAAGCTTTACTCTCCGCCCCGTCCTCGGGCATATCTTTCAATAAGGAAATTTCTTCTTGATAACCTTGCAGCCAACTTTGACTATTGGCAGGAAGGGCGTCGGGAGTAAATCCGCCATGCAGACTATAGGCTAATATGGGACGGGCGCGGTCGTCGCCCGACACAATGACAAAGCCTTCATTCCCGTTCACATTCACCACATAGAAACAGGCTTCTTCTGCAGAAACCGTCCTACGGGCCACAACCTTACCTTTACGGTAAGCCACATAAGATAGTTCAAAACGAGGTTTCGCGGACAAAGAACGTACATTTCTCGGCGCGGAAACCGTCTTTAATTCATAAAATGCTTCGGCTTGCGCTAAAGCCTGTTTTAAAGATACAGGACGCGCCCACCCACAAACGCACAGGCAGACCAGCAAGCCGCTTAATATAATCTTCGGAATGTTCATATATAAAAAAAGGAGAACGGCCTAACCCCAAAAAGGTTAGGACCGCCCTTTTATCCATCAAAATACCGTTTTCACTTATTCCACAATAACTTTAGTCGAAGCAGACTTGCTACGGCCTACAACCAAGAACATATACGTCCCGGCAGGAACACCAGACAGGTTTACAATCGCAGCATCGGAAGCCGGTCGTGCCTTGACGCTGTTGATTGCACGTCCGCTCATATCGTACACATATATACCGGCACCTTCGCCCAACAAATAGCTGCTGACACGATATTCCCTTTCGGCCACTTTGCTGACCTTCATATCGCTATAAGTCTCGGAAACGCTACGAACGCCTGTCGCATCCTTGCTGATTTGAACACTCGGCATACCCGTACTCATTTTGGCAAAAGTTTCGCTGGAGATCACGTAAGTCTGGCCTTCTTTCATTTCCACATAAACCTTGCCCTCTCCATTTTCACCCACTTCGGCCATCTGGGCATCCTCAAAATTGCAGGCAAATTTGGCGTTGTCATCTTCTTCCAACGTCCCGACTTGGAGAATCGTTCCCTGCGGAGCCTTATTTGTCACCAAATAAGTAGCCGTCTCAGGAGCGATAAAACGCCAATAGTTCTCATAAACGGCATTAGGATATGTAACTCCCGTATTTTCGGACAATACGGTCATACGTTCCGGATGGTTCTGGCAACTGGCTACAGGGGAAGACATCTGGAACATAATCTGAGTATCACCCGAACAAGTCACACAAAACAGGTTCTCACCGGATTTGGCATAAACCTGGTCCGGCATCAAAAGATTGCTTTCGTTCTCCACGGCATTACAATCACCGCTCTTCACTTTCACAGAAGTGACCGTAGCCGAGGAACCTGTAGCCGTGAACTGTCGCACACTATACAAACCGGGATAAACCAGATTTATCTTAAACCATGTCGGATGATTAGCCTTTATAGGAGTGTACATACCTTGATTCACAGCAATCGGATTTGAACAATCATCTCCCTCGGCAGCAGCCGCCACTTCCACTGGAGCTCCCATAGCCATAACGTTCGTACCCGCAAACCACATACAAGCAGCAGCAATAGTTAGTAAACTTCTTCTCATAATCGTTTTATTTTATATGAATACTATACTAAAAAACACGTTAATAAAACCGTAACCTTCATTCTATTCCGGTAAAATTTGCATTTCGGCAAATCATTCTTTTTTATCTCTCCCTTCCTAAGAGAGCGACAACCTTTGTCATATTGGCATTTCTACGTGCTTTCCAAGGAGGCTTTATTTGTGTTTTTCAAACAAAAAGTAACGGTTTGGCAAACTTTTATTAATGTTTATTTGTCGAATCTATAGATTTTCAATAAATTTGCAACCGTTGTCGCTCTCTTAGGAAGAGAGCAACCGCATTTCTCTTGATGCAAAACCACACAACTTCTATCTTTTTTTCGTAAATTCGCAAAAAGATAAAAAACAAACGTGATATGGTAGTCATTAAAATAGGCCGCGGCGCAACCCAACGCATAATATGGATTCTGGCCCTCCTGATTCTGGCCGGAGGACTTACGGTAGCATTCTTCCACCTGCGTGATAAAATCTTCCCCTCCACCACGTTTGAACTGAATGACGAATTAGGGGGAAACATCTTCCCTTCCCTGATTCTCTCCACAGCCACTACGGACACCCTTATCGTAGCCCCCACGGAAAAAAGCGCGCTGGGGAATCCCAAATCGGGAATCTCAATACAAATCACAAGCCCCGTAAAAGACGCCCGCCTGCATGTAGAGGTGGCAGAAACGCCATTTTTCAAACGTTCCGTATCGGAATTCATCCTTCCCGAGGAAGGAAAGGCTTACACGGTGTATCCCGATATTCTTTGGAACTACGACGCTTTACGCAATAACACACAGGCCGAACCCATCACCGTGTCGGTAGAAGTACAAATCAAAGACCGGGAGGCAAGCCAACGCGTACGTACTTTCTCCGTGCGCAGCATCAATGAATGCCTCATCGGCTACAATGACAAGAAGAACCGCTTTCACAATACGGGAGTCCTGTTTGCCGCATACGTGAACGAAGACAGTCCGTTGATAGACAAAATCCTGCGGGAAGCCTTGAACACACGTATCGTCAACCGCTTTATGGGCTATCAGAACAAGCGTAAAGACTACGTGGACAAGCAGGTCTATGCCCTTTGGAACGTACTGCAACGGCGCAAGTTCCGTTACAGTTCGATTTCATACAGCAGCCTATCGAGCAACGTAGTCTATTCCCAACGTGTACGGACGTTGGAAGACGCTCTGGCTTCTTCGCAAATCAACTGCGTGGACGGCAGCGTATTGTTCGCCTCCCTGCTCCGCGCCATCAACATTGACCCGATATTGGTGCGCATTCCGGGGCACATGTACGTAGGGTATTACACCGACCGCAATCACAGTCAGGCTAATTTTCTGGAGACAACGATGATCGGAGACATAGACCTGGATGATTTCTTCCCCGAAGAAAAACTGGATTCCACTTCCGAAGGCAAGTCGCAGGAGGAAATGTCACGGCTCACTTTCGAGAAATCCAAAGAGTATGCCCATCGTAAATACTCGGCCGACAGCGCACGCATCCATACGCTCCCACGGCAATACATGTTCCTGGAAATCTCCAAGGCATTAAGACGGAAGATACAACCGTTGGGCAAATGAAACCGGCGTCCCCGTCATATTTACGGACATTCGAGAAAAAGCAAACGGCATCTCCAATATTTTATAAAGCATTGTATTAGAATCAATTACAGTTCCCCTCATTTTGATTTTCCGTTCTGCGCCAAACGGAAAATCAATCTCAGGCAAACGATTTTCCGTTCTCAGCCAAACGATTTTTCATTCTCAGCAGAACGGAAAAAGGCGTTCTGCAATCCTTACACCCTGTTCCGGTATCCGGAAAAACGATCGCTAAAAAAGGGGATGGCTTCGCACGAAGCCATCCCCTTCAAGTTCCTGAAAAAATATCCACCGTCCACTCCTACGCAACGGATTTCCGTCTCTGCCTCCACACGGTTCAACCTTCCTGCGACGGATAATGCAAATTGGCGTCCGTCACCTGTTCCAGCACTTCATGGAGGTACTTGGCAGACTCCCATTTGGCCATCGGCAAGTCCTGCAACAAATAATTGCCGCAGTCACGCGGGGTTGCTCCGGGAACTTCCCCTTCATATTCCGCAATGAAACGGAACGTTTCTTTCATCAGTTCCACAATATCCTCCGACTGCAAGTCCCCCTTCATCAGCAGGTAATTTCCCGTCAGGCACCCCATCGGTCCCCAATATACAATCTTATCGGACCATACCGGATGATTGCGCAGGAACGTGGCCGCCAGATGTTCTATCGTATGCAACGCGCCTTGCCCCAAAGCCGGCTCACGGTTGGGTTCTTTCATGCGGACATCGAACGTGGTCACTGTCTCACCTCCCACTTCATCTTTACGGGAAACGTAAATGCCCCGCAACAAGTGGATGTGGTCAATCGTAAAACTTGGAATTTTCTTCATTGGATTTATATGTTTTTTCGGATTAAGACAAAGAAGAAGGCAAACTCTCCAAGAAGGTACGTACTACCCCGAAAGAACGGTCGGCCATCGTTTCCCAAAAATTCTCGTACTGCAGCCAGTGCGCATCGGCTCCCGGCGTGTCGCTGATAATCCGGAAACTGATGAAAGGCACGCGGTAGAGGTGGCAAACCTGCGCTATGGCAGCCGATTCCATGTCTACGGCCAGCCCCTCAGGAAATTCGGCTTTTATGGCATCCAGTTCGCCGCGCTCCGTGATGAACTTGTCACCAGTACAAATCAACCCGGCATGCACGGGAACCGATGACGGCAACGAAACGGCCTTGCGAACCAATCTTTCGTCGCACGTGAACCGGGGAGGCAATCCCTGAATCTGCCCGTAGACATTCCCCATGCCGCACCATACGTCATGATAGACCACCTCCGAAGCCGCCACGACTTCCATCACACCGGCTTTTGCGTCGATGCCTCCGGCCACTCCCGTACTCACCACCACATCCGGCTGCATGCGGGCCATCAGCTCGGACGCACCGACGGCTGCATTCACTTTCCCAATGCCGCACTCCATGATATATAAGGTGTTCCCGCCCAACTGTCCTATGGTATATTCAAAAAGTCCATGTCGCTCCTTACGCATCTCCGCGACCAACCGGGTCAACTGTTCGCGTTCGGAAGCCATCGCTGCAATAATTCCTATTTTCATTCGTCGTCATCTTTATTTCCCTGCAAAAGTACAACTTTTCCGCCACTAATTCAATATAATCGGGACAATCGGTTGTTCTTTCACATCGTCTATCGCTACAGAACGGTACTTCACACGGGCAAAGTCTATGGCCTTCAAATCGATGCTCCGGATTTCGCTGTTGTACATGGTACGGTAATAAAACACCAAATCCTTCATGTCCGTGACGGAAGTCCACTGCGTAGCGCTCGGAATATCCGCCGGCACCTTGGCATCTGCAAATTCAATCCCCACGGGAATATCGAAATTGTTCAATATCTGGAAAGCTTGCAGTACCGTCTTTCGCGCCGTAGCCTGCACGGGAGAAGAAGTCTGATAGAAAGCGGCACGCACAAAACGGGACGGAGGCGTCACGTCGCCGGGAATCCCTAAAAAGCCGCTGCCCGCGCCAAAAGCGGCGAGCTTCACCTTGCCGAACGGCTTGGCTTCCGCCCCTCCTGCATACAGGTTTACATAATTGTTCAGGTTCGTCATCTGCCATTCAAAGCCCGGAGAGTTAGTGAGCACGCCTAATTCATTTTCATAAAAATGAGGAATGCCGTCCACAATCTCCAACACGACCTGTCGTCCCGAAGCGTCCGCAATGCGCCAATGAGCCGTAGAGGCACGCGGGTCGGACGACACCACATGCACCGTTCCGAGTGCCTCTTTTACCTCATCCACCGTCTTGAACTGAGACAACATCCAAGGTACCAGTTGCAAATCGGACAAAACACTCTCACGTTGTCCCTCATCGTACGCTTCATAACTACCGTAGTGAGGGAAGTAAAACAAACCGGCAGCCAGTCCGGCCTCGTTCAGCCCGTCGGCCACAAAATCCTCCAACTCCACGGCTATTCCTACATAACCGTATGCCGCCGTAAATTCCAATCCGTTTTTTTGTCCGCCCGGCACATACGATTGTTGCACATACCTCCGAGGCACAACCACATAACGGCTGTTCAGATAACTGCCGCCCCACTCTATGGTACGAGCCAAGACAGTGGCGCCGTCCTGCGACTTCAACGTAATTCCCGTACATGCATCAGCAGTATGCGGAACCCACAACCCGACCGCCGTAACGGCAAGCCCGAAAACCACGTCCTTTATTATTTTATTCACATTCTTCATCTTTTCAATATTTTATATGGTTATATTTCGAAAGGTACGAAAAAAGCCATACTTTTGCAAGCATAATCCAGTATTATATTTTCCAACTTCACAAAGATGCAACGCTTTTACGCCTTCTTATTATTGTTCCTAAATGCAGTATTATGGGTTCTTGTCGCGATTATCAGTCCCATATATTTGTTATTGCATGCCCTATACCAAACATGCAAGCGATGCTTCGTACACCCCGAATAAACCCCGGAAGAAACTCGAATCCCTCATTAAAACTTATCTTAGAAAAGGGTAAATAAGGCTTGAAATATCCGGCCTCTCTACTCAAATAAAAATATACAAACAAAAGAACTCCCTCCACCAACTTTCAAAAGTTGGTGGAGGGAGCTCACATCTATTAACTAACACCTAATGCAATTACTTCACTTCCTCAAAATCTGCATCTTGAATACTATCATCAGAAGAAGAGTTTCCGGCGTTGGTATTACTCTGTCCTCCGGCATTCTGTTGTGCACCGGCTCCAGGCTGTGCACCACCCTGATACATCTGTGCACTGGCAGCCTGCCATGCTGCATTCATTTCGGCAATAGCAGCATCGATGGCAGCAACATCACCCGCCTTGTGAGCATCTTTCAATTTCTGCAAAGCTCCTTCGATAGCAGGTTTCTTGTCAGCCGGAATCTTATCACCCAACTCTTTCAACTGGTTCTCTGTCTGGAAAATCATAGAGTCAGCCTGATTCATCTTGTCTACTCTTTCACGCTCTTTCTTGTCGGCATCTGCATTAGCCTCAGCCTCAGCTTTCATACGGTCGATTTCGTCTTTGCTCAAACCTGAAGAAGCTTCGATTCGAATAGCCTGTTCCTTACCGGTAGCCTTATCCTTGGCAGACACTTTCAAAATACCATTGGCATCGATGTCGAAAGTCACCTCAATTTGAGGAACTCCACGACGAGCAGGTGCAATGCCGGTCAAATTAAACTGACCGATAGACTTATTCTGAGCGGCCATCGGACGTTCTCCTTGCAATACGTGAATAGTCACTTCCGTCTGATTGTCGGCAGCCGTACTGAAGACCTCGCTCTTGTTGCACGGAATGGTCGTATTGGCTTCAATCAACTTCGTCATTACGCCACCCATCGTCTCAATACCCATAGACAACGGCGTCACATCCAACAATACGATGTCGCCTACTCCGGCTTCCTTATTCAGGATAGCCCCTTGGATAGAAGCGCCTACAGCTACGACCTCATCCGGATTTACACCTTTAGACGGAGCTTTGCCGAAGAAATCTTCTACTAACTTCTGGATGGCCGGAATACGACTCGAACCGCCGACAAGAATCACTTCGTCGATGTCTGAATTACTCAAACCGGCATCCTGCATTGCCTTCTGGCACGGTACCTTACAAGCCTGAATCAAATTATCGGCCAACTGCTCGAACTTAGCACGCGTCAAAGTCTTCACCAAGTGCTTGGGCACACCGCCTACAGCCGTGATATAAGGCAAATTGATTTCCGTAGTCGTAGAAGAAGACAATTCAATCTTGGCCTTCTCGGCAGCTTCTTTCAAACGTTGCAATGCCATCGGGTCTTGCTTCAAATCAACTCCTTCTTCCGACTTGAAGTCAGCAGCCAGCCAGTCGATAATCACTTGGTCGAAATCATCACCTCCGAGGTGAGTATCACCATTGGTAGAAAGCACCTCGAATACACCGCTACCAAACTCCAGTATGGAAATATCAAATGTACCACCTCCCAAGTCGAAGACAGCAATCTTCATGTCCTTATTGGACTTATCCACACCGTAAGCCAAAGCCGCAGCCGTCGGTTCATTCACAATACGTTTCACTTCCAAACCGGCAATCTGTCCGGCCTCTTTCGTCGCCTGACGCTGAGAATCCGAAAAATAAGCCGGCACGGTAATCACGGCTTCCGTCACCTCCTGACCCAGATAGTCCTCAGCCGTCTTCTTCATCTTCTGGAGAATCATGGCAGAGATTTCCTGCGGAGTATAGAGACGCCCCTCAATATCCACACGAGGCGTGTTGTTATCTCCTTTTACTACTGAATAAGGCACACGTGCTATTTCTTTCTGTACCTGATCATAGGTCTCACCCATGAAACGTTTGATAGAGAAAATGGTATTCTTCGGATTCGTAATCGCCTGACGTTTGGCCGGATCACCCACCAAGCGTTCGCCGTTTTTAAACGCCACGATAGAAGGAGTCGTACGCTTGCCTTCGTTGTTAGCGATTACTACCGGTTCGTTACCTTCAAATACGGAAACACAAGAGTTTGTAGTTCCCAAGTCAATTCCAATAATCTTTCCCATAATATATCTACTTTTTTATTATTAATCTAAATTGAATGTATTTCTTACGTCCGCCTCTTACGGAAGCAGCGCACTGTTATAAAAACAAACCGCGTGCCAAACTATCTCATGAGGCAGAAAAAACAATAAAAAAAGATTTATCGGAATCAAGAGAGAGTTTTTCTGCTATCTTTGTTCTCGGACAAGTTCATCTGCGACAGTCAGACCTGAAAACTGCCAAAATGGCTGAAAAAATATAAAATGTATGACGAAAATAGCACGACTTCTATTATTTCTTTGCACCTTATCGGTATTCCATATTTCTATAGCACGCCCACGGGTAGCCGTAGTACTAAGCGGAGGCGGTGCAAAAGGTACGGCTCACATCGGGGCACTGAAAGTAATTGAAGAAGCAGGAGTCCCCATCGACATGATTGTAGGTACGAGCATGGGTAGTATCATCGGCGGGTTATATGCCATAGGATATACGACCGAACAGCTCGACAGTATATTCATGGCACAAGACTGGAACACATTGCTTAGCGACAAAGCTTATCGCAACGCGCTTAACCTACAGACCAGAGAACAAAATTCACAATACATCCTCTCCGTCCCCTTCTTTGAAAAACCGCAAGACTTAATCAGCGGAGGAGTCATTAAAGGAAGAAACATCGGGCGTATGTTATGGCAACTCACCGAAGGGTACCACGATTCCATTGATTTTCAAAAAATGCCTATCCCGTTTGCCTGTATTTCCCAAGATTTGGTGACGGGCGAAGAGATCGTATTCCGAAACGGCGTACTGCCCATCGCCATACGTGCCAGCATGTCCATTCCCGGTGCTTTTGCCCCGATATCCATGAACGGCAAACTACTCATCGACGGTGGTATCATCAACAATTACCCGGTAGATGTGGCACGGCAAATGGGAGCAGACATTGTCATAGGGGTGGACGTACAGGATCCGATGAAAAATGCAGAAGAACTTCAAAACAATATCTTCGCACAACTCAACCAACTCATCGACTTGCAAAGAAAAGACCGTTGGGAACAAAATATCGCGCTTTCGGACGTCTATATCAAGGTCGATGTAAAAGGATACAACACAGCCAGTTTCAACACAACAGCCATAGACTCCCTGATGGAACGTGGAGCACAAGCCGCCCGCTCACAGATAGACACCTTACGGGCCATAGGCAGTCGTTTCTCTCCCGACGATTCCATCGTGAGCCGTCCCACCCCTCCTTTCTTCTATATGCACCGCCCGGGAAATATCGAAGCGCGCTATGCAGGAAGCTTGAAAATCCTGATAGGCGACGCGCCCAGAAATTCCATCAATCTGGGACTTAGGTTCGACAACGAAGAACTGGCAGCCTTGCTGTTCAACGGACAAATGCAACTCGGGAAAAAAAGGAATCACCACATCAACCTGACTTTACGTTTAGGAAAGCAAACTTATGGCGACGCGCATTACAATCTCAACTTAGGCAGGGAATGGAACCTTACCACAGGCTACCGTTACACCTATAACGATTTTAACATCTATGAGAAAGGAGAAAGGACGTACGGTATCAGCTTCAATCACCATTTCGGAGAGGTCGGATTCACCAAAAGCTGGAAAAACGTACGTCTCAAGTTGGGAGGAATTTACCAACTCTACAACTACGGCTCCCTCCTCTATCGCTTCGAGGACAGCTCACCGACAGATATTACCAAAGAAAGCTACCTGAAGTTCGGCACACAATACGCCGTCAACACATTGGACGATATTTACTTCCCGACAAAAGGAGCTGAATTCGATATGGAATACTACTATGCCATACCATTAAACGGAAACAAAGCCTTCCACACAGCCGGAATACACTGGAATGCCGCATTCTCTTTCAACTCGCGCTTCACTTTAATGCCCCGGATAGAAGGACGCTATCTGACGACAGAAAACACCGTGGCCGAGATGAATACACTCGGCGGTCAAGAACGGGGCAAATACTTCAGCCAACAAATACCATTCTACGGCATCAATCATTTCGAGATGTCCCATCGTTCTTTGGTCGTGGCGGGAATAGAGGCCCGTCAACGCATCGGAGGAAAGCATTACGTCAGCGGCGTATTCAATATCGCCGCCACATCGGACGACTGGATGCATTTTTTCAAAAACAGTTTCAACGATAACGACCTGTTGGGATACCACATCTTCGGTGGAGCCGTAAAATATGACCTCCGTACCTTTATAGGCCCTATCGGTATTACGATTTGCTTCAGCGACCGAGCCAAGACCGCCGGATACATAAGGGCGGGATTCAATTTCTGAAACCCGCCCTTCAGTCCTTCACAGCTTTTTCACTCGGCTTTAAACTCCAAAACTCCACCTTTCATCAAGTCCCGGATGGCAATGAAAGGCGCATCCAGCTTCTTCCCGTTAAAAAGAATGACCGGCAGATGCTTATGTTCTTTCAGACCTTCGGCACGTACTGTCAACACTTTGCCATGCGGCAGTTCCACACGGGCCGACGGGAACCGCGGAATCCCCAACGCATATTCTCCCGACGCCGGAGTCACCGGATAAAAGCCCAACGAACTGAACAGATACCAGGCAGACATCTGTCCGCAGTCGTCATTTCCCGACAGTCCATCCGCCCCGTTCCTGTAATGGGTATCCAGGATTTCCGGAATACGTTCTTGCGCCTTGTCGAAACGACCGCAATAGTTATATAAATACACATAATGGTGACCGGGTTCATTGTCATGCCGGTAATGCCCGTTGTCGAACACGTTATCGAGCGCTGCGGCAAAAGACTCGTTACCTCCCATCAAATCTATCAGCCCCTGCACATCCTGCATGACACAAAACTGATAAGTCCAGTTGGCCCCTTCGGTAAACCCTGAATGCTCCCCGGCCCAACTGCCATCGGCATTACGCGCTTGGAAAAGTTTCGTTTTCGGATTATACAAATAGCGGTAATTCTTTGCCCTTCTCATTAAATCTTCATAATCGGTCGTTTTTCCCAAAGCCTTTGCCATTTGGGCAATGCAATAGTCGCTTAAAGCAAATTCCAACGTGCGAGCCACGGATTCATTCGTCCGATCATCCGCCACGTAACCGTTCTTCAAGTAATAAGACAATCCGCCGCGTGCCTCATATCCGCCGTTCCACCATTCTCTGTCCCCCCAACGGTGGAGACTGTCGTCCGTAGGAGGCACGTAGGCATCCTTACGAATCGCTTCATACGCCTTTTCCACGTCATAATCGCGAAAGCCATTGATGTAAGCATCCGCTATTACAGCGTCCGCATGCGTGCCGATCATGATATTCGTATAGGTAGGATTCGGCCATTTGGGTATCCAGCCGCCCTCTTCGTACATTTGTACCAATGCCGTAACCATATCATCCACCCGTTCGGGCGCCATGATTTGCAGCCAAGGGTGTTCAGCCCTGAAAGTATCCCACAAAGAATAAGCATTATAGGAAACGCCCTGATGCACCTTATCGTCAAACGGACTGTAATAACGACCATATTCCGAAAACTCCCGAGGATACTGCAAGGTGCGGAAAAACGCCGTATAGAATATCGTACGGTCTTCTTCGCTCGCCCCCTCCAGTTCTATCTTGGAAAGCTTTTCCTCCCATTCCTTTTTCACTTTTTTCGTCACGGATACAAACGAAGACCTGGCCGGAATCTCTTTCGACAGGTTCACCGCAGCTTGCTCGAAGTCGATAAAAGAACTGCCGATACGTACATCAACCCACGTCGTCCCCGCAGGAAACTCGACATATCCGCCTACCGAGCCACCTTCCGCCTGTACAGACTTTCCGCTGACCGCTCCGTCGCGCCATGTGCCGTAACCGGCGAAGGCCTGGGAAAACTTCAACACATAATATCCTTTGAATCCCGGTAAGGCCGGCCCCAAATGGGCATCATGCCTTTCCTTATTATATATATGCACCTCGCGCTTGTCGGGATAAATGCGTATGAAGCCTCCTTCGTTTTCCCTCCCGGCCTCCAAATAAAGCAAGGATTTTTCCCCTTTGGGGTAGGTGATATGAAAGAAAGACGCACGTGAAGTCGCTGTCATTTCCGTGGTAATCTCCGAACCGCCGTGTTTTCCCGAAGCGTATGACACCTTATAATAATAAGGTGTAGCCACTTCTTTCCCATGATCCAGACGCACCTGCCTGTCCGTCGCCTTGATTTTCAGTTCTCCACTTTGGGGCATCAGGGTCATGAACCCGTAATCTCCCATCCAGATGGCCGGTTGGTGCGTCCCCATAAAACCGATTAAGACCGAATCGCAACGGCGATACATCGTACGGGATATACCGTTGAGGCGGGTCGCCGCGCACCACTGCGTCATGGCAAAAGGCGAACCCACGGCCGGAGTCGTCCCCCCATATTCCGTCTCATGGCTACCATCCGTACCAATCATCATAGACACTTCGTCCACATGGGATTTAGCTGTTTTTGTGGCTTTGCCCGACATGACAAAAGGACACGAAGCCACACTCATCAATAAAAATAAAGTTCGTAATACTCTCATGTTATCAAAAATTTGGTTAGGGTTGTCTTACAAATAAACGGAAAAGAACAGCCCTGCGGCCATTCTTTTCGTTCATAAAAAAGGATATTGTCACGGATTGGCATTGGCATCCTGCAAGGCTGCCGCAATCAGTCCTTCCACTTCGTCACAGAGTTCGGGGTTGTCTTTCAACATATTTTTCACGGCATCCCTTCCCTGTCCTATCTTCGTATCGTTGTAACTGTACCAGGAACCGCTCTTCTTCAGAATACCCAGCTCCGTACCCAAGTCTACGATTTCGCCGATTTTAGAGATACCTTCTCCAAAGGTGATTTCAAATTCAGCCTTACGGAAAGGAGGCGCCACCTTGTTCTTCACCACTTTCACGCGTACCTGATTACCGACCACCTCGTCGCCGTCCTTGATACTCGTCACGCGGCGGATGTCCAGACGCACGCTGGCGTAAAATTTCAAAGCGTTACCACCGGTCGTCGTCTCCGGATTGCCGAACATCACGCCGATTTTCTCACGCAACTGGTTGATGAAAATACAAGTGGTATTCGTCTTGTTGATTGTGGAGGTCAGTTTACGCAAAGCCTGACTCATCAAGCGGGCCTGCAAACCGACTTTATTGTCCCCCATATCGCCCTCGATCTCAGCTTTCGGTGTCAAGGCAGCCACGGAGTCTATCACGATAATGTCGATAGCCGACGAACGGATCAACTGGTCGGCTATTTCCAATGCCTGCTCCCCGTTGTCCGGTTGGGAAATCCACAAATTGTCCACATCCACGCCCAACTTGGCGGCATAAAAACGGTCGAAAGCGTGCTCCGCATCGATAAACGCGGCTATCCCGCCGGCTTTCTGCGCCTCGGCAATGGCATGGATGGCCAAGGTCGTTTTACCGGAACTCTCCGGACCGTAAATCTCTATGATACGTCCGCGCGGGTATCCCCCCACGCCCAAAGCGGCATTCAACGCGATGGAACCCGTAGGAATCACATCCACCTGTTCCACGTGGTCGTCGCCCAGTTTCATGATAGAACCCTTTCCGAAGTTCTTCTCTATCTTGTCCATCGCCGCTTGCAGGGCTTTCAGCTTCTCCGTATTCGGTCCGCCGCCCCCAGTGGTTTCTTCTTCTTTCTTTGCCATAATCTTTTTTATAATCAAATCATCTATGTTTCAGCTCCCGGCAGCACCCCGACAAGAGATGCTATCCGGGATATACTGCATTAAAGTTCAAGGTCGCCATTGAACACTTCGTGCCAGGGAAGCCCGTCCTTGTTCAACTCCTCCATGAACGGATCCGGGTCGAACTCTTCCACATTCCACACACCGGGCTTCTTCCAGATGCCTTTCAGGAACATCATGGCTCCTATCATGGCCGGCACGCCCGTCGTATAGCTAACCCCCTGCATGCCGGTCTCCAGATAAGCGGCATGATGGCTGCAATTATTGTACACGTAATAAGTCAGCTCTTTTCCGTCCTTCACCCCACGGATACGACAGCCGATACTGGTCTCGCCTTCGTAGTTTTCACCCAAATCCTGTGGGTTGGGCAACACGGCCTTGAGGAACTGCAACGGAACGATTTTCACCCCATTGTAATCCACCTCGTCTATGCGTGCCATACCGATATTCTGAATCACGCGCAGATGCGTAAGGTATTCCTGTCCGAAAGTCATCCAGAAGCGGGCACGCTTGATGGTCGGGAAGTTCTTCACCAGCGATTCGAGCTCTTCGTGGAACAACAGATAAGAGTCGCGCGGACCGATGTTCGGATACGTCAGGTCCTTATGGATTTCCATAGGCTTCGTCTCCACCCACTGTCCGTTCTCGTAATAACGTCCGTTCTGAGTAATTTCGCGGATGTTGATTTCCGGATTGAAGTTTGTGGCAAAAGCCTTATGATGATTTCCCGCATTGCAGTCCACGATGTCCAGGTAATGGATTTCATCGAAATAATGTTTGGCCGCGTATGCCGTGTACACGCCGGAAACGCCCGGGTCGAAACCGCAACCCAGGATGGCGGTCAGTCCGGCTTCCTCGAAACGTTTCTTGTAGGCCCACTGCCAACTGTATTCAAAATGAGCCACGTCCTTCGGCTCGTAGTTTGCCGTATCCAGATAATTGCATCCGGTTTGCAGGCAAGCTTCCATAATGGTCAAGTCCTGATAAGGCAAGGCCAGATTCATCACCATGTCCGGTTTGTAACCGTTCAGCAGTTCCACCAACTCTTCCACATTGTCGGCGTCCACCTTTGCCGTTTGGATAGACGGGTTCCCGATGGCCTTCACGATAGCGTCGCACTTGGCCTTCGTACGGCTGGCAATCATGATTTCGTCAAACACTTCCGGATGCTGGGCCACTTTGTGCGCTGCTACCGTGGCCACACCGCCGGCACCGATAATTAAAACTTTTCCCATTTTTTGAATTCGGTATTATAATTAAATATGTATAGGATGCAAAGTTAATGACTTTTTCCAAGAAGTAAAGAAAAAGCCTGTTTTTTTGATTTTTATTTGAATTAGATAATTTGCTCACGCTCGGCAGACTCGAACAAGTTCGGTCTGTTCTCGCTTAATCGCAAATTTCGTCTCCCCTGATGCCCAACGCATTCATCAACGAGTAACCGAGAATCTCCTGACGGAATCCTCTCCCCGCCTGAGGTTCCATGGCCAGCAACGTGATGTCCTTGCCTTCGGTCCGGCCCAAAATCTCGCGTACTCGAAGACCGTATTTCTCCACGTCCGGCACGATGACCAGTCGTTTGATGCCTTTCTCGTCGGCCAATGCCTCGAGCGACTGCAAATAGAGGGCGTCTCCGTCCACCAAGTTCTCCACCTGTACGGAACTCAACTTGAATTCTCCCAAATGTCCGTCGCAGAACGCCTTGCCGTCAAGCTCGGCCTCGAAGTCCGAGGGGGTGAAGTTGTCTAAGGCTTTCCGCCCCTTGCCGTGGATAAACACGACCTGTATGTCGTTCTTTCCCTCTCCGACTCCCCCGTCCAAAGCCGCGCAAACCAGCCATTGCGCCAGGTCGGCCTTAGGAATCGGGCGGTTCAGCATCCGCTCGAAATTCACGATTAAATTGAATGCCACGGCATCCACGTAATCCGCATCCACCAGTATGACATTCTCACTCCATTTCGTTTTTTCCATTTTATGTAGTACTGTTTTCCGTTCACAAAGATACAAAAAAACAAAAGCAGAGCAGCGCATGAAACGAGAATCTGTCGTCACCAACTGCGTCTTTTTGCTTTCAAAATGACAGCAAAAAGGTCATGCAGGCCAGTGGAAAAACCTTTTTCCAGCGTAGTTTCAGATGTTTTCGAGGCATCCTTAAATACAATTTTTCACGTTTAAGGTTCGTTTTTTAATCTTTTTAAGCCGAAACGCGTTTCAATCTCAAGAGATTGATTTTCCGTTCGGCTGAAAAAACATTTTTTTTCTCCGCTTGTCGGCCGGAGGAGGTCTGCATCGGGAGGCGAAATGTACCTGAAAACGACGTAAGGACAAGCTTTTCCGGCTTGATTTTTTGCTATTTGAAGCCATTCCATTTGTCAAAGGCAGATGTCAAAATGCCATGTCTATCCGATTTGTACTATCACGCCCGTCACTCTCCTGCGCAGAACCTCGCAGCCCGGCCTTCCGGATGTTGCCGGAAAGCTCCTTATGGACGACAGACTGTCTTCCCGCCGCCCCGCGAGAATCACGTATTTCCGCAGACTTCCGCACGGGGACGCAAATAACGGATTCTCATGAAGGCCGATTTGACTTTTTGACAAAGACGCTTGCCCCTTATATGAAAGCCCACCTGCCAAAGCCGTCAGTCCGCGAAGCATCCGGCCTGCCATTTTTTTCATGTGTTATGACATTTTGTCAGACTATTCCTTATGGCAAACATTTTGATGCAGGATAAGTGTGGCTCGAAAACGCCACACTGAAACACAGAAAAATAAACAATTAAATATAGAAAGGAAACAACCATGACTTTTGACAAATTTACCATCAAGGCCCAAGAGGCCATTCAGGAAGCCGTCAACCTTGTACAGGCAAGGGGACAGCAAGCCATCGAACCGGAGCACTTGTTGGCCGGTATCCTCAAGGTGGGGGAAAACGTCACGAATTTCCTCTTTCAGAAACTGGGCGTCAACAGCAGGCAAATCGAACAGATACTGGAAAGCCAGATCGCTTCGCTGCCAAAGGTGCAGGGGGGCGAACCCTACCTGAGCCGCGAAAGCAACGAAGTGCTGACACGGGCACAGGATTACGCTTCCAAGGGCGGCGACGAGTTCGTCTCGCTCGAACCGATGCTTTTGGCTTTGCTGACCGTGAAAAGTACGGTCTCCAGAATCCTGAAAGACGCAGGCATCACTGAACAGGAACTGGCATCTGCCGTCAACGAACTGCGTAAAGGAGAAAAAGTGACTTCCCAAAACAGTGAAGACACTTATCAGGCGCTCAACAAGTACGCCAAGAATCTCATCGAGGAAGCGCGGAGCGGAAAGCTCGACCCGGTCATCGGACGGGATGAAGAGATACGGCGCGTGCTGCAAATCCTGAGCCGACGTACGAAGAACAACCCCATATTAATCGGCGAACCGGGTACGGGTAAGACGGCCATCGTGGAAGGACTGGCCCATCGTATCCTGCGGGGCGACGTACCGGAGAACCTGAAAGACAAACAGCTCTACTCCCTCGACATGGGCGCGCTTATCGCCGGTGCCAAATACAAAGGAGAGTTTGAGGAACGTCTGAAATCCGTCATCAACGAAGTGACGAAAAGCGAAGGGCGCATCATCCTCTTCATCGACGAAATCCACACGTTGGTGGGCGCGGGAAAAGGCGAGGGTGCCATGGATGCCGCCAACATCCTGAAGCCTGCCTTGGCACGGGGCGAGCTGAGAAGCATCGGTGCCACCACGTTGGACGAATACCAGAAGTACTTTGAAAAGGACAAGGCACTGGAACGCCGTTTCCAGACGGTCATGGTCAACGAGCCGGACACGCTCAGCACCATTTCCATCCTGAGGGGACTGAAGGAAAGATATGAGAACCACCACAAGGTGCGTATCCAAGACGACGCCATCATCGCCGCCGTGGAACTTTCCAACCGCTATATCACCGACCGTTTCCTCCCGGACAAGGCCATCGACCTGATGGACGAGGCGGCAGCCAAACTGCGTATGGAGCGTGACTCCGTACCGGAGGAATTGGACGAAATCGAACGCCGGTTGAAACAGTTGGAAATCGAGCGCGAGGCCATCAAACGGGAAAACGATCAGCCCAAACTGGAACAACTGAGCAAGGAGATTGCCGAACTGAAAGAACAGGAAAGCAACTACAAGGCCAAATGGGAGGCCGAACGCGGACTGGTGAACAAAATCCAGCAGAACAAACAGCAAATCGAGCAGTTGAAATTCGAAGCCGAACGGGCCGAACGCGAAGGCGACTATGGCAAGGTGGCCGAAATCCGCTACGGCAAGCTCAAGGCATTGGAGGACGAAATCAACCGGATACAAGACCAGTTGAAGGACACGCAGGGAGCAGACGCGATGATTAAAGAGGAAGTGACCTCGGAAGACATCGCCGATGTGGTAAGCCGTTGGACGGGCATCCCCGTGAGCAAGATGCTGCAAAGCGAGCGCGAGAAGCTGCTCCATCTGGAAGAGGAACTCCACAAACGGGTCATCGGGCAGGACGAGGCCATACAGGCCGTGAGCGATGCCGTGCGGCGCAGCCGTGCGGGACTGCAAGACCCGAAACGTCCCATCGGTTCGTTCATCTTCTTGGGAACGACCGGTGTAGGCAAGACCGAACTGGCCAAGGCTTTGGCCGAATACCTCTTCGACGACGAGACGCTGATGACGCGTATCGACATGTCGGAATATCAGGAGAAATTCAGCGTAAGCCGGTTGATCGGTGCGCCTCCGGGATACGTAGGATACGATGAGGGCGGACAACTCACGGAGGCCGTACGCCGCAAACCTTACTCGGTAGTTCTGTTCGATGAAATAGAAAAGGCGCATCCTGACGTATTCAACATCCTCTTGCAAGTGCTCGACGACGGCCGTCTGACCGACAACAAGGGACGCGTGGTGAACTTCAAGAACACCATCATCATCATGACGAGCAACCTGGGGAGCGGTTACATCCAGAGCCAGTTCGAGAAACTGACGCCGCAGACCGGCACACAAGCCCGCGAAGCCCTCATCGAGGAGACGAAAAAAGAGGTGCTCGGCATGCTGAAGAAGACCATTCGTCCGGAGTTCCTGAACCGTATCGACGAGACCATCATGTTCTTGCCGCTCACTCAGGAGCAAATCAAACAGGTGGTGCGCCTGCAAATCAACGGCATCACCCAGATGCTGGAGGGCAACGGCGTGACCTTGCAACTGACCGATGCCGCCCTGGACTTCCTGGCCGATGCGGGTTACGATCCCGAGTTCGGTGCCCGTCCGGTCAAACGGGCCATCCAGCGTTACCTGCTGAACGACTTGTCGAAGACCATGCTGGCACAGCATATCGACCGGACGAGACCCATCATCGTGGATGCGGACAAAAACGGATTGGTATTCAGAAACTAAGCATAAACAAAGAGCGGAAATGTGAAACCACACATTCCCGCTCTTTTTGTTCATATTTCACAATATCCCTACTTTCAAGTATCCATACGCCCATCTCTCCGTCAGTATGAACTGATAAGATAATCAAGAAATAATGCAATACCTAAAAACAGGCATTTGCTCAATCCGCAAATTACTGATTTTGAACGATTGCAAAATTCTCTTTCCAAGCCGTATCTTTGCATTCGCAAAACAAACCTCCTAAACTCATAAAAATTGAAAACGGTAATCAGATTGTTAAGCCTTACATTGGCATTTATTGCAGGAACAAACCACCTTTCAGGACAAGCCCGGAAACAGGCTATGGTCTCAGGCAAGGTGTTCTCCACTTCGAACGAAATCATGGACTTTGCTACCGTACAAGTCAAAGGGACTTCTATCGGAACACGCCCCAACGAAAAAGGAATCTATCATCTGAAAGTCGATGCGGGAAAACATACATTGGTGTTTAAGGCTATGGGGTACGCCACGGTGGAACGTACCGTCACTCTCCAGGCCGGCGAACGCCAGAAGTTGAATGTCAAAATGCACCAGAAAGATATGGAACTGGCCGAAGTGAAAGTGGAAGCCAGCCACGTGGGCCGCATCAACAAATCGGCATTCAACGCAGTGGCCGTAGACTTGAAAGGTATGGCCGGACTGAATAAGAACCTGGCCGAAGTGCTGACCACCGTTCCGGGCGTCAAGCTGCGCGAGACGGGCGGAATGGGTTCGGACATGCAACTCATGCTCGACGGTTTTACGGGCAAACACGTCAAGATCTTTATCGACGGCGTACCGCAGGAAGGAGCCGGAACAGCCCTCAATCTGAACAACCTGCCGGTGAACTTCGCCGAACGCATCGAGGTCTACCGTGGGGTGGTTCCCGTCGGTTTCGGTACCGATGCCTTGGGCGGGGTCATCAATATCGTCACCAACCAAAGGAAACTCGGTTGGTTTGCCGATGCCTCTTATTCTTACGGCTCGTTCAACACCCACAAATCTTTCGTCAACTTCGGACAGTCGTTCAAGAACGGTCTGCTGTATGAAATCAACGCTTTCCAGAATTTCTCGGACAACAACTATTACATTGACTACTACGTTACGGAATTCAGCGATGACGGTATTTCGGAGAACACTGACAAGACAAAGATTTACCATATAAAACGTTTCAACGACCGCTTCCACAACGAAGCCGTGAGCGGCAAAATCGGAGTGGCCGACAAGAAATGGGCCGACCGCCTGATGTTGGGCTTTACCTACACCCACTTTTATAAGGAAATACAAAACGGAGTGTTGCAGAAGGTCGTGTTCGGAGAAAAACACCGTCATGGCTTCTCGTTCATCCCCTCTTTGGAATACCGCAAACGCAACTTGTGGGTCGAGGGACTCGATGTCATGGCCAATGTCAACTACAACCACAACATCACCCACAACATAGATACGGCATCTTACAAATACAACTGGTTGGGACAACGGAAATATACCGGTGTACCCGGGGAGCAATCCAACCAGAACAACGAGGCCAAGAACAAGAACTGGAACGGTACGCTCACGGCCAACTATCGCATCGGCCACGCCCATCTGCTCACGCTCAACCATGTGCTGAGCACTTTTGAACGCACCACCCGTTCGTACGTCGCAGGAAGTTCTCGCCTCTCGGACTTCAGCATCCCCAAGCGTTCCCTTAAGAACGTCACCGGACTGTCTTACCGCTTCATGCCCACAGAGAAATGGAACGCCACGGTGTTCGGCAAGTATTACAACCAATACAACGAGGGGCCCGTATCCCAAAGCGACGACGGTATCGGCAATTACATACAGATGTCGCAAAAAACGAGTGCTTTCGGTTATGGAGCGGCAGGAACTTACTTCATCCTGAAAAACCTGCAGGCCAAACTGTCATACGAGAAAGCTTACCGCCTGCCCTCGACAGACGAACTTTTCGGCGACGAAGACCTGGAAGCCGGACGGGCGAACCTGCGTCCCGAAAAAAGCGACAATGTCAACTTCAACCTCGGATACACCCCGCGATTCGGTAAGCACGGACTGTACATGGAAGGAAGCCTCATCTACCGCGACACGAAGGATTACATCCGTCGCGGATTGGACAACGTGGGCGGTATGGACTTCGGATTCTACGAGAACCACGGACGGGCCAAAACCAAAGGATACAACGTCTCCTTGCGTTACAGCTATGCGAACTGGTTCAGCCTGGGCGGGACATTCAACAGCATGGATGCCATCGACCGTGAGAAACGGTTGGCCGAAGGCACGGGGCAGGCTTCGCTGACCTACGGACAGCGCATCCCCAACCAGCCCTACCGCTACGCCAACTTCGACGCATCATTCTATTGGCATGACTTGTTCGGCAAAGGCAACATGCTCTCGCTCACTTACGACAGCTACTACCAGCATGAGTTTCCCCTGTACTGGGAAGACTTCGGCGACCCGGATACCAAAGCACGCGTCCCCGAACAGTTCTCCCACAACCTCACGCTGAATTACAGTGTGGCCAAGGGGCGTTACAACTTTTCGCTCGAATGCCGTAACCTGACGGACGAAAAGCTTTACGACAATTACAGCCTGCAAAAGGCCGGACGGGCTTTCTATGGAAAGGTAAGGGTTTACTTCGGGAAATAAACAGCATCATTCACTCAATAAATAATTAAAAACATGGAAAAAAGATTCTTTACTTGGGCGCTTGCTGCCGCCCTCTGCGTCGGCGGAGCATTGACTTCATGCAGTGATGACGACACAACTCCCGACGGAGGTAACGGTAATGGCGGCACCACAACTCCGGGTACAAGCAAATACGTCATTGCAGCCAAGGCCGACGAAGGCACTTATCTCGTCACCAGCGAATCGCTCGACGAAGGTACCGTGACGGTATTGGGCAACGGTACCGAAGCCATCGGTGCGTCCTATTGGATATTCTACGGCCAACAATACCTCTTCGGGCTGCAATACAATGACGGAAACGCAGGAACCGGAACTTCTTACGCCCTGAATGCCGCAACCGGAAAGGTAAAAGAAGCACGCGAATACACTTTCAACCGTATCACGACATACGGTACATGGGGCGACAATGTCATCACCTGCTCCACCAACGACGGCTCGCAGGAAAAAGACACCCAAGGCAATTTTGCCAAATATCTCCAGTTCAATTATCTGAATGTACATTCGGGCAATACAACCACCGGTAAACGTATCGCCGAGAACTTCCTCGGCAACGGCGAGATTGTCAGCTTTGCCGGTTTCGTGGAAGCCAACGGCAAACTTTATACATCCGTAGTTCCGATGGGCATGAGCCACTATGGTGTGAACACCTTCCCTGAAAAGGTCACGGACCAGGCACTCATAGCAACCCAAGACGGTGGACAAGGCTCTGGAAGTTACACAGCCGGACAAATCCCTTCTACCCAATATCCAGACAAGGCTTTCATAGCTATTTACAGCGGAGACAGCTTCAACGATACTCCTATTATAGTAGAAACCGATTCGATCGGCTTTGCTTGCGGACGCAACCGTTCGCAATATTACCAGACTATCTGGGCAGCCGACAACGGTGACCTCTATGTATTCTCTCCGGGCTACGGACGTACTGCCACCTCTTCTGCCGACCTGAAGAAAGTCACAGGCCAACTGCCTTCGGGCGTTGTCCGCATCAAGGCCGGCCAGACCACTTTCGACCCGGATTATTATTATAACCTTGAGGAGCAAGGCACCGGACATCCGATGTTCCGTTGCTGGCATATCACGGCCGACTATTTCTTACTTCAGATGTACAGCGAAGGAACGATGAGCGGCAAGAATGCACCGACCAAAGAATTGGCCGTATTCAAGGGCGAAAGCGGCACGCTGACCCAAGTAACCGAGGGATTGCCGGCCCAAGGCAAGATTTCTTCTTTCGGTATTCCGTTCAGCGACAATGGCGTGGCTTACATTCCGGTCACGACTACAGACGGCGATGCTCCGGCACTCTACAAGATAGACCCGGCTACGGCTAAAGCTACCAAAGGGTTGACCATCATTACCAACAACAGCGTGTCGGCCATCGGCAAACTGTCTGCTACGAACTAATTTTGGGATATGAGAAAAGCATTCGCCAAGATTCATCTTTGGTTTTCCATTCCATTCGGCATCATTATCAGCGTCGTCTGCCTTTCGGGGGCGGCGCTGGTATTTGAGCAGGATATCACCCGTGCCCTGAATCCCGGTTTTTATCGGGTCGAAGTAGAGGATGGAGCAAAGCCGCTCACGCCTTCCGAACTGGTCACGAAGCTCCGCACGCAACTCCCGGACTCATTGCGGATTTCCGGCCTGCAAATGTCGGGCGACCCGGAAGAAGCCTGGATGGTCAGCTTTGAGCACTTAAACCGCAAAACGCTAAGCGTAAACCCTTACACCGGCGAGATAAACGGATGGAACAAAAGCTATCCTTTCTTTCAGACCATGCGCAAACTTCATCGCTGGCTGATGGATGTTCCGCCTCGGAAAGGAGACAAGACCGTGGGTAAAACTATTGTCGGTGTCACTACGCTGGTCTTCGTTGCGATACTCATCAGTGGTGTGGTGATTTGGATACCGCGGACCAAAAAGGCTTTGAAAAACCGCCTTCAGGTATCCTGTAACAAAGGATGGCGGCGTTTCTGTTACGACAGTCACGTATCGCTCGGTTTCTACACCACGCTATTCCTACTCGTCATGGCGCTGACCGGACTTACCTGGTCGTTCACTTGGTACCGCACTGCCGCCTATTCTCTTTTCGGTGGCACCGCGCCAAAAGTGGAAAATACGCCTCGACCGGAATATCGGCAAAAGGGACGGAAAGATGCCGCAAAACAGCCCCGTCCGAACGGACAGCGGCATGCCGGCGGAGAAAAAGGCCGGAAAGGGACCACTTTCAATTATGCCGTATGGGACAAAGCCGCAGACGCAGTCCGCCAGATCTATCCGACCTACAAGTCGGTCAAGCTGGGTACGGAAGGCATAGAAGTGGCTCCCAACCCGAAGACCGACCGCCGTCAAACGGATAAAATACAATTCGACCCGCAAACCGGTCGCCTCGGCTCCATAACCTATTATAAGGATGCCCCGGCCTCACAAACGCTGAAAGGTTGGTTTTATGCCTTCCACACCGGCTCCTGGGGCGGCATGTGGACCAAGGTACTTTATTTCCTGGCTGCTTTCATCGGAGGGATTCTCCCGCTCAGCGGCTATTACCTGTGGTACAAACGAAAGTTCTCGTCTCGACGGAAACGTTAACGTCTTCATTCTACGTAATACATACGTCCCCGGGAAATCCAAAACGGAAATTCCCGGGGACGTATCTTATATCCTATAGCCCGACCCACTCTTCCGAAAAGATAGGCGGACTGGTCCATGTAGGGTCGCGGAACCACCGACGAGGATAGATTTTCATACCGTTGCCGTCTACGGCCAAATATGCGCCCCAAAAGCTGAACGTGGAATTGGAAATGATATGCCCGCGGCACAACGTCATCAAATATAAATCCACATAGTCGGGCATCAGTTCCGTATGTTCCACATATACGGCATCCTCCATCCAAAGATTCTCCCTCACCCATTCCATATCGTCGGAAAAGAAAAAGAAACGCGCATCGGGCCGCTTCTTTCTGACATAAGCAATGGCTTGCTGGAAATAGTCCACTCCGCATAAACCGAAAATCGAGTTGGAAGGATGCAGATAATCTCCGCGCCTCACGTGTACCGATACCGGATAATCCACGGCTCTTATCATCTGTACGAAACCGCTCTGCAGTTCCGCCAAAAACTGACGGAAAAAGAAGTAACGACGAGCATTCGGTATAAAACGCCGGTGCTGACTGTAATCGTCTATCAACACGGCTTCCGGCTTCTCGTCATCATACAATCTTTTCAAAACTCCCACGGCACGACAGATTTTGAGTCCCCAAACCACCAGTTTTATCCCCCACGAACAAGAAGGCAATTCCAGTTCAAAACAATCGGAAAGCCTCAAACCATTGTGCTGTTTCAGCCTACGGCGGTCATAAAACAGATAAACCTTATCGTTTCCGGACTCCATCAAATCCCGGAAACGACAATATTCGAACATCTGGTTCCCCAGTCCTCCTTTCAGACAAACGATTTTCATGCCGTCCGCGTACAATTCTAAAGACGTACTTTCTTTTTCACCTTTTTCGACTCGTTTTGCAAACGGTCGAGTGCCGTCACCACATACGTATATTTCCGGCTCCCGTCCTCATACGGCAGTTTATAGAAAGTGTTCGGCGTAATCGCCACGATATTCTCGGCGTATTCCAAATCTATAGGCTCGCCCTCGGCAAAGCGATAAACCACATATTGACGCGCACGGTTCATCTCGCTCGTTCCGCGCGGCTCACGCCAAAACAGCATATAGCCGTCTTCCGTCCATAAAGTGGTCAGTTTGCGTACTTTCTTCGGACGCTTGTGGTCTATCCACGGCATCTCGGGCTGCAAGGCCGGATAACGATGGTAATAGTTGCGCAACATCGTGCCATAATTTCCTTTGTTGTCCACCACTGCCTTGGCATACCATTGGCAACTGCCCTCGATGTTAGGCAACGAACGTTGCAAAGCCATCTTGCGCTCCATCTGGTGTTTGTTCGGGTCCACGGGGTCGGCTTTGGCCACCGTACGGTCCACGTCCTGCCCGATGTAGAGAGGCCGGTGTCCGGCATGCTCGCTCCACCAGCGTATCAGCGTATCGTAGTCGGCCGCGGAATGCCCGATTTCCCAATACACCTGAGGGATGTTATAATCCACCCAACCTTCTTTCACCCATTTCAACACATCGGCATAGAGATCGTCATAGTTCTGCAATCCGCGCGTATTGCTTCCCCTCTTCGGGTCGCTCTTCAAGTTACGATAGATACCGAAAGGAGACACGCCGAACTTCACCCAAGGCTTGACGGCATGGATGCAGTCGTGCAACTGACGGATGAAAAGGTTCACATTCTCCCGTCGCCAGTCATCGCGGTTCATTCCGTTCCCATAACGTGCATACGTCTGGTCGTCCGGAATGCGCAAACCGCTTTCGGGATAAGGATAAAAGTAATCGTCGATATGAATGCCATCCACGTCATAACGCAACAGTATGTCCGTCACGACGTTGCAGATATAGTCCCGGTTCTCGGGCATCCCCGGATCCATAATCAGTTGTTCGCCATACCAGAAATACCGCTCAGGATGCTTTCTGTAATCATGTGTGGCAGCCAGCTCCTTCGTACCTTTCGTTTTGGCCCGGTAGGGATTGATCCAGGCATGCAGTTCCATGCCCCGTGCATGACATTGGGCTATCATCCACTGCAACGGATCCCAGTAGGGAGAAGGCGGCGTGCCCTGCTGTCCGGTCAGATAACGGCTCCACGGCTCGAAGCTGCTGGCATAAAGCGCGTCGAACTCGGGACGTACCTGAAACAGGATGGCATTGATACCGCACTTTTGCAGTTCATTCAACTGGTACGTCAGCGTACGCTGCATCTCTGCCGTACCCAACCCCATAAACTGATAGTTCACACACTGTATCCATGCGCCGCGAAACTCCCGTTTGGGCGACAACTGGGCCTGGAGCGCAAAGCTGCAAAGCCACATCATCAAAAGCAAAAGTGATTTTTTATTCATCATACACGTTATTTCCGTGCAAAAATACAATAAAAATCCATCATGCGTTTGCCAAACATTGACTAACTTTGCAAACATAAGGACAATTAACGAAAACAACTGATGAACGACTACATACATATCAAGGGGGCAAGGGTGAACAACCTGAAGAATATCGACCTGGACATTCCACGCAACAAACTGATTGTCATCACCGGCCTGTCCGGTTCGGGCAAGTCTTCGCTGGCGTTCGACACGCTCTACGCCGAAGGACAGCGACGCTACGTGGAAAGCCTGTCGGCTTACGCCCGGCAATTTCTCGGACGAATGAGCAAACCGGAATGCGACTACATCAAAGGCATCCCGCCCGCCATCGCCATCGAGCAGAAGGTAAGCAGCCGTAATCCCCGTTCCACCGTAGGAACTTCCACCGAGATTTACGAATACCTGCGCCTGTTGTATGCCCGTATCGGGCGCACTTTCTCCCCCGTGAGCGGACAGGAGGTGAAAAAAAACACCACGGAAGACGTAGTGCAGTGCATGCTCTCCTATTCCAAAGGCACGCGCTTCACCGTACTCGCCCCGTTGCAGGTGCGTGAAGGGCGCACCCTTCAAGAGCAACTGGACAGCGACTTCAAGCAGGGTTTCTCGCGCATCGAAGTAGACGGCGAGGTCGTGCGCATAGAGGACTTCATGCTGGAACTGGCCTCGGATCCGTCGAAAGGCGAAGACCGCACCATCCATCTGCTCATCGACCGCATGAGTTGCGACGACAGCAAAGATGCCATCTCCCGACTGACCGACTCGGCCGAAACCGCTTTTTATGAGGGGAACGGGCAATGTATGTTGCGCATCGTTCCATCGGGCATCCTGCACACTTTCTCCACACGCTTCGAGGCGGACGGTATCACGTTTGAAGAACCGTCGGACAATTTATTCGCTTTCAACTCGCCGGTCGGTGCCTGCCCCGTATGCGAAGGGTTCGGCCGCGTCATCGGCATCGACGAAAAGCTGGTCATCCCCAACTCGGCCCTGAGCGTGTACGACGGAGCCGTGGTCTGCTGGCGCGGAGAAAAGATGGGCGAATGGAAAACGGAGTTCTGCCGCCGGGCACAGAAGGCCGACTTCCCCATCTTCGAGCCTTATTACAAGTTGACACGGGAACAAAAGGATTATTTATGGCACGGAAAGACCGGTGCTTCATCGCCCGAAGAGGAAATCTGCATCGACAACTTCTTCAAGATGTTGGAGAAAGACCAATACAAGATACAGAACCGCGTCATGTTGGCACGCTACCGGGGCAAAACGATCTGCCCCCAATGCCACGGCACGCGCCTGCGCCCCGAAGCCGGATATGTGAAAGTGGGCGGACGGGCCATTTCGGATTTGGTAGACCTGCCCGTCACCGAACTGAAGAAATTCTTCGACACGCTGACACTCACCGCCCACGAGGCGGAAGTGGGCAAACGCCTGCTCACCGAAATCAACAACCGCATCCGTTTCCTGCTCGACGTAGGACTGGGATACCTCACCTTGAACCGCCTGAGCAACACGCTTTCGGGCGGCGAAAGCCAACGCATCAACCTGGCCACGTCATTGGGCAGCAGCCTGGTGGGGTCGCTCTACATCCTGGACGAACCGAGCATCGGACTGCACAGCCGTGATACGGACAAACTCATCCGCGTGCTCCGGCAATTACAGCAATTAGGCAACACGGTCATCGTGGTGGAACACGACGAGGAAATCATCCGTGCGGCAGACTATATCATCGACATCGGGCCGCAAGCCGGACGCTTGGGCGGCGAGGTGGTATTCCAAGGCGACCTGCAACAGATGCTGGCCGAGAAACCGCAGGACACGCGAAGCTACACCGTGAAATACCTGACGGGACAGGAAACCATCGCCTTGCCGGACAGCGTACGCCCGTGGACAAACTATATCGAAGTGAAAGGCGCACGGGCCAACAACCTGCGCGGAATCGACGTACGCTTCCCGCTCAACGTCATGACGGTGGTCACGGGAGTCAGTGGGTCGGGTAAGTCCACCCTCGTGCGCGACATATTCTATCGCGCCATGAAACGGCAATTCGACGAAGTGGCCGACCGTCCGGGCGAGTTCCTCGGACTGGAAGGCGACCTGCAAATGGTGAAAAACATAGAGTTCGTGGACCAGAATCCCATCGGCAAGTCTTCGCGCAGCAACCCCGTCACCTACATCAAGGCCTACGACGAGATACGCAAACTGTTCGCCGCACAACCGCTGTCCCAACAAATGGGCTTCACGCCCGGCTTCTTCTCTTTCAACACCGAAGGCGGACGTTGCGAGGAATGCAAAGGCGAAGGGACGGTCACGGTGGAAATGCAGTTCATGGCCGACCTCGTGCTGGAATGCGAGTCGTGCCACGGCAAACGGTTCAAAAGCGACCTGTTGGAGGTGAAATTCGGCGGGCAGAACATTTACGACGTGCTCAACATGACGGTGAACCAAGCTATCGAGTTCTTCGACGCGCACGGGCAATCCAAGATATCCAAAAAGCTCAAACCGCTGCAAGACGTGGGACTGGGCTACATCAAGCTGGGACAATCGTCCAATACCCTTTCGGGCGGCGAGAACCAGCGCGTGAAACTGGCCTACTATCTCGGCATGGAGAAAACGGAACCGACCATCTTCATCTTCGACGAACCGACCACGGGGCTGCATTTCCACGACATCAAACGCCTGCTGGCGGCTTTCGACGCCCTCATCCTGCGCGGCCATACGCTCGTCATCATCGAACACAATATGGACGTCATCAAATGTGCCGACCACATCATCGACCTCGGCCCGGAAGGAGGCGCGCAAGGCGGCAACGTGGTCGTGTGCGGTACACCGCACGAAGTAGCGGCCTGCCCGGACAGCTATACGGGTCGCTACCTGAAAGAAAAGCTCTGAAGTCCGGCCTAAACCACCCAATAAGATAAATAAGAAGCCCCTCACACATTCACCGTGCGAGGGGCTTCACCAACCTTAAAATCCACTATCCTCTACCGGACCATGGCTTTTACCACTGTAGTCCGTCCGTCTGCACCGGCCACCTTGAAGAGATAAGCTCCTTTTGCCAGTGCGAAAGTCACTTCGCTTCCGACAGCCTCCTCTACAGCCACGACTTTACCGTCTACCGTCACAACGGTCACGACATCGCCGTCGTTCACACCAAACACGGTGGCCTTGCCCATGCCGGACTTCACATATATCGCATGCCGTTGGTCTGCATCCATACGTTTGAAACTCAAAGTAAAGCGTCCCTCAGCAACTCCCGCTTCCGCCGTCCGGAACGAGTAAGCCCCTTCTTTCAGGTCGGCTGCCTTGCCCGTCGCTGCATCTTTCAGCATCACATATTCATAATCTTCGGCCTCGCAACCTTCCGGAATGCCGATGGAGTACATACCTGCTTCCGGCAGGCTCACGCCCACGCCTATCGTGCCTTCACGGTCAATGGCCGAAAGCAACGAATAACGTCCGCCGTCGCGTACGGCAAAGATTTCAGGTTCGCCGTTGTCGTTCATCCATTTCACACCGTCGCGCGCCAAGTCGAATTCCGTCGAGGCTTCTTCCGACGGCACCGCCGTCAACTGCAACTCGTCATAGATGCCGTCGTTTTCCTCCAGACCACGCTTACCGGCAGCGGAAGCGACATACAAGGCCAACTTCGTACTCCTCGTGTTGTGGTCTATCTCTGCCTTACGCATGCCCACCGTAAATGTTTCCGTCTCTTTCAGGGTCGCCGTCTGGGTGAATACTGCGCTGCCCACCGGGATATTGCCCTGTGTACGCTCGCCATCAGCCCCCATGCCATCCGTGTAATATCCGTTATTGGCATAACCGTAAACCACACGGCCGTATTCCATATCCTCGTAGTTCATCGTACAGAGGTAAGGTGAACCGAAGAGATTCCAACTCATATTCTCCTTGTGGGTGAACTTGTCTCCGGTGTCGCTTGGCGAACTCCAAGGACTGTTGAAGTTATACTTATGCAACACGACTTTCTTCGGTTGTCCGTCTTCCTCATAGCTTGTACCATAGAAACGGAGTTTCACGTCCTGTACCGGACTACCTTGTGCTTCGAAGAGCAAGCCTTCCGTCACGGTTGACAAATCGGTGGAAACGTCTTGCCAAGCCTTAGAATCTTCCGAAGCGAACTTGTAGTCATACTTCGCACGCTCCAAACCATTATACTTGTAGGCTTTCACGTTGCTTGCCCCGAGCCCGTCATTTCCGTCCACGGTCATTTCCATCGGGCTGAACGGCATGGCCACCAAATCCTTATAACCGTTTGTGGCTGTCAACTTACGTTCGGCTGCAAAGTTCCTCAAATCCACTCGCTTACCGTTGCCCCACAGGCCTGCGCCGTGTTCCAGCAACAGGAATCCCGGATTGAACGGTGAGGAAGCCGTATAGTCGCGCTCCAATTGAAGTTCATTGCCTTCACGGACATAAACCACAGACTTACCGTGCGGATAGTCATCGTCACTCACTGTGGCGAAGTTATTCTCTCCGCCGACGATATTCCAAGTTTCGAAGCAGCCGTTATCCACTTGATTACGGATACGCTTGTTACCTGCAATATCTTTCTCGTGGCCGACCATCGTCATTATCGCTTGAAGACCATCATCAGAGCCCTTGTCTATGTTCGTTCCGTCTGTTTCCTTTAACTGGTATTTCCAGTAACCGTCCGTTACATAGCCATTCTCCGAACCATTCTGGATGACATTTTGCTTTTGGTCGGTTGTAAGGCTTTCGCTGTTCACAACCGTCACATTCACGGCTTTTCCTTCACCACTCACAGTTGCCCCGTCAGCCAAGGTATTATACAAAATACCATTTGTACCGACCTGTATCGATGCTCCGGCTGTCAGGATGGAAGTGGCCAGCATACCGTTGCCCTCTACCGAAGACGTACCCGACACCTCAAAGCCGTCCACCACGCTTGCACCCGAGACAGTTACCCCTCCCTTCAGGGCAGAACGGTCGGCAGTTTCCAGCAATCCGCTACGAGACATTAATACCTTTTCCACCGAATTATCCTCTGCCACAGTCTCGGTATTCATGCCTCCGTACACCTTCACACCGCCACGGGTCAAATGTAACGGCTCGTTGCTTTCCACATTCTGATGCACAAACACATAACCATTGTTTCCAGAAGAAGTATTGGCATAAACCGTAGCCAAATCCACAGCTCCCTGCAAGTCGCTCATGGCATGTTCCCAACTACTTCCGCTGTTGTCACTGCCGGCCACACCCTGCTTCACATAGATGTATTGACTCAGTTCCGAAGCATATTCGTATGCACCGACATCGATGCTTCCGCCTACCTTACGGCTCTTTCCGGCCAAATCCTGTTCTTTATCCAAGGATGCCACATTATCTGCATAGAGTTCATCCTTACCTTGGTTCAGCAACGTGAAACTGGGTCGGATGTTGTAGTCACGCTTCAACACATCTGTTGTATTGCTCGGATCTACGAAGTTCGGTCCTTCCTCCAAATTCGTATTAGCAACATCGCCCAACACTTTATTGCCATCGCTTTCACCACTTTCAAATCCGGCTGCTCCGCTATTCCATGCCACCGAGTTATACACTTCGGCCGAACCGTTGATACCCGCTACATTATTGTTAGCAAACGTAGCATTCACCACCTTGACCTGACTGCCCGAAACAACATTTAATCCTGTCTCACCATCGGCAAAAAGCGTATTGGCTATCAAAGCCCCCTCATTGGCTGCATCCGATATTTTCATGCCAAATTCACCTGTCTTCCGGAAAGCAGAATTTTTCAGTGTGAGCTTACCGTTCCCCGAAGTAGTAGCATTCAATCCTATTTTGGCTTCTTGGAACGAAAGGCCGGAAATATTCACCGGCTTACCGTTGGTAGCGACACTCAGCAAAGTGACATCATTATTACCGTTACTTCCCGTCAACACCGTAGGCTGACCGAAATCCTGAATACCGGATTCGTTATAGGAACCGTTTACGGTCAATGCCGATACATATGTATTATCTGTTCCGCTCATGGAGATTTGGTAAGCTATGTCACCCACAATCAAGTTATTCCCCATAGTGTACGTACCGGATTTGATACGTACTTCTTTATCCGTCTGTGCCGGCTTTTGCTGCGAACCGGTAGCATTGGCCATGGCGTTCAACGCCCCACGCAAGTCGGAAGTAGCATTGTCCCAGCTCGATCCGTCGCGCTTTCCGCTTTCCGTAGTAGCTACATACACGATATCCAAGCTAGACAAATTCACAGGATACTGATACTCGAACACACCGATATCTATTTTCTTAACCATTGGCTTACCGTCCGGTCCTGTCGGACCGGCATAACGGGAAGCAGTACTTTTCATATATAAAGTATTATATGATGCAAAGTCACCTGTCATCCACTCCTTATATGCCCCAGTAGCCTGAGTCATATCCGATTCTGCCGCAGCCAACTGACCGTCACCGGCATCTACCAACACGGAAATCGCTACCGGCTCCCATTTCGCAGAAACCTTATTTCCCTCCGTTCCGGCCACCGTAGACGGGTCGTCGAAACGCGGACCATTGACAGCGTTGTTTTCCTGGTCAAGAAGAACAAAACCATTAGTCTGTTCTAAACCCAATTCTACATCAAAGGCCGAATATTCGATGCCCGTAGCCGCAAGATAAACAGGACTACCTTCACACTCATTACCCCACACGGCTGTGTTTGTCATTTTACTTGCATTGGTAGTTGTACTTTCCACATAAACAGCCGCATACTGTCCTGCTTTATTCCGTACAAAAGTATTGTTCATCAAGTCGACCTCTCCGGTACCGCTCACCGCAACAGCACCGCCCCACGACGGGTTGTCCTCCATTCCCATGTCCGTACCATTATTGGCCCATAACGTATTGACAGCTTTCAACCAATACGTGCTTCCATCTGCTCCAGCTAAATAGAGTGCACCGCCGCGAATATTCTGTCCTTCACCTGTTGTAGCAGCATCGTCAACCTTTGCATCTTCTACCGTTCCGTTTCCTGCAAAGATCGACCCTACGGACGTTACATTCGCATTCAGTGCATATACAGCACCTCCACGTACAGCCTTATTATTCAGCAAACGACAACGAACCAACTTATAATCTACGCCTACGGTATAAATACCGGCGCCACGGCCTACCTCCGAACGACCTTTCATCACGTTGTAAGTCTCACCATCCATAATGGTCAATCCATCCAGAGTCACACCTCCCAAACCAGATACCTGCGCATCAGCTTTGCTATACAACACATGATAAACGTTCTTTTCCTTGGCCGAAAGATTGACATGTCCCGAAAGAATCGTCGGGTGTGCCATTTCCCAAGGTTCGGTAATACCATTCGAGTTCAAGTCTCCGCTTTCACGGGCATCCAATAAGTTAAAGATATCCGTATCATCGCCTTTTAAGTCCGTCAGAGAACCTATTGAATCTAGCTTCGCCAACCCATACGAATATAGTTCATTTCCCGAGAATCCGCCGAAGATCTGCACACCTTGCGGAATTATAAATGAATTCTGGCGTTGGTTCGGCTCACCCGTTTCAGGGTCAGCGTCCTTACGTGCATTACGCGGCTTGTAAGTCCCTTCAGCCATCCATATCTCAAAATCCGTGTCCTCGCCAAAGTCGGTCGCCCTTACCTTATTAATATAATCCAAGGCTTCATCCAGAGAAGCAAGTCCCGTATAGAATGAACGTCCTTTCAATTCATCTTCCCGTCCAGCCTCTTCATTGCTCAATTCAACATTTGCCGTTAGCGACACAAAGATTCTCTTAATAATTTCACCTTCATTTCTCGGCATTCTCATACTACCACCTAAATAAGCATAAGCCCCGGCATCTATTTTTTCCAAATCCTGTGCTCCCTGTTGCTGTATGCGAGAAATTCCTTGCATATCGTAAGCGGCAACTTCATTTTTCGATTGCAATTCCTGTTGCAATACCGATGTGGTTCCTCCTTTCACCAACAGCGAGAACGGACGCGGGATGTAATAACCTTTAAAATAAAGATCTTTATCTGCTTCCATCTTATGGTTCCCGTAATTACCCGGCAACTCATAAGTTTCTACGAAACAGTTATTGAACGGATAGAAGCCTCCTTTTCCATTTTCCTCCGTGTCAATGCCTCCAAACAAAGCATCCTCAAATTTCTCATCCGTCACACCACTGATATTCTTGTCGCTCGGAGCTGTATTCCCCCACACTACGGTATTGACCGTCAGAGCAGCACCGTCTTCCAGATAAAAACCTCCGCCTACTTCGGCAGCCTCGTTTTCTACTACTGTACCCGAAATGACATGTGCACGATTATCTTTCGTCACACCATCTTCAGCCGACAAATACATACCGGCCCCCTTATCGGCTTTGTTCTGCATTACGCCGCAACCGGACACCATACCGCCGGGCAACACAAACAATCCGCCGCCTTCGATAGCTTCGTTGTTACGAACCACACAGTTACGTATGTGTGCCCCCTTCGGCACAATGGCACCGCCACCACGGGTGTTGAAACTACCGCTACCGGAAGAAGCCGTAGCCAGACCATCCTCCAAATAAACACCGTCAAGCACCGTCTGTTTATCCAAAGCAGCCGTTCCATCCTGTCCGAACTGTACGGCATGATAACCGTTCACCGCCTGGCGGCCTCCGGCCTCATCGCTCACTGCACTCAACACAGTCATATATTGCGCAGCGTTGCGATTGTCATCATTCCAGTTTCCATCATTCTGATATATACCGCCCACATAAGAACCTTCATTATATCCGCCCATCACGGTCACGCCTTCCGGAATCACGAACGTGTAACTCTTCGGATCGTTCGGATTAGCCAGCGTATTGGAATGATACACAGTAGTATAACTTTCATATCCGGCAATCTTCACAATCGCCGTATTACCCTCTGTCACACGCTGTCCTGCCACATTCAGCACTTCCTGCAACTTCATAGCACAGGCTGCATTAGCCGGAGAAGAAGCGTCTGCCGTACCGTTACCGTTAAAGGTCACATAATACACTCCTTTATCATCAGGCTTAACCATATCTTCATTCTTGCGTTCGTAAGCACCGGCGTCCACCGTACAGTCTTTCACGCGATCGGTGTAATCCATATCGGTGTAATCGAACAAGTCTATCGTATTACCATCTATCTCAATAATATTTTCACCCATATTCAAGGCTATACATCCGGCCTTCAGATGATAATTTCCGACTACGCTATTTTCAAACAGCTCAATATTCCCTTTCTTACAATTCTTAAACTCTATTTGTGTTCCGTAATTATCAATCTTCTCGGAAATGGAATTGTAACAAGCCATCTTTCCTGCATTCGATGCCAAATCCTTATCGCCGGTCAACCCTTTATACCCTGTATTTCCAACAGTAATACAATTATACAACAAAAGTCTGCCGTTCGGGTCGCTGTTGTCATCATGGTACACACAAATACCGCCATTTCCACGGGTTGTGTGTTCTGTATTATTTCCTACTACCGTATTATTGAAGAACTCTCCGTTCTCAATGAAGAAACCGCCACCATCCGCATGCACTCCAACTGTTTTGTTTCCACTGACAACACAGTTATAAGCCGTACCGTCGTATAAATATCCTCCGCCACCATAAGCTGTATACTGACTACTCCGTCCTAAGGTATTATTCGTAATATAACAGTTTACAAGGGAACCTTGGTCGCAATACACACCGCCACCACGCAATTCCTTATTCGTATTGGTACTGGAATTTATATTGTCGGTCACAATACTGTTGGCCAATGTCACATTGGTAAATATCAACGCTCCGGCACCGCCGTTTCGTTTTCCGCTATCACCCAAATAACTTATCTCATTTGAATTGATATAACCGTTTGTCAGTGTGAAACCATCCCAAGTTGTAGGCGTTCCAAAACGATTGGAACTCTCTGCCATCTGATAGTCGCCTTTGCCCGTTCCCACATAAATATATTCACCACCGGAAACATACTTGTGCGTACCTTTGCCCTCACCCACTTCGTTATAGCCGGGCTTGGTCAATATATGCGTACAAATTTCGGGAGCGGCAAAATCAGGAGACGATGTGGAATAATATCTCGACTCCTCCGCCTTTCTATGAGTTGACAAGTTCGAAGCAGCCCGATAATATTCCTTCTTGTCATCAAATTCTATGTACTCTCCTTCGTCCTTTTCTGTATATTTATACCACCTCGAGAAGTTATTTCCTTCTTGCGTTATAGAATGGGTTCCAAGACCAACTCCTACTTGCACAAAAAACTTCTCTCCCTCATAGTCATAGCCACCCAAAAAAGACCCGGTTCTATTGGAATAAGCCGTTCTCTCTGACGCCGTACAATGCTTATACGTCCCATATCCGGCACTTGCTTGATAATAGGTACCTTTATTAACATAAACATAATTGGCAATACCACTGACGGCCTCTACATACTCTCCACCGTTCTCCGACCATACATAGCCGCCACCGGAAGCTTCCTCATAATGCTCTTCTGCTTTTATATAATCACCTTTATTTGCACCTACATATTCATAAGATATACTGCTTGCATTTATCGGATTGTATTTGTCGGCCTGTCCTAATACACGGCGTGTGGTTGCTTGGTCTTTCGTTTTAGGCCTGAGAATCGTTTCATAATCTTCCGCGTTGTAAGTCCCGTCATGATATACGAATTTGGAAACAAACGGATGCCGTTCGTCCATACCCGGTGCTCCGCTATTTGGGAAAGCACCGTATACATTCACTCCTTCCAAAATCTCAAAACAGTTTTGCGAGCCATTCTTAGGGTCTTGCTCATAAATACCGGCAGCCACCCACACCTGCGGCCTCGCTCCATTAGGAAGTTTGGTACCTGCCGCCGTTTCCACAGCCTTACGTACTGTGGCAAAAGGTTTTTCCCACGACAGACCATAGCCTTCGGAGTCTTCACCGGTATTCCGTACATAATATACCGTACCACTCTCCGGCAAATCAGCCTCGTACGCTCCCAAGTCAGGTATACCTCCCAAGTCACGTCCCCGTCCGGAAATATCTTCCGTGACACCTTCTACCTCATTGGCTTTATTAATCAAAACGGCCGCATCCGTAGAACTGGTCAGCGGACGGAACTCTGAATATCCTCCTAAATACGTATCATAGCCTAAAGTAGCTCCCGGCGCATTCGTCGGATTGGCAAAGTTCTTGGCTCCGTCGGCCGACAACGTATTCAAATTTTGCATGTTATTTGAACCGGACGTATTTCCGGCACTGAACGAAGTGGAATAATTTCCTCCCGGTGCGGCACCCTTATTGTTCACCACCGTAACATAATACATCGTCAAGTTGTTTGCAGCAATAACCGAAGCACTCTCCGTCGTATTCGTATTATTGTTCACCACGCAATTCACCAACGTCAAATTGCTGCCGTCTTGTGCAGAAATAGCCGCAGCCTCCACGGCCGTATTGTTCTCGAAAACCGTGTTGCGTACCGTTACCGCAGCCCCTTTGCCCACCAGCATACCGGCTCCGGACTTGTATGTGCTCGACACAGCATAACCGCCCACGACATGGAAACCGTCGATTTCCACATTGGCATCTTCGGCCACCGTGATACAATGGTATAACCCATCCTCCAAAGCCTTGCCTTTGGGATTACCGTCTATCACGGAACGGTACTCCAAAGGTTTGCGTGCAGCACTGCCATCGTCCTCTACGCGATAGCCGCCTTTGATAACCAACGGACGTTCCGTTTTCAGCACATTGATAGTGGCCGTCTTGGGGTCGAGATTAGTAAAACTGTAACGCGGATAGCAATCGCCTTCACGTACCAAAATCTCAAACCGTTCAACTCCGTCCGTCGCCTGCACATTGGCAAAATATTCTATCGCTTCGTTGATCGAACGGTAAGCCTTAGCCCAAGAACTTCCGTCGTGTTCTGCATCCGTACAACTTACATCGACATAAAGACGCCATACCTTATTATCCGCCTGATGTTGAAGGGTTCTTTTTTCCGTCATCACAGCTCCTACGCTCGGCTTTTGAGCAAACAGTTCCCCTTTGATATCCAACTCGGGAGCCAATACCACTTCCTCGGGGAAACGTCCTAATTCCAAACCTATAGAACGCAAGTTAGAACCTTTCTGCGGGAACCAATAATACTCCACCTTCTTCAAGTTCGCGTCCACTCCTCCCTGTTCGGGCATGCCGCTCTGTTCAAAATCAGGCGTAATAACCCCTTCTGTATTAGAAGAGTTGTCATCACTCAAAGACACCATGTCCTGTTGGAGCGTATTGTTCCATACAGAGTTGTTCATGCCCGACACTGCCGTATTGAAGAAACGTACGGTCTTCACCGTAGGATTCACGGCATACATCGGCACGTTTCTCTCCTTAATCAGATTGTTCCACAATACGGAATTAACCGAAAGGCTGTAACCTTTCACATACAGTCCGCCCGTCTGCGCCGATTCGCTGTCGGCAGCATCCACCGTCCCCACGGAGACATTGTTCGCCATCGTGGTTTGCAGCATCACACCTCCTTGGTTACAATAGACCGCACCGTTGTGGCGGCTCGTGTTGTTGCTCACCACCGACGTAGACAAGATCTGATATTCGGGGTGCAAACTGCCGTCCGTCCACTCCGTATCGGAAACCATATAGACGGCAGCCCCGTCGTAACCCGAATTATTCGTCAGCATGGAACGCAGCACGATACCGGAATTGTCTACATAAACGGCTCCTCCCTGCTGTCCTTCATTATTATACAGCAACGAACCGATAATGCGTCCGCCATAAAGGTAGACACCACCGCCTTTTCCCGTGGCCGCATTCTCTGTCACCACGCAATTTGTAAGATAAGCATTTCCGGCCATATAGACTCCGGCTCCGCGGTCGCCGAAGAAATTTTCTTTCGTACCTACAGTCTCCTGAGCCGACCCTCCTTTGATGGTCACTCCGTCGAGCACGGTCACATTCTTGAACGCCGTACCGTCCAAATTGGCGAACCATACCACGTGATTGGAATTACTGCCAGTCACGCTCCATTTATTATCAGCCTCATTATATTCACATTTTCCTCCGCCGCCCGTTGCAGCTCCTCCATAGGCATTCCCCACAAACACGGTAGAATGTTTGTACTGCCAAGGCATGCTTCCTTTTTTATTATCCCGCTCAGCTCTGGTTTCTTCATTCCCTTCAAATCCGCCATACACGCTCACGCCATCTTTCATGACGAAAGCCGCCGAACGGTCGGTACTGGCACCGCTCATATAAACTGAAGGCTGGTAAGTACCGGCTTTCACCCATACTTCTCCACCTTGGCCTCTTTCCGCCAATCTGTTAATGGCTTCCTGTACGCTTCTAAGAGCATTGCCCCAATCAGAGCCGTTGTTGGCATCATTTCCATCCGGCTTTACACGCAAGATACGGTCGGCCGACACAGCCTGAAACTCGTATGCACCGATATCCGTCGCTTTGCCCACTGTTCGCGCACTTCCACCCAAATCATAGCCTCCATACGTTGCCGAAGCATAGGCATCATCCTGGCCTTTGTCGATAAAGGCAGATCCTTCGAGTGCCTGCCAGTTCCACAGCGGATAAGCATTATAAAGCCAGTTGAAATCGCGGTCGAAACTCGTTTTCAAAGAGGGCGAAGCAAAAAAAGGCGATGCCTGCGAACGGTCATTATTCTTGTCGCTTACATATACATTTCCAAAATTATCCATACGATTAGGACCTTCACCCTCAACCTCGTGATAAGAAGAATTTCTAAATCCGGGAGTAAACTCAGAAAACAACGTGGTATTACCCCAAACTACGGTATTGACGACCTTGGCATTATCATTTGCACCACCACTAACTGTGAGGTCTACACCTGCCACAGTATTACGGGCAATCGTAGAGTTAAGCACGCTCGCATTAGGAGAAATACGCACTCCGCCGTTTTCGTTGTTGAAGATCGAGGTGTTGACCACAGTACCCTTACCGGCGATGTAAATACCACCGCCTTTGTTGGCCACTTCCGCTATCAACCCGGCCTCATTATTATATACCACACATTGGTTAATATAAGATTCGTTAGCAGTAAGCTTTCCCGCATAAGCGTCCACATAAATAGCTCCACCGTTCTGTACGGCATAATTGTTAAAGAAGAAACAACGTTCTATACGATAAGCACAAGAAAACTCTCTATGCCCCTTCACCAATACACCGCCACCATTCTCTGAGGCATGACCGCCCACAATCGTAAAACCGTCCAAAACGGAAACGGCATCGTTCACATTGTTCGAACCACTGTTATCGAGATTCATCGTCAACACATGTTCTGCATTGTCTGCACGAAGAGCGTTGGAAGAGCTAATCAAATTGACATGGTCGATCGTGTCGTTCATACTAATATCGCCCGAAAGGATAGAACGACATGCGAAATTATAGGCTTTACCCAAAGTTGCACGTTGCTCCAAAGAAGTCTCATTTCCTTTGAAACCGCCGTAAAGCTTCACACCGGCCTTCAACGTCCAGCCCTCTTTAGGAGCCAAATAAACCTGCCGGTAATCGACACTATTTTTACGGATTTCCTCGAAACCCTGCACCCAGATTTCATCGCCGGGCAGCGCTTGCTGCAAAGCTTCTTCGAGGGTGACCAATTTTGCTTTATCCGTACTTGACCAAGCCCCATCAATGGGTGACCCGTTGTAATCTACCGGGGCGTTTCCATCCGGTGTCACATAAAAATCCTGTGCCATGGCCATTTGCGTGGACATCAGCCCACACAGACACGCAAGCGTGCCGAGAAACCTTGTTCCCTCCTTCTTGCGATTTGACAGATATGTTAACAATATATTCATGCTTATAGTATATTTATGGTTTTTATTTTGATGTCGACGTAGACGGGATAAGAGAGATATTACCACCCCCGGTAAAACTTTCCCCTTTCACGGTGAAATTCACCTTATGCCAAGTAGCCCGTCCCAATTTTTCATTGAAAGTTGCGATATAGGTTTTGTTCCCATTCGGAGTGAGATTTGTAGCGTAATCCACAATAAAACGGAATTTGTTCGCCACGCCCGGAAAAGTATAGAAATAGGTTCGACCGTTGCGTTCGCTGATAGGGCTGTTTGCCTTATAGGCAGACTTATAGATGTCATCCGGTTCCGAATTTCCATCGCTGAGAGAAGGCAATTGCTGTGTTTCATTTTCCGGGAAAAAAAGCCCGCTGTCCAAACCGAAGAATTCAATCTCGTTCATCTTCACCTTGGTATATACACCGCTCGCATAAGCGTCTTCCACATCCCATTGCACGTCCACTTTCGTAATCAGACGCGACAATATGATGCGCAATTCCGTCCTTTCCTCTTTCTTAATCTCCATTGGCGCGTCCCCACTCGCAAGCTTCGCCCCACTGAACAAGCTGAGCATATAAGCCTTTTTATCCTCAGGAGTTGTGATATTACTCAACTGTGCCGTTCTCAAGTTCTTTATGGCCTCTTCGTTCGAAGCCGACACAGCCGGTGCACCCGATACTGTCTTGTAAGCCACTCCATAAAGCCCTTTCAACGTCCCGGCATAGGCATTAAACGAATGAGGGTTAGCGGCCACCAGTTCCTCTTTTGTCAGCGTATATTGCAACACTTGTCCCCAGTCGTACACCAAGAATAAGTCCAGTTTATCCCAATCGGCCACATCGTCACCCGGTGATTCGCCCGGATCGCCCATATCTTTCAGCACGGGAATATCCAATCTGATACCCACCGACACTTCGCAATCCTTCTCACGAACCGACTCTGCTCCCGGGCCTTCATCATTGTCGCTGCACGCCGCAAAAAGAGGAAGGCACACCACAAGCCATAACCCCCATTCCAAGATTTTATTCCAATGTTTTTTCATATCTTGTTTCTCCTCTCTTTCCTTAGGTTTACATTTCCTGGTCGTAATCGTTACCGGGCTTCCAGTCGGTGTTGATTTCCACACCGGCCGTTACGTCCACGGCTTCGCCGCTCCCGTCCGAGATATTGAACGTGGCGTCCAGCACACGTCCGGCCCGGATCGGGTCTTCCACGGTGAATATATGTTGTATGGTTCTGTCTTCGCATTCGGAATAGAAATACAGCTTCCAGTGGCCTTCGCCTTCCGCCCTGCGGTACACGCTTCCGCCGGTGCAAGGATAGCTGTAGAACTCAAACTCGGTGAGCCGCGCCGCCTCGGTCACTTTGAAGTCCGATGCGTCCGTCCTCAGCCGGTCGTTGCTGATGTAAGCGTCCTCCCAGCACAAGAATCCTTGTTGCGTGCGGGAGAGATAGCATTTGATGTTTCTCATCGTCTCGGGGTGGTTCACGTGAAGTTTCACCTTGCCCACCACCGGGCTCATCAATACGGTATAGTGGTCGGTCTCGTCTTCCTCCATCCGCATGCTCAGCACGCCGGAGAAAGGCGGATAGGCCAAAGCCTTGATGGTGTCCGGGGAGATGGGCGTTTCGTCCACCACCACGTCTTCCAACACGTTGTCGAACGTGTGCAGACCGCCTCCCACGCGGTCGTTGTTGTGGTTGGCCACGGCCAGGTGGTCGTAGTTGTCCACAGGGAGCGTCACCTTGAAAAACAGTTCCTCCGGCATGTCTTCGGGCTGGAACACAAGGTCACGGTAAAGGTTTTGAGGCGAATTCCAGAAACCCAAATGAAGGGACAGCAGTTCGGCCTCGAACTCGGGATCCACGCCGTGTTGCAAGTCGATTTGATAGGACACCGTAATTTCCCTCATCTCTACATTGGGCGGACAGTCGGACAAATCCTCGTCCACACAAGCCGTCAACGACAAAGCCGCCCCGGCCCATAGTCCTAACTTATATATATATGTATCTATCTTCTTCATAGGTTTCATAAACACCTCTTTTAGTTCTTCTCGTTTTCTTTCATTTATTACCAAAAACAGTGCACGCCACGGACACGGCACACGGCCTTTGCCGTGGCATGCACTAAATGATAATCATAGTAGCAATTACGCTACATATTAAATTTCCACATCATACGCAGTACCTTGCTGCCATTCCGTATCGATTTCAACACCCAAATTCACATCCGTAGTAATGACTTCTTCACCCGAAAGATTTCCCCAATCGGTAACCGTCGCATTCAAAAGCGTGGTAAAGTCTTTTTGGAATACACATTTCTCCGTAGTAGAAGCTTTTTCTGCATCCAATATAACTCCCAAGAAAGCGTAGGCATCCTTATCAGCCTCTCCTAAAATCTGTCCCGAATTGTTTTTAATGAAATGGCCTTGTTTAATCTTAAACACGATGTTCATGGTTACATTCTTCTCAGCTTCAGTTTTGGCCACCACGGAATAAATATTGGCATTGGCTACCTTATTGTTTGCAAACGCTATCTTAGCACTCTTTTCCTTTAAAATAACGTCGGCTGCTTCTTCATAAACATTACCCTCACTGGCATCTGCTGCTTTGTCAAACGTCTTATTCAATTTAGTATATTGCCCATTAATCAGCACTCCCGCAATTTCTATAGCTTCATCGGCCCCTACGGCGTCACCCTCCAAAGTGCCGCCATTGTTCGTTGGATAGAACACTTCATCTTCATCACCATTCAGCACAGCCGCAGCCAACAGTCCTACGCCATAATTGACACCGGAAACCTTGATTGCTGCATAGCTACTGCCAATTGGGTCTCCTGCCGTGATTGTTGCCTCGCCTTGCGTAAAATCTTTATCGGTATATCCCTTGATTGGGTTTGTACCCTCACCGGCCAATCCATAATAATACATAGGATAGGGCTCATAAGTAGTACTCTTTATAGCTTCCGGCACTCCTGTCTTTTGCATCAAACTAAACTCCGGTTCGACGAAGATGCTTGACTCACTCCAAGTACCGTCGCTATCCCCCACATTTCCATACACTACAAATTTATTGATGCTTGTATTCAATGTGGCAACTTTCTTCAAATCAGGAGATGCATTGGTAGGAGTAATGTTTCCCATCGAAATCGGCTGCAAATACTCGTTACCAACCATTGGCACAACCCAAATGTCTTTGATTTCTTGAATAGTGTTACCCTGATTTGCTTCATCAGAAGTAATACGCTTAGAAACCTTCTTGACAGACAAAGACAAGGTTACGTCTTTAGTCGGACCGTTCTTCCAATCGGTGCCACCTACTCCCTCCTCGTCATTCGAACAAGAAGACAAACCTACCGTACTGGCCACGATTGCCGCAGCAAACAAGTACATTCCATTTCTCATTTTCATAATCCTAAAATTTAATGAATAAATAAAAAGTTAATAACTCTATAATTAGAAAATCTCGTAATTATCGTCCTTCCACGGCCCGTACACCCTCCAGGTTGCCTGCGGCCTCGCTGTCGCCGGCCTTCACGGCCCGTTCGAAGCATTCCACAGCCTCCGCCCGGTGTCCCGTCTTGAAGTAGGCCACGCCCAACGTGTTCCACTTGCGCTCGTCGGCCAACGGTTCGAGCAGCGTCACCGCCTCGGCGTCTCGTCCCTCGCGCACCAACGCCACAGCACGATTGATGGCCTCCGCCCCCTTGTCCGGCACGGCCTCATAGTAGGCACGGATATATCCCGAATTACGCTGGTCGGCAAAGACAGACTGTTTCAGGTATTGGTAAGGCCGTCCGCCGTTGAGCTTGCGGATACGCTGCTCGCGCAGGTTCTCGTCCGGCGTGTTGTCGATGATTTGCAGCAGCTCCTGACGCTCGTCCAGATCGCTCTCGGCGATGACATCGCGCAAGTCGGCCCAGGCTTCTCCCGCGCCCACCACTTCATACACGTCGTCCGGCATATCGACCCGTGCATCGAGATAATCTTTCAAGACTTCGGCACGCCGTCCGGCCAGATGCTCATTGAAAGCCACGGAGCCTTCGATGGAGGCCAAGCCCACAATCACCACTTTCACGATGGAGGAGGTCTTGTCGTCCTTCACGCGCCGCATCATGTCCACGATGCGGGCCAGCGTGGCTTCGTTGTCTCGGAAGTCTTCGCGCAAGTCCCACTTACCCACGGGGAAGTGCACGTAAAGTGCGTCTTTCATCTTACGCAAAGGGATATCCCGCGTATAGGGCTTATATTCGCTGATGGGTTTCAGCACGGGTTCGCGTACGGCAATCTGCTCGGCTACGCTCAGCACGGGCATGACCGCCTTGGGTTTCGGCGTGAACCAACGCGTGGCGCCCAAATCGAGCGCAGCCAGCGGCCGCACATCGCAGCAGTTCTCAAACTCACAGTCCACTGTGAGCGAAAGAGCCGACGCACGCATCCACGGCTCCACCCCTACCACCTTATTATAATATAAGGTGTCGGCAGCAGCAGCCACAGCGACACGCTCTTCGCCACGCAAGGCCGCGCGACGGTCGAAATAACGGCGGTTGCGCTTGCCGGCCAGCTCCACAGGAGGCAGCGTCAGCGTATCGCCTGCCTTCGTAGTGAGACGCGGCGTAAGGATGAGACGGTCGTCCGACGTGATTTCCACATCGCCGGCAGCCACGGAAAAGGCCACTTTGAGCTGCGTGCTGTCCTGCCACGACAACACGGGTTCTCCCGTCGGCACCACCTGTTGGGCCGACAACGGACAGGAAGACAGGCACAAGGCCGCGGCCCCCATCCATGCTTGTATGTCATTGATTCTCTTCATCTTCTCTGTTGGCTTTACTTAAACACATAAATAAAAGACACGGACAACTTGGTGGGCACGAAACGGTGGGTGGTGCGCTCTTCCAACTTGTCGCCACACTTGCGGCACTCGTAGGCATCGAAGTCGGCGAAAGAATAACCCAACCCCAACTCGGCCTCCAGGCTCCAATGACGGCTCAGAATCCAATGGTAACCGTAGCCCAGCCCCACAGCCCATTCATTACCCTGCACGCGCTGGTCTTCCAACTTGGGCCACAGGCCGAAAGGCAGGTTCACCCCTCCGGCGTTAAACCGCGTGTAAGAAGCATGAAGCCCCAGGAAGTGTCCGCCGAACGGGCGGCAAATCCAGTAACGGTACTCCGGCTGCACCCGCAGGTGGCGCCACTTCTTGTTGTCGGAGAACGTCCAGGGATTCCACGAAAGCCCCAAGGCCATCGTAGACTTGCGCCCCACCTTTACCTCCGGCTCCAGATTCAACGAAGCGGTAGCCCAGTTCACCAAATCCGTCTTTAACGCTACGGTCTGTGCTTGAACGGCAACGAACCAACCGCACAGCCCCAGCAAACATAAGATAAGTCGTTTGCTCTTCATCATGGTTTTCAGTTTATAGAATATACGTAAAAGCCCGCTTCCGGAAGAAAGCGGACAATATGCCCTTCGCCCGGCATGCCGGAACGGCACGGGGCTTACCCACAAAAGACAATAAGATATTACATGTGTGTGTGTGTTACACAAATATTTGGAACAGCCAAATATAATTTGTTAAAAATACAATTAAAAACACATACCTTACCCCACAAAATATCCAAAAAACGATATTTTTCGTCCTTGCACACCGCTACCGACAACGGGCTCCACAGCGTGGTGCCTTTCCGGTTTCTATATGCAAGTTCGTTTTTCATCATCTCATTTGGATAATATTACAGGACAAATATAGAGGTTATAAACAAAACAAACAAATTTTCTCGATATTTTTTTTAAAAAACATTATAAACATCATATTATTCTTATTCTTCACACTCCCACACCAGAGTTTTTCAAAAAATATCCTTCATCTTTCAGGTTATATGATAAAACATTGTCATACAACATATTACGGGCTGAAGGATAAAAGGGTCATCTTTCAGCTTTCCTTCATGACTGAGAACGACAAAACGTTCTGCGCCAAACTTTTTATCGTTCTCAGCCAAACGTTTTATCATTCGGCTGAGAACGAATTGAAGCACGGCTGAAGGATACCTGAAACATCCTTCATCCCGTAACACAAACATTATGAGATTCTTACCATAGCACCTGAAAGATGAAGGATATTTTTTGAAAAACTCTGGTGTGGGATGGAAGGCCTGAAAGTACGTGAACAAAAACAAGAAAGACAAAAATACAAAAGAACATAAGGTTTAATTTTTCAAATTCCGTTTGCGGAAATCGATACCCTCCTTATGTTCTTTTGTACTTCTGTCTTTTATTATCCGGAGGAAAGCTTCCGCCCCTCCCCCGTCGTCAAACGACCGGCTTCCGCCTTATTGCGCGGGTGCCTGCTGTGCCGGAGCTTGTCCGGCCGGAGCAGCCTGTTGCTGCGGCTGGCTGGCACCGAATCCCGGCAAGTTGTTGGAATTTACGGCCTTTTGCTCGGTGGCCGCCTTCATCATGGCAGACTCTTCCGTAGCCACCTTGGGAATGAAGAATACCGAAACCACGCTCAATACGACCATGGCGGCAGCCAATCCCCAAGTCACTTTTTCAATCACATCCGTCGTCTTGCGCACGCCCATAATCTGATTGGAAGCGGAGAAGCTGGAAGCGAGACCTCCACCTTTGGACTCCTGAATGAGTACAACCAGACACATCAGAATGGCAAGAATGACGATGAGAACAACCAATACTGTGTACATGTTTACGATTTTTTATTTTTATTATTTATTATCAATTTCTCCAAGAAACGAATCTGGTCTGCAAAGTAACGGTTTTTTTTTGGATATTTCAAACTTAACCGCCTTATAATTTCCATCGCTTTGGTATATCGGCCTTGTTTTATATAAATTTTAGCCAATGTTTCGGTAAAATAGTCCTCGTCCTCCTCGTTTTCGCCCTCGGCGGGAAGAGCGGGAGTCTGCAACTCGCTGTCGGCATCCTGATTCAGTACGATGCGTTTATCCCCTTGCCCGATAAATTCGTCTATCAGTTCCTGATGCTGCATGCGGGGCACTGCCGTAATCGTATCGGGAGCGTCTTCGCTCTGCATCAGATATGCCATATAGTCTGTAGAGGCATCCACCGGTTTCGGACGGTGGGGCTTCTCCTCCGGCAAGTTGGCCAGAAAATTATCTATGAGCGAATAGGTGCGGTCCTCTTCCACCTCTCCCGCCTTCTCGGCTTTCGTCTGATACTTTTTGACGGGTTCGAACCGATAGTTTACGCCTTCTATCAAACGGAACAGGGCCTTACGGTCGGGCAGAAAAAAGGCGGCGCGACGAAGCTCCCGGTCGAAAGCCGCATCGTGCAAGAGGTACAGATTGCGCAAATAGAGCAGACGGGCCGGCTGAAAGTAAGGATAGTCGCCGACCAGCTTTTCCAGGCGGGGCAACGTTTCCTTATCCAGTTTCTCCGGATGCTTGATATAATCCGATAAGTTCAAATCCATATCCTTACCAATTCGCTACGGTTGCATTAAATATCTGGTCTACAATATCCTTCACCATCTGGGTCACCAGTTCTTCCTGTACGGCCGTCAGTTGCTGCGACGAATCATACTGGGACGTGGCGCTGAACTTCTGTTCGAAATCCTCGTTGTGGTTGGCATTATTCACAAAACGGACATTCACCGTCATCTTCAACTGCACCTGCGACGAAAATCCGTCGGCAGACACGGCCTTGTTGAACTGGCTGTATTCCACAATCTCGCCCGAAAGCTGCAAATCCCCGTTACGGTTCACCTGCCTCAACTTGGTCTGGCGGGCAAAGACATCGGTCAGTTGGTTGCTGAAAATAGACTGCATGGGCGCCCATACGTATGCAGAACGGATGGGGAAAGCCGAAATCTGTATCGTCTTGGTTTTCGTATAGTCGATGGATGCCCCGTTGAATTTATAGGAGATGGAACAGGCCACCAAAAAAAAGACACAAGACAGAAGCCCGACCGCTTTGCTTTTAAAGATCCTCTTTATCCAAACCATATTCCTTTATTTTACGATAAAGCGTCCGTTCGGAGATGTTCAGTTCCTGGGCGGCCTTGCGACGCTTGCCCCGATTCTTCTCCAAAGCCCTCACTATCATCTGGCGTTCCACGTCGTTCAACGACACGGCCTCTTCCACATACTCTTCCGGAGTCTGGAATTCATCCGCTCCTTTGGCTGCATGAGCCACAGGGTAAGCGACATCCGGCTGATAGTAGGTTATTGGCTGTTCGACAACCTGGGGGGCGGAAGACCGCTCACGCTCCACCCGCTGCCCGTGCACCAGCTTTTTCAGCTCCGTCACGTCGTTGCGCAAATCGAAAAGTATCTTGTACAGCAACTCGCGTTCGTTTTCAAAACTGTGGCCTTCGTTCCGTTTGTTCAACGGCACGATGTCGTGCGTCACCGGATCTTCGGGGATATAACCGGACAAGATTTCAGGAGTAATTATCCGCTCCGGGGAGAGGATGGAAATCTGTTCCGTCACGTTCTTCAGTTGGCGGACGTTTCCCGGCCACGAATATCTTTTCAGCCTTTCCTGGGCTGCTTCCGTCAGTTCCACCGGATCCGGCATATTATACTTTTCCGCCGTGTCCATCGCAAACTTCTTGAAGAGCAGCACCACGTCGTCTCCCCGTTCGCGAAGAGCCGGCATCTTGACGGGAATCGTGTTCAGGCGATAGAACAGGTCCTCACGGAAACGGCCGTCGCGGATGGCCTGCGCCATGTTGACATTGGTAGCCGCCACGATGCGCACGTCTGTCTTGCGCACGTCGCTCGAACCGACCCGGATGTATTCGCCCGTCTCCAGCACACGCAACAAGCGTGCCTGCGTGGCCAAGGGCAGCTCTCCCACCTCATCGAGAAACAGCGTACCTCCGTTGGCCGCCCCGAAATAGCCTTCGCGCTCTCCTATCGCCCCGGTAAAAGCTCCTTTCTCATGACCGAACAGTTCGGAATCTATCGTTCCCTCAGGAATGGAACCGCAATTCACGGCAAAGTATTTCTTCGTCTTTCTCAGGCTGTTGTCGTGGATAATACGGGGAATGATTTCCTTTCCCACACCGCTCTCTCCGGTGATCAATACGGATAAGTCCGTCTTGGCCACTTGCAAAGCAATGTCCACTGCATGGTTCAACCCTTCCGAATTGCCCACGATACCATATCTTCTTTTCTGTGCCTGAACGTCGGATGTATTCATATCTTCTACCCAAATGCGATTGTCGACAAAATTACATAAAAAATCCCGTGGGACACAACTTTAACCGTATTAATTTAAGAAAAACTAAGCAGACTTGTTGCCCAACTTGATCAACAGCAAACCGACGGCCGTCCACACCAGTTCCCGCAAGCGGATAATCAAACCGGTATAAACACCGTAGGCGCCGGCCAGGGAAAGTCCGCCCACAGCCAACGCGAAGCCGCCTTCACGCGCGCCCATCCCCATCGGAATAAAGAAAAACAAATTGGCAAAAAGCGACGTGAATGCCTGTATCAGCACGCAATCCCAAAAGGAAACATGGTCGGTCAGTATCAACAAGATGAACTGGATTTCAAGACAACCGGCCACCCGCACGGCGAACTCTATGAACAACGACAGATAGAACGTGGACTTGCGTTGTGCATGCAAGGCGGCTATCTGGCTGTCTACCTTCCGTATGGACTCTTCCCGCGTGTCGATGAACCGCCGCAGACGGGACTTCAATCCGGGTATGTGGGCCAACAGGCGCAAGGCTTTCATGGCCAGTCCGTTTTTATATCCTTTCTGGAAAAAGTAAATGCCCGTACCGCAGAAGGCGGAACAGACGACCATGAACACCGCCATTCCGGCCGACATTTCCCGGCCATAGAGCCACAAGTAAAGGAGGATGGAGAAAGTCCAGAAACAGAAATGGGAAAAGATGTGCATCATGGCATACAGAATCACGCTGGATGTCGCCTTGGCCGCCCCTACGTACGGTGTCAGTTCCATAATACGGTAAGGCTCGCCGCCGAGAAGTCCCACCGGAGTGACGTAGTTCAGCGCATAACCGCTGATCGTGTACTTATAAATCTTCAGAAAAGGCACTTTCGGTGCCGCCCCGTCGTGGATGATGACCGACCACGACCAGGCGTTGGCCAGATAGAGAAAGACCCACAAGAGGATGACGGCAGGAAACCAATATCCCGCCCGACGGACGTTGTCCCATAATTCCGAATAGGACAGGTCCGAAGTGCAGAGCATAATGATAATGGCCACCACGCCGATGGCCAGAAACACGTTACGGTAGAGAGGCTTCATGTTATTCTTCCGGAGCGTTCAGTTTGAGTTTGTCGCTGTCGTCACGACGCTCGTGATACTGCTTGCGCAAAGGATGGGCATACGCCTCTTCGTAACGGACACGGTTGCGGTACACATCCAATGCCGCATAGACCGCCTGGCGGAAAGATGCCTCGTCGGCCTTTCCCTGTCCGGCGATATCGTAAGCCGTACCGTGGTCGGGAGAGGTACGGACAATGGGCAGCCCGGCCGTATAATTCACCCCGTCCGTCATAGACAGCGCCTTGAACGGCGCTAATCCCTGGTCGTGGTACATGGCCAGCACACCGTCGAAATGCTCGTACGTACGGTTTCCGAAAAAACCGTCGGCCGCATAAGGGCCGAAACAGAAGACGCCTTCTTTCTCCATATCCTGGAGAGCCGGCCGGATAATATCCCTTTCCTCCGTACCCAACAGACCGTCGTCACCGGCATGGGGGTTCAACGCCAATACGGCAATACGCGGATTCGACACATTGAAATCCTTGCGCAGCGCCTCATGGAAGATACGGATTTTTTGCATTACGGCTTCCTTGGTTATCGCCTGCGCCACGTCGCGGATCGGCAAATGTGTGGTCACCAAAGCCACGCGAAGCACATCATTCATCAAAATCATCAGTGCCTCCCGGCCTTCCCCGGCGCGCTCCTGTATATATTCCGTATGTCCGGGGAAATGGAAACCGTCGCCCTGAATCGTCGCCTTGTTGATAGGCGCCGTCACCAATACGTCGAACAGCCCCTCGCGATAATCCGCCATAGCCCTTTCCAAAGCAGCCAAAGCCGCCTTGCCGCTCTCGGCCGAAGGCTGTCCGAAATCGATCTTCACCTCGTCCGTCAAACAGTCCACCAGATTCAAGCGCCCCTCCACGGCCTCATCCGCTTTCTGTATCGTGACGAAATTTGTCGTCAGTTCCATCGCCTTACGGTGGTAAGTGGCCACTTTAGGCGAACCATATATAATAGGTGTACACAACTCCAACATCATCGGTTCGCTGAAAAGCTTCAGGATAATCTCGTATCCCACACCGTTTATGTCACCGTGGGTTATCCCCACCAAGATCTTACCATTCTTCATATCTTTCGTTTCTGATTTTATTCTTGTTCTTTTCCTGCCACCACGCTGACTTCGGGTATGCTGGCTTTCAATTCACGGGCTTGCTCACCCGGCAAGCAAAGGGTGTACAACGCAGCCTCCAACCGACGGATCAATCCCCGCTTCATTTTCTCCGGTGCATAGACAAAGCCTTCCGCCACCACCACACGGTTGTTCAACGTGTCCACCCGGGAATGACTGACGAACGGACCGCCCATGGCATCGTGCTCCATCTTCCACAGTCCGCGGGTCTCCATGGCATACTCCCCTTTCACCGCAATGGGTTTCACCGACGTGCAGAGGGTATCGGTGGCCATATACATGCGTGGTTCCGTACCGGGAATGTTCGCTTTCATCACCGAATCGCGCTTGGCCAGCACATATTGTTTATTAAACGTCCGGGGACCTTCGTAGGGATAGGAATACATGCAGATGTTCACCAACCCCGAGGCCGTGTTGGAAGATGCCCAGAAGAAATCCTTCCCTTTCTTGTAACTTTTGATTTCCACCGGTGCCCAAAATTGGCAACTGAAGATGGAATCGGCCAAGTATAACACGACCTCCGAATGTTTTTTCTCCAATTCATTGATTTGCCTATTCATTTCCATTTTCACCAAAAAGTCGATGATGGATTGGGCATTCTTTTGCACAAAAGCGGCAAAGTCCTTTTCATTCGGACTTTGAATAGTCAACACGACTTGCGGTTGGGCATACACGTCGCGTGTGAATTTCATTTTGGTCTGTGTATATTGGTTGGGAGCTATATCCACCTTTATAATGTTCCGAAAAATGTTCAACACCTGATTGAAACGTTGCGGGTCGGTTTGCGAAATCCGGAACGAACGCTCGGGCTGCGGAAGGCCGGGAATATCCGTATCCAATACATCAAACAGCGCACGTCCCGCAGGACGCTGCCACAGAGAATCGCCCACAACGACCAACACCTCATACGGGCGTCCGCTTGAGGAGGGCTTAGCCAAATGGTCACAGGCCGCCAAAAGTGTTACAACAGCCCATATTCCACACCATAACATCCACCTGTATTCCAATTTCCTTTTCATAGTCCTATTCTGTTTATTAAAGTTCCACACCTTGTTGCTTCGCCGTGCTCAACAACCCGCAAGCGGCAAAAATATCCTGTCCGCGCGATGCCCGGATGGTAGAAAAAAGTCCGTGTCCGGTCAGATAATCCCGAAAGCGCAACATGCCTTCCTCCGACGTCCCCTTCAAGTCCACACCGGGAACAGGATGGAAACGAATCAGATTCATCCGGCACTCCAATCCGTCGAGCAAGCGTAAGAGTTCCTTGGCATGCGCCGGGGTATCGTTCACCCCTTCGAACATCGTATATTCGAAAGAAAGACGACGCTGATGCGTAAAGTCGTACTCCCGGAGCAACGTCACGATTTCCCGCAGGGCGTAACTGTTCTCGGCCGGCATCAACCGGGCACGCTGGTCGGCAAAAGGATTATGCAGACTGACAGCCAGATGACATTCACTCTCGTCCAAGAAACGTTTCAGCCCCTTGCGCAGTCCGACGGTAGACACCGTGATGCGTTTAGGGCTCCAGGCATAGCCATAATCAGCCGTCAGAATCTCCGTGGCGCGCAACACGTTATCCAAATTGTCCAACGGTTCTCCCTGTCCCATAAATACCACATTGGTCAGGGTTTCGCGTTCCGGCAACGAATACAGTTGGTTCAGGATATCGGCTGCCGTCAATTGTCCGGAAAAGCCCTGTTTTCCGGTCATGCAAAAACGGCAGTTCATCCTGCACCCCACCTGAGAAGACACGCAAAGCGTAGCCCGGTCGCCATCGGGGATATACACCGTCTCCACATATCCGCCCGCCGCCGTACGGTACAGATACTTCACAGTCCCGTCTGCCGAGCGTTGACCGTCCACCGGTGCCGCACAGCCCACGGTATAACGTTCGTTCAACAAACGACGGTTCTTCGCCGAAATATTGGTCATTTCGTCAATGGAAGCCACCTTCTTCCCATACAGCCATTCCGCCATCTGACGGGCGGCAAATGACGGCATACCGATTTCTCCCGCCACGGCCTTCAACTCCGCCAGCGTCATGCCCAATAATGCTATCTTATCCTCCACGGTTATCTCTTCTCCTTTATTTTACAGGCAAAGTTACGGAAAAAAGAGAAAACTTTCCACTATATTGGACTTCTATTAGTATATTTGCACGCTATAATACATAAATTACCACATGAAATCGTCATCACATTCTCCACGAATAGACTGTTTCCTCCCTTGCGGAACGGAAAATCAAACCGCCGGACTGGTACAGGAACTCCGCGACAGCGGATGGACAGGCCGTATCTACGGGCTATGCCCCGCAGGCGTCGGGGCCATCCTGCCGGAGACCTGCCTGCCGTTACCTACCGACGGGATTTTCAGCACACAGACTATCCTGGACATGGCTCGCCTCTGCGAGGCCGAATACTGCTTGTTCTACCACAAAGCCTTGCCGCTGGAACTGGGATTCCATGCCCTCGACCGACTGTTGCGTGTGGCCGACGACACCCGTGCCGACTTGCTTTATGCCGACCACTACGCCATACAGGACGGGACACGGCAACCCCATCCGCTCATAGACTACCAAAAGGGCAGCCTGCGCGACGATTTCGACTTCGGCCCGTTGGTCCTGATACGTACCGAAGCCCTGAAAGCATACGCCGGACAAGAGAATTTGCCCGACTATCATTTTGCAGGATGGTATGACTTACGTCTGTATCTGAGCCGTCACGGCGAGTTGTTCCATTTAAACGAACTCCTTTATACGAAAACGGAAACCGACGCCCGGAAAAGCGGAGAGAAAAACTTCGACTACGTAGACCCGAAAAACCGCACCGTGCAAATCGAAATGGAAAAAGCCTGCACGGAGCACCTGAAGCAAATCGGGGCTTATCTGGCTCCCGATGAATTCGACGAGGTAGACTTCCGTACCGAAGATTTTCCCTGTGAGGCCACCGTCGTCATTCCGGTACGCAACCGGGTCCGTACTATCGAAGATGCCATCCGCAGCGTGCTGTCCCAAGAAACAGATTTCGATTTCAACCTTATCGTGGCAGACAATCATTCCACAGACGGAACGACGGAAGCCATCGCGCGTTATGCCGCCCGTGACCCTCGCGTCGTCCACCTTATCCCCGAACGCAGCGACTTAGGTATCGGAGGCTGTTGGAACTTGGCCGTACATCACCCGCGCTGCGGGCGCTTCGTCGTCCAGTTGGATTCGGACGACCTGTACAGCTCTCCACAGACTTTGCAACGCATCATACAAACTTTTTATCATGAAAAGGCGGCCATGGTCATCGGAGCCTACCGCATGACGGACTTCTCCCTGCAAACTCTGCCGCCGGGCCTGATAGACCACAAGGAATGGACACCCGAAAACGGACGCAACAATGCCTTGCGCATCAACGGACTGGGTGCCCCGCGCGCTTTCTTCACTCCGATTCTGAGGAAGCTGCAAATCCCGAACACCAGTTACGGGGAAGATTATGCGCTCGGCTTATGCTTTTCACGCTACTATCGCATCGGGCGCATTTATGAAGAACTTTACTTGTGCCGGCGTTGGGAAGGCAATTCCGACGCGGCACTGAGCATAGAAAAAGTCAATGCCCACAATCTTTATAAGGACCGGCTACGTACTATCGAGATAGAAGCCCGCCGCCGGTTGAACCGACTGTGGGCACACCCGCTGACCCCCGAAGACATGCAGGCTTTCTTCCGCAAGCAATTAGAGGACTGGGACGAAGCCCGACAACGTTACGAAGACCTTCAAAAAGCGGAAACCAAGGAACTGGTCATCGGCGACCATACGCTGACCGCCCAGTTCAATCCGGCACGCATGACCTCGACCGGAGCCAGCATCTCCGCCGAAGCCTTGGCCGCACGCCCGTGCTTCCTTTGCGACCTGAACCGGCCGGAGGCACAACATGCCCTACCCATAGAAGGACATTATCAACTGTTGGTGAACCCTTATCCCATCTTACCGGAACACTTTACCATTCCGGCACGGAGACATACTCCGCAAAGCATCCTGCCTCACTTCAAGACCTTGCGCAACATGGCCTGGAACATACCGGAAGCCGTCTTTTTCTACAACGGCCCCGTATGCGGCGCTTCAGCCCCCGACCACATGCACTTCCAGGCCGGGAAACGGGGTGTGCTGCCCATCGAACGGGACTGGAAAAGTTACGAAATGGGGATGGAAAAACTCTATCCTCTGCAACCGGCCGAAGAAGAAAGCATCGAGGAAATCATGATGCAGAACGCCAACTGCGGACTTTACATCCTCAAAAGTTATATCTGTCCGGTATTTGTCATCCGCACCCGTCCGTCGGAACATCCCTGCCTGCTTTTTGAAAAACTCTACTATGCCCTTCCGCTCTGCGACGGGGAAAGCGAACCGCGTATGAATATCCTTTGCTGGCGGCAATCCTGGAACGCCGGACGCGAAGACGAAATCGTCATCTTGATTTTCCCACGCAAGAAACACAGACCGGCTTGCTACGGACAGACCGGCGAGCATCAACTGCTCGTCAGCCCCGGAGCCTTGGATATGGGCGGGCTGCTCATCACACCGCGAGAAAAAGATTTCCGAACCCTCACGGCCGGACTGGCTACGGACATTCTGCGTGAAGTGACGCTGAGCGAGGAAGAGCTGCAGCCGGTCATCGGGCAGTTCACCCGTCATCTGAAGAAAGACGGCACGGAAAACACGGAGCCACGCACGGCTCCTGAACGGCTTCATGAAGGCACGGAACCCGAGGTCAGCGTAGGCATCATGAGCCGGCAACGCATTCGTTTCTCTCTCAACGCCACCTACTCGGCCAAAGGCAGCCTCGTAAGGGGCGAGCAAACGGTGGAATGCAGCGAAGGAGGCATCCTGTGGAATGGAAACCTATACCGGGAACTGACTTTTACCCCACAGGAAAACAAAGCTTCTTTCTCGCTTTACGACGTGACGATCGGCATTAAATTCCATTGGGAACGGCAAGAGACGCAAATCTTCAGCGGCACATTGAAATTAGTGGTGGAAGAAGAAAAAATCACGGCCATCAACGTGTTGCCGGTAGAAGATTACCTCATCAGTGTCATTTCCAGCGAAATGAATGCCTCCGCCTCTCCCGAGTTCCTGAAAGCATCGGCCGTCATCAGCCGGAGCTGGCTCTATGCCCAGATAGAAAAACGCAAACAACTGAGTAACCACGACCGTGGATTCTTCTCGTTCAGCAAAAGCGACGGGGAACTGATCCGCTGGTACGACCGCGAAGACCATACGATATTCGACGTATGCGCCGACGACCATTGTCAGCGCTATCAGGGCATCACGCGAGCCAGCAACGAGGCCGTGGTGGAAGCCGTCAAAGCCACACGCGGACAAATCCTCACGTCGGGGGATGACATCTGCGACGCACGTTTCTCGAAATGCTGCGGCGGAGCGACCGAAGAGTTCGAATACTGTTGGGAAGACAAGCATCTATCTTACCTGACCAGCATCAGAGATATTGCGCCTGAGAACCTGTCGGGCATCCGTCCGGCACTTCCGGACCTCACCCGGGAAGAAGAGGCGGAAAAGTGGATACGAAGCAACCCGCCTTCGTTCTGCCACACGGAAGACGAAGAAATACTCCGCCAAGTGCTGAACGACTACGACCGGGAAACCACGGACTTCTACCGTTGGCGCGTGGAATACACGCAAGACGAATTGTCCGGGCTCATCGAGGAGAACCTGAAAACGGATTTTGGCAGCATCCTCGACCTCATCCCCGTGGAACGCGGACGAGGCGGACATATCAGCCGGTTGAGAATCGTCGGTACACAGGAGACACTCGTCATCGGAAAAGAGTTGGAAATACGCCGTGTATTAAGCCACACCCATTTGTTCAGTTCGGCATTCGTGGTCGACAAGGAGGATTTGCACGACGGCATACCCGGCCGGTTCGTCCTCCACGGTGCCGGATGGGGGCACGGCGTGGGCTTATGCCAGATCGGGGCGGCGGTCATGGGAGCCAAAGGTTACCGTTACGACGAAATCCTGAAACATTATTATGACGGAATCACCATCCGGAAAGCCTACTCCTGACAGCCTTATGAAAAGAAAACCTTACGCCATAGACGACCGGCAAACACCGGAAACCCCAAGCCGGAACCCATGGAAATGGATTCCGACCCTGTACTTTGCCGAGGCACTGCCTTACGTGACGGTCATGAGCATCTCTACCGTCATGTACGAACGCATGGGACTTTCCAACGCCGAAATCGCTTTCTACACTAGCGCACTCTACCTCCCGTGGGTCGTCAAACCCCTATGGAGCCCGTTCATCGACCTTGCCAAAAGCAAAAGATGGTGGATATTGGCCATGGAGTTCCTCATCGCCGCCGCCATAGCCGGAGTGGCCTTCACGCTTCCCTCCGCCCATTTCCTCGTCTTTACCCTGATGTTCCTGTGGATGATGGCTTTCAGCAGTGCCACCCACGACATCGCAGCCGACGGTTTTTACATGTTGGCGCTCGACCCGCACGAGCAAAGCCTGTATGTGGGCATCAGGAGCACGTTCTACCGCATCGCCACCATAGCGGGCAGCGGACTGCTCATCATGTTGGCGGGCACGTTGGAAACTTTCACCCGCCGCATCGCCTATTCGTGGAGCATCGCTTTCTACGTGCTGGCGGCATTCTTCATTGCCGTGACTGCCTACCACTTTTTCCACTTGCCGCGCCCCGACTGCGACCGGACACGAAAAGCCGTGTCGGCCCGCAGCCTGTGGAAAGACATTTGGCTCACCGTCACATCGTTTTTCCGGAAACCGCAGCCTGTGGCCGCCGTCCTTTTCATGCTTTTCTACCGCCTGCCGGAAGCGTTGCTCATCCGGATTTCCAACCTGTTCCTGATTAAACCCGTCAGCGAAGGCGGACTGGGGCTTTCCACGCAGGAAGTAGGGTTCGTACAGGGAACGGTAGGCGTACTCGGCCTGACCCTCGGCGGCATCATAGGCGGTATAGCCGCCTCGCGCAACGGGCTGAAAAAGTGGCTGTGGCCGATGGTATGGAGCATCACGCTACCAGACCTTGTATATGTCTATCTGAGTTACTTCCAGTCTACGAATTTCTTGCTTATCAACGCCATGGTATTCATTGAGCAATTCGGTTACGGCTTTGGCTTCACTGCCTACATGCTGTTCCTCCTATATTATTCGCAAGGGGAACAACAGACTTCGCATTATGCCTTCTGCACGGCTTTCATGGCCCTGTCCATGATGCTGCCGGGCGCCGTGGCCGGAGAATTGCAGGAAGCCGTGGGATACTTCCACTTCTTCCTTATCGTAATGGCCTGCTGCTTGGTGACGGTCGGCGTCACAGCACTGCTGAAAATAGACCCGGAATTCGGGAAAAAAGAACATCATGGAAACCAAGCATAACCTACGGAAAGCCTTGTTGGTGGCCGACGGAGGCTCCACAAAAACCGACTGGTGCCTGGCAGTTCCCCATCGGGAGCCTCAGCTTTTCCGTACGCGTGGACTCAACCCTGCCCTGTTGGAACCTCCCGCCATCCGGGAAATCCTGCAAACGGAACTGCTTCCCCGGTTGGCCCCCCATCTCCAAGGACCGGAAACGGAAACCCATATCTATTATTACGGTGCGGGATGCCTGCCTTCCGTCTGCGACAAGATGGGACAGGCCCTTACCGGACTCTTCCCCCGCTCCACAGCCGAAGTCCATTCCGACCTGTTGGGGGCTGCACGGGCCTTATGCGGACACGAAGCCGGCATTGCCTGCATTTTGGGCACCGGTTCCAATTCCTGCCGTTACGACGGACAGGACATTGTGCAACATGTGTCTCCGTTGGGATACATCTTAGGGGACGAAGGCAGCGGCACAGCTTTAGGCAAACGCCTGATAGGCGACTGGCTCAAAGGACTTTTAGACGAAGAACTAAGCCGTAAGCTGGCGGAAAGCTACGGATGGGACGAAGCTGACATCATCCGGAAAGTGTACCGAGAACCGGAAGCCAACCGTTTCTTAGCTTCTTTCACACCTTTCCTGAAAACCCACCGTACCCACCCTGACGCCCACCGTATACTCACAGACTGCTTCAAAGCCTTCTTTGAACGGAACATCATGGCTTACCACCCCGGATCGCTTGCCGTACACTTCGTGGGCAGCATAGCCGCCATTTTCCACCAAGAACTGGAGGAGGCTGCCGGAATATACGACATACGGATAGGAAACATCCTCAAAGAACCGATAGACCGGATGGTAAATTACCATCGGCAAAAACTGAAAGACAAAGCAGATTAAAAGATTTTTAAGGAAAATGCAGTGTTTTTCGCAAAATATGTTTTATAGCATGTTTTTTTACTTGCACGCACCTAAAAATGCGCTTACCTTTGCAGCGTTATCCTGAAAACAATCTTTTTACCTTAAACAAAACTAATACCTAAAAAACTAAAGAAATACGGGTCGCTGTGAAGCGACCCGTATTTCTTTTATCCCTTTAAAAAGGTCCCGTCACCAACCGAGGCCGACAACGGGACCACCGCTCAGGGGCAACTGACGGGAAAGTAATCGAATGAAAAGCGCGGAACTCCACCGTAAGACAATATCGCAGCATTCTTTTCCGGCCTGAGGATAAAAGTGATAGATTGCGTTTCGCTGCGATTTTCTCCGTCTCCCACCTTTTCGTATGTGACCGTCTGCGGAATGCGACAGGTGGTTTTCCCCCACAGTCCGGCATACCAAATAAAATCATAAAGCCCCGGAAAACAATTCATCTCTTGGAGGTAGATACCGGGATTTAACTTCAGGGAATCCTGCATGTCATAGCCAAAAGTATAAATCTCATGCCTCTCGTATAGATTGTTCGTATGGGAAACATCGGAAACCACCGTCTCCAGATTCCCGTCCTTCCAAGTGTACCGCGCCACGCCGGTTTCCCTGTAGCCCGAACTGTTCTCACGATGGTAGTTCATCTCGGTTATATGTCCCTCGGAGTCGTAAGAAGCCGATACCTCTCCCCTAAAAGGACGGGCTTTTCCACCGTTTGCCGTCTCTTGCTCCATGCCGTTGAATTCCATATAAACCACATGGCCTTCCGGAGCGACACGAACGGGCTTGAAACAAACCTCGCGGACACGACCGGTGGCTACGGACTTCTTTTTCGTGAAAACCCGAAACGCCAATGGATGCGTCTCCACTATAAAAGTACCATATTCCGTACTGTAGCCTCCGACTATCCGTCCGTCACGATATTTAAACCGGGTCATATTACTATCCCCCCGACTCCATCCGGCAATCGGACGTACGATACCCATATCTCGCAAACAGGGAACCGACACAGCGACTTCCCCTTCTAAGGGATGCGATTTTTTATTACTCCGACAGGCCACACAGCCACAGGCCATATACGTAACGAGCCATATTTTCATCAAACTACGGACCATTCTTATCATATTCCTGCGTTACTATTATTTTATATTACCAATAGCGGTCCATCTCTTGGTAAGAGATAGACCGACATTTAAAATATACTATTTTACAGCCATTTAAAAAATACAAAGTTTAGAAAAACATCGCATTTCTTAGATTTTTTCATACAGTTACTTGGCGTTATCTGGCTTTTTACCTACATTTGCAAACGGTAGTCTATCTCTTACCAAGAGATGGACTTTTTTTCATCCCCCAATAGACCTCGGAAAAACGGCTAAGAAACAGCAAACAAGATGCCCTGTTTATAAAAAACGTTAAATACAACCATTTTCATTTCCCACCTATTGTTTATTTCAAAAAAGTCCGTAACTTTGCATCGTGTTTTTCATAGTATTAGATTTAAGGTTAACAAAGGTTGGGTCAGAGCGCTGACCCTTTTTTTATATCCTTACTGTGAAGTAGGGATATTTTTTTGTAGTCGGAAAAAGAAAGATTACGGGGAGTTCCACAGTATCCCTCAGCCACTTACAGAAGCATCGTTTATCAACATTTTTCCGCTCAAAAGCACCACTGAAAATCAATCGTTTACATTCTTAAAATTGTTCTGCGCCAAATGAAAAATCGTTTGGCTGAAATTGATTTTTCAATCTGCTGCAAACGATTTTTCAATCTCCGCAAGATTATTTTTGTTGGTATAGATGAAAAAAATCCCTATTTTTGCAAAACATACAAAGCAAAAAGGAAAAAACATGCAAAACACCATGAAAAGACATCCACGCGTGGACGTGGCTGACGTATTACGCGGAATAGCCGTAATGGGCATCATCCTGCTACATTCCATCGAACATTTCAATTTCTACTCCTTCCCCGACACGGCAGGACAAAGCGAATGGCTGAACTTCAGCGACAAAGCCATCTGGGACGGCATGTTCTTCCTCTTTGGCGGGAAAGCCTATGCCGTTTTCGCATTGCTCTTCGGTTTCAGTTTCTTCATCCAATACGACAACCAGCGGCTGCGCGGAAAAGATTTCAGGGGACGGTTTTGCTGGCGGCTCGCCCTGCTGTTCCTCTTCGGCAACCTGAACGCCTCGTTCTTTACGGCGGAGGTGTTGGTGCTCTACTCTTTAGTGGGCTTCATCCTTCCGCTCACCTGCCGTCTGAAAGACAAGTGGCTGCTGATATTGGCCTGCGTCCTGCTCATCCAGCCCCTGCCCTTATACTACGCCATCCGGGCGGCCTGCGACCCGGCATTCGTCACTCCGGCCGTACCCACCGGACATTTATGGGCACAAACTTTCGCCGTACAACAAGGCGGCACGTTCTGGGAAACCGTACGCGTGAACCTTTGGGAGGGACAACTGGCCAGTCTGGCTTGGGCCTGGGACAACGGACGCGTGTTCCAGACGGCGGCCCTATTCCTCTTCGGACTGCTCATCGGCCGACGGGGCTTGTTCCTGAAAGAAAACCTGAAAGTGTGGAACAAGATACTTTGCGGAGCCTTAGTTGCATTTTTCCCGCTGTACGGGCTTGGCAACATGCTGCCCGACTTCATCAGCAATCCGTCCGTATTGACCCCGCTGAACCTTGTGGTAAGCTCTTTGTATAAATTCGCTTTCATGTTGGTACTGGTTTCGGGCGGGCTCATGGCCTTTTACCGCACCCGGATGCAAGCGTTCATGAGCAAAATCATCCCATACGGCAAGATGAGCCTGACGAACTACATCACCCAAAGCATTGCCGGAGCCATGCTTTATTACAACTGGGGCTTTTCCTTGCACGACGATTTGGGCATTACGGCCAGCCTGTTGGCCGGAATGGCGTTCTTCGTCCTGCAATTTTCTTTCTGCAAATGGTGGATGAAACACCACGACCACGGCCCGTTGGAATATGTGTGGAAACGGGCCACATGGCTGAAATGACCCGTATGGTTACGAATGTTCCTTAACCTTATCATATAATGAGAACTTTATTCCTTCTTATCTTCTTGGGAGTGGCCGGAAACATTTCCGTCCCCTCCCATGCCAAGTCCAAACCACGTGGGGGACAAAACTATTACGTAGACGCGCAAAACGGTGATGACCGCGCCGACGGAAAGAGCGAAAAGACGGCTTGGAAAAGCCTGTCGCGGACGAAAGAAATACAACTGAATGCCGGCGATTCCTTATTATTGCGCAGGAACTCATCATTCAACGGGCTGTTGGAAGTGTCGGCCGAGGGGATGGCAGGACGTCCGGTCGTAATCGGTGCTTACGGCACAGGCAGGAAACCTTGCATCCAAGCCCCGGACTCGTCGCTGTACACGGTCTTGGTGCGCAATTCAGACTATCTCACTTTAGAGAATCTGGAGGTCGTGAACACCGGAAAGCAAAGGATGGCGAACCGCACGGGCGTGAAAGTGCTCTGCGAAGATTATGGCGTGTCGCACGACATCGTGCTCCGGGCACTCCATATCCACGACGTGAACGGCAGCCTGATCAAACAGAAAGGGGGAGGTTCGGGCATACTCATCGTCAACCGGGGTAAAGACACGCCCTCGACGTTCGACGGATTACGGGTGGAAGACTGCGTCATCCGGAGGTGTGAACGAAACGGCATCATCTGGTCCGGTTACAGCAACCGCGAACATTGGCATCCCAATACCCGTACCGTCATACGCAAAAACCTGATAGAGGAAGTCCCGGGCGACGGTATTGTCCCCATCGGATGCGACGGTGCCCTGATAGAATACAACCTGATGCGCAACTGCCCGGGCACGTTGCCCCACAGCGAGGCGGCAGCCGGCCTGTGGCCTTGGAGTTGCGACAACACCGTGATACAGTTCAACGAAGTGAGCGACCATAAAGCTCCGTGGGACGCACAAGGATTCGACTCGGATTACAACTGCCGCAACACGACCATACAATATAACTACAGCCACGACAACGACGGCGGACTGGTTCTGATTTGCAACTCAGGTACGGACCCCGGTGCAGGCAACCAAGGCAGCGTGGTACAATACAATGTAAGCATCAATGATGCCATCCGTCCGCGTGCGACCCGCAGCGGCATTTTTTCCGCCAATATCCACATAGCCGGTCCTTGCAAGAACACGTTGGTCAAACGAAACCTCTTGCATGTCAATCCCAAGACGGAGACATTCATAGACCGCAGTATCATCACGTCCGATGCGTGGGACGGCTATGCGGACTCTACCGTATTCCGGGAAAATGTATTCTTCGTCCCGCAGGAATCGGAGATTCGCCTGAACCGCTCCACCCGTAACACGTTCGACGGGAACTATTATCTGGGAAACATAAAAAGACGGCCCGAAGACCCGAACGGCAGAAACGTATCGGACTATTACAACCGGTGCATCAGCAAAGACCCGTCCGGCTTCAACAGTTTGTCTTTCCTCTTCGACACGGTGGTTATCGGCGACGGCTCAGCCATACTGAAAGCAGTGGACCGGAACACCATCCACCGCTTTTTTGAAACGATGAAAGAAGAATGAGCCTTTCAAAAGAACAACGGGAGCCGGTCTTGCCGACCTTGCTCCCGTTACACCTTATTATAATAGGGCTTTGCCCCTTCCTTAAATGGACAAGATGCCCAATACATTTATCAACTCTTTCTTCACCGGCTTGTCGCTCTTGATGGCATTGCAGAACGGCACGTACACCACTTCATCATTCTTGATGCCGATCATCACGTTACGCTGCCCTTCGCGCAAAGCCGTTATGGCGCCTACCCCCAGACGGGAAGCCAAAATACGGTCGTAAGCACTCGGAGAACCGCCACGCTGCAAATGCCCGAGAATAGACACGCGCACGTCGAACTCGGGATATTCTTTCTTCACCCGGTCGGCATAATACATGGCACCGCACTTGGGGCTTTCGGACACGATGACCATACTGGAACTCTTGCTCTTGCGGATACCCCGGCTGATGAACTGTTCCAACTGGTCGGCATTGGAAGAGTCTTCGGGAATGATGGCAGCTTCCGCCCCGCTGGCTATCGCACTGTTCTGCGCCAGGAAACCGGCGTCGCGCCCCATCACTTCGATGAAGAATATACGTTCGTGTGAAGTCGCGGTATCGCGAATCTTGTCTACACACTGCACAATGGTATTCAGCGTCGTGTCGTAACCGATTGTGGAATCCGTTCCGCTCAGGTCATTGTCGATGGTGCCGGGCAGACCGATGCAGGGCACATCGAATTCCTCTGCAAAAATGCGCGCGCCCTCAAGCGAACCGTTACCTCCTATGATAATCAAGGCGTCAATCCCCTGTTCCACCATATTATCATAGGCCTTTTTACGCCCCTCCGGCGTAAGAAATTCCTTGCTGCGAGCCGTCTTCAGAATCGTTCCTCCTCTTTGGATGATATTGCTCACATTCTCCGTCGTAAAATCCTGAATTTCGTTGTTAATCAAACCTTCATAACCACGATATATACCTTTTACCTTCAAACCGACTGCTATCCCGGCGCGCGTAACGGCACGAATAGCGGCATTCATTCCCGGAGCATCTCCTCCGGAAGTCAAAATACCTATACAATTAATCTTTCCCATGTTAGATGATTATAAATGACGCTGCAAAGATACAAACAAAAACAAGAAATACATTCATTTTCTTGCCTTTTTAATTGCATAATTATACCTTTTATCGTAACTTTGCGCCCGATTATAAACAACATAATGTCTAACATTATTAATTTTATTATTTTCAATTAATTAAATGGCAGAATTAAAGAACGTAGCACCGTTGGCAGACTTCGACTGGAATGCTTATGAAAGCGGTGACACTCAGGTGAACGAGAGCCGCGAAGCTCAGGAAAAGGCCTACGAAGGCTCTTTAAACAAAGTAAATGACCACGAAGTGGTTGACGGTACGGTTATCGCGATGAACAAGCGTGAAGTGGTGGTAAACATCGGCTTCAAGTCAGACGGTATCATCCCGATGAGCGAATTCCGCTACAATCCCGATTTGAAGGTCGGAGACAAAGTAGAAGTTTACATTGAAAACCAAGAGGACAAAAAAGGACAGCTCATCCTTTCTCACAAGAAGGCACGCGCTACCCGTTCTTGGGATCGTGTGAACGAGGCTCTCGAAAATGAAGAGATCATCAAGGGTTACATCAAATGCCGTACGAAAGGCGGTATGATTGTGGACGTATTCGGTATTGAAGCTTTCTTGCCGGGTTCACAAATCGACGTGAAACCTATCCGCGACTACGATGTATTCGTAGGAAAGACTATGGAATTCAAGGTCGTTAAAATCAACCAGGAATTCAAGAATGTCGTTGTTTCGCACAAGGCTCTTATCGAAGCCGAATTGGAACAACAGAAAAAAGAAATCATCAGCAAGCTTGAAAAAGGACAGGTACTCGAGGGTACCGTTAAGAATATCACCTCTTACGGCGTCTTCATCGACTTGGGCGGCGTAGACGGTTTGATTCACATCACCGACCTCTCTTGGGGACGTGTGAGCGACCCGAAAGAAGTGGTACAGCTTGACCAGAAGATCAATGTGGTTATCCTTGACTTCGACGACGAGAAGAAGCGTATCGCATTGGGTCTGAAACAACTGACTCCGCATCCTTGGGACGCTTTGGATCCGAACTTGAAAGTAGGTGACAAAGTAAAAGGCAAAGTTGTCGTGATGGCCGATTACGGTGCATTCATCGAAATCGCTCCGGGCGTAGAAGGCTTGATCCACGTATCGGAAATGTCTTGGAGCCAGCACTTGCGTTCCGCACAGGACTTCATGAAGGTAGGTGACGAAGTAGAAGCTGTCATTCTGACCTTGGATCGTGAAGAACGTAAAATGTCTTTGGGTATCAAGCAATTGAAAGCCGATCCTTGGGAAAACATCGAAGAGAAATACCCCGTGGGTTCCAAACATACGGCCAAAGTACGCAACTTTACAAACTTCGGCGTATTCGTTGAGATAGAAGAAGGCGTAGACGGCTTGATTCATATCTCCGACCTTTCTTGGACCAAGAAGATCAAACATCCGTCTGAATTCACGCAGATTGGCGCAGAAATCGAGGTTCAGGTATTGGAAATCGACAAAGAAAACCGTCGTTTGAGCTTGGGTCACAAGCAACTTGAAGAGAACCCTTGGGATGTGTTTGAAACCGTATTCACGGTGAACTCTATTCACGAAGGTACTATCGTCGAGATGTTGGACAAAGGTGCCGTAATCCAATTGGAATATGGTGTAGAAGGCTTTGCTACTCCGAAACATCTGGTAAAAGAAGACGGCAGCCAGGCTCAACTGAACGAAAAATTGCAGTTCAAGGTAATTGAATTTAACAAGGAAAGCAAACGTATCATCTTGTCTCACAGCCGTATCTACGAAGATGCACAGCGCGCTGAAGCTAAAGAAGCCAAGAAGAATACGAGCAACGCCAAGAAGGGCGTTAAGAAAGAAGAAGCTCCGATAATTCAAAACCAAGCTGCTGCTACCACTTTGGGTGACATCGATGCATTGGCTGCATTGAAAGCCCAAATGGAAAAAGGCGAATAAACCACATTCCTAAACAGGAAAAAATACGAAAGAAAGGGCGATGATTATTTCTCATCGCCCTTTTTTTATGTATTTTTGTACAATGTAACTCATATCCGAAAGGCATGGAAAAGTTTGAACTGACAATATTGGGATGCGGGTCTGCACTACCTACCACACGGCACTTCGCCACGTCACAGGTCATTAACATCCGCGAAAAGTTATATATGATTGATTGCGGCGAAGGTGCCCAACTCCAAATGAGGCGCTCACGGCTTAAATTCTCTCGACTGAACCATGTATTCATCTCCCACCTGCACGGTGACCACTGTTTCGGTTTAATAGGTCTCATCTCTACTTTTGGCTTATTAGGACGTACGGCTCCTCTATATGTACATGCCCCGGCGGCATTCGGTCCCATATTGCAAAGCCTGCTGGGCTTTTTTTGTAAGGGACTGGATTTCCGTGTTGAGTTTTACCCCGTAGATACCTCGCGCCATGCTTTGATTCACGAAGACCGCTCCGTTTCCATTTACTCCATTCCCCTGCGCCACCGTATCGAATGCTGCGGTTTTCTGTTTCAGGAGAAAGCTACCTTGCCACACATCCGACGCGACATGATCGATTTTTACCGTATCCCAATCTGTGAAATCAATAATATTAAAAACGGAATGGACTGGACTACGGAAGACGGTACACTCGTCCCGAACCACCGGCTTACCGAACCATCGGCCCCTCCACGTTCTTTTGCCTATTGCTCGGACACATGTTATCTGCCTGAACTTACCCAGTACATCCGGAAAGCAGATTTGTTATTTCATGAAGCCACATTCTTGCACGAAGACCTGGCACGAGCACAAGAAACATTCCATACCACAGCCCGGCAGGCAGCCACACTCGCACGGGACAGCCAAGTCAAAAAACTCTGTATCGGTCACTTTTCGGCACGGTATGAAGACGAAAGCCTGCTCCTGAAAGAAGCCCAAAGTATATTTGAACCTACAATCCTCGCAAAAGAGAATCTTCTCATAAAAATTTAATGAGGAAAAAAAGCGTTTTTTACACAATAAAATTTGTTTCTTTCGTTAGGAATACCTACATTTGTGCCATTAGAATAAATGAAGAATAAGACTATGATGAAAAAGACACTTCTTTTAATATTGACGACCTTCCTCCTGAATACCGCAGGAGTTTGTTGGGCGCAAGAAGAGAAGAACGAGCCGGAGACAGAACTTTCGGCCACATCCATAGTCGTAAAAGGTTCTACTTTATCGGTCTATAATGCCAACGGAAACATATTGGAGATTTTCTCCCTGACGGGCACTAAGGTGGCAACGATAAGAATCGACAGCAACGAAAAAACGGTAGACTTATCTCTGAAGAAAGGCTGTTATATATTAAAGGTAAATAAAGTAGTGCGCAAGATTTCCATCCACTAATTCATGTAATGGGATTTTCTCGTTTTTTTAGTCTCTTCCTCTTCTGTCTGATTATCGTTTCATGCCATGAAGAGAAAAAAAATGCAAACATCAACATCCAATTGGACGATCTTGCGGATTGGAATATACGGGAATATAGCCTGTCCAGTCGGAAAATACGACATGAAATCGACAGTTTACGGTTGCTTCCTCTCAGAATGTATGCCGATGAGTATACCCGTAAATACTACGCCTCCGGCGCTCCTTTCCTTTGGATTACCCGCTCGGGAACAGATGAAAAAGCAGATACTTTACTGGCTTATCTCCAAAAGGCTTCTTCGTCCGGTCTACGGGAAAGTAATTTTTATATATCCGAGCTTCAAACAAACCTGCGACGAATCCGTCAACTGGATTTCGACCCCGAAAACAACATCAACGCTGTTTTCGGACGCACTGAGTTTCTACTTACGAAAGCTTATCTCAGATACGTATGCGGACAACGCTTCGGATACGTCCAACCGAGCCAGATTTTCAATCGGTTAGAACAAACGGACACGACGCAAAAAGCTCCTTTCCGCCGATTGTATGACATTGAAACGGAAAGCGCGGATCAAGAATTTGTCCATAAAGCCCTCTCTTTGCTGAAAGACGGGAACTTTACCGATTTCTTCCGAGACATACAACCTGATAATCCATTATACCGTCAGTTGACAGACCATTACCTGCAAACACAAAATCCGGAAACGCGCCGCAAAACCATCGTCAATATCGAACGGAGCCGTTGGCGAACCCCTCTCGCCGCACACGACAAGTACGTCTGGGTCAATTTGGCTGCTGCAACGCTTTATGCCATAGACGAAAACAAGCCGGAATATCTGGACATGAAAATATGTATCGGTAGTCCAAAAAACAAAACTCCCATGTTGCAAAGCCGCATCGAACGAGTGGATATGAATCCATATTGGAACATCCCGTACAGCATTGTAAAAAAGGAGATAGCCCCGCGACATGCAGGAGATGAGGCTTATTTCTCACGCAACCGTTACCGCATCTTCAATAAGGAGACCGGGGAGGAACTACCACCTGCTGCGGTCACTTCCGACATGCTTACCAGTGGCCGTTACAGAGTTCGTCAGGACAATGGAGAAGGTAATTCGTTGGGAAGACTGATATTCAGGTTTCCCAACAATTTCTCCATCTACTTGCACGACACCAACAACAGACAGGCTTTCAAACGCACAAACAGAGCCATCAGCCACGGATGTATCCGAATAGAAAAACCACTCGAACTGGCCGTCTTTTTATTGGATTCACCCGAAGAAAAAACAGTAAACAAGCTCCGGGAAGCGATCGGACTACCTCCGTTGAATTCATCCGTCCCCATAGAAAAGAAAGAAGGCGAACAGTTGAAAGTAGGCATACAACGGTTCGCCCCTTCCATACCAGTCGTCATAGACTATTACACCCTCTATCCGAAGCCGGACGGCGGATGGGAAGAAAGTCCCGACCCCTACGGCTACGATGAAATTTTGCTCAAAAAACTGGAAGCGTTTTAAACTATCTTCCCTTCCGGGTGTCCTATCTAAACAACGACTTATACCAGTATGAATTCTACGGAGGAAACGTCACTCATCCACCGGTTGAACCAGCCGGAATATCAACGCCAAGCATTCGAACAATTGGTGAACCTTTACAGCCCGCAACTGTATCGGCAAATCCGCCGTATGGTATACAGTCACGACGACACCAATGACATCTTGCAAAATACGTTTATCAAAGCCTGGGTCAATTTAGACACCTTCCGAGGCGATGCCCGTCTGAGTACGTGGCTTTATCGTATTGCCACCAATGAAACCCTGAACTTCCTACAACGGAAAAAAGACATGACCGGACTGGACGATGCCCCGACGGCCATCGTCAACCAACTGACGGCCGATGAATATTTCGATGGAAATGAAACGGAGCTTCAGTTGCAAAAAGCCATCGCCAGTTTGCCGGACAAGCAACGCGCCGTATTCCATTTAAAGTATTATGAAGAAATGAAATACGAAGAAATGAGCAGCATATTAAACACCAGCGTAGGCGCCTTAAAAGCCTCCTACCATCATGCCGTGAAAAAAATATGCGATTTTTTTAAATCACAAGATTAAACCTTTTGAATCCGGAAATATCAAATATACAAAGAAAGGAATGCCAGTTATGAAAGAAGAAGATTTCATCCGAAAAAAATACGGTTCCGGCAACCCGTTCAAGGTTCCGGAGGGGTATTTCGAGCAGTTTACATCCGAGTTGATGAGTAAATTGCCGGAGAAGGAAATGAAGCCTGTTCTCTCTATGCCCTCCCGCCGACGAACACGCATGCGCACGGTATGGTATGCTGTGGCCGCCGCCCTGTGCGGTGCCATGTTTCTCGGAACATATTATCTCCAATCCGTAATTCACCCCCACGGTGAAAGCCCTGTGGCACAATATGGAGAGACCATAGAAACCGAAGACATTTATATGGATGACGTACTCGATTACGCCATGGTCAGCAACCACGAAATCGCCCTATACTTGACAGATGTGTATTAATTCATAGACATAAAACCAGATGAAAAGAAAAATACTGCCCCTGTTCGTCCTGTTTTGGGTACTCGGTCACATACAGTTCATGGCCCAACCGCCCAAAGGACAGTTCTCTCCTCAAGATTTTGTGAAGCATCTGGAGAGTTTCATCGTACGTGAAGCCTGCCTGACTCCGGCCGAAGCCACGGCCTTTTTCCCGATTTTCCATGAACTGCATGACAAACAACGAGGTATCAACTGGCAAATCAGGGAACTTAAAAAAAGAAGTCTGCCGGCCCACTCGACGGACAAAGATTATTATAATCTCATCAAAGAGATCAACAAATTAAAGATTGAGTCGGCCGAACTGGAAGATGTTTACTACAAAAAAATGTGCAAAGCGGTTCCCGCCCGGAAAGTGCATGAAGCCATGCAGGCCGAAGACCGCTTCCACCGTCGTATGCTACGCAAGTTCAGCAACCGGCCGGACAGGTCCAAGCAAAAGTAAGCACAGCTCGCCATGCTGTGCTTTTTTTGTTTCAAGTTCATTTCTAAAGAATACATAAAAAAGCCCCCTCCCTCTCCCAACAACAGATTAATCTTCGTAACTTTGAAGAAGATTATGATATAAACCCTAACATGTTTTCATCCATGCTGACCACCCTCTGCATCTTGATTCTTTCCGCCATATTTTTTGTCAGCGGAAAAATACGTTCCGATATCGTGGCATTGTGCGCCTTGGTAGCCCTGCTGATATTCCATATTCTCACTCCAGAAGAAGCCTTGTCGGGGTTCTCCAACTCCGTAGTCATTATGATGGTCGGCCTGTTTGTCGTTGGAGGGGCCATCTTCCAGACCGGACTGGCCAAAATGCTCAGTTCGCGCATTCTCAAACTGGCCGGAAACAGCGAACTACGCCTGTTTATCCTCATCATGGCCGTCACCTCGGCCATCGGCGCTTTCGTCAGCAACACCGGTACTGTGGCCCTGATGCTCCCGATCGTCGTCAGTTTGGCAGCATCCAATCCCCACATGAACGCCAGCCGGCTACTCATGCCGCTGGCCTTTGCCAGCAGTATGGGCGGCATGATGACCCTAATCGGTACGCCTCCCAACCTCGTCATACAAAACACGTTGACAGACGCCGGCTATCCCAGCCTCTCTTTCTTTTCATTTCTTCCCGTAGGACTTATCTGTGTAGTCGTAGGCACCATTGTCCTGCTGCCGCTCAGCAAAATGTTCTTATCCAAGCGAGGCGCAGAAAGCCGCACAGGCAAGCATTCCGGAAAGTCGCTCAAAGAGTTAGTGCATGAATACGGACTCTCCGACAATCTTTTCCGGTTGAGAATCCCTGCAAAGTCCGTGCTGAAAGGCAAAACCATCGTAGACTTGGACATACGCCGCAGGTACGGGCTGAACATTCTGGAAGTACGGAGAGGAGAGGCATCGCAACACCGTTTCCTGAAGACCATCACGCAAAAATTGGCTGAACCGAACACCATCCTGCAAGCAGAAGATATTCTATATGTCAAAGGAGATTTCGAACAAGTAAACGCTTGGGCCGCAGCACACCGACTGGAAATTCTCGACGGCCGGGCCTCGGAAGACATACGCAGAGACCGTTCGCTGGATTTCTATGACATAGGCATCGCTGAAATCGTCTTAATGCCGGCCTCAAGAATCGTCAACCACACGATTAAAGAAATAGGCTTCAGAGACAAATTCAATGTTAACGTATTGGGTATCCGCCGTAAGAAAGAATACCTGTTGCAGGATTTGGGGGACCTCCGCATCCACTCCGGAGACGTACTACTCATACAAGGAACGTGGAGCGACATCTCGCGGCTGAGCAAAGAAGATGAAGACTGGGTCGTATTGGGAGAGCCGCTCGACGAAGCGGCCAAGGTGACCCTGGACTACAAAGCCCCGTTGGCAGCGGCCATCATGATACTGATGGTCGCCATGATGGTATTCGACTTCATCCCCGTAGCCCCCGTCACGGCGGTCATGATAGCCGGCATACTGATGGTACTGACCGGATGTTTCCGCAATGTGGAAGCGGCCTATAAAACCATCAATTGGGAAAGCATCGTGCTGATTGCCGCCATGCTTCCCATGTCGTTAGCCCTGGAAAAAACGGGAGGAGCCGAGTTCATATCCAACAGCCTTGTCAACGGACTGGGCAGTTACGGCCCGTTGGCACTCATGGCCGGAATCTATTTCACGACCTCCCTGATGACCATGTTCATCAGCAATACGGCGACGGCCGTATTGCTGGCTCCCATAGCCTTGCAAAGTGCGCTACAGATTGGTGTAAGCCCAGTCCCCTTCCTGTTTGCCGTCACCCTCGGTGCCAGCATGTGTTTCGCGTCCCCGTTTTCTACGCCTCCCAACGCGTTGGTCATGCCGGCCGGCCAATACACTTTCATGGATTACGTCAAAGTCGGTTTGCCGTTGCAAATCATTATGGGTATCGTCATGATATTCGTACTGCCCTTGCTTTTCCCCTTCTGACTTCACCTTCGGAGTAGCAGATAATCTTAAGCTAAAGATAGGGTTCGGACACACTCCGAACCGTCTTCAGATATTGGATTTTCATTCTGCGCCAAACAATTTTTCAATCTCCTGCGATTGATTTTTTGTTTGGCGCAGAACGATTTCACGTTGTAAGGCAGATGATTTTTACCTCTCAATAAAGCACAAAAAGTTACCTTAAACAAAAAAACATGCAACACAGCCGAAAACAAGATAATCCCATACCGCTTACCTTTGCAACGTACCAAAAGGACAGGAAAAACAATATAAATAAAAAACACCATTTGAATGCCATGTATGTATCTACGTTAAAACTTCAACCCGGAATATGCCTGAAAACGCTGTTCGCATTACTATTGGCCGCCTCCGCCTCTGCATGCCATTGCCGTAACGCACGGACGCATCCGGACAAGCAAAGACTTATCGTCACCACGGACCTCGGAGGCACGGACCCGGACGATACCCAGTCGATGATTCATCTTTTGGTATGTTCCAATGCGATAGACATCGAAGGGTTGGTCAGCTCGCAGGTCTGGTCGGACATGCCGGACAAGGTGGACCGAATTCATGAAGTTGTCGGGCAATTTGAAAAAGTCCTGCCACGCTTGAAAAAACATGCGGAAGGCTATCCTGAACCGGGCTACCTCCGCTCCGTCATCCGGCAAGGCCAAAAGACATCCAATATGGCGGGCGTGGGAAACGGCAAAGCATCTCCCGGCTCCGAACTCATCATCGAAGCCGTGGACAAAAAGGACGACCCGCGACCGGTATGGATTGCCGCTTGGGGCGGCATGAACACTGTGGCTCAGGCACTTTGGACCGTGACGCACACGCGCTCCCCCAAAGACATCGAAAGGTTCGTACGTAAAATCCGCATCTATGACGTGTTGGGACAAGACGATGCCGGTGCTTGGATTGCCCAGAACTATCCCGGCATCTTATACCTCCGTAACAAAGCGGTTTACGGATGGGCACCTTCGGACGAATGGCTCAGGGACAACATACAAAGCCATAAACCTTTAGGCGACTATTATCCCGACAGGAAATGGGCCACAGAGGGCGACTCCCCGTCTTTCCTCTACGTATATGCCAACGGGCTGAACGTACCCGAAGAAATCACTTTCGGAGGATGGGGCGGCCGTTTCTCGGATACCCCCGCCGAGAACGTACGCGGCATAAAATTCATTGCCCAAAGCGGAAAGGACGAGAGCCGGTACGACCCATACCGCATGTACGCCTGTGCAGCCGAAGGCGGAAACTCGATAAAGAGATGGGAACGGGAGATATGGAACGATTTTGCGGCACGTATGGCCTGGACAGCCACAGACGAGTATTCCGCCGTCAACCACCATCCTGTAGCCATCGTAGATGGGCACGACGACATGAACTGCATATATAAAAAGGTGAAGGCAGGCCGCGATATGGAATTCGACGCTTCCGCATCTTACGACCCCGATGGGAATCCGCTGGATTTCCGTTGGGAAATCTATGCCGAACCCAGTACGTATAAGGGTAAGGTAAACATGGAAAACGGGGATTCCCCGAAATGCCGCATACACATCCCCGCAGAGGCATCCGGAAAGTCCCTGCACGTCATTCTCTCCCTGACCGACCGGGGCAAGCCGGCACTGACGGCATATAAACGGATAGTCGTACAAGTATTATAAGAAACGGGGCGTTACAAGCCGCCCCGTTTCTCCATTTCTTTCGCCTCGTTCCAAAGTGCATCCATTTCTCCCAAGGTCATGTCCTTCAAAGACCGTCCTTGACGGATGGAATGTTGCTCCACATAATTGAAGCGCCGGATGAACTTGCGGTTCGTACGCTCCAAGGCGTTGTCAGGATTGATATGATAAAGCCTTCCGGCATTGATGACACTGAAAAGGAAATCGCCGAACTCATCGGTGGATTTCTCCTTGTCCTCCCGGGCCAGTTCTGCCTGCAATTCGCCGAGTTCTTCCCTCACCTTGTCCCATACGTCCTCTTTCTTTTCCCAATCGAAGCCGACATTACGCGCCTTGTCCTGAATACGGTAAGCCTTGATGAGCGAAGGCAAAGCTTCCGGCACGCCGCCCAACACGCTCTTGTTACCGTCTTTCTCCTTCAATTTGATTTGTTCCCAATTCTGGCTTACCTGCCCTGCCGTGTCGGCCTGTGCCTCGCCGTACACATGCGGGTGGCGGAAAATCAGTTTGTCCGTCAACTTGTCGCACACGTCTGCTATATCAAAATCCCCCGTCTCGCTGGCAATCTTGGCATAAAAACACACGTGCAGCAGCACGTCGCCCAGTTCCTTGCAAATGTTTTTCTTGTCGTCTTTCATCAGGGCGTCGCACAACTCAAAGGTTTCCTCTATCGTGTTCGGCCGCAGGCTCTCGTTCGTCTGTTTCCTGTCCCACGGACACTTTTCGCGCAACGTATCCAACACATCGAGGAAACGCCCGAAAGCCTCTAATTTTTCTTCTCTGCTATGCATAAATATTCCTATTTGTCCCGCAAAAATACGCTTTTTTCCCGCTTCGCCCAATACCGGCGGGACATTTTTGCCATAATAAACACCGATGGCAGAGACTCGGTAAATACGATAGCCACTATCGAAACTTTCGCGAACGAAAACTTTCCGGAGAACGATAAACCGCCTACTTTTGCGGCATCAAAAAGAAAAAAGATATGAATAATCAGATGACCATTTGGATTTTAACCGTAGGATGCTTATTTTTGATTTTTATTTTCAGAAGCATCCAAAAGATGCGCAGGGAAACGGGAGACAGCAAGATTCTTGAAATAGGAAACGAGAACAATATCTATGACGAACTCGAAGACGACGAATCATAAAGAGGCACTCGTTGCAGAAACGGATATTCCTGCAACGCCGAAAGATGCGTGCATCTTTCTTTCCGACTACGCCGCATGGCTCTTAGGATGCGGTGCCACATGTATCCGCATAGAAAAGAATGTAAAACGGATGGCCGAGAGATGGAACATGATATCGGAAATGACCATCTTGCCCTCTCATATACACATGACGGTGTGGAATGACGACCGCAGCCACTCGTACAGCAATATCGTAAGGCTGCATCATACGGGTATCAGTTTCGACATCAATACCCAACTGAGCAAATTAAGTTGGGCGATAGCCGACCGGAAAATAGGTTTCACAGAGGCCCTCCGGAATTTTGAAGCCATCGTGCAGACCCGACCGGCTAATCCTTGGATGGTGTGGATACTGGCATCCTTGGCCAACATGGCATTTTGCCGTCTGTTCGGAGGAGATTTCATAGCCATGGCTATCGTACTGATAGGAACATTGGCTGGTTACAAACTGAAACAAGTGATGTTGGAGGACGGACAAGACGTACGTTTCGTATTCTTCTGCTGCGCGTTCTTCTCTTCCGTAATCGGTGCGGCGGGTTACGTATTCGACCTAAGCGATACACCGGAAATCGCCCTCGGCACCAGTGTCCTGTATCTGATACCGGGCATTCCTTACATCAATTCCGTGAGCGACCTTCTGGACGGACACTATATCAGTTCATTCAGCCGTTTCATGAATGCCATGGTACTGACCGCCTGTTTGTCGGCCGGCTTGTGCGGCGGTTTATTACTCATGAATATCAAATGGCTCTAACGATGATGACTTATCTCTTCAATATTCTTCAGGACGGATTCTTTGCGGCGATTGCTGCCATCGGCTTTGCCAGCATCAGTAATCCTCCGCGCCAAGCTTACAAGTATTGTGCCCTCATTGCGGCTTTAGGTCACGCCACACGGTATGTCCTCACCCATAACGCTTACGGTGAGATGCACCTCATCGGTGCCAGCTTCATCGCGTCGCTGGTCATCGGCGTACTGACGGTGTTTCTGGCTCCACGTGCCAAATGCCCGGCGGAGACTTTCTCCTTCCCCGCGCTGCTCCCCATGATTCCGGGAATGTACGCCTACCGCACAATCGAAGCTCTTTTGCTCTGCCTGACCAACCAGGAAGAACAAGCTTTCAACCACTATTTCTATCTGTTGTCCTACAACGGTTTGACCTGTACATTTATTATATTGGGAATGGTCGTAGGAGCCACGCTACCCATCTTTCTGTTCAAGAACACTTCATTTAAAGCTACACGCTAATCATCGACTATATGGAATTACGACAACTCCGGTATTTCGTCAAAGCTGCCGAAACACTCAACTTTTCCGAAGCCGCCAAAGGGCTGTACATCACACAAAGTACATTATCCCAGCAAATCCGACAACTGGAAACCGAGTTGGACGTACAACTCTTCCAACGCAACAGCCATGAAGTGACGCTGACCGAAGCCGGAGCGGAACTTTTGCCATACGCCAAAGAAACCCTGTATGCCGCCGACACGTGCAAAGAACATATACGCGACCTGCAACAACTGCTCACCGGCACACTGAACATCGGCGTGACCTATTCGTTCAGCCCGATTCTGACGGAAACGGTGTTGGCTTTCATGAAACTGTACCCCGAAGTGAAACTGAACATTTTCTATAAGACCATGACGGAACTGATGCAAATGCTTGTCAAGCGCGAAGTGGATTTCGTACTGGCCTTCAAACCCACACGCCGTTACGAACAGATCGAATCGCACATCCTCTTCGACAACCATCTGTCGGTCATCGTGCGTTCCGACCATGCCTTGGCCCAGAAACAGAAAGTGACACTCAGCGAACTGGAAAAATATGAGTTCGCCCTGCCCAGCAAAGGCCTGCAGGCCCGGAATACATTCGACCAAGTGTTTTCCGAACGTGACTACAAATTCAAAGTCCGCGTGGAACTGAACGAAGTCAATATCCTGCTGAAACTGATTAAGAAGAGCAATCTGGTGACCATCCTTTCCGAAGCTACCATACACGATGAATCGGGAGTGAAAGCCATCCCCTTAGATGTCAATGAGTATGAAATGGAGGGATGTATCCATACTTTGAAACATGCCTACCGGAAGCACTCTGCCCTTAAATTCATCCATCTGCTCAGCGAATCGAACGCCATCCGCGAAAGGATGCACACTTGGTTAGGATAGCAGGCCGGAACGGGGTCTCAACGTACTGCCGGTCAAGAGCACGTGACGACGCAAAACCAACCAACCGAACAAGACACAGCCTTTCAAGATACTGGACATACTGACGGCCCACCACACGCCGGCTATCCCCCATCCCCAATGTCCTAAAAGCAAAGCCAGAGGGATGCGCAACACGTTACCGGCGATGCTGACCAAAGCCGGGGGCATCGTACGCCCGGTCCCGTAAAAGACACCTTGCGTCGTGATCTCAAGCATCATAAAAATCATGGAGTAACTATCTATTTTCAGGAAAAGCCCTCCGGCACGGTAAGCATCCGGTTCCGATGTGATAAGGGAAAAAATCCATTCGCCGCCTCCATAAAACAAGGCCGTGCATCCGGCACCTATGGCAGCCGTAATCCCCAACGTCATTTTAAAAGCCTTGCGAATACGTTCCGTACATCCGGCCGCATAGTTTTGTGCCACAAAGGTACTCAGCGCCGTACTGAATCCTTGAGAAGTGTACCAAGCTATAGCCTCCAACTGCCCGCCTGCCGTCAAAGTCATTACCCCCAGATATCCTCCCTCTGCCGATGCCGTACGCCCCATGAACAGGCTAATCAACGAGAAAAAGATATTCAACAAAGCCACCGGCAACCCGACTTTGAAGATTAAAGGGACGTAAGGCAAACGCAGCGGAACCAATATCCGGAAACGTTCGAACAAGCGGCGTCTCCTCATCAATACGTAAAAAAACATCAGGCAAACCGTAGCCTGAGATATCCAAGTGGCCCAGGCAGCTCCTAAAGTCCCCATGCCGAAACCTAAAATGAAAAGCGGGTCAAGCAGCATATTGAGTGCCAATCCTATTCCATTTACATAAAAAGGAACCTGCGTATGCCCCGAAGCATTGTAGATTCCGGTGAAAGCGGCAGACATAAAAATAAAAGGGAAAGCCGTAGATACCACCCGCAAATATTCCACCGACAACTGCGTCACGTCGCTTTCCATCCCGAATATCCCTATCAACGGAACGGCACACGTCCAGATTAATGTCGTCCATACGACAGAAATCAACAAAGCCAACGTCAGATTATGTGACGCATAAGCCTGCGCTTTATCCATACGCTGCGCACCGATACACTGGCTGACATTTACCTCCGCACCGACTTTATTGATAAGAGCCAGGGAATTACTCGTCCACGTCAGCACCCCGACAGCCCCAATCGCCGCGACCGATTTGCTGCCCAAGCTTCCTACCCAAGCCATATCGGTAAAACTATAGGCCATTTGGACAAATGACGACCCCATGACGGGAAGAGCCAGTCTTACCAGTTGTCCGCGAATGGAACCGTGAGTCAAATCCTTAACATATTGCATCATAGGAGTGAAAAAACAGAAAAGCGGTGCAAAGATAGGGATAATCCGGCAGATTAGTCTTTTTTCATATTTATTATTAGGCAAAATGCAATAAAACAAACTACTTTTGCACCCGAATCACCTTATACTGATTGAACATCCAACCCATTATGAAATGAAATATCCATTGAACAAGAAGGAATTGAGATTTAAGAAAAAGAAGTTACTTTATGCTTTTATATGCATCGTATTGGTGGTAGGCGTGTACTGGGTCCTGACCCGCGAGAAGCAACCGGCACCCGACATTCCGGTGGTCTCTGTCATGCCCGTGGAGCAACAGAATGTGGAAATCTTCGGAGAATACGTAGGACGCATACGTGCCCAACAGTTCGTGGAGGTACGCGCCCGTGTGGAAGGGTTTCTGGAGAACATGTTATTTGAAGAAGGCACGTACGTCAGCCGCAACCAGGTTCTTTTTGTCATCGACCAACGGCAATACCGTGCCAAAGCCGACAAAGCGCGTGCGCAGTTGAAGAAAGACGAGGCACAAGCCCGAAAGGCCAAACGCGACCTGGACCGCATCAAGCCCTTGTACGAACAAAATGCAGCCAGCCAGTTGGATTTGGACAATGCCGTAGCGGCCTACGAAACGGCTGTGGCCAGTGTGGGAATGAGTCAAGCCGATTTGGACCAGGCGGAACAAGAGCTGGGCTACACCATCGTGCGTTCCCCCATCTCCGGCCATATCAGCGAACGGCATGTAGACTTGGGTACTTTGGTGGGCAGTGGTGGCAAATCGCTGCTGGCTACTATCGTCAAGAGCGATACGGTACTGGTGGACTTCAGCATGACCGCCCTCGACTACCTCAAGAGCAAGGAACGTAACGTAAATATCGGGCAAAAGGACCAGAACCGCTCTTGGCAGCCTACCGTCACCATCACGTTGCCGGACAACACGACCTATCCTTTCAAGGGATTGGTGGACTTTGCGGAACCCCAAGTAGACCCGCGGACCGGCACCTTCTCCGTACGTGCGGAAATGCCTAATCCGGACCACGTGCTGTTGCCGGGACAGTTCACAAAAGTCAAAGCCCTGCTTGATGTCCGCGAGAAGGCCACGGTGGTCCCGCAAAAGGCACTTATTATCGAAAAAGGCGGGGCTTACGTCTTTGTCATGCGTAAAGACTCCACCGTGGAACGGCGTTTCATCGAATTAGGACCGGAATTCGGGAACCACGTCGTAGTGGAACGCGGCCTGGTTCCGAACGAACAGCTTGTCACCGAAGGTTACCATAAGCTGACCCCCGGCATGAAAGTGCACGTAGCCACGGCTGAGACAAACGAAAAGAAACAGCAAACGAAAACTGCCCAATAATCAAGAAGCCCATGAAAGTGACTTATTTCATTGACCGTCCGGTGTTCTCGATGGTCATATCCATACTGATTGTCATCGTGGGATTCATAGGTCTGACCTTATTGCCCATTGACCAATATCCTCAAATTACGCCTCCGGTAGTCAAGATCAGCGCATCCTACCCGGGAGCCAGTGCGCTGACGGTATCGCAGGCCGTAGCCACCCCCATCGAACAGGAACTGAACGGAACACCGGGCATGCTGTATATGGAATCCAGTAGTTCCAATTCCGGAGGTTTTTCCGCCACGGTTACGTTCGACATCTCGGCCGACCCCGACTTGGCGGCTGTAGAAATACAGAACCGCGTGAAACTGGCAGAATCACGTCTGCCTGCCGAGGTGATACAAAACGGAATCTCCGTGGAGAAACAGGCTCCCAGCCAACTCATGACCTTATGCCTGACTTCCGACGACCCGAAATTCGATGAAATCTATCTGAGCAACTTTGCCACCATCAATGTGCTCGACGTATTGCGACGCATACCGGGTGTAGGCCGTGTGTCGAACATCGGAAGCCGCTATTACGCCATGCAGATATGGGTTCAACCGGACAAGTTGGCCAACTTCGGCCTGACGGTACAGGACGTGCAGAACGCCTTAAAAGACCAGAACCGCGAATCCGCAGCAGGCGTACTCGGACAGCAACCCATAGAAGGTTTGGACATCACCATCCCTATCTCTACCAAAGGGCGGCTCTCTACCGTCAGCCAATTCGAGGAAATCGTGCTCCGTGCCGATGCAGATGGCTCGCTCATCCGGCTGCGCGACGTGGCACGCATCTCGCTCGAAGCCCAGTCTTACAACACGGAAAGCGGTATCAACGGAGGGAATGCTGCCGTACTCGGCATTTACATGCTACCGGGAGCAAATGCCATGGAAGTGGCAGAGAACGTGAAAAAGGCCATGGACGAAATCAGCAAGAACTTTCCGGAAGGACTGGAATATGAGATTCCGTTCGACATGACGACTTACATTTCGGAATCCATCCACGAAGTGTACAAGACGCTCTTCGAAGCATTGGTATTGGTGATTTTCGTAGTTTTCCTTTCCCTGCAAAGTTGGCGTGCCACGCTGATACCCGTCGTGGCCGTACCGATTTCCCTTATCGGAACTTTCGGCTTCATGCTGATATTCGGATTCTCGCTTAACATGTTGACTTTGTTGGGACTGATTTTGGCCATCGGTATTGTGGTGGACGACGCTATCGTCGTGGTAGAGAACGTGGAACGCATCATGGAAGAAGAACATCTCGGCGCATACGAAGCCACAAAGAAAGCCATGACAGGACTGGCCGGTGCCCTGATAGCCACATCATTGGTATTGGCAGCCGTGTTCGTGCCAGTAAGCTTCCTGCCGGGCATCACGGGACAACTCTACCGCCAGTTCACCGTAACGATTGTGGTATCGGTACTGATTTCTACGGTAGTTGCCCTGACGCTAAGTCCGGTCATGTGCTCGCTCATCCTGAAACCGGCCGACCCGAACAAACCTAAAAACATCGTTTTCCGCAAAATCAACGAATGGTTGTCCGTCGGAAACCACAAATACATCCAAGGAATCCAAAAAGTCTTGATACATCCTAAACGAATCATTCTGAGTTTTTGCCTGGTCATCGGGCTGACTTTCGTCCTTCACCGTATGGTGCCGACCAGTTTCCTCCCGGTAGAAGACCAAGGATATTTCAAGGTGGAACTGGAGCTTCCGGAAGGAGCCACACTCGAACGTACACGGAACGTGACCGAACGTGCCATCCGTTACCTGATGGAGAACCCGGCTGTGGAATACGTACAAAACGTAACCGGAAGCAGCCCCCGCGTAGGTACGAGCCAAGCGCGTAGCGAACTGACCGTCATCCTGAAACCATGGGAGGAACGGGACAAGACCACGATTGATGAAGTCATGGCCGAGGTCAAAACGCATTTTAAGGAATACCCCGAATGCAAAGTCTACCTGTCCACCCCTCCGGTCATTCCCGGACTGGGTTCATCGGGCGGCTTTGAGATGCAACTGGAGGCGCGTGGCGACGCCACATTCGAGAACCTCGTACAGGCCACCGACACCTTATTATATTATGCGGCGCAACGCAAGGAACTGTCGGGACTTTCATCTTCCCTCCAGGCCGAGATTCCGCAGCTTTATTTCGATGTGGACCGCGACAAGGTGAAACTGTCCGGCGTACCAATGGCCGACGTTTTCTCCACGATGAAAGCCTATACCGGGTCGGTCTACGTCAACGACTTCAACATGTTCAACCGTATCTACCGCGTGTACATACAGGCTGAAGCCGACTACCGTGAGCATCCCGAAAACATCAATTTGTTTTTCGTACGCGGAAGCAACAACGCCATGATACCACTGACCTCCTTAGGTACGACTTCCTATACGACGGGGCCGGGCAGCATCAAACGTTTCAACATGTTCAACAGTGCCATTATCCGAGGAGACGCCGCCGACGGTTACAGTTCAGGACAAGCCATGGAAGTCATCGAACAGGTAGCCCGCGAGCATCTGCCCGACAACATCGGCGTGGAATGGAGCGGACTGTCCTATCAGGAAAAACAAGCGGGCGGGCAGACCGGCCTCGTGCTGATGCTCGTGTTCATCTTCGTTTTCCTGTTCCTTGCAGCCTTGTATGAGAGTTGGATGGTACCCATCGCCGTACTGCTGTCCCTGCCGGTAGCCGCCCTCGGTGCATACCTTGGCATCACGCTTTGTGGGTTGGAAAACGACATTTATTTCCAAATCGGACTGGTGATGTTGGTCGGACTGGCCGCAAAAAACGCCATCCTGATTGTCGAATTTGCCAAAGACGAAGTAGATCGTGGCGGTGACTTGGTAGCCTCGACCCTCCATGCGGCACGCCTGCGTTTCCGTCCCATCCTCATGACTTCACTGGCCTTCATTTTGGGCATGTTGCCCATGGTAGTGGCCAGCGGTCCCGGCTCGGCTAGCCGCCAAGCCATCGGCACGGGCGTATTCTTCGGTATGATAGTAGCCGTATCGGTCGGCATCCTGTTGGTACCGTTCTTCTTTGTGCTGATATACAAAGCCAAAGGCAAATTCAACCGCAAACGTCTTTCCGGTGCCGGACTCATCTTATTGGCAGCCGGCACGGGACTGTCATCCTGCCAAATCGGCAAATCCTATACCCGTCCGGATATGCCCTTGCCCGCCCGGCTCGACACGCTTACGCAAGACACGGCATCCATAGGCGACCTCTCGTGGTGGGAACTTTATAACGACACTACTCTTCAACAGCTGATTCACCGGGCACTCACGTACAATAAAGACCTGAAAATAGCATCGGCACGAATGAATGAATTGGCAGCCCTGAAACGTGTCGACTTTGCGAACATGTTTCCACAAGCCACCGCTCGCCTGAACGGCAATCGTGAAACGACAAACTACGGCGGTGACAATTTCGATGCCGACTCGGAACTCAGCCTTACCGCTTCCATTTCTTGGGAACTTGACTTGTGGGGCAACCTCCGTTGGGCACGAGACCGCAGCACGGCGGAATTTCTGGCTTCGGTGGAAAACTGCCGGGCCGTAAAAATGGGGTTGGTGGCACAGGTGGCACAGTCTTACTTCGAACTGATGGCGTTGGACAACGAACTGGCCATCGTGCGCCGTACGTTGGAAGCTCGGCGAGAAGGCGTACGGTTGGCAGAAATCCGTTTCAAGGGTGGGCTGACCTCCGAAATCGTATTCCAACAAGCTAAAGTGGAATTGGCCAAGACGGCCACCATGGTACCAGACCTGGAACGCAGGATTTCCCTGAAAGAAAGCGAAATCGCACTCTTGACTGGTGATTTCCCCTACGCCGTAAACCGCAACATCCTACCCGAAGAAATACAGTTGCCCAACGCTCTTCCCTTGGGGTTGCCCTCCACGCTTCTGGAACGACGCCCCGACATACGGAAAGCCGAACGGGAGCTGATGGCAGCCCATGCCGAAGTTGGATTGGCTTACACCAACATGTTCCCCCGCCTGGCACTGACCGCCACATTAGGTACGGAAAGCGAAACGCTTCGGGATTTCCTGAAATCGCCCTACTCCTACCTTGTAGGCAACTTACTGAGCCCCCTCTTTGCCATGGGCAAAAACCGTGCAGCCCTGAAAGCGAAACGGGCCGCTTACGAAGGTGCCGTGGCCGAATATGAGCAAACAGTGCTCACAGCCTTCAAGGAGACACATGACGCCATCATCAACTTCAACAAAATAAAAGACATCTACGAGTCGCGCCGCCAACTGGCCGAAGCTTCGCGCACGGCAGTGGAGTTGGCACAACTGCAATACATCAACGGGGTCATCGGTTACTTGGACCTTCTGGATGCCCAACGTAACTACTTCGATGCCCAAGTGTCGTTGAGCAACGCCGTGTGCGACAAACAGTTGATGATCATCAACCTCTATAAAGCCCTCGGCGGAGGCTGGAAGTAACTCCGCCCCTACCGTCCCGTCCCCCGTTTCTCGGTGCCCCTTATCGGAAAAACGGGGGACGGGGCTATCAAAACAACGCACAAGGTCATCAAAAACAGCGCACAAGAAAGTCATCAAAAAATGTGCGCCAAACGATTTTTCAATCTCAGCCGAACGATTTTTCATTCTGCTGAGATTGATTTTTCGCTTTCAAGAGGACAAAAAGACAGGTAACGTAGAGGATGAAAATCCCTTTCCGGAAATCAGTTTTTGTGTTCTTCTTCCTCCTTCCGTTTCTTCTCTTGAATCAAACTCATGAAAGCCGAAGATATAAGACCGGTGGGAATGGCTATCATCGCAATGCCTACCATACAAATCACGCCGCTCAGCAACCGTCCCAATGCCGTGACCGGATAGACATCCCCATAACCCACGGTGGTGAACGTCACTACAGCCCACCAAAAACCGTCGCCGATGTTGGCAAAGGCTTCGGGTTGTGCCTCGTGTTCGATATAGTACATCAGGATGCCCGAGAATCCCAGCAGGATGCCGCAAGCCGTACAGGCCGTTATCAATTCATCCTTCACCATCTGCAACACACGTCCGATAAGCTGGAACGAGCGGGAATAGCGTATCAACTTAAATATCATTAAAATATAGGCCAGTACCGCCAAATGTACAAAAATGGTCTCCCGATACAGGTAGATGATGAGAAAAGGGATGACAGCCACAAAATCTATCAAGCCGTAAAACGAAAACAAATACCTGAAACGGGAACGCCAAGCGCGATACTGACGATATTGGACAGGAGCTGCTATGATGCGCAACACATATTCGACCGTAAAGACGAAAGAGGCCAAATAACAAAAGCTGTATAATTGCAGGCGATAAGGTGCTGAGGACTCGAAAGAACTGCAAATCACAGAGAAAATCGCCCCGACAATGAAAAACAAGACCGTATAGCGGAACCATTTTTTCATTAATTGTCGGTGAACAGTCAGATATAACTTTTCGTGACGGAGCACGAACATCTTCCTGCCTCGTGCAGGAATCGTTGGATGCAACCTATGTTTTATTTCCATTTTATTACCAATTAATATCCAAAGATAACATTTTATTCTTGAACCTCCACTTTCTTATTATTTTTTATAAAGAAGAGCCGTGCAAGCATGAAATATATGTTAAAGGTTTAATTTTTATATCTATATTCTTGTTTTACCGAAAATATTTCATTATAATTGCAACGTTCAGAAGATGCAGTTGGTATCTACCTCTACAAGAACAGGATATTGAGAAAAGAATATTTTTATTTATTAAAAAACGGATGCTTATGAAACAGAAAATTCTCAGCCTGATTATTATTCTAATGGTAGGTACACAACCCTTATTTCCTTTCGAGTGGGAAGAAGACACCTTAACCAAAGAGGTGGACTTCAGTGAGGAGGTGGACAATGTTGAACAAGAAGGTGAGGCTTGGTGCGTCTATGCTTCCATGGAGGCGGTAGACGGTATGGAGCAATGTACGCATTGTTTTAACTATATACATAGTTTCTTGGTTGGAAAAGATGACAATGTATATGGTTCATCTTACATTCCTGATGAAGAATACAAAGCTGCGATGAAGATGTTCAATGAGGAATCCAACTCGACATGCACTTCCAAAGAAACTTTCTCAAAGTTCGGAGTGGCAGGAGGAGACAACCGCTTCTTTGAATCGGAGGGATATAATAATGTAAGTAGCACTATTTTTGTGAAACAACTAATGGATCCAAACGAATACATATCCTCTCCCGTTTTATTGCTAAAAGCTGACGGAGAATTTGGACATTGCATCGTATTCGTAAGCTCTCAATATTATAATAAGGATTGGTATGACCCCTCAAGCTCCATAACAATAATGGATCCGTCTGATGGTCATATACATGATATAAGTTGGGACGACTTAATGAGTTATGACGCAGTGTATAGCAAATAGATCTTATAAGTCTTTTTTATTAGTATAACATTAAATTCATAGAGCTATGAGATATAATTCTTTCATTTTCATACTATTGTTTGGAATCAGTATTTTGTCTTCTTGTATAAATACCGACATTACGGCAGAAGAACCTGCAACGATTGCCCCTAAAGTGTCCCCCGTACATGCCATTCAACCCAAAGCCCTATTACCGGGTGGAAGCCTATTCACTGCACTCACCGAAGGCGGCCGTGACACCATTTTGGGCAAAATCCGAAGAATTGAGAACCAACAAAAGAAAAAGAATCCAGCCTTTACCGCCCAAATCAAACGGGATTTCCAATACTTCCCCGTAGTGGAAGCATTCAGGGAGAACGGTAAGACCCATTACCGGCCGTCCAAAGACGTTGTATGTGTGGACGAAACTATCCCAACTTACTATTTTGCTTGTTACCATGACCGGAGCAACTTTAAGAAAGAAGATAATCCTTACATGTACAATGGCGTAAAAGAAGTGCTCGGGCAAGAATTTGCCGATGACATGGTTAGGCGGTACAAAGCAAACAAATGGACTATTTCATACTCATACACCGGTGGAGGGTTAAATGATAAAATTGATTATGCCATCAAAGAGTCTGATGACGGCAAATTCTTCCTCCTAAAAACCATTTCACCATACGGCGGTAGCATCAATGCCTGCTATTTCAAGGACGGAAAGCCGTACATCTGCAAGAAAGATGACGACGGTACCATCACAGGAAAAGAACTGCAATGAGATGCTTGACCTACCGAACGGAATTTACCGAGTACACAAAGGTATTTACCGTAATTTAATTGTCCCAAACTCCGCCATATATAACCTTTTTTATGTAACTTTGCAAGTCCTAAAAAGAAATACATAAAAACGTTATATACAATGGAATTAGCAAGTAAATACAATCCGGCCGACGTAGAGGGCAAATGGTACCAATACTGGCTCGACCACAAGCTTTTCAGTTCTAAACCCGACGGACGCGAACCTTATACGGTAGTCATCCCGCCCCCCAACGTGACGGGTGTGCTCCACATGGGGCATGTGCTCAACGAAACCATTCAGGACATCCTCGTACGCCGCGCCCGTATGGACGGCAAGAACGCTTGTTGGGTGCCGGGTACCGACCATGCTTCCATCGCCACCGAAGCCAAGGTGGTAAACCGCTTGGCGGAAAAGGGTATCAAAAAGACAGACCTTACCCGCGAAGAGTTCCTGAAATATGCCTGGGAATGGACGGACGAACACGGTGGCATCATCCTGAAACAGTTGCGTAAACTGGGGGCCAGTTGCGACTGGGACCGCACGGCTTTCACCATGGACGAGAAGCGGAGCGAAAGCGTCATCAAGGTGTTCTGCGACCTGTACAACAAAGGATTGATTTACCGTGGCGTGCGCATGGTGAACTGGGATCCGAAAGCCCTGACAGCCCTCTCAGACGAGGAAGTGATTTACAAAGAAGAACACAGCAAGCTGTACTATCTGAAATATATGTTGGCCGGTGAAGACGGCCAACCGGACGGAAGCGGACGCTACGCCGTGGTGGCTACCACACGCCCGGAAACCATCATGGGCGACACGGCGATGTGCATCAACCCGAACGACCCGAAGAACACGTGGCTGAAAGGACAAAAGGTGATCGTGCCTCTGGTAGGCCGCTGCATCCCCGTCATCGAAGACGACTATGTGGACATCGAGTTCGGAACGGGCTGCCTGAAGGTGACACCGGCACACGACGTGAACGACTACATGTTGGGCGAGAAGTACAACCTGCCCTCCATCGACATCTTCAACGACAACGGCACGATTAGCGAGGCAGCCGGGATGTACGTGGGCATGGACCGTTTCGACGTGCGCAAGCAAATCTGCATCGACTTAGAAAAAGCCGGATTGCTGGAAAAGGTGGAAGACTATACCAACAAGGTGGGCTTCTCCGAGCGTACCAACGTACCCATCGAACCGAAGCTTTCCATGCAATGGTTCCTGAAGATGGAACACTTGGCGCAAATCGCTTTGGAACCGGTGATGAAGGACGAAATCAAGTTCTACCCGGCCAAATACAAAAATACTTACCGTCACTGGATGGAAAACATCAAGGACTGGTGCATCAGCCGACAGTTGTGGTGGGGCCACCGCATCCCGGCTTACTACCTGCCGCAAGGCGGATTCGTGGTGGCCGAGACCGCTGAAAAAGCACTCGAACTGGCCAAGGAAAAAACCGGCGATGCCAACCTGACCGCAGCCGACCTCCGTCAGGACGAGGACGCATTGGACACTTGGTTCTCCAGTTGGTTGTGGCCGATTTCCCTGTTCGACGGCATCAACCACCCGGGCAACGAGGAACTCAGTTACTACTACCCCACGTCCGACCTCGTAACGGGTCCGGACATCATCTTCTTCTGGGTGGCGCGCATGATCATGGCAGGCTACGAATACGAAGGGAAGATGCCGTTCAAGAACGTGTACTTCACCGGTATCGTGCGCGACAAACTTGGACGCAAGATGAGCAAGTCGTTGGGTAACAGCCCCGACCCGCTCGATTTGATAGAACGCTACGGTGCCGACGGCGTGCGTATGGGAATGATGCTGTCCGCCCCGGCAGGCAACGACATCTTGTTCGACGACGCACTCTGCGAACAAGGCCGCAACTTCAACAACAAGATATGGAACGCATTCCGTCTCGTGAAAGGCTGGCAGACGGCCGACATCGCACAACCGGAAACGGCAGCCATCGCCACACGCTGGTTCGATGCCATGTTGAGAACCACGGCGAGGGAAGTGACAGACTTGTTCAAGAAGTACCGTCTGAGCGAAGCCCTCATGGCCGTATACAAACTGTTCTGGGACGAGTTCTCCAGTTGGTACCTCGAAATGGTCAAGCCGGCCTACGGACAACCTATAGACAACAAGACGTACGAGCAAACCTTGTCGTTCTTCGATACGCTGCTGAAGCTCCTGCATCCGTTCATGCCCTTCATCACCGAAGAACTTTGGCAACACATCTACGACCGCCAACCGGGCGAGAGCATCATGGTTTCTCCGCTCCGGACGGGCGAACCCACAAAGGAAGATGCCGACTCCATCGCCTTGGACGGTATTTACATCGTCCACATCGAGAACGTGAAGAGTATCGTGGCCGGTGTGCGTACCGTACGCAACCAAAAGAACATCGCCCCGAAAGAGGCGTTGACATTGGAAGTCGTAGGCGGAAATCCGGAGGCCGACTTTGAAAGTGTCATCAAGAAGATGGCCAATCTGAGTGCCATCAACACCGTAGCACAGAAAGGCGAAGGCACGGCGTCGTTCATGGTGGGAACGACGGAATATGCCGTGCCGCTCGGCAATCTGATAGACGTGGAAGCGGAAATCGCCAAACAAGAAGCCGAACTGAAACACTTGGAAGGCTTCCTGATCGGTGTACTGAAAAAGCTTTCCAACGAGCGTTTCGTAGCCAACGCCCCCGCTGCCGTGGTGGATATGGAACGCAAGAAACAGGCCGATGCCGAAAGCAAAATCGCAGCCTTGAAAGAAAGTTTAGCCAAGTTGAAGAAGTAAATCCTTCACCTTATAATAGTAAGGGCTGTCTCCTGCATATAATGGAAGGCAGCCCTTACCTTTTTTAAGTTGGCCAAAGAAAAACTCACAAAAAACTAAGAGCCTGTTTAAATTTTATTTAATAACATCCTAATGGATGCCAGTTTTACCATT